>JRHI01001327.1_pt1 | contig 21360 bp, 24 predicted proteins | sample 215371 | NCBI WGS metagenome assembly JRHI01 (sample SAMN02929681, study PRJNA255918) | sediment metagenome | biome: cave system; feature: Ice Cave; material: Sediment; isolation source: sediment from deep within a dark volcanic ice cave with no known source of... ...
TGAACGGTGCCGATTGGAATACCCTTACCGCAGCGTTGAACGCGCCCGGCCGCCCGGGCCCGGACCCCAGGGGGACTCCCATTTCTCGGACTCGCCGCTCGTGAACGAATCGCCCTCGGCCCCATCTCAGGGGCATCACCTGCCCGGGGCCGACCTGCGCACCGTGATGAGCCGGTTCGTCACCGGGGTGACGGTGGTCACCTTCATCGCTGGCGGCGAATACCGGGGGATCACCGTGAACTCCTTCTGCTCGTTGTCGCTGGAGCCACCTCTGGTGATGGTGGCGCTGGCGGTCAGCTCCCGACGGCACGATCTCTTGATCGACCGGCCCTTCACGGTCAACATCCTGGACGCCGCCTCCGAGCCGGTCGCCCGCCACTTCGCGGCGGGACCGCCCGCCCCCCACCTGGTGCGCTGGCATGAGGGCGAGCTGGCCCCCCACCTCGCCGACTGCCTGGCCTACCTGGAGTGCTCTCCGCACGCTCTCCATCCGGCCGGCGACCACACGATGTTCATCGGCCGGGTGGAAAGCTTCGGCCAGCGGGCGGGAAGCGCCCTGGCCTATTACTGCGGCCGATACGTCCAGGTCGCTGACCCGGTCCAGGGCGTCGAGCACATGCTGTGAAGAGCATGAGCAGGCGCCAGCAGGGAGGATCTGATAGATGAAGTTCGGCCCCGAGCGCCTCAGGGGCTCTTTGGCCCCTCTGGTCACGCCTTTCCTGGAGGGAGGCGCCATCGACTTCGACGCCCTCACCCGGCTGGTCGACTGGCACATCGAGTCGGGCACCCATGGTCTCAGCGTCACCGGGACCACCGGCGAGCCGAGCGCGCTCACCCTCGAAGAACGGGAAGCGGTGATGGACCATGTGTACCACGCGATCCGGGGCCGGGTTCCCTTCGTGCCCGGCACCGGTACTAACAATCTGGACGAGACGCTGCGACTCACCCGGTTTGCCGAGCGGCTGGGCGCGGACGCCGCCCTGGTGATCACGCCCTACTACAATCGGCCCTCGCAGGAAGGATTGTTCMGGTATTTTTCCGCGGTYGCGGCCAGCACCCGCCTGCCAGTGATCGTCTACAACATCCCCGGCCGGACCGGGGTCAACATGGCGCCCGAGACCATGGCCAGGATTCGGCGGGTTCACCCCAACTTGATCGGCGTCAAGGAGTCCAACCGCGACTTCGAGCAGGTGAGCATGGTGCTGCACCACTGCGGCCGAGACTTCCGCGTCTACTCGGGTATCGAGCTGCTCTGCTATCCGATGCTSGCCCTCGGCGGTAAGGGCCACGTCAGTGCYACCGCTAACCTGCTGCCGGCCGAGGTGGCCGCCCTCTACGACCTGCACACAGCCGGCCGCTCCTCCGAGGCTCTCGATCTCCACTATCACCTGCTGCCGCTCAACGAAGCCCTGTTCTGGGAAACCAATCCCGGGCCGCTCAAGTGGGCGATGGCCAGAATCGGGCTGATCCAGCCGGTCTGGCGGCCGCCGCTCTGCGAGCCGTCACCCCAGAATCAGGAACGGCTTGACCTGGTCCTGACCTCCTATGGGCTGATCGGCAGCCCCGCCGGGAGCGCCTGAGCGTGCGCACGGCTCGCTTTCTCGTCGATGGACGGTACCACGAGGGGCGGCTGGACGGAGACCGCCTGGTAGACGAGGCCGGTCGCCGCCACCCGGCCGCGGCGGTGGCCTTCTTGCCTCCGGTCCAGCCCACCCACATCATCGGGCTCGCCCTCAACTACGCGGATCATGCCGACGAGCTGCRGATGCAGCCTCCCACCCAGCCCGCGATCTTCTTCAAGCCGATCAATACCCTGGTCGGGCACCGGGCGCCGGTGATCAGCCCGCCCGGGGTCGCCTATATGCACTACGAGAACGAGGTGGCGGTGGTGATCGGCCGCCGCGCCCGCCGGGTGCGGGCCGCCGATGCCTTCGCCGTGATCGGCGGCTACACGGTGGCGAACGACCTCACCGTGCGCGACTTCGTTCACGACTTCTTCCGGCCTCCGGTCAAGGCCAAGGGCTGGGACACCTTTCTGCCGCTCGGCCCCTACCTGGTCAGCGGTGAGGTGGAGGATCCCGACAACCTGGAGCTGGTCACCACCGTCAACGGTGAGGAACGCCAGCGCGGCAACACCCGCGATCTGATCATCCGGATCCCCGAGTTGATCGAGCACATCACCGAGTTCATGACCCTGGAGCCCGGCGATGTCCTGCTCACGGGTACCCCGAAGGGCATCTCCCACGTCCATCCCGGCGATCTGATGCGGCTCGAGGTGGCCGGAGTCGGCGTCCTGGAGAACCGCGTGGTTGCGGAAGCCCAAGAGTAGAGGAGTTCAGAACCGATGCCGGCACGAACTGGCGCGCAGTACATCGAAGCCCTGGCCCGAATGCGAACTCGGGTCGAACTCCACGGTGAGGACCTCACCGGAGGAGTCCACCGGCATCCTGCCTTTCGCAACGTGGTGGCGACCTATGCCAGCCTGTACGACCAGCAGTGGGAACCCCAGCACCTGGAGGTGATGACCTACCCATCTCCCATCACCGGTGACCGGGTCGGCACCTCGTTCCTCCAGCCCCGAACCCGCGATGACCTCGAGCGGCGAGGCGAGATGATGCGGCTGCGTCACGAGCGCAGCCACGGCATGCTGGGCCGGACCGGTGACTATCTCAACTCCGCCCTGATGGCGATGGCGGGGGCGTCCGACTGGTTCGCCGAGGCTGACCCCCGCTTCGCCCGGAACATCGTGGACTACTACGAGTACGTTCGGGAGAACGACCTCCTGCTCACCCACACGTTGATCGCACCCCAGACCAACCGCTCGGTCGGCGTGTCCAGGCAGAGTGATCCATACATCGCCGCCCGCATCGTTCGCCAGTCGGACACCGGGATCGTGGTCCGCGGTGCTCGTATGCTCGCCACCATCGGCCCCTTCGCCGACGAGATCATGGTCTTCCCATCCACCGTGCTCCGGTACTCCGCGGAAGACGAGCCTTACATGTTCGCCTTCGCACTGCCTTGTGACACCCCTGGGATCCGGTTCCTGTGCCGCGAGAGCTTCGACTACGGGCGCTCGCATTTCGACCATCCACTGGCGTCCCGCTTCGAGGAGATGGACGCGGTGGTCGTCTTCGACGATGTCGAGGTGCCCTGGGAGCGGTGCTTCATGGTGGGTCACGCGGATCGCTGCAACCGGCTCTACCTCGAGACCGACGCCACCGTGCACATGACGCACCAGGTTTTGCTCCGCGATATCGCCAAGACCGAATTCCTGCTCGGACTGGTTTCGCTGCTTACGGACGCGATCCAGATCGAGGCATTCCCCCACGTCCAGGAGAAAGTGTCGGAGATCATCATCACCCTGGAGATCCTGCGTGCGCTGGTGAGAGCCGCGATCTACGATGCCCGGCCGAACCGGCATGGCCTGATGACCCCGGCCTGGGGCCCGCTCAACGCCGGCCGCAACTGGTATCCGAAGACGTACCAGCGGCTGGTCGAGATCCTGCGCACCCTGGGCGCGAGCGGCCTGATGGCGCTGCCCACCGAAGCCGACGTGCGTGGCCCGGCCGCCGCCGACGTCAGCCAGTACCTGCAGGGCGCCAACATCGACGGTCCGGCTCGGGTCCAGCTATTCCGCCTGGCCTGGGACGCCTGCGCCTCGGCTTTCGCCGGCCGGCAGGCGCTCTACGAGTACTACTTCTTCGGCGACCCGGTGCGGATGGCGTCCGCGCTCACCTCCCAGTACGATCGCCAGCCATACATGGAACGGGTGCGCCGGTTCCTGGACCAGGACCGGCCGCAGGCGCTCGAGGCCGCGTCCTCAGCTCAACCGAAGCCGGCGTGATGGTGAGCTTCGAGCCGGTCCGGACCGAGTGGGACATCGTGCGGGCAGCCCACGCCGAGTTGCTGGTTACCGACCTCGAGGTGTCCCGCAGGTTCTACGTCGATTTGCTCGGGTTCGTGGTCACCGAGCAGGCGGAAGGCGCCCTCTTCCTCAGAGGCTACGAGGAGACCGCCCACCACAGCCTGGTGCTCCGCCAGTCGGACCGACCGGCGGTCACCCACGTCGCCTTCCGGGTCGCCGCCGAGCCCGACCTCGAGCTACTCCAAGCCCACTTCGCGGCCCATGACCTACCCAGCCGCTGGGTCACCGACGAGCCCGGCCAGGGCCGGGGACTGCGGCTCCAGGATGGCTCCGGCTTTCCGCTCGAGTTCTACCATTCGATGACGCGCCAGCCCAGCCTGCTCCGCAGCTTCGACCGCTACCGTGGCGCCCACGTCATGCGGCTCGACCACTTCAACCTCTTCGTCCCCGACGTGGAGTCGTCTTTCGAGCAGTTCCGGCAACTCGGCTTCAGGTGTTCCGAGTACACCAGCACCGACGGTCCCGAGCAGCAGGTCTGGGGCGCCTGGCTCTACCGAAAACCCGCCGTCCACGACATCGCACTCACCAACGGCGACGGTCCACGCCTCCATCACCTGGGTTTCTGGGTCGCCGACACCCAGTCGATCCTCCGTGCCTGCGACGTCCTGGCCGCCGCCGGGCTGTCCGCCGCGATCGAGCGCGGCCCCGGCCGTCACGGGGTGAGCAACGCCTTCTTCCTCTACCTTCGCGATCCGGACGGACACCGAATCGAGCTCTACACCAGCGATTACTACACTGGCGACCCCGACCAGATGCCCCTCCGCTGGAGCGTCAGCGACCCCCGCCGAGGCACGTTTTGGGGCCATGCGGCGCCGGCCAGCTGGTTCGAGGAGGGAACTCTCGCGATCGGCCCAGAGGGAAACCTGGTGGAGCTCTCCACCGCCCGGCTCCGGGACCGCCCGCCGACCGCCACCTGACCCTCGGCCGGCCGCCGGCACTGGACCGTGAATCGACCGATCAGGGTTGCCGCGGCCAACATATGCTGATACCGTGCAGGGGCGCAGGCGCGCCCCAACCGGCCTGATCGAGCCGCGCGAGGAGGAAACTACCTGTGAAGAAGTTACTGGCGCTGGCGGCCGCCGGCTCGGCCGTGATCCTGCTCCCGGCCGCTACCCTGGCCAGCTCGCCAACCGACTTCGAAGCCGCGCTGGACGGAAACCAGGAGACTCCTCCAGTCAGCAGCCAGGGAAGTGGCGAGGCCGTGATCCATGTCGGCAAACACGGCACCCGGGTCACCTACGAACTCGAGGCCGCGGGCCTCACGGACATTCTCTTCGCGCACATCCACAAGGGGGCGCCTGGCACCGCCGGGCCGGTCGTGGTCTGGCTCTGCGGGCCCAGCCCGGCCCCGGCCCCGGCCGGCACTCCGGCCTGCGCGGTCGACGATCAGGACGGCACCCTGCAGGTGGAAGGCGTCTTCTACGCCCGCGACCTGGTCGGGCCCGACCGGGGGCTCACGATCTCGGCGCTGGTCGAGCAGATGGCCTCAGGCAACGCCTACGTGAACGTGCATACCAGGTCTCACCCGACCGGTGAGATCCGAGGCAAGATCACGGTTTCTGACGACGACTGATGCTCCTGCGCGGACGGTACCGGCAGCCACGGCCGGCCGGTCCGGGAGCGGGCGGCGGCCGGTCATCGAGCACCGCTCGGAGTTGATCCCGGCCGGCGCCGGCCTTCGATGCAGGCGACCCCATGGGGACCGACCACGGCCGAGTGGGGGGTTCCTGCCGGCACTTCGATCCGGTCGCCCGGCTCCAGATTCCAGGAACGGCCGGGAAGCTCGAAGGTGATCGATCCCTCGACGCAGTAAAGGATCTTGTCGTACGGGTGGGTGTGCACCGGGTACCGGTCGCCGGGCGGGTTGGACCAGCGGTGACCGCCTTCGGCCTCCTCCGCCAGGCGCCGCATCAGTTCGGCCTCCAGACTCACGCCGACATCGTAGCCATCGGAGCCATCCGGCCGCCCAGCTCCCGACCGCCAGGGCCGCCCCGCGGCTCTCTACAATCGGCTCGTGACTCGCCTGCTGGCCGACGTCAACGTCGGCAGGCTGGGCCGCTGGCTGCGAACCATTGGATACGACACGGAGATCGACTCCGGCCGCGTCGACGACGCCGAACTGGTGCGACGGGCGGCGCTGGAGGGCCGGGTCCTGCTCACCCGAGATCGCGACATACCCAGGCGACGGGCGGTGGCGCAGGGCGCCGTACGGGCGATCCTGCTGAAATCGGACCGGGTCGCCGACCAGCTTCGGCAGGTGATCGACGAACTGGGTTTGGACCGCGGCGAGCTTCTGGCCAGGTGCATCGAGTGCAACCTGACACTGGCTCCAGCCAAACCGGACGAGGTCGCTGATGGCGTACCCCTCCACGTCCGCCGGACACAGACCGAGTTCAGCCGGTGCCAGGGGTGCGGTCGGATCTACTGGCCCGGAACCCACCGCGCACGCATGCTCGCCTTTCTGGAACAGCTTTGATCCGGTTCGAGATATCCACCGGTCGGCGTGAGCAGATGGTCGACATCACCTCGCGAATCAGCACCGCGATCGAGCCCGCCGCCATCTCCGAAGGGATCTGCCTGGTTTACTCGCCGCACACCACCTGTGGAGTCACCGTCAACGAGGGCTGGGACCCGGACGTCCAGGAGGACGTCCTGCGGCACCTGCGGGAACTGGTGCCGCGCTCGGCGGCCTTCATCCATGCCGAGGGCAACTCCGATGCGCATCTCAAGACGATCCTGGTCGGAGTTTCGGTAACCCTGCCGGTGAGCGGCGGCAGGCTCCAACTGGGCAGATGGCAGCGGGTGTTCCTCTGTGAGTTCGACGGCCCGCGCCACCGCCACCTCTGGATCTCGCTGGTCAAATCCTGAAATCCGGCCGCCCCCGGCGTGGTTGAATCTTCTACCGATGCCAACCTCTCAACCCGACGTCAACCTCGATCCTCAGTCCCTGGGCGGCCGGGAAGGCTACTTCTTGCTCACCTCCCTGGTCGTCCCCCGGCCGATCGCCTGGGTGAGCACCGTGAGCCCGACCGGCGTCTTCAACCTGGCCCCGCACAGCTTCTTCAACGTCATCTCCAGCGATCCGCCGATCGTCCACTGGACCTCCACCGGAGAGAAGCACAGCCTGGCCAACGTCCGGGCCAGTGGCGAGTTCGTGATCAACGTGGTCAGCGAAGAGCTGCTCCACGAGATGAACGCCAGTTCCGCCTCGGTCGGGCCCGAGGTCAGCGAGTTCGAACTGGCCGGCCTCGAACCGGAGCCCTCGGCGGTGGTCTCGGCACCCCGGGTGGCCAGGGCCAAAGCCGCGCTCGAGTGCCGGGTACGCGACATCATCTCGATGGGCAATGGGCACATGGTGTTCGGCGACGTCGTCAACTTCTTCGTCCGGGGCTCGGTGCTGCGCGGCGGCCGGGTCGACCCCGAGCTGCTCCGTCCGGTCGGCCGGCTGTCTGGATCCGGCTACTTCGTCGAAGCCCGCTACGTCAGCGTGCAGCGGCCTGACTGACCCGGGGCGGGGCCTCTTCTCCCCCCGGCTCCTCCTCCGGTGGTTCTTCGCCGTTGCCGAACCACCGGAAGGTGATGGCCAGCATCGCCCACGCATAGCTCACCTTGCCGGCGAACATCAGCAGGGTGCCCGAGATGGTCTGGTCGGTGAGCGGGTCCAGGCCCGGCACCAGTCGGGGCACGTGTTCGTAGTACGGGTAGAAGACGGTGCGGCTGAACATCAGGACCAGCGACACCACGTCCTGGGCGAAGGTGCCAGCGAGCAGATACACGATCTTGAGCCCGGCCGGCAGCGCCACTCCCGAGGCCGCCGAGGTGGCGCCGATCACCGGCCACCAGAAGACCAGGCCGCCTCCGATCAGGGACAGGTGCTCGAGGATGTGGACCGGGTCGCTGGCCAGGGTGGCGTTGTACAAGAGCGGGATGTGCCAGAACAGCATCACGCCACCACCGATCAGCTGAGCCGGCACCAGCGAGGTCGCCAGCCGCAGCCCCGGTAGCCGGAGCACGGTCCGAGCCATCGGCTCCGAGAGCCCGAGCAAGAGCAAAGGTGGCGCCACCACTCCGATCAGGATGTGCTGGAGCATGTGCGCGCTCTGGAGGTACTGGTCGCCGATGGTGTCGACCGGTGTCAGCAGCCCTGCCCACACCGCCAGCAAACCCAGCCCGAAGTACAGCGCCCGGGCCCGGCCGGGTGCGCCGAATCGGGTCAGCCACGCGTAGCCCAGAAAGCCCGCGATCAACCCCGCGTACACGGTCGGGTAGATCGGCCATGAGATCAGGTCGGCCGTCTCATCCTCCCTCCCGGGTGATCGGCTGGGCCAGGATCCACAGGCTGGTCATGGTGTAGAGCACCATCAGGATCAGCATCGGATACTGGCTGAACAGAGCCTTCATCGGAGCCCGGAAACGCTCCATCGCCCGCAGGTGAGCGAGGTAGACGGCGATCACGTGCCCGAGCACGATCAGCACGACCTGAACGTACCAGACCAGTGCCGCGCCGGCCAGCAGGAACGATGGGCGGAAGCCGGCGGTCGGCAGCCAGTGCCAGCCTCGACCCAACGGGTCGGCGAGCAGCGGGATCAGATTCTGGGCCTGCACGGTGAGGTACGAGTAGTTGTGGGCGGCGTTGTAGACAAGGGCGATCGGAACCAGGGTCAGGGCGAAAACCGAGATCAGATCCAGCCGCTCGGCCTCAGCGCCTCCACCGAAGTTGACCACCAGCAGCATGAAGGCCACGAAGATGAGCAGGAAGGCCAGGCTCAGCCCGAGCAGGCCGGCGGTGCGCATCAGGAAGAAGCCGAACTGCCCCCACCGCTCCCAGTAGGGCGCAAGATCGGCGGCGAGATTCTGCCAGGCTGGGGTGGCGATCACCCCGTCGAAGGCAAGGCTGCTGAGCATGAAGATCACGAACGCCACCTGACTCCAGGAGGCCTCGGCCGGGCCCAGCAGGCCAGTTCCGGGCGGCCTCAGGAACACCTCGGGGCCGTCCCGACCAAGCCGGGTCTCCAGCGGACCGAACCTGGCGATGATGCCGAAGAGAACGGTGAAGAGATCGGCGTGACGTAGCCAGGATTCCGGGCCGAAGAGCATCATCCCGGTCAGCGTGTAGACCGTGTAGGCGACCGCCAGCGTGGCCACCAGGGCCGGCCGGTTGGCCAGCCCGCTGGTCAATTCCAGGCAGGCGAACCCGAAGAAGGCGGCCACGGCGGGCCAGATCCCAATTCCAGGAGGTAGCCGCAGCAGCGGCTGGGCACGGCCGGTCAGCGGTCGCAGCAGCCGGTACAGCGCCCGCCAGGGGTTGACCAGCTCCCACAGGTTGCCGAGCAGCCCGACCAGGATCACGAACCCGGCCCAGAAGTAGATCCAGAGCAGGTACTCGGCCGGATTGCGAGCACCCTCCTGGTCACCGAACCACCCGGTGACCGCGATCGCCAGCAGGCCGAGGACCCCGACCGCGCCCCCGATCGTGGTCGGCCACCGCGAGCGGGCCAACCGGGTCAGGAGAGCCGAGTGCCGGACCGGGTAGGCGACCGCCGCCGCCCCGGTCCGGTGGCCGGCGAAGGCGACCACCATCACGAATGAGAGCAGCACCACTCCGGCCGCCGCGTAGAGGTACAAGCTGAGCGAGATCGGCAGGTCGTAGCGCTGACCGAAGGCGTGCAGAAAGCCGGCGCCCATCAGCGCGGCTCGACTTTGAGGCTGCCGATCTCCTTCTTGAGATCTTCGATCTCGATGTCGAAGCTGCCGGTTTTGTCGGCCCGGAAGGTCCTGGTCACCGGCTGCCCGGCTCTGGCCTGGAAGGAGATGTCGTAGCCATGGAGGTGGACCTCCTCGTCACCGTCGGTGGTCACGGTCATGGTCACCTGGTCGTTCTGCTTCACGACCAGTTGCTCGGGCTCCATGGTGGTGCCCTTGACGGTCACCGAGAGGGTCACCTGCTGGCCCTGGCCGCCACTGCCGCGAACCAGGAAGAACACGCCGCCGGCCACCACGATGAGGGCGGCCACGATGATCAAAGCGCGATTGCGCGTCATATTGGTTACTCCTGCATGGCTCCGCCCGAAGCGGGCGGGCTGAATCGAATCGGGACTCGGTTCAGCGGGCGGGGGGCGGGCTCCGTCCGACCAGCAGGAGCGGGGCGGGGCTGCCCCGACCGGATACCGGCGGCCGCTGGGCGGCGCCGGCGGCCAGAACGGGGGCGAACCCGATCGGGGCGGCGGGGGCGGCTAGCCCGGTGGCGGCGGCGTCGGTCGCGGCCAGCAGCCAGCGCAGAACCAGGGTCACCACCAGCGCCGCCGGCAGCTGGCCGGTGACCCCCCAGGCGATCACCCCCGACAGCGCCGGGGTTGGGGTGCCCAGGAGCAGGGGTTCGAGCAGCTCCTGGCCGGCGAACATCGCCAGCTGGAGGCTGAACGTGATGGCAAGCAGTTCAAGCCGGCTGGGGTACCGCCAGCGGTGGGAGGAACGCAGCCGGACCACGGCGGCCAGGCCGAGCGCCAGCACCAACGCGGTGCCGGCGGCGCCGGTCACCAGCGACAGCGCGGGCAACAGATAGGCATGGCCGGCCAGGCCCGCTACCGGCGCACCCCCGGCCGCGCCATAGCGGCCGCCGCCGTAGCGCATCTGGAAGGCCAGCAGGTGTCCCAACTGAGATCCACCCAGCGCGCCGGCCAGAATCAAAGCCGTTCGCAACCTCGGCCGCCTCATACCGTGCCCTTGATTATCACCAGGCCGACCGGCCGGTACGGCTCCGAAGTCGAGGCCCCCTTGCGGGTGTCCGCGGCCAGCTGCACCCGACCGCTCCCGCCCTCACTGTTGGCGCCGGTCAATGATTCGGACCGCCTTGCCCTCACTTCGGGGCAGGCTGAAAGGAGGCAGCACCAACACTGACACGTTCAGTCCCAGTCGCTCGCGGACCTCCGCTTCCGCCCGCAGCCGGAGCAGCGGGTGCGAGTGCTCGTCCTCGTCGATGCCAGGCGCATGCTCCACCAGCACCTCGAGGCTGTCCAGCCGGCTCTGGCCGCGATCCACCACCAGCTGGTAGTTGCCGGTCAGACCGGGGATTCCGAGCAGGACCTCCTCGATCTGGCTCGGAAATACGTTCTCACCCCTGATGATCAGCATGTCGTCGGTGCGTCCGGTGATCTTCCGCATCCTCCGAAATCGGCTACCGCAAGGGCACGGGGTGTCGTCCAGCACGGTGCGATCGCGAGTCCGGTAGCGGATCACCGGGCTGGCCTCCCGGCGGAGGCTGGTCAAAACCAGTTCCCCGGGCGTCCCGGCCGGCAGCCCGCGGCCGCTCACAGGGTCGATCACTTCCGGGTAGAAGTGATCCTCGAAGATGTGCAGGCCGTCCTGCCGGGAACACTCGATCGCAACCCCCGGTCCTCCCAGCTCGGTGAGGCCATAGACGTCGTAAGCCCGCAGCCCCAGAGCCGCCTCGATCTGGCCTCGCATCGCCTCGGTCCAGGGCTCGGCCCCGAAGATCCCGGCCCGGAGCCGGGTGGGGCCGCCCCCTTCCCTGCGCAGGGCCTCGGCCAGGACCAGGGCGTACGAAGGAGTACAGGTGAGCACGGTGGTACCGAAGTCGCGGATCAGCATGGCCTGGCGGGCGGTGACCCCGCTGCTGGTCGGGATCACCGTGCAGCCCAGGCTCTCGGCCCCCAGGTGAAAGCCGAGTCCACCGGTGAAGAGGCCATACCCGTAGGCGTTCTGGAGCACGTCGGTCTCGTTGACGGTGCAGTATCTGAGCACTCGGCGCATGCACTCCGCCCAGAGCGCCAGATCGCCTCGCGTGTAGCCGGTCACCACCGGTCTGCCGGTGGTGCCGCTCGACATGTGCAGCCGGATCACTTGCTCGGGGGGCACCGCGAACATGCCGAACGGATACTGGTCGCGGAAATCTGTCTTCTCGGTGAAGGGCAACTCGGTCACCTGCTCGAGCGACTCGAGCGGCCGGTCGCTGCCGAGCCGCTCCCGATAGAAGGGCACGCTTCGCCGCACCCGGGCGAGCAGGGCGTTCCATCGAGCCAGCGTGACCTCCGGCAAGTACGCCATCACCGCCATTATCCCGCCGCCGGCGCCCTGGCCGGGGACCGCTGATGGGCGGGCTATGCTAGCCGCATGCCACCGAACGACAGAAGAATCTATCCCTGGGCGGTTCAGGGCCAGCTCAACCCCCTGGAGGTGGTGAGCGCGCGCGGATGCTGGTTTACCGACAGCTCCGGCCAGGCCCACCTCGACCTGGGCGGCCAGCTCGCCTACATGAACGTCGGCCACGGGCATCCGGCGGTGGTGGCGGCGATTCGTGAGCAGGCCGGGGTGATGGCGGTGATGGGGCCCAACTTCATGAACCAGCCCGCCCGCCGCCTCGCCGAGATGCTGGCCGAGATCACCCCCGCCGGACTCGACCGGGTGTTCTTCACCAACGGTGGCACCGAGGCCAACGAGCACGCCATCCGGATCGCTCAGACCGTGACCGGCCGGCCCAAGATCGTGACCCGCTATCAGAGCTACCACGGCGCCACCCTGGGCTCGATCTCGGCCTCAGGTGACAACCGCAAGCACTACACGCCGACCCTGGTCGGCGGGTTCATCCACGCGCTCGATCCGTACGAGTACCGCTGCCGCTTCTGCCGGGCGGCCGGCCGCTGCAGCGGAGCTTGCGGTGACGCGCTCGAAGAGGTGGTGTACAACGAGGGCCCGGAATCGGTGGCGGCGATCCTGGTCGAGCCGATCACCGGCACCAGCGGCGGCGTGGTCCCGGCCGACGACTACCTGCCGCGCCTGCGCGAGCTCTGCGACCGGCACGGCATCCTTCTCATCTTCGACGAGGTGATCACCGGCTTTTGCCGCACCGGCCGGATGTTCGCCAGCGAACACTGGCAGGTGGTGCCGGACCTGATGACCTTCGCCAAGGGCGTCACCTCCGGCTACGTCCCGCTCGGCGGCGTCATGATGAGCGAGCGGGTCGCGGCGTACTTCGACGACCATTACTTCGGCTCCGGCCTGACCTATTCCGCCCACCCGCTGGCCTGCGCGGCGGGCTGCGCCACGCTCCAGGTGTACCTGGACGAAAAGCTCGCCGAGCGGGCGGCGGTCACCGGTGCCTGGCTCCATGACCGGTTGCTCGAACTGCAGCGGCGCCACCCTTCGGTGGGCGAGGTCCGGGGCAAGGGCCTGCTCCTGGCCATCGAGTTGGTGAAGAACCGGGCCACCCGAGAGCCGCTGACCCCGCAGCGCGACGAGGTCCACACCGCGCCCGAGATGGCCGCTGTCAAGAAAGCGATCACCACCGCCAGGGTCCACCCCCTGTTCCGCTGGAACCTCATCCTGATCGCGCCTCCGCTGGTGATCAGCCAGGAGGAGTTGGAGATCGCCCTGGAGGCCATCGACCGGGCCCTGACCACCGCCGACGAGTTGATCACGGCGCCGGTCTGAACCGCCCGGCGGGCATGCGTTTCGGGATCTCGATCTCCGGGCTGATCCAGGAGCCCCAGGGAGGCGATGCCGGCCGGCGGCTGGAGGAGGTGGTGGCATGGGTGCAACTGGCCCGCGACCTCGGTTACGACTACCTCTATACCGGCCAGCATTACCTGACGGCACCCTACCAGTCGTTCCAGCCGGTGCCACTGCTGGCCCGGCTGGCCCCGGAGTCGGGCGACATGGGGCTGGTCGCCACCCTTCTGCTCTCGGTGCTGCAGCCGGTGGAACTGGCTGAGAGCCTGGCCACGCTGGATGCCATTTCCGGTGGCCGCCTGGTCATCAATGCCGCCCGGGGCTACCGGGCCGAGGAATTCGCCGCCTTCGGAGTCGAGGAGGGCCAGGCGACCGGTCGGCTGGCGGAGGCGATCACCTGCCTGACCAGGCTCTGGACGGAGAGCTCGGTCGACTTCGAGGGCAGGTACTTCCGGCTCTCGGGAGCCCGGCTCGGCCTGCGGCCGCGGCAGCAGCCGCATCCCCCGATCTGGTACGCGGCCAATGCTGACGCCGCCGTCCGCCGCGCCGCCCGGATGGGGCTGCGGTGGAGCATCAACCCCCACGCCGACCGCCCGACCGTCGAGCGCCAGGCCCGACTCTATCGGCAAGAGGCGGCCGCCGCCGGCCATGATCCCGAGCGGCCGCTCACGATGTACCGCGAGCTGTACTGCGCGCCCACCACGGAGGCGGCCTGGCGAGAGGTGGCCCCATACCTGACCACCAAGTACCAGACCTATGCCGGCTGGGGCCAGGCCCGGGTGCTGCCCGATCGCGACGACTTCACAGCCGAGCTCCGTATGCTCGCCCGCGACCGCTTCATCATCGGCGATCCAGCCACGTGTGCCGCGGAGATCGCCACCTACGCCCGGGTGGGAATCGACCACTTCCACTTCCGGATGGCCTGGCCGGGAATGCCGCTGGAACTCGCCCGGAGGAGCCTGAAGCTGGTGGCCGAGCGGGTTCTGCCCGGGTTTCGGAGGTGAGCCAGCCCGCCCCCGGCCGGCCTGCCGGCAGACGGGTCGAGGTGGTGGCCTTCGACGGCGACGACACCCTGTGGCATTCGGAGAACCTCTACGCCTGCGTCCAGGAGGCTTATCGGGAACTGCTCGCCGGCCATGCTGCGGCGGCCGATCTCGAACGTCTTCTGGATGAGGCGGAGCGCCGTAACCTGCCGCTGTTCGGCTACGGCGTCAAGGGGTTCACATTCTCTTTGATCGAGACCGCGATCGAGGTCACCGAAGGCCGGATCACTGCCGCCGAGATCCAGCGCATCCTCGACTGGGGGAGATGGATGCTGTCCCATCCGGTCGAACTGCTGGCGGGGGTCGCGGAGACGATTCCCGAGCTGGCCGCCGGGTACCGCCTGGCCCTGATCACCAAGGGCGATCTGCTCCACCAGGAGAGCAAGATCGCCGGGTCCGGACTGGCCGGGTACTTCACCGTCATCGAGATCGTGACCGAGAAAGATGTGCGTGCCTATCGCCGGATCATGCACCGGCTGGAGGTCGCGCCACCCGACTTCGTGATGGTCGGCAACTCCCCCCGCTCCGACGTTCTGCCGGTGCTGGAGGCGGGCGGGCGCGCGGTGCACATCCCCTATCGGATCACCTGGACCCGCGAACTGGCGCTGCTCGAAGGTGCCGGCTGCTGGACGCTCGCCTCCATCCGCGAACTGCCGGGTCTGCTCGGCCGGCTGTCGGCCGGCCCCGACCACCGGCCGGCCTGAACCTACCCGTGCGATCGGGCCCGGCCCGGGCTTACCCCAGCTCCGAGCCGCCGGGTAGCGCACCGAACTCGGCATACCCTCCGGCGGCAGACCCAGATCCAGCCGAACCACAAACCGGGTGACCCTACCCCGCCTTCGGCTTCAAGATGACCGGTCCGAACCGAATCCACGGGGCGGCACGATCGAAGTTGATCCGAGAAGACCGATAACCCTACCGGTCGGCGACGCCCGGTCCAGGCCGGCCGCCCGATTCCGGGAGAGTCAGCTCATAACCCGGCCGCCATCGCTGACCAGCACCTCTCCGGTGACGTTGGGCCACTCGCAGAGGTCGAGGCCGCTGCGGGCGATCTCGGCCGGCTGCGCGATCCGGTTCAGCGGAGTGGTTTGGTACACGAGTTGCTTCTGGTGATCGGGGATCTCGTCCCACATCTCGGTGGCGACCGGTCCGGGAGCGATCGCGTTGATCCTCACCCGGGGGGCCAGTTCCCGGGCCAGGCTCCGGGTCAGCCCGATGACACCGGCCTTGGTAGCTCCGTAGGCGGCCCCGTGGAGAGAGCCCACCACCCCACCGTCGGAAGCCACGTTGAGTACCGCGCCCCCGGTCGCAATCAGGTCTTCASGGAGCGCCMGGATCAGGAAGCACGGGGCGGTCAGGTTGATCGCGACGGTGCGCTATCCGCCTGCCGGCTCGGCGACCTCACCCCTGAGCTGTGGGCCACCCCGGCCGCGGCCCTGGCCCGATCCCGGTAGTTGAAGACGACTTCGAAGCCGCGCCGGGCGGCCTCGAGCACGAAGGCGCGGCCGATCCCGCGGCTGCCACCCGTGACCACGGCCAGCCTCGGGGTCCCCATCAACCCATCCTGCGCGGCTTGACCCGCCCAACGCAAACGATGGCTTAGCCTTCGTACATGGAAGAACGCGACCTGTTGCTGATTCCGGGTCCGGTCAGCGTCGAACCCGAGGTGTTGGAGGCGATGGCCCGGCCGGTGCAGGCTCATTACGGCCCAGAATGGGTGCAACTCTACCAGCGGGTGGTCGACGGCCTCCGACGGGTGATGCACACCGAGGCGGAGGTGTTCCCGATCTTCGCCTCGGGCAGCGGCGCCGTCGAGGCCGGTATCGCTACCTGCCTCAGCCCCGACGACCAGATCCTGATCGTCAGCACCGGCTGGTTCGGCGACCGCATGCAGGCGATCTCGACCGCGTGCGGACTGCGGGTCACCCGCCTGCGCGGGCAGGGTTACCATCCGGTTGACGCCGGCGCCGTGGAGGCGGCCCTGGAGGCGGCTCCCGGCCTCCGGGCGATCGGCATCGTGCACCATGAGACCGACCTGGGGTTGCTCAACCCGGTCGCCGAGATCTGCGCGGTGGCTCGCCGCCGGGGCCTGCTGACCGTGGTCGACGCGGTCTCCTCCCTGGGGGGCACCGAGCTGCGGGTAGACGCCTGGGGCATCGACGTCTGCGCCAGCGTCGCCAACAAGGCCCTGGCCGGACCGATCGGGGTGGCTCCGGTGTCGGTCAGCGCCGCCGGCTGGGCGGCGGCCGGTGACGGCCGGCCCCGGCGCCCTGGTTGGTATCTCGACCTGCGCAACTGGCGCCGCCACGCCCGCCGAGGGCGCGGCCTGGCATCCGCACCCGACCACCATGCCGACCTCGGTGATCGAGGGTCTCGACGCCGCCCTGACGCTGATCTTCGAGACCGGGCTGGAAGCACATCTCGCCCGCCAGGCTCGCGCGGCTGTCAGAGTGCGCGAAGGGCTGCGCGAACTGGGCTTCGAGATGCTCGTCGACGACTCCGCGGCCTCGCCGGTCTGCACCGCCGCCCTCGTTCCACCTGGCCTCGACGTCCCGACCTATATGACATGGATGAAGGAGCGCCACCGAATCCGCCTCGGTGGCGGCTTCAACGAACTCGGGAACCGGATGGTGCGCGTAGGTCACATGGGCCGGGCCGCCGATCCCGTGGTGGTCGACACCTTTCTCGACGCCACCGCCGAATATCTCCGCGGTGCCCGCCGGCAGCCACCCGACTGAGGTGCTGGAGGCAGCTCAGCGCAGCCTGCTGGCTCGGGCCCTGACCGGCCACCTCGGGTACGTCGGCCTCGACCGCCGGCCCCGGGTGGTGCCGGTCTGGTACGCGCTGGAGGACGACACCCTCCTGATCGCCAGCGCCGCCGGCGAATACAAATGCCGAAGCTTGCGCCGCCACCCGGCGGCGGTGCTCACGGTGTCGACCGGGTGGCCCTACCGGGTACTGAGCGCCCATGGCGAAGCCGAACTGCACCCGCTGCCCTGGGCGATCCGCCGGGAATTCGTCCCCGGCCTGGCTCGCCGCTTCCTCTCGGAGACCGACTCCACCGCCTGGCTGGAGACGTGGCTGAGCGGGCCGGCCGCCGACGGCGAGCTGATTCGGATCCAGATCACCCGGCTGACCTGAGTGCTCGGAAGCCGAGCGAGTCAACCGGCCGCCGGCTTCGATGCCGGCTCGAGTTCGTCGAAGCCACCGAGGTAGGCCATCTGCACCCTCCGGTCGGCGGCCAGTTCCGCGGCGGTGCCCGACAGTACCGTGCGGCCGACCTCAAGCACGCAGGCCCGGTCGGCGACCTTGAGCGCCTGGCGGGCATTCTGCTCGATCAGGAGCACGGCCACCCCGGTGTCGGCGATCTCGCGCACGATCCTGAGGATCCGCCGGCCGAGCAGCGGCGATAGACCGAGCGACGGCTCGTCCAGGGTCAGCACCCTGGGTGCGGACATCAAAGCCCGGCCGATCGCCAGCATCTGCTGCTCGCCACCGGACAGGGTTCCGGCCAGCTGACCGCGCCGTTCCAGGAGGCGCGGGAATGCCTCGTACACCCGCGCCTTACGGCGGCGCAACTCCTCTCGATTGGAGCGTTGCAGGTAGCCGCCCAGGTTCAGGTTCTCCTCTACGGACAGCGTCGAGAAGATTCGGCGGCCTTCCGGCACCTGGCTGAGGCCGGCTTCCACCACCCGGTGCGCGTCCAGCTTCAAGATGCTCTTGCCGGCCAGCAGGATCTCCCCCGAGCGCGGCCGGATCAGCCCCGAGATCGCCCGCAAGGTGGTGGTCTTGCCGGCTCCGTTACCGCCCAGGATCGCCATCACCTCACCCGGGGCTACCTCCAGCGATACCCCCTTGACCGCCTCCACCGCGCCGTATGCGACCACCAGGTCGCGTACCTCGAGGATGGGCGCGCTCATACCGCCTCCTCGATCTGTTCGTCGTCGTCCCGGCCCAGGTAGGCTTCGATCACCTGGGGATTCGCCTGTACCTCGGCCGGCCCCCCGAGCGCGATCAGCCGGCCCTGGTCGAGCACCGCCACCCGGTCGGACACGTTCATCACCAGCGACATGTCGTGATCGATCAGCACCACCGTGACGCCCAGCGCCCGGATCGCCCGGACGGTTTTCACCAGCTCCGCCTTTTCGGTCGGGTTCATACCCGCCGCCGGCTCGTCGAGGAGGACGAGGAGGGGTCGGGAGGCGAGTGCCCGGGCCATCTCGACCCGGCGCTGATCCGCATAGGAAAGCTCGGTGGCGAGCTTGCCGGCCTCGGATTCGATGCCCATGAAGCGCAGCCAGTGTCTGGCCTCCAGTTCGGCGCGGTACTCGATGCGCCTTTCTCCCGGGCTGCGCAGCATCGCCTGCCAGGGCCAGTCGTGCTCTCGGGCCGAGTGCCCGACCATCACGTTCTCGTACACGGCCATCAGCTTGAAGAGCCGGATGCCCTGGAAGGTGCGGGCCATGCCCCGTCTCACGTAGACATGGGGCTGCAGGCCACGACGCGAGGCCGCTCCATTGAACTCGATGGTGCCGGAGGTCGGCCTGAGCACTCCGGTGATGCAGTTGAAGAGCGTGGTCTTGCCGGCGCCGTTGGGCCCGATGATGCTGAAGATCTCCCCACGGCGGGCTTCCAGGCTGACTTCATCGACCGCCCGGACCCCGCCGAAGTTCCGGCTGATCCGATCCAGCCTGAGCAGCGGCTCGCCATCTTCGACCCGCGCCTCCACTCCCGGCCGGTACTCCACCACCGCCTCCTTCGGAATGTGCTGGAACGGCTCGGCTCGGCGCCGGATCGCCGGCCAGAGGCCCTGCGGCCGCACCACCATCATCACCGCGATCGCGATCGCGTAGATCAGGAACCGGACGGCGCTGAAGCGCGGGTCGCCACTGAAGTTCTGGACCAGCGCTTGGAGCATTTCGGGCAGCGCGACCACGATCAGAGCACCCAGGATCACCCCCGGGATGCTGCCCATCCCACCCAGGACGACCACGATCAGGATCGTCACCGAGAGCTGGAAGGTGAAGCTCGAAGGGTTGATCGCCGAGACCCGGCTGGCGAAGAAGGCGCCGGCCAGCCCCGCCCACATCCCGCCCATCGTGTAGGCGAGCAGCTTCAGACGCAAGGTGGGCACCCCCACCGCCTCGGCGGCGAACTCGTCTTCCCTTACCGCCACCCAGCCYCGGCCGAGGCCCGAGCCGGCCAGGTTGTGGGTGGCGAGCAAGGCCAGAAGGCAGAGAGCCAGCCCGATGATGTAAAAAGCGTGCTGGCTGGTGAAGTCGTGACCGGTCACCGTGGAGAAAACCGGATTGACGATCGCGGTCAGGTCGCGACCCCCGAACTGGGGCGAGGGGATGTTCCAGATCCCGTTCGGACCGTCGACATAGTCCCAGTTCTGGAACAGGATTCTGACGATCTCACCGAAGCCCAGGGTCACGATCGCCAGATAGTCGCCTCGCAGACGCAAGGTGGGGTAACCGAGGATGGCGCCGGCGAGTCCGGCGAAAACGACCGCCGGGATCAGCGTCGACCAGAAGTCCTGGTGCAGCTTGACGGTCAGGATCGCAGTGGTGTAGGCCCCGATCGCGAAGAAGGCGGAATAGCCGAGGTCGAGGAGGCCGGCGTAGCCGACCACGATGTTGAGGCCCAGACCGAGCATGGCAAAGGTGAGAACGCTGGCCCCGACCGAGGTCCACACCCGGACATCGAAGATGGGTACCAGAAGCGCCAGCGTCGCCACCACCAGCAACTGGACCCAGAGCGGGAGCCGGTAGAGAGCGATCATCGCTGATCGCACCGGCGCCCAGGCAGCGGCCAGCGGACCCGTGGGTTGAGCTCCTGCCAGTTCCGACATCACACCCGCTCCGCGACCCGCTCACCGAGGATCCCGGTGGGCTTGAGGATGAGCACCGTGATCAGCACCCCGAAGACGAACACATCCTGCCAGCGCCCCGAGAGATATCCTGCGCAGTACGACTCGAGCAGTCCGATCACGAGGCCGCCGACCATCGCCCCCGGGATGTTGCCGATGCCGCCCAGCACGGCCGCGGTGAAGGCCCGCAGCCCGATCAAAAAGCCCAGAGTGAACTTGATCTGGGTGTAGTAAGCCCCGATCATGACCCCGGCAGCGGCGGCCAGGATGGCGCCCATCGTGAAGGCCAGAGCGATCACCCGGTCGACGTTGATCCCCATCAGCCGCGCCGCCTCGTGATCGACCGCCAACGCTCGCATGGCGGTGCCCACGGTGGTGTACTGGGTGAACAGGAACAGGCCGAGCATCAGCGCGGTGCTGAACAGGAAGAGCCCGATCTGGGCGAAGCTGGCGTGCACGGTGCCGAAGCCGACGCCGCTGGTGGGAAGCTGCACCGGGAAGGCCGACACGCCGGCGCCGAAGACGATCAGGGCCGCGTTCTGGAGTAGCAATGACATGCCGAGGGCGCTGATCAGGATCGCGAGCAGCGACTTGCGCAGCAGCGGACGGTAGGCGAACTGCAAGATGGCGAGGTTGATCAGCGCGGTGAAGACGATCGAGACCAGAAGCGAGAAGGCCAGGGTGCCAACCATCGGCGCCGCCTTGAGATCGACGAACCTGGCCAGCTCCACTAAAGCGGTGTAGCCGAGGAAGGCTGACCACATGGTGAGATCGCCATGGGCAAAGTTGATCAGCCGGATGATGCCGTAAACGATCGTGTAGCCGAGGGCGATCAGCGCGTAGAAGGCGCCGACCGTCAGGCCGTTGATCGTGTACTGGATGAATGGCTCCATCGACCGCTCCGGACTCACACGGGCCGCCGGCCTGACCGGGGGCCCCCCCTTTATCCCGCCATCAACGCAGGCCAGGCGGGTTGCCTGGCCGACAGATTAACGTTTGTTCCAGGTGGTTGTCCTGTTCGGGGGCACCGGCGGGCGGCCGCGCCGCTTCATGAG
>JRHI01001328.1_pt1 | contig 21348 bp, 19 predicted proteins | sample 215371 | NCBI WGS metagenome assembly JRHI01 (sample SAMN02929681, study PRJNA255918) | sediment metagenome | biome: cave system; feature: Ice Cave; material: Sediment; isolation source: sediment from deep within a dark volcanic ice cave with no known source of... ...
CGATCCGTCACGCCCACGGATCACGATTCATTTATCCTCGCGGGCGTCCTGAGCGCCGCGAGCACCGCCTCCCGCTTCTCGGGGCCCAGGCGCTTTGCCAGGCTCACCTCGTGCTCGGCCGCCAGCAACTTCATGCGCTTGAGGCTTCTCTGCCCGTCACGGGTCAGCACCAGCGCATGCGAGCGCCGGTCGATAGGTGAGGGTTGCCGCCGGATCAGACCGCGCTTCTCGAGCCCGTCCAGCAGGCGCACCAGCCGCGCACGCTCGATGCCCAGCCGTTCTGCCAGATCGGCCTGCGAGAGGCCCGAATTGGCCTCGATGACGACCAGCACCGAGAATTGCGCCGGGCGGATATCGAAGCTCGCCAGCGCTCGCACGAAATCCTGGAAGATCCACACCTGCAGGCGCCGAACGAAGTAGCCGAGGTGGCCGTCGAGGACGCCGAGCTCCAATGCCCGCCGCTTCCGGCGCACGTGCTCTCGGTCGGCAAAGGGCCGTTCCTTTTCGCTTTCCGGCGGATCCTGCAGCGGTTGGCGCTCGGTCACGAGCGAACCCTTTGTTGTTGTCGACATCTGTTGCCATGTGCAACAATAATCACCGGGCGGCGCACAAAGTCAAAGAACTTCACGGGGCTCCGACGCGCCGCTCAACGCTTCGCCGAGCATGTGTTATGCAGCGCAGGCCACCAGGTCCGCTCAAGGGAGGACTGCAATGAAAACCGGATCGCACCGCAAGACCGACATGTCCCAGCTCGCCGTGACGCGACGCACCTTCACCGCAGGGGTTGGCGCCGCGGGCCTGCTCGCCGCTTCCGCGCCGTTCCAGATCGGGCGGGCGCAGGGCGCGGCCCTGAAGGTCGGCGTGCTGCTGCCGCGGTCGGGCGTGCAGGCCGGCATCGGCCAGGACTGCCAGCGCGGCGTCGAGATCGCACCCGGCATCCTCAAAAGCCTGGGACTGCCCGACCTCGCCATCATGAACGCCGACACCGAGTCCAACGTGGAGGTCGCCCGCGCACGTGCCGAGCGGCTGATCGGGGAGGGCGCTCAACTGCTCGTCGGGGCCTTCGATTCCGGCCAGAGCACGGCGATTGCGCAGGTGGCCGAGCAGAAGGGCATCCCCTTCGTCATCAACATCGCCGCCGCCCCGCCCATCACCGAGCAGGGCTACAAGTTCGTGTTCCGCAACTTCCCAACCGCGCCGATGATCCTGGGCGACGCCTTCGCCAACCAGAAGGAGATCTTCGAGGCCGCCGGCCTCGCGCCGAAGTCGGTGGTGTTCATGCACGTGAACGACACGTTCGGCACGGCGATGCAGAAGGGCATCGAAGGCGTCATGCCGAAGTTCAACATGCCCTACAAGATCGTGGAGACGATCGCCTACGATCTTGCCGCCCGCGACCTTTCGGTGGAGGTGGCGAAGGCCAAAGCCGCCAATGCCGAGGCGCTGCTTCTCGTCAGCCGCCTCAACGACGCCATGCTGCTTACGCGCGAGCTCGTCAAGCAGCGCTGGACGCCGATGGGCGTGCTCAGCATGGGACCCGGCTGGTATGAGGACCAGTATCTCAAGACGCTCGGCAAGCTCGCCGATGGCCCCCTCAGCTTCGTGCCCTGGTACGACCCCAACAAGCCGTTGAGCAAGCAGCTCGAGGCGGCCCTGGCCAAGGCGCATCCGGACGTCAATCTCAACACCAACCACATCTACACCTTCGAGGCGCTGCTGATCGCGGCCGACGCTTACAAGCGGGCGGGCTCCGCCGACCCCAAGGCGCTGGCCGATGCCATCCGCGCCACCAACATCACCAACAACGTCAGCATCGGCCCCGGCATCCAGTTCGATGCCAAGGGGCAGAATGCCACCCTCAAGAACGCGGCCATCCAGAACCGTGGCGGCAAGCTGGTGACGGTGGCGCCCAAGACCGCCGCCAATGCCAAGGCCGAGTGGCCCATGAGCGCCTACGACAAGCGCGGCTGAAGCTTTTCGCACCCGATCCGGCTCCGGTTGCACCAGCCGGGGCCGGAGCACGGGCTGGCAGGATCGTCCCGTGCCCGCCGAAATCTATCTCAACGTCGCGGTCAGCGGCCTGTTGACTGGCCTCGTCTACGGTCTGATGGCGCTCGGCCTGTCCGTGATTTTCGGCGTCGTGCGCGTCGTCAATTTCGCCCACGGCGAGATGATGACCATCGCCATGTACCTGGCCGTGGTGCTGTTCACGCACTATCGCCTCGACCCTTTGGTGATGATGGTGCCGATCGCCGGCGTCCTGTTCGCGCTGGGCTACGTCATGCAGCGGGGGCTGATCAGTCCGTTCATCAACCGGCCCGAGCACAGCCAGTTCATGCTGCTGGTCGCGCTCGCGCTGATCCTGGTGAACGGGCTCCTCATCGTCTTCGGCCCCGACGCGCAGGGCGTGCAGACGTCCTATTCGTTCGCGAGCTTCGCGGTTGGCCCGCTCATCGTCGACGCCAACAAGATCTACGCTGCCCTTGCTGCCTTGGCCGTGGCGGGGGCGCTGTTCGCCTTCTTCCGCTACACGCTGGCGGGCAAGGCCATTCGCGCCTGCGCCGACAACTATGCCGGTGCGCTCGTGGTCGGGCTCGACGTGAAGCGCCTCTACGCGCTGACCTTCGGCATCGGCGCGGCCTGCGTGGGCGCCGCCGGGTGCATGATGGTGCTGCTGGTCGACGTCACGCCGCCGCTCGGGCCCGCCTACACGCTGCTCGCCTTCGTCATCGTCATCACGGGCGGGCTGGGCTCCATGCCCGGTGCGCTGCTGGGCGGCGTGCTGATCGGGGTCACCGAGGCGCTGGGCGGACTGCTGTTCACGCCGTCGGCCAAGAGCATGTTCACCTTCGCCATCCTCGTGCTCGTGCTGCTGTTCCGCCCGCAGGGCATCCTCGGCAAGCGTGCCTCGCCATGATCGCGCTCCTGCTCGAGGGTGTCCCGAAGCGCGGCCTGCACCTGCTCGCCGGGCTTCTGCTTGCGCTCATCGCCGTGCCGCTGGTGGCCGGCGACTACCTCATCACCGTGCTGATCCTCATCCTCTATTTCGCCTATGTGGGCCAGGCCTGGAACATCATGATGGGCTTCGCCGGCCAGCTCTCGCTGGGCCACGCGCTCTACGTGGGCCTGGGTGCCTACGCCGCGGCGGCGCTTTACGTGCACTTCGGCGTCAGCCCGTGGATCGGGCTGTGGGCGGCGATGGTCGCCTCCGCCGCGGCCGGCGCCATCATCGGTTTCCTGGCGTTCCGCTTCGGGGTCGCCGGCGTCTACTTCGCCATCCTGACGATTGCCTTCGGCGAATTCGCGCGCATCGGCTTCGACCATTGGAGCTGGCTCGGCGGATCGGCCGGTTTCTTCCTGCCCGTCGCCAACTACACGCGCAACGATCTGGCGAGCCTGCGCGGCAGCCCGACCATGTTCTACTACGTCGCGCTCGCCATGACGGCCGCGGCCTTCGTCCTCTGCCACGCTCTGCTGAAGAGCCGCATGGGCTATTGCTGGCTGGCGATCCGCGAGAGCCCCGAGGCCGCCCAGGCGCTGGGCATCGACATCTTCCGCTACAAGATGGTCGCCGTGGTGATTTCGGCAGCGATGACCTCGCTCGGCGGAGTGCTGTTCGCCTTCTACTACAACAACCTGTTCCCCGAGCAGGTCTTCCACATCTCGCGCTCCATCGAGCTGATCCTGGGCCCCATCATCGGCGGCATCGGCACCCTGTTCGGGCCGATCGTCGGCGCCTTCCTCTTGACCGCGCTGTCGGAGACTTTGCACGAGGTGATGCTGGGCTTCGGCATCGACGTTCCTGGCATGAAGCAGGTGTTCTACGGAATATGCCTGCTGCTCGTGGTGATGTTCCTGCCGGATGGCGTGTGGCCGCCGTTAGCCAAGCGGTTGGGACTGGGACTGCGTGGCGGGCGCGCCGAACCGGGCGATGGCTCCAAATGACGGCGCTGCTCGAGGTCGACCGCATCTCCAAGAGCTTCAGCGGCCTCAAGGCCATGCAGGATGTCAGCTTCGCGGTGCCGGAAGGCACCATCGTCGGGCTGATCGGGCCCAACGGCGCGGGCAAGACCACCTGCTTCAACGTGATCGCCGGCGTCTATCGCGCCGATGCCGGTGAGGTGCGGTTCGCGGGCAAACGCATCGACGGCTGGCGCTCCGACCAGATTTGTCGCGCCGGCGTCGGGCGCACGTTCCAGCTGGTTAAGCCGTTCGCCGGGCTCACCGTGACGGAGAACGTCATCGTCGGCGCCTTGAACGCTTCCGCCAGCGTGCGCGAGGCGAAGGAGAGGGCAGCTGCCGTCATCGAGCAGCTCGGGTTGGGGAGCAAGCGCGAGCAGATGGCCTCCTCGCTCACGCTCCCCGAGCGCAAGCGGCTGGAGGTGGCGCGTGCGCTGGCCACCGGCCCGCGCCTGCTCCTGCTCGACGAGGTGATGGTCGGCCTGCGCCCGACCGAGACCGACCACATGGTGGCGCTGTTCCGCGAGCTGAACACGAAGCTGGGCCTGACGATCCTGCTCATCGAGCACGTCATGCGTGCGGTGATGGCGCTGTCGAGCCGGCTGATCGTGCTGCATCACGGCCAGGTCATCGCATCAGGCAGCCCCGCCGAGGTCACCCGCGACCCCGCCGTGCTCGAATGCTACCTCGGCGAGGAGGCGGTGTGATGATAGGTTGGGTCAAGCGAAGCGCCGACCCAACGCCTCTTGCGCGCGGGGATCGAAATTGCGGTGGGTCATCGCTGACGCTCGACCCAACCTACGGGCGATCGCCATGATCCTGCAGGTGGAAGGGCTCGAGCTCTACTACGGCGATGCGCAGGCGTTGGACGGGATCTCGCTCGGCGCGGAGGAGGGCGAGCTGATCGCCATTGTCGGCGCCAACGGCGCCGGCAAGTCGAGCCTGATTCGCACCATCGCCGGCATCGAGACGCCTCGCGCGGGCCGCATCGACTTTCGCGGCCGGGACATCACCGGGCTGCCCACCTACCGCATCTGCAATCTGGGCATCGGCCAGGTCGCGGAGGGGCGGCAGATCTTCCCCTCGCTGACGGTGGAGGAGAACCTGCAAATGGGCGCGCTTCTGCCCCGCGCACGCGGCGCCATGAGCGAGACCATGCGCGAGGTGTTCGCTATGTTCCCGCGCCTGGAGGAGCGCCGCGGCCAGGCAGCCGGCACGATGTCGGGCGGCGAGCAGCAGATGCTGGCGATCGGGCGCTGCCTGATGGGCAAGCCGGAGCTCATCATGTTCGACGAGCCCTCCCTGGGGTTGGCGCCCGCGCTGGTGCAGGAGCTGTTCCGCACCATCCGCGCCTTGAACCAGCGCGGGCTCACGGTGCTGCTGGTCGAGCAGAACGTGGTCGCATCTCTGAAGCTTGCAAGGCGCGCCTACGTGCTGGAAAACGGCCGCATCGTCATGGCCGGCACCGGCGCCGACCTCCTCGCCGACGACCGCGTGCGCCAGGCGTATCTGGGTATTGGGTAGGATCGTCAGCTTATCGCAGTGCAGATGGTGCGCGCGCATCCTTGGCGCGAACAGTAACTTCCACCTCCACCTTTTGATTGAGCCGGCCGAGAACAGCGCTTTGCGTTGCGGGTGCGGGAGAAGTCGGTGGCAGCGATGCCGCTCATATCTTCGGCCTTGCGGACAGTCGTCTTGTGCGCATCGAGAACCTCGATGATCTGCGCAGCGAGGACGGCCTCGAGGTGCTCTGCGTCGGCTCCAAATCGTCATTCATCGTAGTATCTCCCGAACGAATCGAAGTTCGACCTGCCGCTGGCGCGCGGGGGCACCGCCTCACGCGCTGCCGATCAGGATGCCGGCGGCGAACACGATGAGGCCGCCCACCACCACCTCGAAGGCGGCGCGCAGGAACTTGGTATCCATGTAGCGCGCCCTGATCCAGGCGATCGCCCACAGCTCGATCAGCACCACCGCGATCGCCAGCGCCGTGGCGATTTGGAAATCGCCGATCAGATACGGCAGCGCGTGGCCTACGCCGCCAATGGTGGTCATCAGCCCGGTGATGATGCCGCGCAGCAGGGGATGGCCTCGCCCCGTGAGCTCGCCGTCGTCGGACAGCGCCTCGGCGAAGCCCATGGAGATGCCGGCACCCACGGCGGCGGCCATGCCGACCAGGAACGTCTGCCACGTCTCGTGGGTCGCGAAGGCGGCCGCGAACAGCGGCGCCAGCGTCGACACCGACCCGTCCATCAGCCCGGCGAGCCCCGGCTGCACGATCTGCAGCACGAACATGCGCCGGCGGGTCTCTTCCTCGGCCTCCTGGGCGCTCGGCGTCAGATGCCGGGTGCCCAGGCGCTGAGCCAGGCTGATGTGGGAGCGCTCCGCCTCGGCCAGGTCGCCCAAGAGCTTGCGCACGCCAGCGTCGGTGGTGCGTCCCATTGCGCGTTCGTAAAAACGCCGGGCCTCGAACTCCATGGCCTCGGCGTGCTTGCGCACACGGTCGAGGCCCAGCGGCCGCACGATCCACAGCGGCTCGTGCCTGGTAAAGCCCCTGACGTCATGGCGGCGAACGAGCGGTATATGCTCGCCGAACTTCTGGCGATGCAGCTCGATGAGCTGGCGGCGGTGATCGTTCTCCTCGGCCGCCATGTCCGTGAACACCTGGGCCGAGGCGGGAAAGTCGGCTTTCAGGCCGTCGGCATAGTCGGCGTAGATGCGAGCGTCCTCCTCCTCCGCCGAGATCGCCAGGGCCAGGATCTCCTGTTCGGTCAGCTCCGCGAATGCCTTCACCGCATCTCCCTCTCGCTGCGAACCTTATGTGCTTCACCCGCCCTCGGACTTGGCGGGCTGACTTAGCCGGCCTCGCCGGCGTTTCGCCCTCTTCCCGCACAAACTTGGAACTAGACTAGTTCTAAGCTCGTTCGTCGAGCTTGGCCAATGGTCCGGCCGAAGCCACTCCGTCCGGTTTCAGTGCGTTGCAGTCGAACGCAGCATCGCGGCGATGTTATTCTTCGTTCATTGCATTTGTCTCAAGCTGGGACCTCGACCCCATGACCACCCATACTGCCGACGATTTCCGGGCCAAATCATGCGATGTGTTTGTCAGCTACAAGCGCCTCGACGCCGACCAGTTCGAGAAGCTTGCGACTGACCCGAACCGGCAGGCTGAGGGCCTCGGCGGGCCGGAGCGGGCGCTGTGGAACCTTCTCGGGCTGTTCGACCGGACGGCGGACGGGCTGGCGGTATGCTGGCGCGGCACATTCCAGGGCTCACAGACGCCGCCGACCTCATCGCCGAGACCGGCTACCACCGCCGCGATTCCGAGCTTGCCGATCTCCAGGCCCGCCTCGCCGCCGCCTGAGCCGGCATTGCTGGCCGCTGCCGTCCTTCAGCTTCCGCAGTGAGGCTGCCGCCCGTCACTGCCGCACGCGCAGCCCGACGCGGACGATGTCGTCGGCGTAGTTGCTGTTCGTCACGGTGGTCTGGAACTCGATGTGCTGATAGCGGGCGAAGATGACGGCGTCGCGGCTGAGGTAGTAGTCGAAGCCGAGCTCGGTGGTCAGGTCGCGTTCGTTCACGGTGACGGCGTTGTACGGGTTGACGGTGTACCTGATGCCGGCCGTGCCGATGAGGTAGCGCCGGAAGGCGTGGCGCGCTTCCAGCCCCACCTGCCGCGACAGCGCGCCCGGTGAGCCGGTCGTCGTCGTATCGATGAAGTCCGAGCGCGCGGTGAGCAGGAATGTCGTCAGTGCCGAGGCGCGCCAGGCCAGGTTGGCGTCGACGATGAAGCCCTCGATCTCGCTGAGCCTGCCGTCGCGCGGCGCCTGCCAGCCCCATCCGGCGCTCACCTCGCCGCGCAGCGTGGTGTTCAGCGGCCCGAACGTCACGCCGACGCGGTAGCGCTCGCCGGTCGAGGAGCGCAGGATGCCGTCGTCCGGAGCCGCGCGGAACTCGCGGTCGTTGACGGCGACCTCGGCAAAGACATCCGTCCGGCTGTTGAGTGCCCAGCTCGTGCGGAACGCCATTTCGCGCTGGGTCGTATCGCGTGCTGCATTGCTGATGATCCCGCCACTCGTGCTGGTCACCGGCGCGTACTCGACGTCGGTGAGCGAGCCCCTGAGCTGCACGGAAAGCCGGTTGAAGGTGTGGTTGAGGGCGAACGCGACGCGATCGGTCGCGATGTCGCCGCGCTGGGCGGCGTCGCTTGGAGAGTCGCGCTGTGCGCGCCGGTCCTTGTCGAGCTGATGCAAGGCCAGCACCTCGATATTCGTGCGCTTCGAGATGTCGAGCCGGCCGCGCGCCTCGAACGCATAGGAGCGGTCGTCCTCGGTGGGGAAATGATCGTAGAAGGTGGCAAGGCCGCTGGCGCGAAACTCCACCGCGTGGGTGCGCCAGTCGGAAACCGCCCGCACGTTTGCGGCCACCTCCAGCGCGCCGTCGGAAAGGCGCGCGCTGTTGCGAAAAATGTTGTTCGTCGCCGTGGCGCCGATCTGCGCCTCCGGGAAGACCACGAAGCTGCCGACGCGGATGCCGCGGGCGAAATAGGGCTCGAGGTAGAAGAGCTCCCGCGTGCGGCGATCGGTCAGCGGGTCGAGCTCGATCTGGTAGAGGTAGGGGTTGTATCCCGCCGGCGGCGACGTGAACGCGGCGATGTCCTCGGCCAGCCTAGGGTCCCGGCTCATATCGGCGATGCCGTCGCGGGCCGCCGTCGGCTCGCCGACGACGATGATCCCGTCTTGCGGCTCGCGCGGCTCGACTTGCGAGCCGGCGTCACCGTCGGTGGTACCAGGCGCGGGTAGGACTGGGACCGCAGCCTCGCGCGTCTCCTCCCCCTCCCGCTCCTCCTCTTCCGGGTTTTCAGGAGGCGGGCGCTCCGGCAAGGCCGCCTCGGAGCTCTCTTCCGCTGGCGGCTCCACCTTTGGGCGCTTGGCGGGCGCGCGCGGTTTCATCGCCGGCGGGGGGGCGATGGTGGTGTCGACGCGCCATTCGGCCGCGGCCGACCCTGCCGCCAGCAGCGATCCCGCCGCGGCCGCTAGGCCCAGCGCGATGCTCATCGCGGATTGACGATAGGCCCCCACGCCGGGCGCGCCCCATGACAAATGGTCGAGAGAGACGCACACTCGCATTGCCGCGGACCCTAGAATGCGCGGCGTTAAGGAGTGGTTTAGGTTGCCTGTACGGCGCGTCCGACTAGAGTGAGGCGGATGCCGAATCGATGCGGGCTCCCGCCGGAGCCGCCACGGCACAGCAACGCAAGGTCACGGTGGAAATGGCAGCCACGGCCGAACGCAAGAAATCACGCCACCTGCGGGTGTTCACATCGCACGCGGCTGAATCGGCCGTGCGTACGCTCGACCTCGAATGCGAGGGCCTGCAGGCGCTCAGGGCAACGCTCGATCAGCAGTTGAAGGAACCCTTCCGCGTGGCAGTGGCAACCTTGGCCGCAGCCAGGGGCCGCGTGATCGTCACGGGCATCGGCAAGAGCGGGCACGTCGGCCAGAAGCTGGCGGCCACCTTCGCCTCGACCGGCACGCCGGCCTTCTTCGTGCACCCGAGCGAGGCGAGCCACGGCGATCTCGGCATGATCACGCGCGAGGACGTGATCGTCGCCATCTCCTGGTCGGGCGAGAGCGCCGAGCTCGGCAACATCTTGACCTACTCGCGCCGCTTCAAGGTGCCGTTGATCGCCATCACCTCGCGCCCCGACTCCACGCTCGCCAAGCAGTCGGACGTGGTGCTGGAGCTGCCGCGCGCCAAGGAGGCCTGCCCGCACGGGCTGGCGCCAACCACCTCCACCACCATGCAGCTCGCCATCGGCGATTGCCTCGCCATCGCGCTGCTCGAGACCAAGGGCTTCACCGCGCACGACTTCAGCGTGTTCCATCCCGGCGGCTCGCTGGGCGCCAACCTCAAGTTCGTGGCCGACGTGATGCATTCAGGCGAGCAGCTGCCGCTTGTGACCGAGGGCAAGATCATGTCGGAAGCGCTCGTCACGATGACGCAGAAGAGCTTCGGCTGTCTCGGGGTGGTCGACGGCAGGGGGCGGCTGGTCGGGATGATCACCGACGGCGACCTGCGGCGTCACATGGGACCCGAGCTGCTGAAAGCCCGCGTGCAGGACATCATGACGAAGAAACCCAACACGCTCTCCCCCGGCATGCTGGCCTCGGCCGCGCTGGAGCGGATCAACTCGCTCAAGCGCACCCAGATGTTCGTGGTGGACAAGGGCAAGCCCGTCGGCGTCGTGCACGTTCACGACCTGCTCCGCGCCGGCGTCGCCTGAGCACCCACACCAGAGTGCGTGTGTCTCGACCGAGTATTGTCACGCCCACAACGTCATCCCCGCGTCGTGTCGAAGACGCGCCTCCGGCACGATTGGCGGGGACCCACGCAAGTCGCGGAAATGCTGAACGGTAATTGGCGTGGATGCCCGCCAGCGCGGCAAGACGACAACTCGGGATCGTGGTTCGCCGCAGCCATCACACCTTCGATGGTCGCGCTCGCACGCGAGGGCGTTACTTCAACGCATCGATGCGGTTCTGGGCGGTGGCGACGCCCAGGTTGAGCGCCTTGCGGTAGAGGGCCCTGGCCTTGGCGACGTCGGCGGCGACGCCTCGCGAGCCCCAGGCCGCCAGCATGTTGGGATCGTAGGTCTCGGCCAGCGCGAACGCGACGGACCCTTGGCTGCCTTCCTCCGCCGCGGCGAGCATCTCGCGCGCTCCCGTCACGTCGCCGTTCTCGACGCGCCGCGAGGCCTGGGCGAGCATGTCGACCACACGCGCTCGAGCCTCGGCGGCTTGCGCGTCGGCCATTTTCGCCGCCAGCGCCGACGCCGCGGACGGCTCCGGCGCCTGGCTGGATTCGGGGGCCGCCCGCGGCTCGACGCTGCCGGTGACGTACTGAGCCGCGGCTTCCGCCGGGCGCTCCAGTGGGCGCACCTGCACTTTCATCGTGCGCACCTCGGCCGCCTTGAGATCCGCGGTGGCAGCCACACGGGGGCCAGCGCCGGGCTTGCTCTTTTGCGGCTCGAAGAAGCCACTCATCCACAGCACTGTAGGCACGACGATCATCAGGCCGGCGGCCAGGCCCAGAAGGGCGGCACCCATCTGGTGGCGATACCACTTGTCCTCGTCGCGGTAGGTGGGCTGGCGCCACGTGGAGGGTATCGGCATCGGCTCGTCGTCGGGCTCGCCCGGGTCCGGGTCCGCCATTTCCGCGGGCTTGTGGTGCGGCTGCGAATAGGACAGCGCGGAGAGCCCGTCCTTGAACACCGGCGCTAGCGTGCGTTGACTGGAAGCGGCCGAGACGAGGTTGGCGAGGCTCGTCAGCCCGGCGTTGGTCGGCGCTGCGGAACCCCTGCCCGCCTGCTGTCGCGCGATGGAGGCGGCCAGCAGCTGGGCCAGCTCTTGCGTCAGATGGCTGGTCGGCAGTTGCGGCGCCTGGTTGTTGGCATCCGGGCTGCCGTCGGTCGCGAGCTCATGCTCGCTCCCGGAAGACGCATCTCTCACCACGATCGCCTCGTACGCTACGCACGCATGAACTACAACGGGATGACGGGGCTTGTTATTCTGGCCCAATGCGGCTCGTGCGACCCTCGATGCGGGGGTCGGGGCAGGTCAGCGCCTGTGCGGCGTGACCTCCACCAGCGAGCTGGCTCAGGCAGGTTATTCCCCGTCGATCCCACGGGCCGCATGCATCCCCTCGGCCCATTTGGGGAAATAGACCGGGCGAATGTGGCGCAAATTATGGCAACGCTGCAGGCGGCGTGGCAGGGTGCGCTGGTATCCGGCGGGGAAATCGGGAGATAATGTCCGCATGGCGCTTCTCATCGCTGGACTCGCGCTCTTCATCGTCGTGCACTTGGTACCGACGCGGCCCTCGCTGCGCGCCGGGCTGGTCGGCACGCTGGGGCCGGGCATCTATCGCGGCCTGTTTGCGCTCGTATCGATCGTCGGCCTTGTGCTGATAGTATTGGGCTACGGCCAAATGCAGGGGCTGGGGCGCGGCAATCCGCAGCTGTGGGTCCCACCGGCCTGGATCAAGCACGTCGTCTTTCTGCTGATGATCCCTGCCATCATCCTGCTGGTGGCGGCCTATGTGCCCTCGCGCATCCGCACGGCCGTTGGCCACCCGATGCTGACGGCGCTCATGATCTGGGCGTTCGCGCACCTGCTGGCCAATGGCGACCTCGCTTCCGTCCTGCTGTTCGGGTCGCTTCTCGGCTTTGCCGTCTACGACCGGATTTCCGTGATCAGCCGCCCCTCGCCTGGACCCCTCGGCAATGCCAAGGGCGGGGCGCTGCACGACATCCTGGTTATTGCGGCGGGGCTGGCGCTTTACGCGCTCCTGCTGTTCTGGGGGCATGCCAAGCTGACCGGCGTGGCGCTGCTGCCGGGCTAGCACGAGAGGCAAAACGGCGGCCCAGCGCGAGCCGAGCCGCAAAAAAGCCGGAAACTGGGGACCAATGTCCATCCTGGGATTTCAGCAGTTCGCGCACGGTTCTACCCTTTCGGGAGGGGGCCGGGCGCGCTATCTATGACGCGCCGAGCAAATCGAGCAGCGCTGTAGGGGATGCCGGGCGAGCATGACGGACCAACGGGACAGCCTGGCCAGGGAGATCGACGAGGAGCTGAGGCGCGAGCAGCTCCTCAAGCTGTGGGAGCAATACGGCACCTACTTCATCGCGGCGGCCGTCCTCATCATCGCCGGCATCGGCGGCTTCAAGTATTACGAGCACCGCCGCATCCAGGCCGCCGAGGCGGCTGGCGCCCGCTTCACCACAGCGGCTCGAGAAGCGGCGCAGGACAAGAAGGCCGAGGCGCAGAAGGCTCTGGAGCAGATCGCCAGCAGCGCGCCCGCAGGGTATTCCACGCTCGCGCGTCTGCGGTTGGCCGCGGCCGACCGCGAGGCCGGCAAGACGGCGCAAGCGGCAGCCGCGTTCGAGGCAATCGCCAAGGAAAGCGGGCTCGACCCGCTGCTGGCCGATTACGCCCAGCTGCAGGCGGCCATGTTGAGATTGGACAGCGCCAGCTGGACGGAAATGCAGAATCGGCTCAACGATCTTGCAGCGGAAAGCAACCCTTGGCGTTTCAGCGCCCGGGAGCTGCTCGGGCTGGCGGCGCAGAAGGCCGGAAAGACCGACGAAGCGCGCACGCAGTTCCAGCGCCTCCTGAGCGATCGCAATACGCCGCCGAGCATCGGCGGGCGGGCCCGTGTGATGCTGGCCATGCTGACCGAGGCGGAGCTGGCAAGTGCAGCGCCTGCAGCTGTCAGTGCGCCGGAGCCGGAGCAGAAAGCACCTGCTGATGAGGGCAAGGCGAAAGCAAAAGCAAAGGCGCCGGCCAAGGCATCGAAGTGAGACGAGAACGTCGCCGATTGGAGCGAGCATGAGGGGCAGCGTCGGCAATGACGGGAGGGGGCTTGGCGCCGTCGGCGTCTCGCTCCTGTGCGTCCTGACGCTCGCGGGCTGCGCCGACGCCTTTGTCGGGATGAGCCTGCCCAGCCTGCCCAAGCTGGACGACGTCAATCCCTTCGCCGAAAAGCCGGTGCCCTTGCCCGGCAAGCGCGTGTCGGTCATCCAGCAGGAGAAGGCGACCAGCAATCTCGCAGCCGCTGACAGGCCGATCATGTTGCCGCCGCAGCAGCAGAACGATTCGTGGAGCCAGCCCGGCGGGGTCGCCAACAATGCGCCGGGTCACCTTGCATTTGCTGGCGCGGGCAAGAGCGCGTGGAGCGTGGACGCCGGTACCGGCTCCAGCTTCTACGGCAGGCTCACCGCCAGCCCGATCGTCTACGACGACAAGGTGTACACGCTCGATGCCGCCGGCAAGGTTTCGGCATTCGGCACGTCGGGCGGAGTGCCCGCGTGGCGGGCTTCCACGACGCCGCCCAATGAAAAGGACCAGGAAGGGTTCGGCGGCGGGTTGGCCGCCGACGGGGGCCGCATCTATGCCGGCACCGGCTTCGGCACCGTAGTGGCCTTTGACGCCAGGACCGGCAACAAGCTTTGGGAGAAGAATGTCGAATCGCCGGTGCGCACCTCACCGACGGCCGCGGCCGAGCGCGTGTTCGTGGTCACGAAGGAGGGGCTGGTCTACTGCCTCTCGGGCTCGGACGGCACCGAGCTTTGGGTCTTCCGCGGTATGGCCGAGCGCGCCAGCCTGCTCTCCAATGCCAGCCCCGCCGTCGCTGGAGAAATCGTCGTCGTACCCTATCCGAGCGGTGACCTCGTGGCGCTTCGCGTGTCCAACGGCCAGCCGGTGTGGTCGGAATCGCTGTCGCGTTCGCGCACCGCCTCGTCCATGGCAGCGATGAGCGACACGGCCAGGCCAGCCATCGATGGCGGCACCGTATTCGCCGTCGGCCATGCGGGCCGCATGGTCGCCACGACGCAGAAGACGGGCGAGCGCGTGTGGTCGCTGACGGTGCCGAGCAGCCAAGCCCCGTGGGTCGCCGGAGAGTCGGTATTCGTGGTTGACACCACCGGCCAGCTGATGGCGATCACGCGCCGCGACGGGCAAATCCAGTGGACCGTCAAGCTGCCCGGAACCAACACGTGGTCGGGGCCGGTGCTGGCCGGCAACCGCCTGTGGCTCACGTCCAGCAAGGGAACCCTGGTCGGCGTCGACGCCAGCACCGGACGGGTCGAGACGACGCAGGATCTCGGCCAGCCGGTCTACATCGCCCCGGTGGTGGCGGGCGGGCGCATGTACGTGCTCACGGACAAGGCCAAGCTCATCGCCCTCAATTGAAGCCGAATTGAACTCGAGCGCGTTTCGCGCTAGCGGTCGGCGCCTGAAGCGCCATCGCGCCGCGAGTAATCATGCCCCCAACCATCGCCATCGTCGGCCGGCCCAATGTCGGCAAGTCGACACTCTTCAACCGGCTCACGGCCAAGCGCGCCGCGCTCGTCTCCGACATGCCGGGTCTGACGCGCGATCGTCGCGAGGGCGAGGCGGAGATCGCCGGCCACGCGGTGACGCTCGTCGACACCGCTGGGCTGGAGGAATCGGCGCCGGGAAGCATCGCCGCGCGCATGCGCGTGCAAAGCGAAACGGCGATCACGCGTGCGGACCTGGTGCTGTTTGTGCTCGACGCGCGCGATGGTGTGGTTCCCGCCGACGCGGCCTTCGCGCGCGTCGTGCGTCAGTCCGGGCGGCCCGTCATCCTCGTCGCCAACAAGTGCGAGGGGCGCGCCGGCGCCGAGGGCTTCTACGATGCCTACCAGCTGGGGCTGGGCGAGCCGATCGCCATCTCTGCCGAGCACGGCGAGAGCTTGGGCGATCTCGTCGAGGCGGTGCTTGCCGCCCTCGGCCTGAAGCCTCTTCGCAAGCGCAAGAATGAGGATGACGGCGAGCCCGAGGAGAGCCTCGAGGCGAGCGCCAAGGACCGTCCCATCCGCCTCGCCATCGTCGGGCGTCCCAACTCCGGCAAGTCGACGCTGGTGAATGCGCTGCTGGGCGAGGAGCGGATGATCACCGGGCCCGAGCCGGGCCTCACCCGCGATGCCGTGGCCACGGACTTCGTCTGGGGCAACCGTTCGGTCCGCCTGTTCGACACGGCGGGGCTCAGGCGCAAGGCGCGCGTGAGCGAGCTGTCCGAGAAGCTCGCCGCGAGCGATGCCGTGCGCGCCATCCGCTTCGCCGAGGTCGTGGTGCTGCTGGTCGATGCCGAGCATCCCTTCGAGAAACAGGATCTCACGATCGGCGATCTCGTGGCGGACGAGGGGCGAGCCCTGGTCATCGCCGTCAACAAGTGGGATCTCGTAAGCGACAAGCAGAAGAAGCTCAAGGAGCTGCGGGAATTCATCGAGGACCGGCTGGCCCAAGTTGCGGGCATCTCCGTGGTCGCCATCTCCGCGATCGCCGACCTCGGCCTCGACAGGCTGATGAGCGAGGTGTTTCGCAGCTACGAGATCTGGAATCGCCGCGTGCCCACCCCGCACCTCAACCGCTGGCTGGCCGAGGCGCTGGAGCGGCACGCCCCGCCTGCCTCGAAGGGGCGCCGGGTGAAGATCCGCTTCATGACTCAGGCCTCCGCGCGGCCGCCGACGTTCGTTGCCTTCTGCGCCCGTCCCGAAGCCCTGCCCCAGGCTTATCTGCGCTACCTCACCAACAGCCTGCGCCAGGCCTTCGATCTGCCGGGCGTGCCCATCCGCATCAAGCTGCGCAAGGGCGATAACCCGTTCGCGCCCAAGCGCGGCTGAACTCAAACATCTGCGGCTGTGGTGGTTCGGGCCAGGCGTGGCGGCTATGGCATGCCATTGCCGTTGGAACGATCGTCGTCGTTGAAGTGGGCACCAATGCGTCGGCTCTGCGAAGTCTGGCCGCCCTTGCGTCCCGCTGCCACGGCCAACGCCCGATTCTGTGCAAAGCTGCGATGCTGGGGCTTGACCGCACGACCACCTTTGCGCCCCGCCTCGGCCGCGAGCGTGCGATCCTGGGCGAAGCTGCGCTTCTCGTGCGGGACATTGGCCCCGCCCTTGCGGGCGATCTCCCGCTGCTTGCCCTGTTCCATGCTGGCAAAGCCGCGCAGCGCTCCGGTGCCTTGGCTCTTGCTCTCGTGAGCCATGCCGTTGTCTCCTGTCTTGTTGCGATGCGACAGTGTTGACAGTCAACCATTGGCGTGGGTTGAGGTTCCCAGGCTTCGGGAGCCGGGGACGCGGCAGTTTGGCTTCAGGAAGCTCGAGCTGTGCCGTCAGGCCGGCAGGCGGCGCGCGTGTTTGCGCATGTCCTTCCAGGGATCGTCGATGTGGACGAGCCGGTGCAGCAGGTTCAACACGCTGAACCGGTCTGGGCGCATCCCGGGCCCCAGCTCCTCCCAGGCAAGCGGTGTCGACACGGTTGCTCCGGGCCGCGCGCGCGCCGAATAGGCGGAGACCGCCGTCGCTCCGCGGCCGTTGCGCAGATAGTCGACGAAGATGCGCCGCCGCCGCGCCGTCTTCGAGGCGATAGCCAGGTAGCGCTGCGGGCTGTCCTTGGCCATTGCCACGGCAAGGCGGTGGGCGAAGTCCTTCACCGCGGCCCAGTCGGCATACGGCTTGAGCGGCGCGAAGACGTGCAGACCTTTTCCGCCCGTCGTCTTGACGAAGCTGTCGAGGCCGAGGCGCTTCAGTCGGTCGCGCACCTCGAAGGCGGCGCCGACCAGGTCTGTCCAGTCGACCTCGGGTGCGGGGTCGAGATCGAAGGTGATGCCGTCGGGCTTCTCGATGGTGTCGAGCTTGGCGCCCCACACGTGGATCTCGAGAACGGAGGCCTGCGTCAGCGAGATCAGGCCCTCGACGTTCCTGATGGCGAGCAGCTCCTCGCCGCCCTCCGGATCGCGGCCGCGGATGATGTGCTCGCTGATGCCCGCCCAGGCATGCTTCTGGAAGAAGCACGTATCCGATATGCCGCCCGGACAGCGTACCAGCGCCAGCGGCCGGTCCACCACGTGCGGCGCAATCCATGGCCAGATTTCCGCGTAGAACTCGGCCAGGCCCTGCTTCGTCACGCCGACGTCCGGCCACAGCACGCGGTCGGGATGGGTGAGGGAAACGGGGAGCGCGGTGGTGCTCTTGGCGCCCTTGGGACTCATGGCGGGCTTCTCCGGAGCGACGTCGGCGGCCTGCTTGTCCTGGCGCAGCCCCTTGAAGACGGCATGGCGCACGATGCCGTCTGCCGTCCAGCCGCGCAGCTCGACCTCCACCACAAGCGACGGCTTCGTCCAGCGCACGTTGCGGCGCACTTCCGGCGGCGGCGGCGCATCGAGCGCGGGGGCGTCGAGGCGGATCGCTTCCAGCCGGCGCCAGAGATCCTCGGTCGCCGAGGTCGAGAAGCCCGACCCCACGCGGCCCGCATAGACGAGCCTGCCTTTGTCGTAATAGCCGAGCACCAGCGAGCCGACGACGCGGCGCTGCGTGGTGGAGGGCACATAGCCGATGATGACGAACTCGTCGCTGTCGACGCATTTCGACTTGAGCCAGCTCTTGGTCCGGCCGGAACGATAGGGCGCGCTCTTGAGCTTGGAGACGATGCCCTCGAGGCTCAATCGGCACGCATGCCTGAGCACCACCTCGCCGCGTTCGACAAAGTGCTCGCTGTACTTGAGCGGGCCGCCGTCGTGTCCGGCGAGCAGCCGGGCGAGCGCGGCCTTGCGATCGAGCAGCGAGGCGCCCCTCAGGTCGGTGCCGTCGAGATGCAGGAGGTCGAACAGATAGTATTGGAAGCGATCGCTGCGGCCCTCGCTCAAGTCGGCCTGCAAGCCCGCGAAGTCCGGCGTGCCCCTTGCGTTTTCCACCGTCACCTCGCCGTCGAGGAAAGCGGTGACGACGGGGAGCGCCTCGAGTGCCTTCTTCACGGACGGGAACTTCGTGGTCCAATCGAGCCCGCTGCGGGTCTTGAGCGTCACCCGGCCGCGGTCGACGCGGGCGAGCAGGCGGTAGCCGTCGAACTTGATCTCGTGCACCCAGGCGTCGCCCGGTGGCGGATGACCAGCGAGCGAGGCAAGCTGAGGCTCGACGAAGGACGGCAGCGCGCCCGGCTTGGCGCGTGGAATGGGGTCAGACCCCTCGCCTGACCCCTTGCCTCCAACGTCTCTCTTCTTGCGCACCGTCGTCGCGAGGGGTCTGACCCCATCTAGAGCGAGCGGTCTGACCCCCTCTACGCGCTTGCGCCTGATCTTGATGTCGCTGCTCGCAACATCCTCGACCGTCCGACCCGTCTTCACGGAGCGGGGCTTGCCCTCGAGCAGGCCCCCATCTCCGGACTCCAGCGCATGCTCGTCATGCGCCTTGATGAGCAGCCAGTTCTCCTTGCCCCCTTTGTCGCGTCCTTTCATGTGGACTAGATGCCACTTGCCCTTGAGCTTGGTGCCCTTAAGCTCGAACTCGAGGTGGCCTTTCGCCAGCTGCTTGTGGGGATCGCCTTCGGTCGACCATTGCCCGCGGTCCCACACGATGACGCTGCCGGCACCGTATTCGCCCTCGGGGATGCGCCCCTCGAACTCGGCGTAATCGAGCGGATGATCCTCGACGTGCACCGCCAAGCGCTTGTCATTGGGCGATAGGCTCGGGCCCTTGGTCACGGCCCAGCTCTTCAGCACGCCATCGAGCTCGAGGCGCAAGTCGTAATGCAGCCGGCGCGCGGCGTGCTTCTGGACGACGAACAGATGCCCCGTCTTGCGGGCGAGCTTGCCGCGCGGCTCCGCGGTGCGCGTGAAGTTGCGTTTCTTTGCGTACTCGCGCAGTCCCGACGTCGCCATGACAGCCTAGTGTCCTGATCGCGAAATTCGTCTACATCTGTGGCAAGCTCGGAACGAATCTCGACGTAGCGGACTTCTCGATCATCACACTAGGTTACCCAGCCTTCCTTATGCGTGTCTTGCCCTTGCGCGCGGCCTTCGGCTGCTTGCTCTCGGTCTGTTTGCTCTCCGCCTTCTTGGCCTCGGCCTTCTGGGCGCCCGACTTAGCGGCGCCTTTGGTCTCGCCCTCGACACTGCGCCGCAGCGCATCCATCAGGTTGATGACGTTGGTGGTGCGATGCGTCGGCTGCGGTTTGATCGGCATGCCATTCTGTTTGGAGCGGATCAGCTCGATCAGGGCATTCTCGTAGCGGTCCTCGAACTGCTCCGGCTCGAACTTGCCCGACATCTTGGCGATGATGTGCTTGGCGAGCTCCAGCATCTCCTTGGGCAGGTCGACGTCCGGGATCTCGGCGAAATACCCGTCCGACGCGTGCACCTCGTTGGCGAAATGCAGGCTCGTCGCCACGATGCCCTTGCCGCGCGGCTCGAGCTTCAGCACGCGCTCGCGGCGGAACAGAACAGCGCGAGCGAGCCCGACCACCTTTTCGCCGCGCATCGCTTCCCGGATCACCGCAAAGGCTTCCTCGCCGACTCGGTCCGTGGGTGCCAGATAGTAGGGCGTATCGAGATAGAGCTTGTCGATCTCGGAGCTGGGCACGAAGCGCTCGATGTCGATGGTGTGATTGCTCTCGATCTGCACGGCCTTGAGCTCGTCGTCCTCGAGCATAATGTACTCGCCCTTGGCGACCTCGTAGCCTTTCGCCTGATCCTCGGTCTGGACCGGGTCGCCGGTCTGCTCGTCGACGAACTGGCGCCGCACGCGGTTGCCGGTGTCGCGATTGAGCGTGCGAAAGGAAACGCGCTCGGAGGTCGTGGTGGCCGGATAGAGAGCAATCGGGCACGAGACGAGCGAGAGCTTGAGATAACCCTTCCAGTTGGGTCGTGGCGCCATGTGGGGCTCCGATACGCTGGTACTACTTCGCCAGCACAGACTATCCCAACTACACTTTAACGTCCCGCTTACGCTACTAGGTCGGACGGTCCATTGCCGGCCGAACGCTTGCCGTGCGGATGGGGTTCCCCAGCCAAGGCTTGGGCGGCGCTTCGGCCGTCTGCGTGGGAGTTCGGAAAAGAAATGACCCGCGGCTTGGGGGGACCGCGGGTCAAAGCGCGACTGGCGCGTGAGGGAAGCAGAAGGGGGGTTCTGCGCGCCGGTCGCAAGGAAAACGCAGTCGGGGAAGCTTGGTTCCGGGACAAATCGGAAAAAAATCGAGGTCCTGGTTAGCAAATCGTCAACCACTGGCCAGCATTGGTCGATCCCGACCTAACCCTTTGAAACGGCGTACTAAAAATGCCAAACGCCGCGCGGCGGCTTGCCAGCCAGCCCTTTGCATTGTGCGCCAAGGCCTTACATATTGCGCACACCGGCCCTCCGGGAGCTCCGGCTCCCGGCCCGAGACCATCACGCGGCGGTCGAAGAAGCGACCAGACCACAACCGAAGAGAGCGACGTGCACCATGCCCCTAGCTGAGCATATCGCCCCGCACTTGCCCAACCTGCGCCGCTTCGCGCGCCTGCTGACCGGAAGCCAGAAAGCCGGCGACGCCGCAGTGGCCCGCCTCCTCGAGGCTATCGTGGCGGACGCCTCGGTGTACCCCGACCTGCCCCCTAGGATCGGCCTCTACCAGTGCTTCTTGAGCGCCTTCACCACGCGAATGGAAGACCCGGCCGCGCAGGCGGACGAGATCGGCAAGACGGCAGCGCGGTCCTTGGCGGCCCTGCCGCTGCAGGCGCGACAAGCCTTCCTGCTCGTCTCGGTGGAGGAGTTCGAGCGCAAAGAGGCGGCCCTGATCCTTGAGGTGTCGGAGAGCAGGATCGATGACCTGCTGGAGCAAGCCAGCAGGGAGATCGGCAGGCAGATCGCCACCGACGTCCTCATCATCGAGGACGAGCCTCTCATCGCCATGGACCTGCAACGCATGCTGCAGGACCTGGGGCATCGCGTCACGTCGATCGCGCGCACTCACAAGGACGCGTTGAAGGCGGCCGCGCTACAAAAGGAATTAAGAGTTTCTGCGGCGTAGCCGAAGCAGAAACTCCCTT
>JRHI01001329.1_pt1 | contig 21347 bp, 14 predicted proteins | sample 215371 | NCBI WGS metagenome assembly JRHI01 (sample SAMN02929681, study PRJNA255918) | sediment metagenome | biome: cave system; feature: Ice Cave; material: Sediment; isolation source: sediment from deep within a dark volcanic ice cave with no known source of... ...
GCCTCGCTGCCGTGCAAACTACGGCTCGAATCCGCTAAGTGCGGTTAGCGAGGATCCCGGGCAAAAAACACGGCGCCGAGAGGCGCCGTGTTCAGGTTAGTCACCGGCGAGGCCGGCGCTCGCTATGGGCCGCAGTGCACAGTCGCGATTGCCGTCTTCTGGGGAACACTCGCATCGCCGATAAAGATCTGGTGGTCGCCATTGGCCAAGTTCGTAATTTTGAAAGTGAACGAACCCGGGGACGTCGTTACCGGACTCGTAGCCACGACACCATCCGATGATGCAACGCTGAATGGCGGCGTGCCCCCGGTGATCGTAAATCCGAATGGAGGTGTGGCGGCGGTGCAGGGGTTCGCACTTGCCGAAGGTGGCGTGATAAAGATCGGCCCTGACGGAGGTGGAGGCGCAACGGCCGTGCCTGGAACATTGGATAGCTGCGCCGTTACCTGACGCCCTATCGCATCGACAATCGTAAAGACCAGCGGGTCGACGCAGGCGCCGTTGGTGATCGCCTGGAACGAGCCGCCCGAGAAAGTGACCGTTGAGTTGACCAGCGTCACCGCGTCAGGGAAGGTCGACGAAATCCGGTAGGGCGGCGTGCCGCCATAAATAAAGTAGTCGATGCGGAAACCGGCTGAACAGGTCTTGGTGTCGGGTCCGGTGATCTTCGCTGTCGGCGGAACCACCGACAGGATGGCCGAACCGTCGGTCTGCTGCACGATGGTGAACGACGCCGTCACCGAGTTGCCGGTGGTGAGGTCGGTGGCGCGTATTTGCGCGGGCTGCGTCGGAACATTTACAGCCGCCCGCAATATGACGCGAGCGAATCCGTTGCCGTCCGAGACGACCGTCAGCGTCGATACAAGCGGCATACCCGGATTGCTGCTCTGAATCGCGTACGCGCCCGCGATGACGTCGAATCTTACTTGGCGGTTGGCAATTCCTCCGCCGGCCGGACCGATCACCTGCACCGTCGCGGTCGCGGTGTCGCCGGAACATACCGCATTAACACCACACGCCGTGCGGCTCGGGACCACCGTCAGCGTGTTGAACAACGGCGCCGGACGAACCGTTACCGACGCGGTCGCGGTCTGACCGATCGCATCCTGCACTGTAATGACGACCGTGGTATCCGAGGCGACCTCGCTCGGAATGAGCACGATGACCCCGCTGAGGACGCTTTGCGCGACGGGCAGCACCGCTGAATTGCTGGAGAAAGCCTGATAAGGGGGTGCGCCGCCGGAAACCTGAAGCGCTGCGGCCGTATGCGAGTAGACCACGGCGGTCGGAGGCAGGACGGACACGGGGCCCGGAGGGGTCACAGGGGGAGCGTAGGGATTGTTTGGGGCTCCGCTGCCACCTCCGCAGCCGCCCAGCGCCAGCAGCCCGGCAATCGCGCACAACGCAAGGATAGTCCGCAGCCACTTGCTGTTCATCAAATTCGACGCCATGAAGAATTTCCTGATGATGATGTCCTAAAGATATTCGTGGCGCTTGCCGATTTGGACGTTGCGACAAGCATATACGCGACTTTGTTCAGATTAAAGCGCAAGTTTAGAGCGGACGCAAGTGTTTTTGGCGGCTAGAGCATGCCGCAGGGCCGTCAGGGGCGCAATCGGTTGCCGCGATGCAACAATCTCGCTAATATGACTGGCTACTTGCGCCCCTCAGCGGCTAAGTGTGGTTTCGCGCCTCTCTCAGGCGCCGTGAGCGAAAAGCTTGAGCAACGAGGACCTCGTGGATCAGAACACACCCGGCTCCCCCTGGCTGCCGCCCGCACGCCAAGGTTTGTACGATCCCGCGAACGAGCACGACGCCTGTGGCCTGGGCTTCATCGCCCACATCAAAGGCGAAAAAAGCCATGCGATTGTCACTCAAGCGCTGCAAATCCTCAAAAACCTGACCCATCGGGGCGCGACGGGCGCCGATCCGCTGCAAGGCGACGGTGCCGGCATCCTGATTCAACTGCCCGATGCGTTTCTTCGGCGTGCCTGTGGGCGGCAGGGGCTTACGCTGCCGGCGGTGGGACAGTACGGCGTCGGCATGGTTTTTCTGCCCCAGGAGCCGGCGTCGCGCATGGCATGCGAGCAGGAAATCGAGCGCGCGGTGGCCAGCGAAGGCCAGATTCTTCTCGGCTGGCGAGACGTCCCCACCGACAACTCAGGCTTGTCCGAGCGGACCAAGGAAGTCGAGCCCGTAGTGCGCCAAGTATTCATCGCTCGCGGCTCGAACGCGCTCGATCAGGATGCGCTCGAACGCAAGCTCTACATCATCCGCAAGAAATCCGGGCACGCGGTGCAGGCGCTCAAGCTTCGCCACGGCAAGGGGTTCTACGTCTCCTCGATGTCGACGCGCACCGTCGTCTACAAGGGCATGCTGCTCGCCCACCAGGTCGGGGAGTACTACCTCGACCTGCGCGACACGACCATGGTGTCGGCTTTGGGTATGGTGCACCAGCGTTTCTCGACCAATACCTTCCCGACCTGGGATCTCGCGCATCCCTTCCGGTTGGTGTGTCACAACGGCGAGATCAATACGCTGCGCGGCAATGTGAACTGGATCCGCGCGCGGCAGCAGGCGATCTCGAGCACGGTGCTCGGCGCGGACCTGGACAAGGTCTGGCCGCTGATCTACGACGGGCAGTCCGACTCCGCGTCATTCGACAACGCGCTCGAATTGCTGCTGATGGGCGGCTATCCGCTGGCCCACGCCATGATGCTCATGATCCCGGAAGCGTGGTCCGGGAATCCGTTGATGGATGACGATCGGCGCGCATTCTACGAGTACAACGCGGCACTCATGGAACCGTGGGACGGCCCCGCGGCCATGGCATTTACCGATGGCCGGCAAATCGGCGCGACGCTCGATCGCAACGGGCTGCGGCCGGCGCGATATATCGTGACCGACGATGACTACGTGATCCTGGCCTCCGAAGTCGGCGTGCTCGATATCCCCGAACGAAAGATCGTGAAGAAGTGGCGGCTGCAGCCCGGGAAGATGCTGTTGGTCGATACCGAGCAGGGCCGCATCATCGACGACGACGAGCTCAAGCACACGCTGGCGACCGCAAAGCCTTATCGCGAATGGATCGACCGCTCACGGATTGCGCTCGACACGCTGCCCGATCCGGCGCCGCCGCAGGTCTCGGACGTGTCGCTGCTCGACCGGCAGCAGGCCTTCGGCTATACCCAGGAAGACTTGAAGATCATTCTCGCGCCGATGGCCGAAAACGGCGAGGAAGCGATCGGATCGATGGGCAACGATGCGGCCTTGCCGGTGCTCTCCAATCGGCCCAAGGTTCTCTACAGCTACTTCAAGCAATTGTTCGCGCAGGTCACCAATCCGCCGATCGATCCGATCCGCGAAGAGCTGGTCATGTCGCTGGTCACGTTCATCGGGCCGCGGCCGAATCTACTCGGCATCGACGAAACCGATCCGCCGATGCGTCTCGAGGCGCAAAAGCCGATCTTGAGCGCCGAGGAAATGGAAAAGATCCGCCACATCGGGCTCTTCACCGGCGCGACTTTTCGGTCGCTCGAGCTGGATATCTGCTACCCGGCTGCCTGGGGCGCGGCGGGCATGGAAGCGGCGCTGGCGAGCCTGTGCGCGCACGCGGAAGACGCCACCCGGCTCGGCTACAACATTCTGATCGTGTCCGACCGCAAGGCTTCAGCGCAATTGATGCCGATTCCCGCGCTGCTGGCGACCGCGGCGGTGCATCAGCACCTGGTCCGCAACGGGCTCCGCACAAGCACCGGACTGGTCGTCGAAACAGGCTCGGCGCGCGAAGTTCATCATTTCGCGCTGCTGGCCGGATACGGTGCCGAAGCGATCCATCCATACCTCGCGCTGCAAACGGTCGAGCATCTGCACGAGTGGCTCCCGCAATTGACGCCAAGCGACAGGGCGATGCACTTCGTCAAAGCGATCTGCAAGGGTCTCTACAAGGTGATGTCGAAGATGGGGATCTCGACCTATCAATCGTACTGCGGCGCGCAGATCTTCGAAGCCGTGGGCCTCTCCAGCTCGCTGGTCGACAAATACTTCACCGGCACCGCAAGCAACATCCAGGGCATCGGCTTGTTCGAGGTCGCCGACGAAGCATTTCGCATGCATCAGCTCGCGTTCGGCGACGATCCCGTGTTGCGTGACGCGCTCGATGCCGGCGGCGAATACCAGTATCGCTCGCGCGGCGAGGAGCACGCGTGGACGCCGGAATCGATTGCCAAGCTGCAGCACGCGGCGCGCTCCAACAACCATGCGACCTACCGCGACTACGCCAAGCTGATCAACGACCAGACGCGGCGGATGATGACGCTTCGCGGAATGTTCGAGTTCCGGTTTGCTGCAGAGCCGGTGCCGATCGATGAAGTCGAGCCCGCTTCGGAGATCGTCAAGCGCTTTGCTACCGGTGCGATGAGCCTCGGCTCCATCTCGACCGAGGCGCATACCACGCTAGCGGTGGCGATGAATCGCATCGGCGGCAAGTCCAACACCGGCGAAGGCGGCGAGGATGCGCGGCGTTATCCCTTGATCGCCAAAGGCGAGACGCTCAAGTCCCGCATCGACAGCGTCGTGGTCGACGTGCCGGTGCGCGAGGGCGACTCGCTGCGCTCGAAGATCAAGCAGGTCGCCTCGGCGCGATTCGGCGTCACGGCGGAATACCTGGTCAACGCCGATCAGTTGCAGATCAAGATGGCGCAGGGCGCCAAGCCGGGCGAGGGCGGCCAGCTTCCCGGGCACAAAGTGTCCGAGTACATTGCCCGGCTGCGGTTTTCGGTCCCGGGCGTCGGCTTGATCTCGCCGCCGCCGCACCACGACATCTACTCGATCGAGGATCTGGCACAGCTTATTCACGATTTGAAGAACGCGAATCCGCAGGCGTCGATCAGCGTCAAGCTGGTCTCGGAAGTCGGCGTGGGAACGGTTGCGGCGGGCGTGGCCAAGGCCAAGTCGGACCACGTCACCATTGCCGGCCACGACGGCGGGACGGGAGCGTCTCCCGAATCGTCGATCAAGCACGCGGGAACGCCGTGGGAGCTGGGCCTTGCGGAAACGCAGCAGACGCTGGTGCTGAACCGGCTTCGCGGCCGCATCGCGGTTCAGGTCGATGGCCAGATGAAGACCGGACGCGATGTCGCGATCGGCGCCTTGCTCGGCGCCGACGAGTTCGGCTTCGCTACCGCTCCGCTGGTGGCCGAAGGTTGCATCATGATGCGCAAGTGCCATCTCAATACCTGCCCCGTGGGCATCGCCACGCAGGACCCGGAGCTGCGAAAGAAGTTCGACGGATCGCCCGAGTACGTCGTCAACTACTTCTTTTTTGTCGCCGAGGAAGTACGCGAGATCATGGCCAAGCTCGGCATTCGACGTTTCAACGATTTGATCGGTCGCTCCGACCTGCTCGACATGCGCGATGGCATCGAGCATTGGAAGGCGCGGGGACTCGACTTCGCGCGCGTCTTCTACCAGCCGCAGGTGCCCGCGGAAGTCGCGCGATACCACTGCGAAGAGCAGGACCACGGGCTTTCGCGCGCGCTCGATCATCAGCTTATCGCCGAGGCGAAGGTCGCCATCGAGGAACGCCGGCCGCTGCGGCTGGAGCACAAGATCCGCAATGCCAATCGCTCGGTGGGCGCGATGCTCTCGGGCGTGATCGCCAAGCGCTACGGCCATCAAGGATTGGCCGACGACACGCTGCACGTCGCATTCACGGGCACGGCAGGTCAGAGCTTCGGCGCCTTCCTCGCCCGCGGCATCACTTTCGAGCTGCAGGGGGCGACCAACGATTACGTCGGCAAGGGATTGTCCGGCGGCCGCATCGTCGTGTATCCCGACCCCGAGTCGCCGGCGCGGCCGGAGGACAACATCGTCATCGGCAACACCGTGATGTACGGCGCGATCGAAGGCGAGGCGTACTTCCGCGGCGTCGCCGGTGAGCGCTTTTGCGTACGCAACTCCGGCGCAACGGCGGTCGTCGAGGGGGCAGGAGACCATTGCTGCGAGTACATGACCGGCGGAACCGTGGTTGTTCTCGGCCGGACCGGGCGCAATTTCGCCGCGGGGATGAGCGGCGGCGTCGCGTTCGTCTACGACGCCGACGGCACTTTCGCCCGGCGCTGCAATCTCTCGATGGTGTCGCTCGAGCCGGTGCTGGAAGACGTCGATCAGGCGAAACTCGAAAGAGAGCTTGCGGCGGCAGGAAAGGGCCGGCTGCGCCACGTGGGAGCTGCCGACGCGACGCTGCTGCGTGAATTGATCGAACGGCATTTGCGCTTTACCGGCAGCACACGGGCGCTTTCGCTTCTCGACGACTGGGACGCGATTCGCGGCAAGTTCGTCAAGGTGTTCCCGAACGAATACAAGCGCGCGCTCTCCGAGCTGCACGAGAGACAAGCCGCGGGACTGCAGGCGGTGCCGGCCAAGCAGCGCGAGGTCGCATGAACCTGCGCGCAAACGTGTTTTCCGGATGCCACATCGCATCCGGCCGCCCGTCGCCGGACGCGAATCGCTAGTGGGCAAGGTTACCGGTTTCCTCGAGCTGGCACGCGTTGCCGAGGTCGCGCTTCCGGTGGAGGAGCGCGTCAGGAGCTATCGGGAATTCATCCTAACCTTGAAGGACGACGAGGCCGCGGCGCAGGGCGCGCGCTGCATGGATTGCGGCATTCCGTTTTGCCAGTCGGGCTGCCCGATCAACAACATCATTCCGGACTGGAACGATCTGGTCTATCGGCATCAGTGGCGTCAAGCGCTGGACGTGCTGCATTCGACCAATAATTTTCCGGAATTCACCGGCCGCGTCTGCCCGGCTCCCTGCGAGGAGGCGTGCACGCTGAACATCAACGACGATCCGGTCGGTATCAAGTCGATCGAGCACTTCATCATCGACAAGGGCTGGGAAGAAGGCTGGGTCGTTCCCCTGCCTGCCGCGACCAAGACCGGCAAGCGGGTGGCGGTCATCGGATCGGGGCCCGCGGGAATGGCGTGCGCGCAGCAACTCGCACGCGCCGGCCACGACGTGGTGCTGTTCGAAAAGAACGACCGTATCGGCGGCTTGCTGCGTTACGGCATTCCGGACTTCAAAATGGGCAAGCATCATATCGATCGACGCGTGCAGCAAATGCAGGTCGAGGGCGTCGAGTTTCGCGTCAACCAGCACGTAGGTGAAACCGGCGCCAACGGCGTCGACGCGCGCGAGATGGTCGCCGAGTACGATGCGGTCGTTCTCACCGCAGGATCGGAGCATCCGCGCGATCTCGACGTGCCCGGGCGCGAGCTCGACGGCGTTCATTTCGCGATGGACTTCCTGCCGCTTCAGAATCAACGAGTGGCCGGGGATTCGAACGTACCCCCGCTCACCGCCTCGGGCAAGCACGTGGTGGTCATCGGCGGCGGCGATACCGGATCGGACTGTGTCGGAACCTCGAATCGCCAGGGAGCGCTGTCGGTCACCCAGTTCGAGCTCTTACCGCAGCCGCCCGAGCACGAAAACAAGCCGCTGGTGTGGCCCTACTGGCCGATGAAGCTTCGGACCTCGTCTTCGCACGAGGAAGGATGCGAGCGCGACTGGTCCGTGCAGACCAAGGCGTTCAAAGGCGACGGCGGCAAGGTCACCACGCTGGTCGCCAGCCGCGTCGAGTTCAGGGACGGCAAGTTGCACGATGTGCCGAACAGCGAATTCGTGCTCAAGGCCGATCTCGTATTGTTCGCCATGGGCTACGTGCATCCCGTGCATGGCGGAATGCTCGACGCGCTCGGCGTCGCCTACGACGCGCGCGGCAACGTCAACGCGGACACCGAGACCTATCGCACCTCGACCTCGAAGGTATTTGCCGCCGGGGACACGCGGCGCGGGCAATCGCTGGTCGTATGGGCGATACGCGAAGGGCGTCAATGCGCGCGCGCGGTCGATGAATTTCTGATGGGCGTGTCCGAGTTGCCGCGGTAGAGGCGCGTGACTACTGTCGTCTCGCTCGACCTCGCCCGCTGGAAGCCCCTGCTCACGCCGGACGCGCAACGAACGGCGGTCGGTACTTTGGAAGGCGGCGGGATACTCATGCTCCCGCATCTCGCGTTTCGACTCGATCCCGACGAGACGCGTTTTCTGTCGCCACGCTGGGCTGATGGAATGGCCAAGAACATCAGCTTCGACGGCGCAGCGCTCAAAGGAGCGGCGGGCGCACCCGAGGATCTGGCGGCGCTGGCGCGGATGATCGCCCGCTTCGCGGCGAGCGCGGCGGATCTGATCAGCGCGCTGTTCCCGCGCTACGCCCCCTACGTCACCCGCGCGCGCACCAGTTTTCGACCGCAACCCGCGGTCGGCCGCGCGATATCGTGGCGAAAAGACGATTCGCGGCTTCACATCGATGCTTTCCCGTCGCGACCGAATCACGGCGAGCGCATTCTGCGCGTATTCTCGAATGTCAGCCTAGACGAAGATCGCGTCTGGCGGGTGGGCGAAACCTTCGAGGCGGTGGCCAGGACCTTCCTGCCGCGGATACGTCGTCCGCTTCCCGGCGCCCGAACGATGCTGGCGCTTTTGCATGTCACCAAAGGCGCACGCAGCGAATACGATCACCTGATGCTGGGACTCCACGACCGCGCCAAAGCCGACCTCGATTATCAGAAGACTTGCGGGCAGCAAGTGGTGCGTTTCGGGCCGGGAACGACCTGGCTGTGTTTTTCCGACCAGGTGATGCACGCCGCCGTTTCGGGCCAGCACATGCTCGAGCAGACGATCCACGTTCCTGTCTCCGCGCTTTACGACCCGCGAAGCTCGCCATTGGCGATACTCGAACGGCTTTGCGGTCGGGCTTTGCTGCCTCACTAAAAAGCGCGAGGCGTTCGTTCGCCGCCGCGCGCCCCATTGATGATCCCCCTGAAAAACGACACGCTGTTGCGCGCGCTCAAGCGCGAGCCTACCGAGTACACCCCCGTGTGGCTGATGCGCCAGGCGGGCCGCTATTTACCCGAATACAATGCGACGCGCGCTCGCGCCGGCAGTTTCATGAAGCTTTGCACGGACCCTGCCCTAGCGACCGAGGTGACGCTCCAGCCGCTGGCACGTTTTCCGCTCGATGCGGCAATCCTTTTCTCCGATATCCTCACCGTGCCCGACGCGATGGGCCTGGGGCTCTCGTTCACGGAAGGCGAAGGGCCCCGGTTCGAGCGGCCGCTGGTCGACGAGGCCGCGATCTCGAAGCTGGCGGCGCCTGATCCATCGCGCCTCACCTACGTCTACGACGCTGTCGCGTCGATCAAGCTGGCGTTGGCCGGAAGCGTGCCCTTGATCGGTTTTGCCGGCAGCCCGTTCACTCTCGCCTGCTACATGATCGAGGGCGCGGGCAGCGCCGATTTCGGCAGGGTGCGGCGCATGCTCTATGCACGCCCGGATCTGCTCCGCCGCGTGCTGGCGATCAATGCCGAGGCGGTGGGTGCGTATCTTGCGCAGCAGGTCGCTCATGGCGCGGACGTCGTGATGATTTTCGATACCTGGGGAGGCTTGCTTGCACCCGACGCGTACGACGCGTTTTCGCTGTCCTACATCAAAGCGGTGCTGAAGCGCCTCCGCGATGAAGACTGTCGCGCCCCCACCATCGTTTTCACCAAAGGCGGCGGGCAATGGCTGGACCGCATCGCCGCCTGTGGTTGCGACGCCGTAGGGCTCGACTGGACGACGGATATCGGTGCCGCCCGGCGGCAGGTGGGAGCACGCGTCGCGTTACAGGGTAATCTCGACCCGATGGTTCTGTTGACGACCCCCGAAGCGACGCGTGATGCCGCGCTCGCGATCGTCCGAGCCGCGGGATCGGAGCCGGGGCACATCTTCAATCTCGGCCACGGGATCCTCCCGTCAACGGCGCCGGAAAACGTCGCCGCGCTGGTCGCCGCGGTCCATGGCGAATCGCGGCGGCAACATGCAGCGTCCGCCGGAGTCGACGGGCATAAGGCGCAAACCCGCACCAGTGCTCGGTCTCCGGGGTTTTGACAAAGGCCGAAAGGCATGCCCTCACGGGGGTACTTACGCACAGTCGTGCCCGGTCCCCCATGGGTGGAACGACCGGAAATGCTTCCCCTAGTAAGCCGTTCCAAGTCGTTGAGTTTGTGGCAAGATTTCCGGGCTGTTGCGCCCGTCCGCGTGCAGTCCGGCAACCACCGACAGACGAGCCGCTCCAAACACGCTTCACTTATGCACAGATTTATCCACATCGCAAAATACCGCCGGACTAGTACTGGAAAAAGAACAGCTTGGCGCGCAATGCTGAACTTGGTGCGATGATTCAGAACACTACAACATGTTTCTTCGACGGTGCGCGCGATCGTTGCGGACTCGTCGGAGGTTGATCGTGGCCATTGTTCGCGTTGCCTTGCCGGTGGCGGCCCATCAGCTGTTCGACTATTGGTTGCCCGCCGGGCTGGTGCCGGATCCCGGCAGCGTGCTGGTCGTTCGACTTGGCCGCCGACGCCTGCACGGCGTGGCCGTCAAGATCGTCGAAAGCAGCGAGGTCGCCCCGGAGCGAATGATACCGGTCGACGAAGTTTTGTCCGACGTCCCGCCCATTCCGACCGATCTTCGCGAACTGGCAAGCTTTGTCTCGACCTATTATCAGGAGCCGATCGGCTTGTGTCTCGCGCAAATGCTGCCGCCGCTCACGTTCGGCAAAGGGCGGCGCGAGCGACGGGTCGAGCTGCTGGAAGTCGTCGACCGCGTGCGCGCGCCTGCGCGTGCGCTGAATCCCGACCAGCGCGCGGCGCTGGACGCCGCGGTCGCCGAGCCTCTTGCTTTCCGGCCGTCATTGCTGCAGGGCGTTACCGGGAGCGGCAAGACCGAGGTTTACCTGGCCGCCGCCGCCCGCGTGATAGATGCGGGCAGACAGGCACTCCTGCTGGTGCCGGAGATCAATCTGACACCGCAGCTCGAGCAGCGCATCGCAACCGCCTTGCCCGCCATTCGCGTTGCCGCGCTGCACAGCCGGCTCGGAGCTCTCGAGCGCAGGACGCGCTGGCTGGCGGCCGCGCGGGGAGAAATACAGCTTCTGGTCGGAACGCGTCTGGCCGTGTTCGCGCCGTTGTCGCGCCTCGGCTTGATCGTTGTGGACGAGGAACACGATGCCTCGTTCAAGCAACAGGACGGAGTGCGCTATCACGCGCGCGACGTCGCAATTTTCCGGGCGCAGTTGCGGGGCGTGCCCATCATTCTCGGCAGCGCCACGCCTTCGCTCGAAAGCTACGCGCAGGCGAAGCGCGGCCGATACCTGTGGCAGAAGCTCCCGCGGCGCGCGACCCCCCATAGCGCGCTACCCATCGTCCACCTGGTGCCGAGCCGGGCCCCGGGCAACATCGAGGGCATCGCGCCGGCATTGCAACATGCGATTGGGGCCCGTCTCGCGAAGCGCGAGCAGGCGATGCTGTTCATCAACCGCCGCGGTTTCGCGCCATCGCTGTTGTGCGCGGCTTGCGGATGGAAAGCGATGTGTCCGCGCTGCAGCGCGCGTCTCGTGGTGCACCGGGACGATGCAATGCTCCGCTGTCACCACTGCGGCCACGCTGCTCTCCTGCCGGCGGCGTGTCCCGATTGCGGTAACCAGGATCTGCTTCCCTTGGGCTTCGGCACGCAGCGGCTCGAGCGCGCGCTCACCGACTTATTTCCGGGGGCCAGAGTGTTGCGCGTCGATCGCGACAGCACGCGCCGAAAGGGGTCATTCGTCGTCATGCGCGATGCCATCGAGGCGGGCGAGGTCGACATCCTTGTCGGTACGCAAATGCTCGCCAAGGGGCATGACTTTCCCCGCATGACGCTGGTCGGCGTCCTCGGCGCCGACAATGCGCTCTACAGTGCGGAATTTCGCGCCACGGAACGTCTCTTTGCGCTGCTCGAACAGGTTGCCGGCCGCGCCGGCCGCGGGGCCCTCGCCGGCGAGGTGCTGGTGCAAACGGACTTTCCGGATCATCCGCTGTACAAGGCGCTCGTCGGGCACGACTACGATCGCTACGCTGAAGCCCTGCTCGCCGAGCGCCGAAGTCTCGGCCTGCCTCCGTTCGCGCATCTTGCCTTGCTTGCCGCCGAAGCGAAAGCGCGTGCACCGATGATGTCTTTTCTGGATGCTGCCGCGGAACGTGGCCGCACCGTCATCGCGGCGCACGCCTGTCGATGCGAGCTCTACCCGCCGGTGCCTGCCGGGCTGGCGCGCCGCGCCGGGATGGAGCGCGGCCAGGTGCTCGTTCAAAGCAACGACCGTCGCTCCTTGCAGGCTTTTCTTCCGCTCTGGCGCGCCGAGCTCGAGCAAATGGGGGAGCGACGGGTCCGCTGGGGCATCGACGTCGATCCGCTCAGCTTTGCATGAAGGCGATGAATGCCCGCCGCTCGCGGCGCGCTATAATCCACCGCTTTGTCGAACGCCGTCGTTCGCGGCGAATCCCTTGACCGACTTCAAGTCCCAGCTCGCAGAATGGCTGTCCGCCGGCCTTGCGCGCGTCGCTCCGGGACACGCCCCGCAGATTGCACTCGAGCGTCCGAAACAGGCACAGTACGGCGACTATTCAAGCAACGTCGCGCTGCAGCTGGCCAAGACTCTCAAGCGCAATCCACGTGAGCTGGCGGCGGCGCTGATCGCAGCGCTCGAGCCCTCGCCGTGGGTGGCGCGGGTTCAAATGGCGGGCGCGGGATTCATCAACGTGTTTCTCTCCGACACCGCGCGCCGCGAGGTCATTGCGCGGATTCTCGACCAGCGCGATGGATTCGGACGGGTCGCGCTAGCGCAAGGAGCGAGGGCCATCGTCGAATTCGTTTCGGCGAATCCGACCGGTCCGTTGCATGTGGGCCATGGGCGTGCCGCGGCGGTTGGAGATGCGATCGCGCGCTTGGTGGAATCGCAGGGCTACCGAATCCATCGGGAATACTATTACAACGATGCCGGCGCGCAGATCGCGAATCTCGCGCTTTCGGTCCAGGCCCGCGTGCGCGAGGCGGCAAACGCAAGCGCGCCCTTTCCCGCCGACGGCTACCAAGGGGAGTACGTGCGCGAGATTGCGCGCGCCTACCTGGCGCAACATCCAAACGATGGTGCGGGCGACGACGTGGATGCGATCCGGACCTTTGCCGTGGCCGCGATGCGACGCGAGCAGGACGCGGACCTCTCAGCCTTCGGCGTTCGCTTCGACCAGTATTACCTGGAATCATCGCTTTATTCCGACGGCCTGGTCGACAAGACGATCCGGGCACTGATCGCCGCGGGCAGAGCGTACGAACAGGACGGCGCGCTGTGGCTCAAGACCACCGACTATGGCGACGACAAGAATCGCGTGATGCGCAAGTCGGACGGGAGTTACACCTATTTCGTTCCCGACATCGCCTATCACGTCACCAAGTGGGAGCGCGGCTTCAAACGCGCGATCACTGAGCTGGGCGCCGATCACGGCGGCTCGCTTTCGCGTGTCCGCGCGGGATTGCAGGCGCTCGACCTCGGCATTCCTGTCGGTTATCCCGAATACGTGTTGCACCAGATGGTTCTGGTGATGCGCGGCGGGGAGGAAGTCAAGTTGAGCAAGCGTGCCGGGACCACGCTTACGCTTCGCGAGCTCATCGACGAAGTCGGGCGCGACGCCGTGCGTTTTTTCTTCCTGCTGCGCAAGTCTGACTCGCAGCTGACCTTCGATATCGATCTTGCGCGAGCGCAAAGCGAGGAGAACCCGGTCTACTATGTGCAATACGCTCACGCCCGAGTCTGCAGCGTACTGGAGAAGGCGGGAATTTCGCCCGATGGCGCCATCGACAGCTTGCGCAGCTCGGATCTGTCGCCGCTTTCCAGTGCGTATGAAAACGCGTTGCTGCGTCGTCTCGCGGATTTTCCGGACGAGCTCGCGGTAGCGGCCCGTGAGCTGGCGCCGCACCTCATAACCTTTTATCTGAAGGAATTGGCGGCGGAATTTCACAGCTACTATAATGCGGAGCAGTTTCTGGTCGACGACGATGCGTTGCGTCAAGCGCGCCTTGCACTGGTGCTCGCAACCGGCCAGGTTATCCGCAACGGGCTCGCGGTCCTGGGCGTCAACGCCCCGGCAAGAATGTGATCGAAGAAAGCAGAATGAACGAGCGAGAGCGACTGCAGTCCGTCGGCCCCGGCTGCCCGCGCGCGATGCGCGGTGGGACTTTGCTCGGCGTCTTCGTGGGCCTGGTACTGGGACTCGCGGTCGCCGCGGCCATCGCGTATTTCCTCGGAAAATCCGGGCTTACCGGCTCTCCCGCCGCGCCGGGTGTGCAAAAGGAAATCGTGCGCAACGGCAAGCCCGAAACCGTTCCGGCGACAGGAACGCCGGAGAAGCCGCGATTCGACTTCTACAAGATTCTGCCTGGCACCGAGGAGCCCAAGCTTCCAAAAGCGCCGGAAACGCAGACCAAGCCGGTCGATCGCTTATGGCTCCAGGCAGGGGCCTTCGCCAGCGAGTCCGACGCGGAAAACCTCAAGGCCCGGCTTGCGCTTTCGGGCTGGGAAGCGTCGGTGCAAATGGCCACGCTTGCCGACAAGTCAGTGCGCTACCGGGTCCGTCTAGGGCCTTACGACAATACCGACGAGCTCAATCGGATCAAAGCTGATCTCGGCAAGAGCGGGTTCGACGTCGCGGTGATCAAGAATCCTTAGTGCGCCAATGGCTCGAGTTCCGCCTCAAGCGGGAACTCTAAGTCGGCGGGCACGGCCCAATGGGCGTTAGTATCAACCCCCCTTTGCGGGAGCAGCAATGAAGAGATTTGCTATGGTTGTTTTCGGCGCGCTCGCGGTGCTGGCGTTCTCCAGCTCGAGTGCGGCCGACCTGGTCGAGGGCAAGCAGTACACGCGCCTCAGGAGCGTGCAGCCGGCGGAAAAAGGAAAGAAGATCGAGGTCATCGAGTTCTTTTCCTACGGCTGCCCGCACTGCAACGACCTCGAGCCCTATTTGCAGAATTGGGCCAAGACGGCGCCGGCCGATGTCCAGTTCGTGCGCGTGCCGGTGATGTTCCAGGACCGGTGGAAGCCGCTGGCCAAGGCCTATTACACACTGGAGGCGATGGGCGAGGACCTGCGCCTGTCGCCGGAAGTGTTCAAGGCGGTCCACGTCGCCAACCTCCCGCTCTATCAGGACAAGGCGTTTCTCGACTGGGCGGCGACAAAAGGCGTCGATCGCGCCAAGGCAGCCGAGATCTATGGTTCCTTTGGCGTCGACAGCAAGCTCAAGCGCGCTTTGGTGCTCGCCCAGGAGTACAACATCCAGGCCGTGCCGACGATGGTCGTCGACGGCAAATTTCTGACCTCTTCCGATCGCATCGGCGGACACGCGGCCGTCCCGGCTGCACTCGACGCCTTGATCGCGAAAGCGCGCGCCGAACGCGCCCGCAGCTGACCTCGTCCTGCGCGCGTTCGTAGCCGGAAACACAAGCGCCGGTGAAAGTCTTCCTGACCGGCGCTTCCTCCGGCCTTGGCTCGGCGCTGGCGCGCCGCTACGCCGCTGAAGGCGCTGTGCTCGGCGTCTATGCTAGGCGCGTCTATTCGCTGCAGCACCTGGCCGGGACCTTGGCGCCTGCAACCTGCGCCGTGTATACCGGCGACGTGCGCGATGCTTCCGCGCTTCGCGCGGCGGCTCACGATTTCATGGCGCGTTACGGGACGCCGGATGTCGTTGTGGCCAACGCCGGGGTGTCGGTCGGCACGTTGACCGCCCACGAAGACGACAACGACGCGTTTCGCACCGTACTCGACACCAACGTGCTCGGCATGGTGCATACGTTTCAGCCGTTTTTGTCCGCGTTCGTCGCCGCGAAGCGCGGCAAGCTGGTGGGCGTGGCCAGCGTCGCGGGCTTTCGGGGCCTGCCGGGTTCAGGCGCTTACTCCGCGTCGAAGGCCGCGGCGATCAGTTATCTGGAAAGCCTGCGCGTCGAGCTTTCGGGCTCCGGCGTCGAAGTGATCACGCTTTGTCCCGGATACATTGCTACGCCGATGACCGAAAAAAATCCGTATCCGATGCCGTTTCTTCTTTCCGCCGACGAGGCGGCACGGCTGATGGTGCGGGCCATCAGGCGCGGGCGCCGGTTTTATGTATTCCCGTGGCAGATGGCATGGATTGGCCGGTTGCTGCGGGCATTGCCGCGCCCGGTCTATGACCTGGCGTTTTCGCGGGCGCCGCGAAAGCCACGGGCGGGTTCGGCCTGATCGTCTTCGCGGCGGGCCAAGAAAAAGCCGCGCAAGGAGCCGGCGCGGCTTTGTACTCGTTTGAGCTGGAACTACAGCGGCAAGCGCACACCCACGGTCACCGCCTGATAGTTCCCATCATCCTTGCTGGCGGTCGCGCTGACGCTGACGAACCCAACCAGCTTGCTGCCCAGATCGGCGCTGGCGCCGACGTTGAACAGGAAATAGCTGTCATCGGCCCTGAACGCGGGAATCGAAAAAGTCCCGGGCATCGAGACCAGTCCGGCGCGCACGCTCCGATCATCCTTATCGTAATCCTTCTCCCAGGTGACGCGCCCGAACGGTCGCAGCGAGCCGATGTTGCCACTTGCCTGCCAACCCAGGCTCGACAGGAACGCATCGCGTTTCTGGCGACCGAATGTCATCGCACTGCTGCTGGTCCCCGACTCGGACCATGCGTCGATCTTGGCTTGCTGATAGGTCAATCGGGCGAAGGGGCCGTGGATCCATGCTCCGGAAGTATTGAACCAGTAACCGCCAAACACCCGGCCCATCACGTGCGTCCCGCGCGTATTGCCGGTTTCGGTCCGACTGCCCGCGCCGAGCGCAAAGCTACGGCGAATGTTGCGGAAGTCCAGGTCGCCGGCGCCGAGGCTGGCACCGACGTACCAGGGCCCCGAACCGTAGCCCACGTAGCCGGTCATCGATGCCTCGTTGAGCCTGAACCCGCCACCGCCGTTCCCGAACGATCCCTTGTCTTCGGTGTACCCGAACGCGATTCCCGCGAGCATCTGGTCGGAAATTTTCATATCCACGCCGACGACAATGCTGTTCAGCTGATTCTCGCTGCCACCGGTGTCGCCGCTATGATCGTAATTGCCGTAGTCGTATACCGCGTACGCATCGAATTTGTTCTGCGGACGCGGAGCGTTGAGCCCCGACCACATGCGACCGTCGATGGCGCGGAAGTTGGCTTGCTCGACCTGCAGCGGCGCTTCGCCGAGCAGGCCGATCTTTTGCGGCGCTTCGATGATTGCGGCCGCGTAGTCGGAAATGATCTGATGACCCGCCGGCGTCGGGTGCACCCCGTCGGCGAAGGCATACGTCTTCTCCGCGTTCGGCGCGACCAGCGTTGCCAGCGTGCAGTTGAGAGAGCTCGGCGTGGTGCACGCCGGCGAAGTCACGTTGGTCAGCCCGACCGACGCCGGATTGGCGATGACTTCGTTGAACAGCCCGAACATGTTCATCGGAATGATGTCGACCTTCAGCGAGGCAATTCCTGCTTGCAGCGTCGAATTGAAGAGCCCCGAGAGCGCCGAGAACGGCGCGGTTGGCGTCGACACCCCGAGCGGCGTCTTGCCGATGTCCGGGAGATTGAACACCATGATCCGTTTCGCTCCGGMGTCGCGCAGCCGCGCGATTTGCGCCAGGGTGTCGGTGGCGGCGGTGGTGACGTTCGCTTGCACCTGAGCGGCTGTGATCAAACCCGCGCCCGCCGCGCTGACGTTGACGAAGATGTCGTTGGCGCCGATCCAAACCGTGTACACCGCATTCGGATTAAGCGTCGGGGTCGCGTGCAGCAACTCGTCGATCTGCACCGAGAGCGAGCGCTGCGGCGCGCCGGTTGGAATCAAGGGGGACGCCTGGGTCACGCGCGCGCCGCCTTGCGCGAAGTCGACGCCACCCCGCAAAGATGGCGTTACTGTAATGCCGTAGCGATTGCCGAGATCCTGCGCCCAGACGAGGCCCGGGTTGACCGTGAAGCGCGCGCCATAGACGCCGGCGTCGGTGAGGCTGTCACCGAGGAAATAAAATTGATTGAATTGCGCCGACGCTGATCCATGCGCCAACGCAATTCCGGCTGCCAGCGCTGACGTCAGCAGCGTCCGTTTCATCGACCTCATGAGCGTCTCCTCCAGGGTGATTTTGTAAAAGCTGTTGTGGCTGCATTTTAATGGAAAGCAAAGCGAAGCGAGACAAAATAATTCAAGACCGCTCGACCCCGCGTAAGAATCCGCGCGGAACGCCGTAGCGACACGCCGGAAAATCAGTTTGCGATCAGCGCAAGCCGGTTGCCGCCGACGATCTTGACGCGATCACCTTCCCGCACCCCGGGCCTTGCACCCTGAGTGATCGTGCGCATGCGACCGTTGTCGAGCCGCACTGCAACCACGTAGTAGGATTTCTTTTTCGTATTTTTCTCGACCTCGTTGCCGGCGTATGCGCCGGCGCCTGCGCCGACGATGGTCGCGGCGGTGTTGCCGCGGCCCGAGCCGATCTGGTGTCCGAGCACGCCGCCGAGAACCCCGCCGGCGATCGCACCGACGCCGCTACCTTCGCCTTTTTTCTCGACGTAGCGAATCGATTGGACAACCCCGCAGGTGATACAGCTTGCCGAAGGCGGCGCAGACGGATTCTGCGCTGTCGCGGCGCCCGACCAGAGCGCAAGCGCCACCAGTGCGCAGGCGAATTCGAAGGTGCGTTTCATCGTCATCTCCTCAAAGGCAGTTCCCATTGCCGACTATAGCAAAGGCCGATCGAACGGTGGAATGACTACCATCGGAACCCTGACATTCACATGAAGGCCACAATTTCGCGTCATGCCGTGTCGGTGCGCAGCCGCGCATAGCTGCCCGGTGCAGCTTCGATCACCTTGAGTCTTGCCTTGCCCGCGCCCTTGCCGGGTTCGCGTGCGGTGACTTTGGCACCCAGCTTGGGACCGAGCCAGGCAATCCAGTCCTCCCACCACGAGCCTTCGTGCTGCCTGGCGCCTTCAAGCCATTGCTCGGCATCCTCAGGCAACTCCTCGTTGGTCCAGTAGCCGTATTTCTTGGCCGACGGCGGATTGATCATTCCGGCGATGTGTCCGGACCCGGAGAGGACGAAGCGCGACTTGCCGCCGAGAAGCCGCGGCCCGGCATAGGTGGTCTTCCACGGCGCGATATGGTCCTCGACCGCCGAAACGAAATACGTCGGCACGGAGACCTTGCCGACGTCGATGGGCGTGCCCGCGAGGGATATTCCGTCCGGCATCTTGAGCGCGTTCTTCATGTACATATTGCGAAGGTAAAAGCTGTGCATTTTCGCGGGCATTCGCGTCGAGTCGCAGTTCCAATGCAGAAGGTCGAACGGAAATGGGTCGCGGCCCATGAGGTAATTATTGATGACGAACGACCATATCAGGTCGTTGCTGCGCAGCATGTTGAAGGTGTTCGCCATCGCCGATCCCTCGAGAAAGCCACGATCCTGCATGCGCTTCTCGAGCGCCAGGACCTGTTCCTCGTCGATGAACACCTCCAACTCGCCCGCGCCGGTGAAGTCGATGAGGGTGGTCATGAAGCTCGCGCTGGCGATGCGCGGTGCCTTTTTTGCGGCGAGATGGGCCAGTGTCGCTGCCAGGAGCGTTCCGCCCAGGCAATATCCGAGCGCGTTGATGTCTTTCTCGCCGGTCGCCTTCTCGATGGCGTCGATGGCGGCAAGCGGGCCTTCGAGCATGTAGTCGACGAAATCCTTGCCGGCCAGACGCTCGTCGGGGTTGACCCATGAAATGACGAACACCGTCAGGCCGCGCTCGAGACACCATTTGATGAGCGAGTTCTTTTCGCGGAGGTCGAGGATGTAATACTTGTTGATCCAGGGCGGGATGATCAACAGCGGTCGCTTATAGACCTTTTTTGTAAGGGGCTCGTACTGGATGAGCTGCATGAGGTCGTTCTGGAACACGACTTTGCCCGGCGTTGTCGCGATGTTGACGCCGAGTTCGAAGGCCTTGCTGTCGGTCATCGAAATTCTGAGCTTGCCGTTGCCACGCTCGATGTCGTCGAGGAGGTTGTTGAGCCCCTTGACCAGGTTTTGTCCGCCCGTGGAAATGGTTTCGCGGAACACTTCGGGATTGGTGAGCGCGAAGTTCGAAGGCGCGAGCGCATCGATATATTGACGGGTAAAAAAATCGACCTTTTTCTGCGTTCGCTCGTCCAGGCCCTCGACGCTGGCGACCGCGTCGTGCAACCAGCGCGCCGTGAGCAAGTAGGATTGCTTCACGTAGTCGAACAGGAAATGCTCCTGCCAGTCTTCATGGCGAAAGCGCTTGTCGCTCTTGGTGGGCTCGGCGACCGGGGCCGGAGACTGGCCCATGAGCTTGAACATCGACGACTGCCAAAGCGCCGAGTAATCCCACCAGAGATTCATCTGCGTCTCCGCCAGGCGATAGGGATTCGACAGCATCTTGGCCGCGACCTCGAGAAACGCCTTGGTCAGACCAAACTCGTCGGCGACCATTGAAGGCCCGCCGACCGCCTGCCGGGCCAGAAAGTCACCCAGCAGCTTGGCGCCCTTGTCGGCGGCGCTGGCAAACGATTCGGTGAGTGCGATCGGATCGTAATTGTGTTTGTCGGAAAGCGTGCTATCAGGAGCGGACATTCGGGGCTTTCAATATCGTGGGATGCTTCGGATGCCTGGTCGGGTAATCAGGTTCGCACAAAACGGATCTTGCCATCATCGGCAACAAGCCGCGCTAGGCGCCCCGTACGCCAGAGATGGTTCAGGTGGGCGATCGCCTCGCCCATCGCGAAAAAACGCTGCTGCAAGTCAAGCTCGCGGCGAAAAAGCAGCGGAACGAACTCGGCCGCCGAGCGTGGCTCATCCGCGGCCGCGACCAGCTCGCCCAGACGCGCTTCATGGTGCGCGCGCAGCTGTTCGACGCGCATCGCGGCGCCGACAAACGGCAGGCCGTGCGAAGGAAGGATAAGCGTGTCCGGGGGAAGGCCGGCAAACGCCGAAAGCGAATCGAGAAACCGCGCCAGCGGATCGCCGTCGGGTTCGACCGGCCAGACACTGACATTGGTGCTGATTCTGGGCAGAAGCATATCGCCGGATATGCAGACATTCATCGATTTGCAATAGAGCGAGGCGTGTTCCGGCGAGTGTCCATGACCGGGGATGACCCGCCAGCGGTGGGCTCCGATGGAGATTTCGTCGTGCGCCTGGAGTCGCAGAAAGGAAAGGGGCAGCTCGGGAACGCCGCGCCGATACTGGTTGCCTCGTCTCTCGAGCTCCGCGACGTGCTCGGTGGTCATGCCGTGAGCGCGGAACAGCGCGGAAATCGCAGCCACGCCGAAGCCGCTGTGCTCGTTGGCGATCGCATGCGCGGTCACCCATAGATGGACGCCCCCGGCTTGTCAAGCGATC
>JRHI01001330.1_pt1 | contig 21344 bp, 24 predicted proteins | sample 215371 | NCBI WGS metagenome assembly JRHI01 (sample SAMN02929681, study PRJNA255918) | sediment metagenome | biome: cave system; feature: Ice Cave; material: Sediment; isolation source: sediment from deep within a dark volcanic ice cave with no known source of... ...
GAATCCATGATTTGCTAGTGTCCTTCAGATCGCGAAATTCGCTCCGAGCCCGCCCCACATTGAGGCGAATTTCGCGATCAGGACACTAGGATGCTGCGGTCGGGCGTCAGGCTGTACTACGTCCGCCACGGTGAGACGGACTGGAACCGCGACCAGCGCTACCAGGGTCAAAGGGACATCCCACTCAATGCCACGGGCCGCAGTCAGGCGGTCCGCAACGGCCGGGTCCTCGCTGCGGCGCTGGGAAAAGAGGCAGCCGTCATCGACTACGTCGCGAGCCCGTTGCTGCGCGCGCGGGAAACGATGGAGCTCATGCGCGCCGAGCTCGGCCTGCCGGCACGAGGCTACCGCACCGACGACAGGCTGCGCGAGATCCATTACGGACACTGGGAGGGCGAGCTCTGGGACGAGCTGCCCGCCAAGGATCCACAGGGCTTCGCTGCGCGCGAGGCGGACAAGTGGGGCTGGCGGCCGACGGGCGGGGAGAGCTACCGGGATCTCTCCGAGCGCGTGGCGGATTGGCTGGGCGAGGTCGAGCGCGACACGGTGGTCGCCGCGCACGGCGGCGTGATGCGCGTGCTCAGGGGCCTCAGCATGAGGCTTCAGCCCGCTGAGATCTTTCTGCTCGACGTGCCGCAGGACAAGGTGCTGATGGTCGAGGCCGGGCACACCAAGTGGTTGTAGCAGTTCAGTGATGGGCCACGGCAGCGACCGCAGGACCTACTCGTCCTTCTTGGCCTTCTTCGCGCTCTTTCTGGTGCTCTTGCCGGGCATGCACTTGGCCTCGGCGGCGTCCCAGTGTTCCCGGCCGATCTCGCAGCCCATCTTGCTCTTCTTGGCTGCGGCAGGATGAGCGAACAATCCGGCCGCGATGGCAACCAGACCGGCGGCAATGATCATCGAACGCATTACTTCCTCCTCGCGTCACACTTCCCCGATACTGCAAGCCCTTCATAAGGGCTAATTGCGGCGGTTGTCATCTTGATTTCAGGTGTGCGAAACCTGCGTGACTGCCGGGCCACACGCCGCCCCCGCCGATGCCGGAAGATGACCTGGCGGGAAAATTCGGCTGGTGCCACCCCGCACAAGCCACCTACATAGGGCGCCCGCATCGGAGACCCGCGGGGATAGCGCGTGCGAGAACGAAGGGAGACGTCGCATGAGCGGTGAGCGACGCCGGGCCAAGTGGGTGGACGTGACGCTCGCACTATGGCTGCTCATGGCGCCAGCAGGCGGTGCCGCGGCACAAGCCATCGCCGATCAGCTGGCACTCTGCAAGAACGAGGACATCGGCACGCAGAAGCGGATCGAAGCCTGCACCTCGGTCATCGACCTGGCGAAAGACGACGACGACCTCCGCGCCGAGGCCCAGTTGCAGCGTGGTGTGCTCCAGGAGTTTGCGGGCGACAAGGACGCCGCGGTCAAGGACTACAGCGAGGTGATCAAGCTCGATCCCTCGAGTGCGGTCGCCTACTTCAACCGCGGCAACGTCTACGATCAAATGGGTGAGCACGACCGTGCTATCGCCGACTACACCGAGGCGATCAAGATCGACCCCACCGACCCCGACGTGTTCAACAACCGCGGCCAGGCCTACGATGCCCAGGGCGAGACCGACTCGGCAATCGCCGACTATTCGGAATCGATCCGTCTCAACCGCGACAATCCTCGCGCTTTTTTCAACCGCGGACTGGCCTACGCCAATAAGAGCGAGTACCAGCGCGCCGTCGCCGATTTCAATGCGGCGATCAAGCTCGATCCGCGCGACGCCGAGGCCTATGTGAGCCGCGGCGCGGCGCACGAGGAGCTGGGCAACGAGGCTGCCGCGCGAGCCGACTACCGCAAGGCCCTCGAGATCGTGCCAGATCACGAGGATGCCAAGGAGGCATTGACTCGCCTCGGAAATTGAGGCCGCGCCGGACAAGCGGCATTCCAAAGAAAGCGCGGCAGGATGCGGGCGGCCCACAAAAAAGGCGGCCGGAGCAGCGCCCCGACCGCCATGAGCCGATGGGAAGCTAGGCCCCCCAAAAGCGAATTACTTGTTGCGGGCGTCCGCGCACTTCCTGGTCTTCTTGCTGAAGTACTTGTAGGTGCCGCACTTGCCAGCCTTGCTGCGCGCGCGCTTGCCCCTCTTGCCCTTCTTGCCCCTCTTCTTCTTGCCGGCCTTCTTGTAGCCCTTCTTCTTCATCTTGACCGTTTGGGTCAGATTGTCGGACCCAGGCTGTGAGCCCGGATTCGCGAAGGTGGCGGCTTGCAGTTCAGACAGTGGCGAGAAGGCGATGGCGACTGCCAATGCCAAAATCGCTATAAGCGTCTTCCTGATGCGCATTTCCGAGTACCTCCCATTTCCAGTCCCGGCGTACAGTGCGATACCGCCATTGCACGTCAGCAGGCGAAATGGAGATAGCCCCCCTGCCCGTGCGCGACACGCGGGGGCGAGACTAAGAGCTGCTACATGAACGGAGAATGACTGAGGCGCCATTGGGGCGCGTCAGTGGCAGAAAGGACACGATTTTTTTACAGTCGAAGTTAAGGTCGTTGCACTTCGCACCTATGGCGAATTCATTTCGCAGATGCGAATAATCAGGAGGCCGTGACTGCATTGCCTCGCCGCGGACCACTCGGCTAAGACTTGTGCCACCGTGATTGCAGCGCGGAAATCGGCTGCGAGCTCCCATGTCGTACAACACGATCGGCCATCTGTTCCGGGTTACCACGTGGGGCGAGAGCCACGGGCCTTCGATCGGCTGTATGATCGACGGCTGCCCTCCCGGCATCGCCTTGGCAGCCGGGGAAATTCAGGCGTTTCTGGACAAGCGCCGGCCCGGCCAGTCGCGCTTCACCACCCAGCGCCGCGAGCCCGACGCCGTGCGCATCGTCTCGGGGGTGTTCGACGACGATGGCGGCCGCCAGGTGACCACGGGCACACCGATCTCTCTGATCATCGATAACGTCGACCAGCGCGGCCGCGACTACACCGACATCAAGGACAAGTTCCGGCCCGGTCACGCGGATTTCACCTACTGGCAGAAATACGGCATCCGCGACTATCGGGGCGGCGGGCGCTCCTCGGCACGCGAGACGGCGATGCGCGTTGCCGCCGGGGCCGTCGCCCGCAAAGTCATCCCCAACGTCACGATCCGCGGCGCGCTGGTGCAGATCGGCCGGCACCGGATCGACCGGTCGCGCTGGAATTGGGAGGAGATCGGCAACAATCCGTTCTTCTCCCCGGACGCCGGTATCGTCGAGACATGGACGAATTACCTGGACGAGGTGCGCAAGGCCGGCTCGTCCGTGGGCGCGGCGATCGAGGTCGTGGCCGAGGGCGCGCCTGCCGGATGGGGCGCGCCGATCTACGGCAAGCTCGACCAGGACCTCGCCGGGGCCATGATGAGCATCAACGCCGTGAAGGGCGTCGAGATCGGGGCCGGCATGGTGGCGGCGGAGCTGACCGGCGAGGAGAACGCCGACGAGATCCGAATGGGCAACGATGGGCGGCCACAGTTCCTGTCCAACAACGCCGGCGGTATTCTGGGCGGCATCTCGACCGGCCAGCCGATCGTCGTCCGCTTCGCCGTGAAGCCGACCTCGTCGATCCTCACCCCCCGGCGCACCATCGACCGGTTCGGACACGATGCCGAAATCTCCACCAAGGGCCGCCACGATCCCTGCGTCGGCATCCGCGCCGTGCCGGTGGGGGAAGCCATGATGGCGATCGTGCTGGCCGACCACTGCCTGCGCCACCGCGGGCAGGTCGGACTTGGCCCGTGACGGGCAAGCCGAGCGCCGCCAGCACCTCGCGGCGCCTGTCCGAGAGCGCGCCCTACAGCTACCGCGCCGATTCGGCCGTTCCTGCGTTCCCGGACGACAAGGCGCTCGTCGTGTTCGATGGCGTGTGCGTTTTGTGCTCGGGATTCGCCAAGTTCATCCTGAAACGCGACAAGACGTCCGCTATTCGGCTCGCCACGGCGCAGTCGCCGCTCGGCCAGGCGCTCTACCGCCACTACGGCCTCGACCCCGTCGAGTTCGAGAGCAACCTGGTGCTGGCCGATGGCCGCGCCTACGCCAAGCTCGACACCGTCGCGGTCGTGATGGAGCGCCTCGGCGGGGCCTGGCGCGCGCTCGGCCTGCTGCGCCTGGTACCCCGCATGCTCGGCGACTGGGTCTACGATCGCGTGGCCCGCAACCGATATGCCTTGTTCGGCCGCACCGAGCATTGCATGCTGCCGCCGCCGCCCGAGTGGCGCGACCGGTTCATTGACTCGTGACCGCAGGAGACCGCCTATGGCCGCCAAAGACGACGTGCAGGCGTTGCTGTTCGACGTGTTCGGCACCGTGGTCGACTGGCGCTCGAGCCTCATCGACGACCTCGCGCGCTTCGCCGGCGGGAAAGGCATCAAGGCTGATTGGGCCGCCTTCGCCGACGACTGGCGCGGTCTCTACCAGCCGGCGATGGACGAGGTACGCACGGGCCGGCGGCCGTGGACCATCCTCGACGTCCTGCACCGGGAGAGCTTGGACAAGCTGCTCGTCAAATACGGCTTCACCGGGCTCAACGAGGCCGACAAGGAGCATATGAACCGGGTCTGGCATCGCCTGAAGCCCTGGCCCGATACGGTCGCGGGCCTGCAGCGACTGAAATCGCGCTACATCATTGGCACGCTGTCGAACGGCAACGTCGGCCTGCTCACACGCATGGCCAAGCATGCCGGACTGCCGTGGGACGTAGTCCTCGGCGCCGAGACGGCACGCGCCTACAAGCCCCAGCCTCAGGCCTATCTCGCCAGCGCCGAACTGCTCAACCTGGCGCCGTCGCGGGTGATGCTGGTGGCGGCCCATAACGGCGACCTCGCCGCCGCGGCGAGCACCGGCCTGCGCACGGCCTTCGTGGCCCGGCCGGCGGAATACGGACCGCACCAAAAGCGCGACTTCAAGGCCGACCGCGATTGGGACGTGGTCACCGACAGCTTCACCGCCCTCGCCAAGGCCATGGGCTGCTGAGACTGATTCCCGCCTGCGCTGCACTGCGCGGGAACGACGTTAGGCCTCCTGCGGGTAGCGCCAGGGCTTGTCGGGTTGCTTGGCGGTGTCGTCGATGGTCCATTGCGGCAGCGCAAGACCGGGGACAACGTCGGTGAACACCATGCGCACGCGGGTGCCGATGCCAACGCGTTTCACCATCTCCGCCGGGGCGAGCTTGCCGTCTGACGTGGCGAGGTTGCCGACGACGCGCAAGGCCTCGTGCTCGGTGGGCTTGCCCAGCTGCCTGTCGAGATCGACCAGCAGGACCAGATAGGGTGTGTGCGCCTTGAAGGCCGGCTGGATGGCGTGGTGTACCTCCGTGTAGGAATGCACGGCACCCTTGCCCTCCACCGGCACCCACTTTGCGTCGCGGCTCATGCACCACGGGCAAGCGGTGGTGGGCGGATAGCGCAGCAGGTGGCAGTCTGCGCACGCCTGCAGATGGAAATTGTGCTCCGCGCAGTGCTTGAAGTAGGCGAGGTTCTCGACCTCGAGGTCGTCGAGACTGAGCGGCATTCCCAGATATTGCGCCTGGATCGGCATCTTCGTGTCCCCCTTGGCTCAGCCGCGACACATGACCATGGCCGAGCCAGTGCCCGGCATGGCCCAGCCAAGATTGGCGCTGACCTCGCAATTCTTCACCTGCCGGCAGCCACCCTCCTTGTAGTCGTAGGTGTGCTTGCGCTTGCCGTCGGGTCCTACCGGGCAGCTGTCGTCGACGTCATGGCGCAGCTGGCGCACGTTCTCGATCACCATGTTCATGCCGTGCGTATAGCCCTCGCACAGGTGCCCGCCGCTGGTGTTGTTGGGACGCCGGCCGCCCAGCTTGATGGTGCCGTCGCTGACGTACTGGCCGCCCTCCCCTTTCTTGCAGAAGCCGTAGTCCTCGAGCTGCAGCATGGTCGTGAACGTGAAGGCGTCGTAGGAGCCCGTGACGTCGACGTCCTCGGGGCCGACGCCCGCATTGGGCCACAGGATCTCTCGCGCGTACTTGCCCGCGACCGTGGAGATCGGCCCGTGCTGATAGTGCATGTCGATGCGCGGCTTGCACACGCGCCCGGCCACGCCGCGGATCAGGGCGCGCGGGTGTCGGCCATCCTTCGCGCGGTCGGCGCTGGTGATGATGATGGCGGTGGCGTTGTCGGTCTCCACGCAGCAGTCGAGCAGATGCAGCGGCTTGCAGATGATGCGGCTCGCCAGCACGTCCTCCACCGTCACGCGCTTCCTGTAATACGCCTTGGGATTGTTGGAGGCGTGCGCGCTGTGCGCCGACCGGACGGCGGCCACCTGCGCGGGCGTGGTGCCGTAGTCGTACATGTGGCGCAGGAAGGTGGGGCTGAACATCTGGCCGGCGCTCTGCCAGCCATAGGCGCGACTGTGTATCATGTCGCTCGACACCGGCACTGCGGAGCGGGCGCCCGTGCCGCCGATGCGCACCTGGGAGAAGCCGTTCATGGCGCGGAAGATGGCGACGGTCTTGCACATGCCGGCCTCGATCACGCCCATGGCCATGCCGATTAGTGCCTCCGTCGACGAGCCGCCGCCGAACACGTCCATGTAGAAGTTGAGCCGGATGCCCAGGTCGCCGGCAATGAACGGCGCAAACGTCGAGTCGCCCGACTGATAGGACAGCATGCCGTCGATGTCGGCGGGCTTCAGCCCGGCATCGAGGATGGCATTGCGCACTGCCCACGTGCCGAGCGAGCGCGTCGTCATGCCGGAGCCGCGCGTGTAGGTGGTCTCGCCCACGCCGACGATGGCGTACTTGTCCCGCAGATGCCTCGGGCTCGATGTGTCCACGTCAGCGGGGAGTGGCATGGGGCGCGATCCTCCTTCGGTCTTGGCAAGGGCGGCTACTCGCTGGCAGCCTTGGCCGACAGACTAGAGCATGGGTGGTCGATGGCAAAAGCCGGATCGGACAACGCTCCTGAGACTTTACATCTAGCCGCCTACTGCCGCTTCACCGGCGTGCAGGTGGCGCGGCGCAGGGCAGCCTCGGCCTCGGCGCGCCAAGCCAGGCCCTTGAGCGGCGCGCGCACGACGATGAGACCTTCCCACGAGGGCGAGGCGACCTGCGTCTCCTGGGCGCTAACGCGGCGCGGCGTCGTCGCGAACTCGCCCAGACGCTCGGCGCTGGGCACCACGGTCAAGGATATGTCGCCGCGGCGCGTCTCCTGCGCCGGCATGACGTAGAAGTTGTCGCCCTGCGGCGTGTGCAGAGACAGCGTCCAGCCGGCGTGAGCCATCGCCGCGGTCACGACAAGCGAATCCACAGAAATGTCGTAGCGGCACATGGCATAGAGCGCATCGGGCGGAAGATAAGGCAGCGGCTGCTTGCCCGGTGCCAGCGGCGGCAGGACCACCATGCGGTTGGTCGGCAGCGTGTCGCGCAGCTTGGTGAACGCAGGGCCCGAGCTGACGAGGGGCACTGCCAGCGTGGCGGTGATATGGATGATGCCGCCGAGCAGCAGGGCGCCGATGACGGTGCGCCAGCCCACCTCGCTCAGCCATTTTGGCAACGTTGGCATCGTATCACCGGCACGCCAGGCGTTGGATCGCGGGCAGGGCCTTCGCACTGCCCTCGTGCACCGCTGCGGCCCAGGCAGCGTCCAGCACCGTCAGGACGAGGTTGACCCTGCTGCCTCCGATCGGCAGCCAGTTGCCGGGCCGCGCGTCGCGCGCCAGCGTGATGATCGCCCGGCCGTCCGGCTCGCGCATGACGCTGTCGCTGCTGAAGGCGTAACGCTCCGCGGTGTTGTGGATGAGCCCACCCTGGCTGTCGAAGGCCGCGAGGCTCCACCAGGTCCCGCCGTCGAGACCTTCCATGACGATGGCGTACTCGCAGCCCGCCTGCAGCCTTCCGCCACGGCTGTCGGCTTTGGCCTGGTAGGTGATCTCCAGCGTCGAGGCGAGCGGCAGCAGCGCGTTCCTGACCGTATGCGCACGCGTGTAGGGATCAGCGTCCGGACGCCCCGCCGCGCTCCAGGTCATCCAAGGTCCGGAACTTCGCGTCGATAAGCGCGACCCCGCCTCGATCATGTACCACGCCGAGCCAAGGCCGCCGCCGACGGCGAGCAGGGCGAACGCGGCAAGGTTGATCAGGATGTTGGTGATGAGGCTCAGACTGTCATCCCTCGTCGCGCCCCGCTCACGGCCGTGTGCCGGTGCCTGGGACGTCGGCACGGCGCTCGGGCGCCGCCACCGGCGGCTTCGCCTTCGGCTCGGGCGGTCGCCCCTTGGGCGGAATTGGAGCAGCTGGCACTGTGCTGGCGGGCGTCGGCTGCACTCCGGCGGCTTGCCGCATGGTGTCAGCTACCTTCTTCAGCGCCACCCGCGTCTGATCGGGCATGATGCTGGACGTCTTCTGCGTGGCCTGGGCGATTTGGGCGTGCGCCATTCCAGGATCCGTCCGCCTGAGCTCGTTCAGCCGCTGCTGCTCGGCCACCTGGTTGGGATGCATGCCGAGCCCCGGGATCGGGGGAATGGTGCGATAGTTCTTGAGCGCGATCTGCATGTAGCTGTGCCAGGCCTGCGTCGGCAGGCTACCGCCGGTGATGCCCGCCATCGGGCGGAAGTCGTCGTAGCCGACCCAGACGCCTGTCACCAGCGCGCCAGTGAAGCCGACGAACCAGGCGTCGCGGTAGGCCGTGCTGGTGCCGGTCTTGCCGGCCACCGTCGTGAAGTCGAGTGCCGCCTTCTGGGCCGTGCCGTTGGTCACCACCGCCAGCATCATCTGGTTCATGTCCTCGGCAACTTTCCGGCTCACGACCTGGACCGGTGGCGGCTCGTCGCGGTCGCGGCTGTAGATCAGCTCGCCCTTGGAATTGAACATTTCCAGGATGCCGTAGGCCCTGGCCGTCTTTCCGCCGTTGGCGAAGTGGGCGTAGGCGGCGGTGTGCTGCAGGGGCGTGATGCCGGTGTCGCCCAGCGCCATCGAGCACGTCTTCTTCACGCCGACCACGCCGAGGCGCTGGGTCATCGCCACCACTCTCTCGCGGCCAACCTGCAGCGACACGTTGACGGCGGGCACGTTGAGCGACATGCGGAAGGCGTCGATGGCGGCCAGGGAACGGCCCGAGCTGCCGCCGGAGTAGTTTTTCGGCGACCAATTCCCGCACGAACCGCCGTAGTCGCGCACCGTCGAGCGCGGGTTCATGCCGTTCTCGAACCCCGTGGCGTAGACGTAGAGCTTGAACGAGGAGCCCGGCTGACGACGGGCATGCGCGGCGCGGTTGAACTGGTTGTCCTCGTAGTCGAGGCCGCCGACCATGGCGCGGACGGCGCCATCCGGCTCCATGGACACCAGCGCCCCGGTGTAGCCGCGCTTCCGGCTCGTCCCGGTGTGACGCAGGGTGTTGACCATCGCGTCCTGCGCCGCCTGCTGCATGCTGAGATCGACGGTTGTGCGCGCGGTGAGCACATAATGGCCGCGCCCCTCACCCAAGCGCTGCGCCTCCTCGAACGCCCAGTCGAGGAACCAGTCTGGGCTGTGGGCCGACCGTGTGTCGATGATCTTGGCCGGGTTCAGACGCGCGGCCTGCACCTGGCCGGCGCTCATGTAGCCCGCCTCCACGAGGTTGGTGAGCACATCGTTGGTGCGTGCGCGCGAGGCGGGCAGATTGACGTGCGGGGCGAAGCGCGACGGCGCCTTGAAGAGACCTGCCATCAGCGCGGCTTCGGCCAGGTTGACCTCCCGCACCGACTTGCCGAAGTAGAATTGGGACGCTGCCTCCACCCCAAAGGCGCCGCCGCCGAGATAGGCACGATCGAGATAGAGTTTCAGGATCTCGCGCTTGGTGAACCGCGATTCCAGCAGGAAGGCGAGGAACACTTCCTTGAGCTTGCGTGTGATCGAGCGTTCCGACGTCAGGAACAGGTTCTTGGCAAGCTGCTGGCTAAGGGTCGAGCCGCCCTGCACCACCTCATTGGCGCGCGCATTCTCGAACAGGGCGCGGGCAGTGCCGATGAAGTCCACGCCGAAATGCTCGAAGAAGCGGCGGTCCTCGGTCGCCAGCGTGGCCTTGATGACGTAATCGGGGATCTCCTCGAGCGGCACTGCGTCGTTGTGCAGAATGCCGCGCTGGCCGATCTCGGCGCCGTTGCGGTCGAGGAATTTGACCGCGTACTTGCCGGTGTTGATCTTGTTCTCGTCGAACTCGTTGATGGCCGGGATGGCGAGGATATAGAGCACCGTGAGGCCTCCGGCGCCCAGCGTCAGGCCCTCGGCAACCGCTTCGTTCAGAAGGCGCTTCCATCCGGCGAGGCGGAAACGCGCAAAGAAGCTGGAAACGGCGTTCCAGCGGTCCTGCAGCGATTGCCATGACTCGGCGAGCGAGGAATCGATCCAGGCATCGATGCCGAGCCAATCGATGAGCCGCTTGCGGCCGCCGTGCCTGAAGAACCAGTCGTGCAAGCTGAGCCCCTCGGTTGCTTCGTCCTAACGCTCGACGTCCTCGGTACAATACCCCTGGTAAGACGACTATTGCGCGGCGCTCGGGCTGCGGCCCTACCTTACCTGGCACCAGCGGCGGGAATCACGACCCGAATTCAACTGAAGGTGTAATTTACCATGCGTGCGGCCGGCAACGCGAGCAGAACGTTTTCGCGCGTTTGTGCCTTTTTGGCGGCATCCCCCTGTCATTCCCGCGAAGCGGCAGCGAAAGCGGGAAGCAACCCCAGCGCGCCCGCGCGTCTGGATGCTGGCTCGTGCTCCGCGTCGCCGGCATGACGGTCCATGCGGTTTTGCCGGGCAAAGCGACATGCTATGCCGATTGACGCAGCGCAGCGAATACGGGGCGGCTCAGATGAAGGAAGTGCTGGAGGAACTGGAGCGGCGGCGGGCGGAAGCGCGTCTGGGCGGCGGCCAGACACGCATCGACGCCCAGCACAAGCGCGGCAAGCTCACCGCCCGCGAGCGCATCGGCCTGCTCATGGACGACAACTCGTTCGAGGAGTTCGACATGTACGTCGAACACCGCTGCGCCGATTTCGGCATGGAGAAGACCAAGATCCCCGGCGACGGCGTGGTAACAGGGTGGGGCACCATCAATGGCCGCGTCGTCTACGTCTTCGCCAAGGACTTCACGGTGTTCGGCGGTTCGCTGTCGGAGGCGCACGCCCGCAAGATCACCAAGATCCAGGACATGGCGCTGCAGAACCGCGCACCCATCATCGGCCTCTTCGATGCGGGCGGGGCGCGCATCCAGGAAGGCGTGGCGGCGCTCGGCGGCTACGGCGAGGTGTTCCTGCGCAACGTGCTGGCGTCCGGCGTCGTCCCGCAGATCTCCGTCATCATGGGACCGTGCGCGGGCGGCGACGTCTACTCGCCGGCCATGACCGACTTCATCTTCATGGTAAAAGATACAAGTTATATGTTCGTAACCGGTCCGGACGTGGTTAAGACCGTGACCAACGAGACCGTGACGGCCGAGGAGCTGGGCGGCGCCCGCGTGCACACGACCAAGTCCTCGATCGCCGATCGCGCCTACGAGAACGACGTCGAGACGTTGCTGCAGATGCGCCGGCTCCTCGATTTCCTGCCCTCCAACAACAAGGCGGGCGTGCCCGAGCTGCCGACCAAGGACAGCCCCGACCGGGCCGAGCCCTCGCTGGATACGCTGATCCCCGACAACCCCAACAAGCCCTACGACATCAAGGAGCTGATCTTGAAGGTGGTGGACGAGGGCGATTTCTTCGAGATCCAGGACGCCTTTGCCCGCAACATCGTCACGGGTTTCGCGCGCATGGAGGGCCGCACCATCGGCATCGTCGCCAATCAGCCCATGATCCTGGCGGGCGTGCTGGATTCGGACGCTTCCCGCAAAGCCGCGCGCTTCGTGCGCTTCTGCGACTGCTTCGACATTCCGATCATCACCTTCGTCGACGTGCCGGGGTTCCTGCCGGGGACCGCGCAGGAATATGGCGGCTTAATCAAACACGGCGCCAAGCTTCTGTTCGCCTTCTCGGAAGCGACTGTGCCCAAGGTGACGGTGATCACCCGCAAGGCCTATGGCGGCGCCTACGACGTGATGAGCTCCAAGCACATCCGCGGTGACGTGAACTACGCCTGGCCCACGGCCGAGATCGCCGTGATGGGGCCGAAGGGCGCAGTCGAGATCCTCTACCGCGCAGAGCTGGGGGACGCCGGCAAAATCGCCGCCCGCATCAAGGAGTACCAGGACCGCTTCGCCAACCCCTTCAGCGCCGCCGAGCGCGGCTACATCGACGAGGTGATCCTGCCGAGGAACACGCGCCGCCGCATCTGCCGGGCGCTGAATATGCTGCGCAACAAGACGGTGGAGAACCCCTGGAAGAAGCACGATAATATTCCGTTGTAGGTGGGGCGCCACAAACCCTACTTTACTTAATAAAGCCAACTAACGTCGGTCGTTGGCGGCGGCGGGCAGCATGCCAGCGTGATCTCGGGCAAGCTGTTTGACAAGGCTCCGTTCGCCAGGACCGGTAATGCGGAATACGCCGTCCTTCATTTTGTGGATATGGCGTTGAGCCTCAAGCCTCTGCACCGCACGCGTGACCGCGACCGCCGAGTGCTTCACGCGAAGGCCCAGGTTCTTGCGGTCGATGCCCCGAGGCTCCGATGCCGAGACAATAAGCAGCACCTCGGTCTCGGGATGAAGCGGCGTCGTGACCACCACCTCGTCTTCGAACTTCTCGATTAGGGGCAAGCTGCCTTGCACGAGCGCAGTCATCGCCTCTGCCACAGCGGTCTCGTCGGCCACGTGGTAGAGGCGCACAAATTCAGCCAGAATCCAGGCCGCCGCTTGCGCCACTAGCGAGGCGTCGATGTGCCGCGGATTGATCTCCTTGACGTGCGCCGCGCCGCGCTTGCTGCGGACGTCAAATAGCATGGAGGCCGCTATACGCGGCACGAGCACGCGCAGCGATTCCGGCAGGCTGCCGTCGGCTTCAATCGCCTTGATCGTCCCCGCGACGGATCTGATCTCGCTCGGCGCAGTGCCCGTACGCACGTGCTCGATGGCACGAAGGACGTGCTCGACGAACTTGCCAGCAACATTCAGCGCGGCCTCTGCGTCGCCCTTGCGGAACTCCCCTAGGAGTTTCTCATGCGCGGCGACCATGTCCTTCGCTACCGATGGATCGATCGCTTTTTGCAGGCTTGCCAGAACGAGCGCGCGCATTATTTCACCGCCTTCGTCGCGGTGTAGGCCCAGACCGTCTTGCCGTTACCCTGTATCTCGTCACGGCTAAGCCGCCCGTTCTGCACCGCGCTTAGGAGGCGGCCCGAAAGGCTGGTCTGTGGGACCATGATCCCTACTTTGCGGAAGTGTCTGTGCACGTCAGACAGCGTGCGTGGTTCGTTGAACCATCCCCCATTGATCCAGCTCTCGAAAGTGGCCGCAATATTGCGGGTCTTAACGCCGATTTTGTGCGAGCGCTTGTCGCCCGTCTCGCGTACGGCGGGTTCTTCGTCGGTCTCGAACTCCCCGGCGAGTTCGGCGTCCTCCGCCATCTCCCGGGCCTTGCTATTCGTCTTGTGCGGGGTAGGGCGCGCCCGGATGACGACCGGCCTGTCGTTGCCGTCGTTGAGTTCCGCCTCGATCAGTGGGAAGTTCGTTCCGCGCGCGGAATAGCGGCTGTCTTTCTCGGCAAGTACGCGACTCTCGCAGAGGCCCCGCAACGTGGGACGAAGGCTGCCGCCCGCGATGCCTGTCGCGACCTCAATATCCGTCGGACGTGCATCGCTGGCCATTGGTTCGTCGATGACAAACTTCCAACCTTGAATCGCGACCAAATAGACGAGAATCTTCGCCTTGTTCGAAAGGCGAGCAAAGGCAGGCATGAAGGTGATTTCCTTCGCCTCCACGTCGTAGCGAACGTAGGGACCCACGATCCGCTCGATTGCAGCCTCATCCAGCGTGCCTTTCTCGGCGATCAGATCCTTGAGAGCCATGTCACAATCTTCAAATACACGCATAAACTAATATAACGATAAGACGTTGTCAAGCGCACCCAAGAACAAATCTCAATCAGTTGCCCTATACGACAGCCGTTCAATGCTCTGAGATATCGACGCAGATTATAACTATCCATATCTGAAGGATTGCAATCTCCGCATCTGATGCGCTAGCATCAGATGCATGCGCACCACCCTCGACATCGATGAAGACGTCCTGGAGGCGGCGGAGGAGCTGGCCGAACGGCAGAACAAGACGGCCGGTCAGGTCATTTCCGAGCTTGTCCGCAGGGGCGTCCTTTGCACCAACACTCACTCCGATCAAAGACCTCTCCGCCGGATCGATCGCCTCGTGACCAACGCGCTGGTCAAACAAATCCAAGCAGAGCTGGATGAGGAGGAAGTGCGGCGCGCGAACGGGTTGGAATGAGAACAACACTCGACATCGACGATGACGTCTTGGAGATCGCCAAGCAGCGCGCCAAGGCCGAGAGGAAAACGGCGGGACGGGTCATTTCGGAGCTCGCTCGCCAGGCCCTGACCACCCCGCGTGAGCGCCTGGATTTCAGCAAAGTCGAGATTGTGGACGGCATCCCCGTTCTGCCGTCGCGCGGCGGCGTTGTCACCAAAGAGCTGGTGGACAAGCTGATCGAGCAGAGCGGCGAATAAGCATGCGTGCGCTGTTCGATGTGAACGCGCTGCTGGCACTCGTGGACAAGGAGCACGACTTTCAGCCGACCGCCCGCGCCTGGTGGACGGCTAACAAGGAGAGCGGTTGGGCTACCTGTCCCATTACTCAAAACGGCTTTGCCAGGATCATGTCGCAGCCGCATTACTCCAACCCAGCCGTGACTATGGATGCGATCCAATTGCTGGCAATGGGGTTGGATGAAGCCGATCACGTGTTCTGGCCAGATGATATTTCCATAGCTGACGATCAGCTGTTCGACCGAAGTCACATCCTCGGGCCCAACCAGATCACCGACATCTATCTCCTCGGCCTCGCCGTGAAGAATGGCGGCCGGCTCGTCACCTTCGACCGCAGCGTGGCGGTCGGCGCCGTGCGCTTCGCAGCGCCCAGGCACCTCGTCGTGCTTTGAAGTGACGGTCGTCTTGTGCGCGCGGATTGCATCAGTAGCTCCGCTGGCCCGCACCTCACTTGAGCAGCCCCACCTCCCGCAGATAGCGCCGCACGCCTGGGTGCAGCGCGGCCGGATCGGACACGGCGCTTGCGGTGTTGCGCGCCGTGGTCTCGACGGCCTGGGGCAGCTTGGCCGCGATCACGGCCTCGCCCTTGTGCAGCGCTTTCGCCAAGCGGTAGGCCACCGCCTCGTCGAGGTCGGGACGGGACATCACGAAGCTCCACGAGCCCACGGACTCCAGCGCCTTGTCTTGGCCGGGAAACATGCCCGCAGCCAGGGTCAACGGCTTGAGGAACTTGTGCTTGGCCAGGATGCGCGCAATCTCGGCCTTGTCGGGCACAATGAAGCGCCCACCCTTTTCGCCTTTGGCCACGGCCGTGAAGCCGGGCCAGCCCGAGCCGCCGCCCCACAGCGCCGCCGCGCGGCCGTCCATCACCATCGCCGGGCCGTCGCCGGCGCGCTCCAGATAGATCGCCTGGAAGTCCTTGTTCTGGTCGAGGCCGAGGCCGTCGAGCACGTAGCGGGCGAGGATGACGAGGCCCGATCCGGCGGCGCCGAACGCCACCGGCTTGCCCTTGAGGTCAGCGATCGCGCGATAGGGACTGTCCGCACGCACTACGAACATGCCGGGCGTCGAGTACATCGCCGTGATGATCTTGAGGTCGGCCGGCGGTCGGCCGACGCCGCTCAGCACCTCGTGCACCACCTCGCCCTGCACCAGGGCGATGTCGAGGCGCCTCTCCTCGAGCATCGGCACGTTCTCCGTGCTCCCCTTGGTGTTGATGGCTTCGATGGCGAGGCCCGGGTCTGCCCCCTGCACGGCAGTGATGAAAGCGGCCCCATAGACCGGAAAGCCGCCGCCTGGGGTGGCTGTGCCGAGCCGAAGCTTGGCGGTGTCCTGGGTCGAGCCTGGCGTGGTCATGAGAACTCCGAGCGTCGTGGCGGCAAGGACGAGGATGCGCAGGGGGCGCGAGAGGCAACGAAGCATGTCAGGCCCTCGCATGGCAAATTCCTGGGCGAATCTCTGTGCGTGGAGGCATGGACAAACTCCGACGGGCACTCTTGTTCCAATCCTTCGCGGATCATGCGTCCGGGTTGCGAAAACGGATCCGATGTTACCCGCATGAACCCTGATGTCAGATGAGCGAGAGCGCCAGCGTTATGTTGCCGACCCGCAACAACGGGGCATGCGGCGCAAGATTTGCCGCTGCGAAGTCGACCCAGGCTTGTTCGATCCGTCAGGGTGAACGAAAGTTCGGTGCTCGAAGGAGCGTGGGCGCGCCGCGTATGCGTTGCGAGGGTGTGGGGAGGCTGGTCGCGCATGCGACGGGCAGTTGGCGTTTTTGTCTGTCTTGTTGCTTTGTGGATGTACTCGCCCCAAGCGAGGGCCCAGGACGCTGGCAACCCCGGAGGCGTTGGCGTCGGACTGAGCATCGGCACAGCAGGGGTCGGCGGCGAGCTGCGGCATGCGCATGCCGCGCTGGCCTGCTGTGTCGTCGGGCTGCTGGTGTGGACGCCATTTCGCGATAAGCTGGCCAACGACGCGGGCCCAGAGGGGGCAGCACGCGGGGGAGCGTATCGGGAGGCTGGCATGAAAGGCGTGGTGTTTCTCGGCGACAGGAATCTCGAGCTGCGCGACTTCCCCGATCCCACGCCCGGCCCGCGCGACGTGGTGCTGGAGATCAAGGCATCTGGCATGTGCGGCAGCGATCTGCACAACTACCGGGCGACCCCCCAGCCAGGCGGCGCGGTGACCGGTGGCATCAAGCGCGCCGAGGGCGTCATCGCCGGGCACGAGCCATGCGGTGTGGTGGTGGCGGTCGGCACGGGAGTGGCGCCTGGCGAGGCCAAGGTCGGCCAGCGTGTCATGGATCATCACTACGACGGCTGCGGCAACTGCAAGCATTGCCGGGGCGGCTGGACGCAAATGTGCCTCGAGGGCACCACTGTCTACGGCTCGGGCGGCCATGGCGGCCATGCAAGGTACATGAAGGTGCCGGTGCACACGCTGGTGCCCCTGCCGGACGCGCTCTCCTTCGTCACCGGCGCCGCCATCTCCTGCGGCACAGGCACGGCCTATGGCGCCCTCAAGCGGGTCAACCTGCAAGGCGGCGAGACCATCGCCATCTTCGGCCAGGGCCCGGTGGGACTTTCCGCGACGCAGCTCGCTGCCGCCATGGGCGTCCGCGTCATCGCCCTCGACGTTTCCCCCGAGCGCCTCGCCATGGCCAAGGAGTTCGGCGCCGAAGTGACCATCAATGCCAAGACCAACAATGACGTTGTGGGGGCGATCCGCGACCTGACTCACGGCGAGGGCGCGCACAAGACGCTCGACTGCTCATCGGCGCCCGATGCGCGGGCGGCGACCGTGCGGGCGGTGCGCTCCTGGGGCACGGCCTGCTTCGTCGGCGAGCGCGGTCAGGTGACGCTCGACGTGAGCCCTGACATGCTGCGCCGGCAGGTGACGCTGGTCGGGTCGTGGACCTTCTCCAAGCAGGGCCAGGCCGACTGCGCCGAATTCGTCGCGGACCGCAAGATCGACGTCGAGAAGCTGTTCACGCACCGCTGGCGGCTCGACCAGGCCGAGGAGGCCTATCGGCTGTTCGACACCCAGACGACGGGCAAGGGCGTCATCCTGCCGTCTTAGTGCGTGAGGTGGTGAGTGGTGAGGTGGTGAGTGGCACCTGCACTCCGTAACTCTCACTCACCACTCATCACTCACCACTCACCACCTCACGCGTTGAGAGACGATCATGACCAAAATCGCGGCCATCACCGGGGCAGCATCGGGTATCGGGCGGGGCGCGGCGAAGCGCCTGCTCGATGAGGGCTGGACGGTCGTGGCGCTCGATCGCGACGAGGCTGGGCTCGGAGCGTTGCGCAAGGACCTCGCCGCTCCCGCGGATCGCTTGCACGTGCAGACGTGCGATGTGGCCTCGGCGGAAAGCGTGACGAGCGTTTTTGCCGACATCGGTCGGCGGTTCGGCCGCCTCAACGGCCTCGTGTGCTCTGCGGGTGTACTCAGAATCGGCACTCTCGATTCCATGTCTGTGGAGGACTTCGACCAGCTGTTCGCGGTCAACGTTCGCGGCCTGTGGCTCTCCGCTCGCGAAGCCATGCCGCTCTTGAAGCTCGCCGGCGCCGAGGGCGAGCTCGCCCGCGTCGTCTTCCTGGCCTCGATCTCCGGCATCCGCCACAAGATCGACAGCGGCGCCTATGCCGCGACCAAGGCCGCCGTCATCGCCCTCACCAAGGTCATGGCAGTGGAGTGCGCGCCCCACAAGGTGCTGGTGAACGCGGTGGCGCCCGCCACGGTCGACACGCCGATGGTGCGACCGCACCTCAAGCCCGGCGGCAACACGCGCTATCGCACCTCCGGCGCCTCGCCGCTGGGCCGCATTGCCCAGCCGGAGGACGTGGCGGCAGTCATCTCTTTCCTGATGAGCAAGGACGCCGGCTACGTCAACGGCACGGTCATTCCGGTCGACGGCGGAACGGTGGCCGCGTTCGTCCCGCCGAGGTAGGCGGACGACAGACCCCTGGGTCACCCCTGCTCGTAGGCGCCGCCGAGCGCGGCGAGATAGCGCTCGATCGACACCGCGAGGGCACGCTTGCCGCCCGTCGGCATCACGCGATCGAAGAAGTGGCTGTAGACCGTGTCGAAGGCGAACGGCTCCAGCGCCGCGCCAATGGCGGTCACCTGCTTTGCCGATAGCGGGATCAGGTTGGGGTAGCTGCGCATGAAGGTGAAGAACTTCCGGTCCATCGTCACGGTGGCGATGTCGGAGGCGCACAAGACGCCGCGGCCTCCGGCACCCTTGGCCCAATGCAGCATGGCGCCACCCGGAAAATGTCCCCCGCCGCGGATCAGCGTCACGTCCGGCAGCAGGCTCAAAGTCTCGCCTCGCCACAGCTTCACGCAGGGATCGGGTCGCATGATCCAGCGCTCGTCGGCGGCATGAAGGTGGACGGGCACGTCGCCGAAGGCGCGGCTCCATTCCGACATCGTCGTGTAGAAGTGCGGATGCGAGATGGCGATGGCGCTCAGTCCACCCAGCGCCTTGATCAAAGTGACGGTGGCGGCATCGAGCATCGAGATGCAGTCCCACAGCACGTTGCCGTTGGGCGTCCTGATGAGCAGCGCGCGCTGCCCGATGGCAAACTGCGGCTGTGTGCCGATGCCGATGATGCCTGGCTCGTGCTGGCGCCAGCCGTTGAAATGCCCCGCTGCGAGCGCCGGCAGCGTGGTCCAAGTCTGTCCGCGCGGAGGAATGAACTGTCGCTCGTCCTCGCAGATGGTGCAATGCGCCGGCGCGGTCCGGCTCGGTGGATATTGCGTGCCGCAGGCCGTACAGATGAAGGCATCCATAGCTTTATCCTCCGGGCATAGTGCAGAAGCGCATTTGCCTACCAGCATAGTGATCCTGAGCATGGCTCCTCAAGAGCGATGCGCAGGACGCGGGCCAGGGCGCAAAACTCCGAGCGGCGGCGCCGGTTGTTGTCAGGCCCGCCGACGCGCTAACCTGGGGCACGATCACAGAAAGGCCGGAGGAGCCCATGGGCAACAAGATAGCCATCGTCGGGGCGGGCGCGGTCGGGGGTTATGCCGGCGCCCACATGGCGCAGGCGGGCGAGGATGTGACGTTCATCGACCCGTGGCCCGAGCATGTCGAGCATATGCGCAAGCATGGGCTGCGCGTCACCCACGCGATGAACGTGCCGGAGTTCACGGTGCCCGTGCGGGCGCTGCATATCACGGACGCGCAGCAGCTCGCCAAGGAGAAACCGGTCGATATCGCCTTCGTCTGCATGAAGTCCTACGACACGGCCTGGGCGACGATGATGATCCGGCAGTATCTGGCGCCAAACGGCTACGTGGTCTCCCTGCAGAACTGCATGAACGAGGAGACGATCGCCGGCATCGTCGGCTGGGGCAAGACGCTCGGGTGCATCGCCAGCTCGATCACGGTCAACCTACCCGATCCCGGCCATATCCATCGCGGCGCCGGCAAGCACGGGGCGGCACACACCGTGTTCCGCGCCGGCGAGGTGCACGGCCGCGTCACGCCACGCGCCGAGGAAGTTTGCCGGCTCGTCGGCACCGCCGACAGTGCCAAGGTCACGGACAACCTGTGGGGCGAGCGCTGGTCGAAGCTCGTCGCCAACGTCATGGGCAATGGCCTCTCCGCCTGCACCGGCCTCCCGGGCGGGCAGATTTTGCAGAATGAGCCGATCCGCCGCTTCGGAGTGCGGCTCGGCAGCGAAGCCATCCGCGTCGGGCAGGCGCTGGGCTATGCCCTCGAGGAGATCCTGCACCTGCCGCCCGATACCATCGCGCGGGCCGGGGAGGGCGACGAGGCGGCCATGGGTACCTATGTCGAGCAGCGGTTCAAGGACGCCAAGAAGACCTCAGCCGAGCAGCGCCCCTCTATGGGTCAGGACATGATGAAAGGCCGGCGCACCGAGATCGAGTTCCTCAACGGTCTCGTCGTGCGCGAGGGCGAGAAGCGCGGGCAGCCCTGCCGGGCCAATGCCGTCCTCACGGACATCGTCAAGCGCGTGGAGAAGGGCGAGCTGAAGCCCGACCCGAAACACATCGCGGAGCTCCGACTGAACTGATCGCGGCGTCTATTTCCCCGCGAAGACGATCGTGACGGGGCTCGGGTTCTTGATCACCTGGCCCGTGGCAGCGAGCGTGCCGAGTGAGCCGCACCGTGATCGAGGAGACAACCTCTCCCCGCGCCAGCTTCTCCTTCACGTTGTTGCGCAGAATGTCGCTCAGCTGCACGTTCGATCTCCAATTCGAGGCTGCTGTAGGTTGGGTCAAGCGAAGTGCAGACCCGACGCCGGCCAATCTCCTACAGGTGTCGGGTCATCGCTGAACGCTCGACCCAACCTACGGCGTTCCGCCTCACAGTTCGCGGAGCGCGTTGAACTGCGCGACATAGCCCGACGGGTCGATGCGGGCGCCGATCACCGTCGTGCGCCCGGATTTCAGCGCCGCTCCCAGCGCGTCGCCCAGCGCCTGCTCGGTCTCCACGACTGCCGCGTCGCAGCCGAACGCGTGGCCGAGTTTCTCCCAGTCCACGCCACCGATCTTCACGCCGTGGCGCGGGATGCCCTTGATCTCCTGCTTGACGCGGATCAGGCCGATCTCCTGGTCGTCGAACACGACGGCGATGAAGGGCAGCTTCTCGGTTCCTGATTACGTACGATGCTAAGCCACTTTTTTGGTGGTCAGGCCC
>JRHI01001331.1_pt1 | contig 21341 bp, 18 predicted proteins | sample 215371 | NCBI WGS metagenome assembly JRHI01 (sample SAMN02929681, study PRJNA255918) | sediment metagenome | biome: cave system; feature: Ice Cave; material: Sediment; isolation source: sediment from deep within a dark volcanic ice cave with no known source of... ...
AGCGAGGAGAGGCCGTCTGGAACGGCCTCTCCTCGCTTGGTCAGCGGTACCGGAGCTGAGGATGCCGGTCAGGAAGCGGTTCCGGCAAGCTCCTTCTGAGCGCCGGTCGAAACCTGGATCTTCTTCGGCTGCGGCCGCGGCACCTTGGGGACGGTGACTGTCAGCACGCCGTTCTCGAAAGTGGCGGTGATGTCGTCCTCCTTGATGGCGCCCGGAAGCTGGATGCTCCGCTGGTAGTTGCCATAGGCTACCTCGCGCCGCAGGTAGCCACCCTGCTCCTGGTTGGTCTGCTGCGAGTGCTGGGCCTGGATCTTCAGCACACCATCGGCAAGGGTGACCTCCACCTCTTCGGGCTTGAAGCCGGGCACCGGCGCCTGGATCTCATACCCCTGTTCGGTCTCCCTCACGTCGAGGGGCAGGAAGTAGGTAGGCACCTGGCGCTGGGTCACCGCGCCACCCGTCGTGGGCCCGAAGAAGTCCTCGAACAGACGGTCCATCGCACCGTGCAGGTTAGCCAGCTCAGTGCTCGGACTCCACCGGATCATTGAAACCACCTCCTTGGTTTTCATAGAACTCCTGGTTGTCTTTGAAGGGCCCTTCTGCCTATCGATTACCACCCGCCCGGACGGCCTAAACCTGGTTTTCCCGTCAATCTCTCGGGCCGGTTCGAGCCCCCGGGCCGGAACGGGGCGAGCAGCGGATCAGAGCAGCCCGGCCCGCCCCAACGCCCAGTCGAGTTCTCGCAGGCTCGGCTCCACCAGTAACTCTCCGGCCACCGAGACGGTGGGATGGCTGACATATCCGCCGGTCAGCCAGGCCAGCCGCGAGGCGGCGCCGGGCGAGTACTCGAGATCGACGTAGCGATACGGGATGCCCAGCCGGTCGAGGTGCCGGCGCACCATCTGGGAGGCCGCGCACCACTCCGTTCCATAAACGACGACCGGTGGCGAAACCGGCGCCGTGCGCACGCCGTAGGGCGCGTAGCGCCCGGTGGTGAGGACCGCCATCGCCGCTCACCCCACCAGCGCCGCGGTCTGGGCGGCCGCTTTGCCACTGATCTCCCCGAGCACGCGGTACAGCTCATAGATGTCGGGGATGTGTCCTAGCCTGGGCGACACGTGCGCATAGCGGATGATCCCATCGCCGTCGATCACGTAGAGCGCCCGCTCCGAGAATCCGTCGGCGTCTCGCCACACTCGGTAGCGGCGGGCCACCTCCCCCTTGGGATGGAAGTCAGCCAGCAGCGGGAAAGTCAGGCTTCGAACCGCTGCCCAGGCGCCGTGGCTGTAGATGCTGTCGACCGAGATGCCGAGAAGCTGCGCGTTGTGGGCCCGGAATTCTTCGAGATCCGACTGGTAGAGGCTGAGCTGGTCGCTACAAGTTGGGCTCCAGTCGAGCGGATAGAAGACCAGCACCACCGGCCGACCCCGAAAATCCCGCAGCGAAACCGGCTGTCCGTTGGCATCGGGAAGCGTGAAATCGGGTGCCCTCGAGCCAACCGGCAGCGGTTCGTTCTGGGCTTCTCCATCCATCTTCGGCGCCGTCTTGTAGAGATTCGCGATGTCCTGCAAGGTGAGCCCGCCGGCCGGCTCGACCGCGCCCGGGCGCTGGCTCCGCCAGAGTTCGCCGATCATGCCATGGAGTACGGAGAGCGCCTGCTTCTCGGCGCCCTCGGGAATCTGCGGCTCCAGTTCGGCGAACCGCTCCTCGAGATCGTTCAAACGGCTGCTGAATGGACGTGCCTCCATCTCACTATCACCTCCTCAGAAATCAAATTTTCGAATGCTTCCGGCAGTTGACAGGGTGGGGCCGGGTGGGCTCACTTGCGCCCCGCCAGAACTCTCATCCCGCCTGCGGCTTCGGCTGCGAGGCCGGGTAGAACCCGGTGCTGATCAGCGCCGCGCCCACGCCCAGCAGGACCAGCAGCGCCGTCACCAACCAGGTCGCCGGTTCGGGCAGGCTCACCTTCAAGGCCTGATCGAGGGAGAAGGCGCCAGGACCGGTCAGGGAGACGCCGACCAGCGTGGCCAAGGTGGTGAGCGGGTACTCCAGACCACCGTTGGCGGCCCAGAAGCCATGACGCAGGTGGATCAGGAAGATCGCCGCCAGCAGGCTGGCGCTCGCGACCAGAGCCGCGATCGGGGTCAGCAGCCCGGCCGCAACCAATAGCCCGCCGAGCAACTCGGCCGCGCCCGCGAGCACCGCCCACAAGCGGGGCGGCCTGATCCCGATCGATCCGAGCCGGTCACCGAACCCCGGGATGCCGGGCCCGTTGAACCAGCCGAACAGATTCTGGGCGCCGTGCGCCGCCAAGGTCAGTCCGACGACAACTCTCACCATCAGAAGCCCGACGCTGAGCATTGTTCTTCACCTCCCGGCCACGAGATCTACCTGCTTCCTCAACTACCCAGAGCAGGCGCGCGGCCAAACCAGCGCCGGGCGCGGGAGCGGGATCAAGCTGTCGGGCCGCGGGCGGCTGGCACGAGGCCTCCGCTCAGGCAGGGCTCCCCAGGCAGGGCTCCTCAGAGCGGGCTCCGCGGTTGGCTCCGCGCTGAGCCGGGCAACTCTGGCCGGCCGCGATCGCCTCCACCACCTCGCCGACCACCAGGGTGGCCGGAGACCGCAAGTCCATGGCCCGCACTAATTCAGCGAGCCGGCCCAGGGGCGCCCGAACCACCCGCTGGTCAGGAAGCGTGGCCCGGGAGACGACGGCCGCGGGGATCGAGGCGCCGAGCACGGGCAGCAACTCGGCCACCAGGGTGTCGAGGGTGGCCAGCGGCATCAACACCACCAGCGTGTCGGCGGCCGCCGCCAGCGAGCGCAATCCCGGTGTAGGCGAGACCCCGTCCGCGGTCGCGGTCACAAAGGCGACCGAAGAAGCCAGCCCCCGCATCGTCAGCGGGATACCCGCCATCGCCGGTGCCGCCACCGCCGCACTCACCCCCGGGATGGCGACCACCGGCAACCCGGCGTCGAGCACCGCCTGGAGTTCCTCTGCGGCCCGCCCGAAGATGAAGGGATCCCCACCCTTCAGCCTCACCACATGGCGGCCCATCTTCGCCGCTTCGATCAGGGCTTGGTTGATGTCTTCCTGCCGAGTGCTTTCCCGCCCACCTTGCTTCCCTACGCAGCGCACCTCGGCCGCCGGCGACGCGAAGCGCAGGACTCCAGGCGATACCAGCCAGTCATGGAGCACGAGATCGGCGTCGGCCAGGGCCTCGGTGGCGGCCAGGGTGAGCAGGCCGGGATCGCCCGGGCCGGCACCGACCAGGGTCACCCGGCCAGGCCGGGATCGCCCGGCATCGGCGCCGATCGCCCGAGCCTGGAGGGCCGCCTCCTCGCGGCGGCCCTCCGCGAGCAGCCGGCGGATGGGAGCCCGGAGCAGCCGCCGGTAGGTGTCCTCCTGTTCGTCCGGGGCAACCCGACGCCGGCGGAGGTCGCGCCGGACCCGGCCCACCAGCGAGACGAACTCGCCCCACTCTGTCGAGAAGAGCGCTTCCAACCGGCGGCGCAACGCCGCCGCCAGGTACGGGCTCTGGCCGGCTGTCGAGACCGCGATCTGCAGAGGATGGCGGTCGACCACGGCCGGGGCGATATAGCGACACCAAGCCGGACGGTCGAGAACGTTGACCAGTATCCCGCGCTCCTCGGCGTCCCGAAAGACGCGCTCACCGAGCCGGTCATCCCCGCTGCAGTCGACCACCAGCCGCACCCCTTCGAGCCGGCCTGCCGAGTAGGCGGCACCGGGCACCACCACGACCTCCGCCCCGGCCGCGCGAAGGCCGGCGGCCCGGGCCTCGGCCAGGTGGCCCTCGCCGACCACCAGCACCCGCTCACGCTCGAGGTCGAGAAAGACCGGGTAGTACCGCTTCACGCCAAGGCACGGGCCTCGACCGCCACCAATCCCAGTGACCGCTCGTGGGCGGTCCGCAGGTAGAAGGCATAGGTGACGGCGATACACAGGGCGTAGAAGGCGGCGAAGCCGGCCATCGCGGTGGTCACGCTGTGGGTGGCGCTGATCGACTGGGCGAACCCGATCGGGATGAAGAACCCGCCGAAGGCACCCACCGCGGAAGTAAAGGCCAGCGCCGCCGCCGCCTCCCGGCGCGCGGTCCGGTCCGCCTCCTCGAGCGACATCGTGCCGCCGGCCACGCTCTTCATGTGGTGGTTGAGGAAGAGCGGAGGGATCATCCGGAAGGTCGAGCCGTTACCGATCCCGGCGGTCACGAAGAGCACCAGGAACACGAGCAGGAAAAAGGCGAAGTTGTGCACGGCTAGAATCGGGACCACGCTTAGCGCCGCCACCCCCATCACGATGAAATTGACGAAAGTGACGGTGGTGCCGCCGATCCGGTCCGAGAGCCAGCCGCCCAAGGGTCGCGCCAAGGATCCCACCAGCGGCCCGAGAAACGCGAATTGAAGCGCGTTGATGGTGGGGAACTGGGTCTGGGTCAGAGTCGGAAAGGCTGAGGAATAACCGATGAAAGAGCCGAAGGTGCCGATGTAGAGGATACTCATCAGCCACGTATGCCGCCGCGACAGCACCGGCATCTGCTCGCGCAGACCGGCGCGGGCAACCACCAGGTTGTCCATGAACAGGAGCGCGCCCACAAAAGCGATCAAAATGAATGGGATCCAGATCAGGCCAGCGTTTTCCAGGTGAAGCTGGAAGCCCTGTGCCTGCAACTGGGCGCCGACCGTGGTGTGCGCCGCCCGGGCCGCCTTGGTGGCCTTCTTCAAGGCGCTCGCGAGCGAAAGCCCGAGCAGGCCGGCGCCGATCGCCCACGGCACGACGAACTGAACCACGGCGACCCCCACGTTACCGCCCGCGGCGTTCAGGCCAAGCGCCCAGCCCTTTTTGTGATCCGGGTAGAAAAAGCTGATGTTGGCCATGCTGGAAGCGAAGTTGCCGCCACCGAAGCCGGCGGTCGCGGCCGCCAGCGCCATTATCCAAAAAGGCGTGGTCGGACGCTGCACCAGGAAGGCCAGTAAGGCGGTCGGAACCAGAAGCAGGATGGCGCTCACTGCCGTCCAGTTGCGTCCGCCGAAGATGCTCACCGCAGCTCCGTAGGGCAGCCGCAGGAGCGAGCCCACCAGCACCGGGATTCCGGTCAGCCAGAACAACTGGGAGACCGTGAAATGAAACCCGACAATATTCAACCGGGCAGCAACTATACTCCACAGCTGCCACACACTGAAGCCGAGGAACTCGGCCAGGATCGAAAAAATGAGATTACGCCTTGCGATGAAGCGGCCACTCGTTTCCCAGAAAGTGTCGTCGTTCGGCTTCCAGATTGTGATCGCCTTTCGTCCCAGCATGGTCTCCTCACGCTTTCCACCTGAGTCGTCTACTTGCTGAACCCTCTAGCTGTTGGGGCTGACTCGCTTCTGGTGGACGATTCAGGACAACGTAGCCACCGCCTTCTCGCGTGCGCACCGTTCATGACGAACAACCGGCTGAGCCGATCCCACGGGTGTTCCGTACGGTTCGCGGTCGGGGCACTCTGAGGTAGGTTGCTCAGCATGAGCAGGCGTCTGGTCGTAGTCGGTAACGGCATGGCCACCATCCGTTTCTTGGAGTTGCTGACAGCGACCGACGGTTCGTGGAGGATCACCGTTTTCGGTGACGAGCCACACCCGGCCTACGACCGGATCGCCCTCAGCAAGGTGCTGACCGGCGACCGCGATCCACAGGATGTGCTGCTACGCGATCGGGACTGGTACGAACGCTCCGGGATCCGGCTGGAGGCCGGCTGCCGGGTGGTGGCGATCGACCCGGACCAGCGCCGCGTGGTCGACGACCGGGGCCGGAGCCACGACTACGACACCCTGGTGCTCGCTACCGGTTCAGTGCCCTTCATCCCATCCATCGCCGGCAACCACCTGGAGGGCGTGGTCGCCTTCCGTACCCTGGCGGACGTCCAACAGATGATCGAGCGCTCGCGGCCGGGCGCTCCGGCGGTGGTGGTCGGCGGCGGGCTGCTCGGGCTCGAGTGCGCGCGCGGCCTCCAGGTACGAGGCATGCAGGTCACCGTAGTCCACCTTGCCGACCGGCTGATGGAGCGGCAACTCGATATCGCCGCCGGCTCCCTGCTGCGAGACGAACTGGAGCGGATGGGCATGCGGGTGCTGGTGGGAGTCACCGCCAGCGCGATCGAGGGCGAAGGGCGGGTCGAGAAGGTGCGGCTCACCTCGAACCATGAGGTGCCGGCCGAGATGGTGGTGCTCTGCGCCGGGATCAAGCCCAACATCGAGCTGGCCGCCAGCGCCGGGCTGCGGGTGGGCCGGGGCATCCTGGTTGACGATCGCCTGCACACCTCCGCCCCCCACGTCTACGCGATCGGCGAGTGCATAGAACACCGCGGCCAGACCTTCGGGCTGGTCGAGCCGGTCTACGAGCAGGCCTCGGTCCTGGCCCGGGTAATCGGCCGGGAGGAGGCGATCACCTACGAGCCACGGCTTTCGGCGACCGTCCTCAAGGTGGCCGGCGTCGACGTCTTCGCGGGCGGCCGCACTGTTCCCGAAAAGGGCGATCACGAGGTAGTGCTCAGGGATGACGCCAGTTTCATCTACAAGAAGCTCGTCCTCCGCGACGGCGTGGTGGTGGGGGCCGCACTGCTGGGCGACGTGCGCACGGCACCGTTGATCGGCGCCGCGCTTTCCGGAGGCGGCGTGGTGGTCGACCGCATGAAGCTGCTCGGAGTCGGCCTCGGCGCCGGCTCGGTGGCCGGCGAGGATCTGCCCGACGGCGCGGTGGTTTGCGGATGCAACGGCGTGACCAAGTCGGAGATCGTGGCCGCGATCAGCCGCTCGGACGGATGTTCGACCCGGGCCTGCGTGGCCAGGTGCACGCGCGCCTCCAGTTCTTGCGGCTCCTGCGGACCGGTTGTCGAGGGCCTGCTCACGCTGGCCGGGCGGGCCTCGGCGGCCGCCTCCGCGCCCACCATCTGCGGCTGTGTTCCCCACAGCCGGGAAGGTCTGCGCCAGCTCGTCCTCCAGGAGGGTCTGCGTTCAGTCAGCCAGGTGCTGAGCGTTTTCGGGGACGGCGTGGGCTGCCACCGCTGCCGGCCCGCGCTCAGCTACTACCTCGACGTCTGGTGGTGCGGCGAGCATCGGGAAGAGGCCCCCAGCCGTCACGTCAACGACCGCGTTCATGCCAACGTCCAGCGGGACGGCAACTTCTCGGTGGTGCCCCGAATGCGAGGCGGAATCACCTCACCCGCCGAACTGCGCCGCATCGCCGACGTCGCCGACCGCTACGGCGTGGGCATGGTGAAGCTAACCGGCGGCCAGCGGATCGACCTGCTGGGAGTCCGGAAGGCCGACCTCCCGGCGATCTGGAACGAACTGGGGATGCCCTCCGGCCACGCCTATACGAAGGCCATCCGAACCGTGAAATCGTGCGTCGGCACCGACTGGTGCCGGTTCGGAGTCGGCGACTCGACCGGCCTGGCAGTGGCGATGGAGAAGATGCTGGAGGGTCTCTACTGCCCGCACAAGGTCAAGCTCGGCGTCACCGGCTGCCCGCGCAACTGCGCCGAAGTCACCGTCAAAGACCTGGGCGTGATGGCGATCAGCGGTGGCTGGGAGATCTACGTGGGGGGCGCGGCCGGGATGAGTGTCCGCAAGGGCGACCTGCTCTGCACGGTGGAGACCGCTGAGCAAGCGCTGGAGGAAACCGCGATCGCCATCCAGTACTACCGAGAAGAGGCGAACTACCTCGAGCGGCTCTACCACTTCGTCCCCCGGATCGGGATCGACGCCTTCCGGGCCGCCACCCTGGAGGCACCCACCGAACGCCGCTGGCAGCTGCTCGAACGCTTCCGGCGAAGCCGGGCCAACGCAGGGGACCCCTGGAAGACGGTGCCCGAACGCGAGCCATGGCGATTTGTCGAGGCGCTGGCCAATTCGGCCTCCGCCTGAGCCGGCCGGAACCATGGTGGCGCGCACTTGGTGGCCGGCGGCCCGGCTCGAGCAGTTGCCGGACGGATTGGGTCAGCTGGTGGTGGCCGCCGGGCGGGAGATCGCCATCTTCCGGCGCGGCGAGCAGATCCTGGCCGTGGACGCGCGCTGCCCGCATGCCGGCGGCCCGCTGCAAGATGGCATGGTCTGCGGCGATCAGGTCGTCTGTCCCCTGCACCTGCGCCGGATCGACCTCCGCACCGGAGAGGTCGAGGACTGGCCGGAGCCGGTTCGAACCTATCCGGTCGAGGTTGTCGACGGCCAGGTCCTGATCGAACTCCGTTGACCACCCGCCCGGTCAAGTCTGTCTGCCCCTACTGCGGGGTCGGCTGCGGTGTACTGGTGCAGGTCGGTCGCGGCCGGATCACCGGCGTCACCGGCGACCCCGAACACCCGACCAACCGCGGCGGGCTCTGCTCCAAGGGCCAGCGCCTGGCCGATGTGGTGCGGGCCCGAGACCGGCTGCTGCACCCTTCGAACGCCGGCCGGAGGGTGACCTGGCCGGAGGCCGTGCAGCATGTCGCCGGCCGAATCCGGCACGCGCTGGACGCGGGCGGCCCGGGCGCGATCGCCTTCTACCTGTCCGGCCAGCTCCTGACCGAGGACTACTACGTGGCCAACAAGCTGGCCAAGGGACTGCTCGGCACCGCCAATGTGGACACCAACTCCCGTCTCTGCATGGCCTCGACGGTGGCCGCCTACAAGCGTGCCTTCGGAGCCGATGGTCCACCCGGCTGCTACCAGGACCTGGAGGCGGCCAGCCACGTCTACTTCTGGGGCAGCAACGCCGCCGAGACCCATCCGATCCTCTTCGGCCGCCTCCAGACCGGGCACCCCCTTCCCCACCGCCGGTGGACCGTGATCGACCCCAGGCGATCGGCGACCGCGGCCGCGGCCGGCACCCMCCTGCCGATCCGGCCCGGCACCGATGTGGCCCTGGCGCTGGCCATGACCGCCACCTTCTTCCAGGAGAAGCTGATCCAGGAGGCGCAGGTACGTGCCACCTGCACCGGCCTCGAGGAGATGCGGGCGGCGGCGCTGGCCATGCCGCCAGAGCTGGCGGCGCCGATCTGCGGAATCGAAGCCGACCGGATCCGACTCACAGCCCGCGAATTCGCCGCGGCGCCGGCCGCACTCTCGCTCTGGTGCCAGGGGCTGAACCAGTCCAGCTCAGGCACCGACAAGGTCAGCGCGGTGATCAACCTGCACCTGCTGGCCGGCCAGATCGGGCGGCCTGGCACCGGCCCGTTTTCACTCACCGGTCAGGCCAACGCCATGGGCGGGCGCGAGGTGGGAGGCATGGCCACCGAGCTGGCCGCTCACCACCGCCTCGACGACGCCCGCGACCGCGAGGCGGTCGAGCGATTCTGGGGCCTGGGCCCGGTACCCACCGAGCGCGGCCTGACCGCGGTCGAGTTGGTAGAGGCGATTGCGGAGCGGAAAGTGCGTGTGCTGTGGGTGGTTTGCAGCAATCCGCTGGCCTCCCTGCCAGACGGCCGGGCGGCGCTCCAGGCCTTCAAGAAGCTCGACCTCTTGGTCGTCCAGGAGCTCTACCACCCGACCGACACCAGCCGGATCGCCGACGTCCTGCTCCCGGCAGCGGGCTGGGCCGAGAAATCAGGCACCCTCACCAGCTCGGAACGGCGGGTTGCGCTCGCCGAAGCCGCCATCGTCCCGCCCGGAGAGGCGCGCCCCGACTGGGAGATCTTCGCCGAGGTAGGACGCGCGCTGGGCGGCGGGGATGCGTTCAGCTGGCCCGATGCGGCCGCTGTTTTCGCCGAGCATGCGGCCCTGACCCGCGGGCGCGATCTCGACATGTCCGGCCTGAGCCACGCCCTCCTCCGCGAGCGGGGGCCTCAACAGTGGCCCTTTCCGGCCGGCGGGCAGCCGGTCGCCCGCCGGTATGTGGACGGCCGCTATGCAACTCCCGACGGCCGGGCCCGGCTGGTTCCGATCTGCTACCGGCCGCCGGCCGAATCGCCCGACGATCGGTATCCACTGCGGCTGACCACCGGCCGCCTGCGCGACCAGTGGCATACCATGACCCGCACCGGCCGCGTGGCCGCGCTGCGGCAGGAAGCAGGCCAGACCATGGTCAGCCTGAGCGCCGAGGACGCGGTCAGGTACGGTCTCGCCGACGGGGAGACGGCGGTGGTCAATTCGCCAAGAGGACAGCTCCGGGCCCAGGTCCGGGTGGACGCCGGGCAACCGGCCGGGCTCGTTTTTTTGCCTTTTCACCGAGGCCCGCTCCGGGAACCGGATGGTTGGACGAACGCGCTTTTGGGCCGGGCTCTCGACCCGCACTCCTTCCAGCCCGAACTCAAGCACACGGTGGTCAGCGTCGAGAAGGCGCCCGGGCGGCTTCTGGTGACTGGCGGCGACCTGGCCCGCGAGGTCGCTCGCCGGCTACAGGAGCTGGGCCGGGAGGTCCTGTACAGCCCTGAGCCGCCACCAGCGGCGGGGCTCGGCGTGATCCTGGTGCGCATCGAAGGCGACCTCGAGCCAGGGCTGCCCTGGTGGGAACTGGCCGGACGGCCCGAAAGCGTGCCACCTCCCGGAGAGGGCGAGGTGGCGGTGATCGATCTTTCGGCCGGGCCAGAGCCACTGGCCGCCCTGCCCGCGCTCTCGGCGGCGGGCTGGACGCTCCGTCGCCGGGGAAGCGGTGAGCTGCCTCAGCCAGTGCTCGACCTGCTGGACAGAAGGCTGCCCGAAGCGAACGGCGAGTTCCCATCCCTGCTGGTTTCGGCGCCGCGTCCACGGTCCGGGGTCTGCCCGGTGCCGGGAAGTCTCGTCCTCGCTCCCGGCGCCGAACTCGGCGGCGAACGCCCGCTCTCGGGCGACCCGGCGACCCTGGCCGCCTTCCTGGCCGGCACGATCCCGGTCCGGGCGGCCCTGCGCCGGCTGATCGTCCCTCTCGGTCGCCTGGCCCTGGTCGTGGTCGGCCAGTCTCGCGCCGGCGAGATCGACGATCAGCTCGCCTACGAGGACCGGGGCGCCGGGCAGGCACAGGTCTGGTGCCTCAGTTCGGGCGAAGTCCTCGGTGGAGCCGCGGTCGTCGAGCGCCAGGTGGCGGAGGACATCGAGCGCCTCTGGCTGGCCGATGTCGAGCCGGCCGTCCTGCGCACCCGCCTGCCGCTGCACTGAGGGGTCGGATCCGATGTCCCAAGCTCTGACCGGGATCAGGATCGGCGTTCTCCAGGCCCGTCACGCCGAGGTGCTGGCCAGCCTCCTGCGCCAGCGGGGAGGCGAAGTGATGGTGGCGCCGGTTCTGCGCGAGGAAACCGTGGAAGACCTGCGGCCGCTTCGTGAGACGCTCGAGCGTCTGGCCAGCGATCCGGTCGACGTGGCTGTTTTCCAGACCGGCGTGGGTGCCGTCCGGCTGCTGGAACTGGCCGCCAGCATCGGGTTAGACGGGGCCCTGCGGCGGCGCTTGGCCGAGGCCACGGTGCTCGCCCGCGGTCCCAAGCCGCTGGCCGCCCTGCACCGCTTCGGCATCCGCGTCGACCGGCGCACCCTCGAGCCGCACACGACCGCCGAGGTGATCTCCCTGCTCGACCCCAACCTGGAGGGTCGGACGGTTTTCGTGCAGCACCACGGCGCCCCCAACGCGGCACTCACCGAGGAGCTGCGGGGGCGCGGGGCACAGCTACTGGAGGCCCACCCCTATCGCTGGGCGCTGCCGGAGGACATGGAAATCCTCGAGCACTTCTTCGCCGAACTGGAGGCGGGACGGATCGATGTCACCCTGTTCACCAGCGCCGCCCAGGTCGTCAACCTCTTCGCCATCGCCGAGCACTTCGGACGTGCCCGCCGGGTGGCGCGAGCCCTGCGCGAGAAAACCCTGATCGCCTCGGTCGGCCCCACCACCACGGCCGCGCTGGCTGAGCACCACCTGCGGGTGACCATCCAGCCCGGGCACCCCAAGATGGTGCCCCTGGCCGACGCGGTCGCCGCCCATTTCTCCAAGCCTTCCTGAGGCCGGCCGGCCTGATCCAGGGCAACCGGCCGGGCAGAGGCAGGAGGCGACGAACCCGGGTTCGAATCGGAACCCGGGTTCATCATCCGGGGCAAATGGCTGCGTCCTGCATAGAGGGCGCCGGTGGCCAGCCGGCCCAGCCGCCGGAGCGGAAGTCGCCTGATCATGCCGAGATTCATCGCCCTTCTCTGTGCCGCCCGCAGCGGAACCTCTCCACGCCGCGACTCGACCTGGCGGAGTGCGTCGACGCCGAGCACCGCCGGACCGTGAGTCAGGCAGATTCGCCGCGGGCGGCAAGAGATGGAGCTTCGAGCAGCACCAGGCTCCAGGTGATCGAGATCGCCGTCACCTGACCCTCGACTCCCCGATCGGAGCTAGTTCAAGCGCCCATGGGCCGCTGGTCTGTGGACAATGTCGTGCAACAGGTGTCGACGATGTCCTGAGTCAGGAAAAATCAGGAAAATGGTCGGGGGCCCGGGATTCGAACCCGGGACCTCACGGTCCCGAACCGTGCGCGCTGCCGGGCTGCGCTAGCCCCCGAACGAATCGTCATTCTACGCCCTGGCCTGGGTTGCCGCTCAGCGGGCACCCTCGACCGGCTTCTCCATCAGGGTGGCGGTCGCCTCGGCAATCCGGGCTCCGTCGGTGATCCGCTCGATATAGGCAGAGGCCTGGACCAGCACCCGCCGGATCTGTTCCACCTTGCCCACGATCCGGATCCGATCGCCCGGGGCCAGCGGCTGGCGGTAGCGCACCTCCAGCTTGCCGGTCACACCCGGGTGGCCGGCGTGCCAGGCCGCCCAGCCCACCGCCTCGTCCAGAATCAGGGCCTGCATGCCGCCATGCACCACCCCGGCCCAACTCTGGAATCGCTGGGGAACCTGGTATTCGGCCACCGAAACTCCATTCCCCAGGTTCTCGAAAACCAGTTTCAGTCCGTCTTCGTTGAGCGGTCCGCACCCGAAGCAGCGACCATCCGCCACCACCGCCCCACCGGCGGCCGCCGAGACCAGGCCGCTGCGGGCGTCCGATCCGGCGTCCGATGCTGGCATGCCCCCTATTCTGCGGCAGCCGGCGAACCCCGGGGCCGGCCTCGATCGGCGATCTGGCCGGTAGGTCAAGAACATAATGAAATAGTTGATTCCACACACCCCGGAGGCCCAGCCATGGCCATAATCGCCACCGACTATCTGCTCGTGGAGGACCAGCTCCCGGCGGTCCTGATCACCATGAACCGGCCGGAGCAGCGCAACGCGCTCTCCACCGGGCTGATGCGGGCGCTCACCGAGGAGTTGAACCGCCAGAGCGCGCGGCCCGAGGTGCGCGTGATCATCTTGGGCGGCGCCGGCCGCGCCTTCAGCGCCGGCCACGATCTCAAAGAGCTCAAGAACCGCACCCTGGAAGACGAGCGCCGGGTCTTCGACATCTGCACCGAGATGATGCAGACCATCCAGGCGATCCCGCAGCCGGTGATCGCTGTGGTCAAGGGGATCGCCACCGCGGCCGGCTGCCAGCTGGTAGCCACCTGCGACCTCGCCCTGGCCACCGACGACTCCACCTTCGCCACCCCCGGGGTCAGGATCGGACTCTTCTGCTCTACCCCCCAGGTGGCCTTGAGCCGGAACATCGGCCGCAAGCGGGCGCTCCAGATGCTCCTCACCGGCCGGCCGATCGACGCCCGCACCGCTGCTGAATGGGGCCTGGTCAACTCGGTTCATCCCCGCGATGAGATCGACGAGGCGGCACTCCAGCTGGCCCGCGAGATCGCCGGCTCCAGCCCACTCACCTTGCGGATCGGCAAGCAGGCCTTCTACCGGCAGATCGAGGTCGATCAGGCCACCGCCTATGACCTCATGGCCCAGACCATGGCCGAAAACGCCATGACCTGCGACGCCCAGGAGGGCATCAGCGCGTTCCTGGAAAAGCGCAGCCCGACCTGGACCGGCACCTAGCCACCGCCCGGCAAGCGGGCAAGGGGCGGTCGAGGCGTCGCCCGGCCCTCGCTGGCTGAAGACCGGCACCTGGAGTTCGGCCTCGCCCGGCTGGTTCTCGCCCGGCCCCCGCTCGCCCGGTTTACGGCGCCAGGTCGGGCGGAGCCGGCGGTGCCCGGGCCGAAAGCGCGGTCTAGCCGGCTCCGGTCCGGCAACTCCAGGTGCCGGTCACCCGCAGCTTCGAACTGCCGTTCGCCGCATTGGTGAGGGTGGCGTCGATGCTACCCCGCTCCTCGCCAGGGGCTACCATCACCTGCACCGGGTCTCCCGGCCGTGACTGCCACACGTTCTTGCGGGCCGGGTCGTGCACCTCGATCACCGCCACCGGAGCGGTGAAGGCACCTGGCTGCTGATAGCCGTTCACCAGGATGACGAGCGCGAACTCCTGTCCGCCCACGGTTCCGGCAAAAGTGGCGGCAAAGGCGCTCACCCGCTTCGAGTTGTAGCCGGTGCACTCGGAGCGGAAGTCGGGACGGTTGGGCACCACCGACGTCATCGTCCCGTTCAAATCGCCCGAGAAGGTGAGGGCCAGGGTCCACGGCGGGGGACTCGGCGAGCCCGAGGAGCCCGAGGAGCCCGAGGATGGTGCTGGCGGCGAGGCCGTGGAGGGGCTCCCCGCCGGTCCCACCGCGGGCCCGGTCGGGTATCCGCCCGGCGCCTCCGGCGAGGCCGGGGCGGGCGAGCCCGACGGGCTGGCGGGTAAGAAAGCATCGGCGGCTCCGCATCCCGCCACCGCCACCATCAGCCCGGCGAGCAAAGGCGCCAGGAGGCGCCCGCGCAGCCCGGCGAGCAAAGGCGCCAGGAGACGCCCGCGGTCGAATCCCGAGCATTCCTGTCTGGAATCGCCCCCGGGAACCGATCTCGACCTGCGCTGGCCGCTGAATTCCGCGGCTCTCCGGCATCCGTGCACTGGCAAGCCCAGCTTATGGGAGTCGGCCCGAGGGTGATCCGGAGGTGAGCCCACCCTCCGGCACGGTCACCCGCCCGGGGAGCCCGAAGGCAGCGGATCACCGCCTCCAGGTTGGCGATACTCAGCCCTCCAGGACGGCCAGCGCCATTTCCACGAACGCGAGTTTCGCACGGCAGGATCCATACCGGCCAGATTGCGCGCATCGAGAACTGTAGCCGACCGTCTCACCCCGAGGCGGTGACAACCAGCCTCTCCCAGACCTCCACCATCTCGCTCCCCGCCGATCTCGGGGCCGAGGGTCGGAGTCTCCGCAAGTCTGCCGGGCAGATCTTCGCGCCTGCACCAGCGCCTCATCGTGGATCGTCGCGGGTCCTCTCCCGGCTCTGCCCGGCGGAGCGATCCTGCCCGTCGAGGCGGCTGGGGTTGCCCTCTACAAAGGCATGATGCGGAAGACGGGGTGGTCGGGCGCTATACGGCGCAGCTCCCCATCTGGCGCATCGGGACCGACGCCGCCGAAGAAGATGCCCGTCTCGGCCTTCCAGCGCCTCAGGTACTCGCGCAGGATGGGGGGCTTCTCCTCGTCTGATACTTCCTCGGCGCTGAAGGGCTCGACCTTGCCGCCCAGCCGCAACTCGCCCGTGCTGGCGGCGCGCAGGTTGCGCGCCCACTGGGTGTTGCCGCGCGGCGCCACCAGGTACCGGTGCCCGTCGATCTCCAGGAGATTGACGGGGGTGGTGTGCACCTGCCCCGTCTGGCGCCCGGGCACCGCCAGGACCCGCGAGCCGCGCAGGCTCAGCCCGGCCCTGGTGAGACCCGAGACGATCGGGTTCAAAACATGCTTGGTGACCCAGCCGGGCGGGTGGTGGTAGCTGCCCACGCATGCATGGTAAGCAGACGAATCGGGAAAGGTGGCTCTTGGGCCGCTCGGCTGGATCGCCGACCTTCCCCCTTTGGCGACACACCATTTGCCGTCTTACCGTCGCCGGCCAGGAGCCCGGCTCGCATCCAGGAGGTCGGGGCTCACGTCCGCTCCTTCACCATCCGTCGGACAATGGCGGGCGCCATTGTCCGGGTGTTCAGAGTCCGGGCGGTCGGCGCCGGGAAGCACGCGGCGACACGGGCGAAATCAAAGCATCCAGTCGAACCACCGGGAGTCAGCCGGCTCCTGCTCTCGCCAGCTCGGAGGAGACCTCGGCGGCGGCGATCGCCTGGCGGGTGACGGGAAGGAACGGTGCGAGAAGTCTACGGGCGTCACGGCGGCGCAGGTCAACGCAACCGGCGATCTCAGGGCCCCGGGGAGCCCGAAGCCCGGCCGAGCCTCAACCGGGGTAGACCAGAACCGGTCCGGTGATTGCGGGCAAAATCGTAAGGGTGATCGAAGAGCAGCCCTCCAGTCCGGCCGAGCGCCTGGTGGCCGGCATGTCGGCAATCGAGCGGGCTTTCCTGCTGGGGGTAGAAGGCGTCACCGAGGTACTCCTGGTGAGGCACGCCGACGTGTACCAAGGGCTCACCGACACCCGCGACCCCGGCCTGTCGGAGCTCGGCCACCGGCAGGCCGAACTGGTCGGCGCCCGTCTGCGCGCGGCCGGCTTCGACGCCGTCTACGCCAGCCCGCTTCGGCGGGCCCGGCAGACCGCGGAGCACATCATCGCCGGTACCGGCCACCAACTGGTCACCGACCCCAGGCTCCAGGAGATCCCGGTCGAGCTGGGGGGTGAGGCCATGTCGGTGGGCGGCCGCGCCGGCCCCCTCGCCTTCACCGAACCGATCACCTCGGTGATGGAGCGGATGGAGGCCGCGGTCGACGCCGCGGTGCGGGCTCACCCCGGCCGCCGGGTGGTCATGGTCAGCCATGCTGGCGCCATCGTCGCCTACCTGAGCAGGGTTCTCCGGCTGGGCTCGACCCCACTCCGGCTGCTCCCCCACTACACCAGCATCAGCACGGTACGGATCCTCGACGGCCGGCGCATGGCCGGCTCGCTGGGCGACGTGGCTCATCTCCAGGAGCTCCATCCCCGGCTCTGAGGCGACCGGGCCGGCTCCGGCGCCCGCCCCCGCCCCGATAGCATGGAGGCCGTCTGATGGATGACAGGACCAGCTTCGCCATCCGGGCCCAGCTCCAGGAGTACCTGCGCGCCCTGCCCGGCGAACGCGAGACCGAGGTCAGCGAGCTCGAGTACAGCCTCGACGGCCACTCCGGGTTCACCTACTACGTCACCCTCGCCCGGAGCCGGATGGGCGAGCGGTTCGTGCTCCGGCTGCCTCCCCCCGGGGTCCGGATCGCGGGCCCGGCCGATGTCTGCCGGCAGGGCCGGATCATGCAAGCGCTCAACGAAGCCGGCGCCCCCACCCCAACCGTGCCGGTGATCTGCCCGGAGCCGGTGATCGACGGGCGGCCCTTCATCCTCATGGAGTTCTGCCGCGGCCAGCGGGTCGAGCGGGCGCTGGAGACGATGAGCCCGATCCAGGTCGCCCAGGCGGCGGTGGAGAGCCTGCAGCGACTGCAAGCGGTGCCCCGAGAGCGGACCGGGATCGGGGACGAGGAACCGATGTCCGCCGAAGGCGAAGTCCACCGCTGGAAGTGGCTGATGGACCGGGCCCCCGAAGAACTCACCCACGACGCGCCTCGCCTGCATGATTTGTTGCTCGCCCACCTGCCCCCGCCCCAGCCGCCCGGGATCGTCCACGGCGACTTCCACTACGGCAACCTGCTCTTCGACCAGGGCCGGGTGTCGGGAATCCTCGACTGGGAGATCGCCGAGATCGGTCAGCAGCTCATGGACCTCGGCGGCCTCTGGATCATGACCCTGCGTCGGACCATCGGCGAGGGTCCGAATCCGGGCGGCGACGTCGACATCCCGCTCGACACCGTGCTGGAGCTCTACGGCACCCGTCGCCAGGACTGCCGGTGGTACCTCGCCGCCACCTGCTACAAGTACGGCGCGATCCTCGGCTACAACCTCAACCTGCACCGCAAGGGCCGCCGGCCCGATCCCATGTACGAGAACCTGACCGGGCCGATCGCCGGCATGATCACCGCTGGCGTGAGGCTTTTCGAGTAGATCCGGGCGGCCGCGACCCGCGGAGCCGGAGCCGAGCAACCCACCACCACTGGAGGCACATCGATGGCCTGGGATTTCAGCACCGAGCCCGAGTTCGAGGCAAAGCTCGAGTGGATGCGCGCCTTCATGAAAGAGGAGGTCTTCCCTCTCGAGGTGCTGGCCGGGAAGATCGACGAGCCTGCCTTCAAGGAGATCGTCCGCAAGCTCCAGAACGAGGTGAAGGCTCAGGGCCTCTGGGCCACCCACCTGCCGCCCGAATTGGGCGGCCAGGGTTGGGGCCAGGTCAAGCTCGGACTCATGCACGAGATCGAGGGCCAGTCGATCTGGGGCCCGACCATCTTCGGCAACCAGGCGCCCGACTCCGGCAACTCCGAGATCCTGGCCCTGGCCGGCACCCCCGAACAGAAGCGGCGGTGGCTCTATCCGCTGCTGGAAGGCGAGATGCGCTCCGCCTTCTCGATGACCGAGCCCGACAACCCCGGCTCGGACCCCACCAGCCTCTCCACCACCGCCATTCTCGACGGCGACCACTGGGTAATCAACGGCCACAAGTGGTTCACCTCGAACGCGATGATCGCCGACTTCCTGATCGTGATGGTGGTCACCGAGCCCGACGCCGCCCCTCACCAGCGAGCCTCGATGATCATCGTGCCGAAGGAGACTCCCGGGGTCACGGTCGTGCGCAACATCCCGACCATGGCGACCGAACACGAGCACTACGGCACTGGCCACTCGGAGGTGATCTACGAGAACGTGAGGGTGCCCGCCTCGTACATCCTCGGCAACCGGGGTGACGGCTTCAAGCTGGCTCAGCAGCGGCTCGGACCCGGCCGCATCCACCACTGCATGCGCTGGCTGGGCCAGGGCCGTCGGGCGCTCGATATGCTCTGCGAGCGGGCGCTCCAGCGCGAGACCTCCACCGGCCCGCTGGCCGGCAAGCAGACCGTACAGAACTGGATCGCCGATTCGGTGGCCGAGCACCAGGCGGCCCGGCTGCTCACCCTCCACGCCGCCTGGAAGATGGACACCTTCGGGGTGGCGGCGGCCCGCAAGGAGATCTCGATCATCAAGTTCTGGGGCGGCAAGGTGCTCCACGACGTGATCGACCGCGCCATCCAGATCCACGGCTCGCTGGGCTTTTCAGCCGACCTGCCCCTGGAGGAGATGTACCGCCACGCCCGGGCCGCCCGGCTCTACGACGGCCCGGACGAGGTGCACCGGGTAACCGTGGCCCGGCTCACCCTCAAGGACTACAGCAGGCCCGACGGGATCTGGCCGCGGGAACACATCCCCACCCGCTACGCGGCGGCTCGAGAGAAGTTCGCGGCCATGCTCGACGAGGCCACCGCCAACCACTAGACGAAACCCCGGGATCCGGAACCGCCGGCCTCTTCAGGAAAGCGGCGGCCCCGCCCTGCTAAGGTTCGAGAGGTCCATGCGGACATTGGAGGAAGGCGGTCCGGCGGCGCGCCGGCTGCTCGCCACCTGGCTGGGCGCGCTCGCCCCGGCCAGGGGCTGGATCAGATGGTGGCAGCCACCGGTCATCGGTGTCGTGCTGCTGCTCGGAGGGATCGGCTCCGGCCGGCTCCACCCGGCCCCGGCGCCGGTCGGGCAGCCTGCCCCCGGGGCCGGGATCCGGGCGGCACTGGTGCTCCCGGCCGGAGACCATGTCCGGGTCGACGACCCGGTCAAGATCGTGCTGAGCGCGCCCGCCGACGTCTCCGCGGTGTCGCTCAGCATCAGGCCGGCCGCCCCCATCAAAGTCGACCCGGCTCCGAGCCAACTCACCCTCATCCCCACCCAGCCGTGGCGGCCCGACACCGCCTACACCGTGGAACTCGGATACCTGCCGGCGGCCGAACACCACGGCCCCGGCCTGCCCTACTGGAAGGCAACTTTCCGCACCCAGACGGCGGTGGCGGTGGCCGGCTTCTCGATCGACGGCACCCAGGTGTCGGGCGATGCCCGCACCAACACCCACCCCACCATCCTCACCGTGTTCACCACCCCCATGAACCCGGCCGCCACCTCCCTCTCCCTGGGCGGCAAGCCGCTGGGCGCCGACCAGTTCCAGTGGTCGGGCGACGGCCGCTCGGTGGTGGTCAGGCCCCGGGGCCTGCTGCCCGATGTGCCAGTGCCACTGGCGGTAACCGCCGGATCCAGTTCGGTCGGGGATCCGCTGACCGCCGCCGGCAGCCTCACCCTCCACCCGGTGGTGGTGCTGCCCACCAACCCCACCAGCGGCATCGGCCCCGGCTTCGCCACCCGGCCACCGGCCATGATCGTGGTCGAGAACTCACCTCCGGCCCGGCCCCAGGCCGGCCTCCAGGCGGCCGACATCGTCTACGAGTACCTCTCGGAGTACCAGGTAACCCGGATGACCGCGATCTACTTCAACCGGGTGCCCGGCCTGGTCGGGCCGGTGCGCAGTTGCCGGATGATCAACCCCTACCTTGGATTCGCCTTCGGCGGCCACACCATGTGCAGCGGCGGCTCGGTCGGCACCCTTCACTACATGTTCCGGGATGGGCATATGGTGCCCGGAACCATCAACGACTTCGACCTGGGCGGCCACTTCTACCGGGCCGGCTTCCGGTACGCCCCCCACAACGTCTACACCGACGGCGGCCGCGCCGCCCGGCTCCGCGACGAGTGGCACCTGCCCTCCCCCGGCTACCAGCTCGACCCCGACCATCCCGACGCCCAGGCCGGGGAGCCAGCGAACGCCCCCACGGTGTCGCTGCACAGCGCCTCCTACACCTACGACCCGGGCTCCGGCACCTACCTCCGCTTCGACCATGGCGCCCCGCTCACCGACGCCGCCAACAACGGCCGGCAGCTCAGCATCAAGAACGTGGTGATCCTGCACGTGCCCTTCCACGACGCCGGCTGGGTGGAGGATGAAAACGGCGGCGCCCACTCGGTCTGGTACGACATGCTCGGCGCCGGGCCAGCCGAGATCTACTCGGACGACCGGTTGCAGCGGGTCACCTGGCACATGGGCGCCGGCGGCGGCCAGGACTACGCCGACAACCACCAGCCGGTGTACTTCACCGACGCCGGCGGCGAGGTGCTCCGGCTGAACAGCGGGCTGACCTGGATCCACGTCCTGGGCGACGGCCAGAGCTCGTGAGCCGGAACCGGCCGGCGCCGCCGGGTGACTCCGGAAGCCGGCCGCGGGCACAGGCATAAACTGGGGGCATGGCCGTCTCCACCCGAAGCGCCGGGTCCTCCGCGGGCACGCCCGCGCTCCAGAACCCGTATTCCAAGCTGCCCGACTGGTTCTACCCGACAAGCGTGGTGGTCGTACTGACCGCCTTTTCCATCTACGGCATCTGGGTGACTTTCTTCCAACACGAGGGCCGCTGGGGACCCTACGGCTCGCCCTTCTACTCTCCGGAGTTCCTCTCCGGGCTACTGAAGGGAACCTGGTTCAACTT
>JRHI01001332.1_pt1 | contig 21335 bp, 23 predicted proteins | sample 215371 | NCBI WGS metagenome assembly JRHI01 (sample SAMN02929681, study PRJNA255918) | sediment metagenome | biome: cave system; feature: Ice Cave; material: Sediment; isolation source: sediment from deep within a dark volcanic ice cave with no known source of... ...
GCTCCTCCTTGTCTGCTCCTCCTTGTCTGCTCCTCCTTGTCTGCTCCTCCCTTGCCCGCTCCTCCTAATTATCGCTAAAACCGTTAATCCTCAACCCCCTTGACAGCTCACGTACTTTTGTACTAACCTACAAAAACCAACCCGTGACATACTCTATCTAAAATAGAGAAAACAAGATGCATGGCACTTTCTTCTACTCTCTTTTGTGATCGCTGTGGCGCCGCCAATCGAACACAGGCGCTATTTTGCTCCGCCTGTGGACGCACCCTGCACAAATCAGCCAATGGCACCATCAGCAACACCCTCACCGGCCTACTGGTACAGCAGCACATCCTCAATAAACGCTACTGCATCCTCAAACAGATCGGCAAGGGAGGCTTTGGCGCCGTCTATAAAGCGGCAGACACACAGTTCGGCAATCGACCACTCGCCATCAAAGAGATGAGCCAGAGTAATCTGAACCCCCAGGAACTTCACGAAGCAGCCGAGGCTTTCAAGCACGAAGCCTACCTGCTCGCCGGTCTGACCCATCCCAACCTGCCGCGCATCTACGAGCAATTCAGCGATACAGGCCGCTTATACCTCGTCATGGACTACATCGAGGGCGAGACGCTCGAAGCCTACCTTGACCAACTGGGCGGGAAACTGCCGGTAGACAAAGTACTCACCATCGGCATACAGCTCGCCTCGGTCCTCGAATATCTCCACACCCACCATCCCCCTATCATTTTTCGTGACCTTAAACCCGCCAACGTCATGCTGACCGCTAACAACCACATCTTCTTGATCGACTTTGGCATCGCTCGCCTTTTCAAACCTGGACAGGCTAAAGACACGACCGCCCTCGGCTCCCTTGGCTATGCCGCACTCGAACAATATGGCAAAACCCAGACAACTCCTCGCACCGATATCTATAGCCTTGGCGTGACGCTGCATCAGCTGTTGAGCGGCAACGACCCCGCCGACTCACCATTTCACTTCGCACCACTGCAGTTGCATGGTCACCCACTCCTGGCCGACCTCACAAAACTGATTATGCAGATGGTAGAGGTCGATAGTAGCAGGAGACCCGCCAGTGTCACCGAAGTGAAGCAAAAACTGCAACATATCGCCAGCCTCCTTACCATCGCACAGACGAATCCCTTACCCTTACCCCCGACTCTCCCGCGCAGCTATCAGGCCGTCTCCACTGGCGCATCATTCTCCGGCACCTTACCTCCAGCATCCGCTATACCCCCCGTAGCCTCTACAGCTACGCGCTCAAAACAGTCAACGCTGCCGCTGCCGCGCAAAAACACGCTCTTCATTTGTTCTGGTCATACCAGCCGCGTCACCTCCGTCGCCTGGTCCCCCAATAGCTCACAGGTTGCCTCCGCCAGCTATGATAAGACGGTTCGCATCTGGAATCCCACCAACGGCAGTAGTATCCACATCTATCGCCGTCACTCCGACAGGGTCAATTCTCTTGCCTGGTCTCCCGATAGCAAGCGCGTAGCCTCCGCCAGCGACGATCACACCGTCCACGTCTGGGAGGTCGGCACAAAAAATCCCCTCTTTACCTTTGGCGGCCATACAGACAAGGTCCTTGCCGTTGCCTGGTCTCCCGATGGTACGCGCATCGCTTCGGCTGGCGTAGATAAAACGGTACAGGTCTGGGATGTCGCCACGCGCCGCGTGCTCTTCATCTTCAACGGACATACCGACAGGGTCACCGCCCTCTCATGGTCACCCGACGGCAAATATATCGCTTCCGCCAGCAACGACAGAACAGTCCAGATATGGGAAAGGTCCAGAGACACCAACCGCAACTTTTTCACCTCGCTCCTTTTCCCCAACCGCCGCGTCAATACCTACCGCGGCCACTCCCTCAAAGTCACCTCCGTCGCCTGGTCGCCCGATGGCAGGCGTATCGCCTCCACCGGCAACGACAAGACCATGCAGGTCTGGGATGCCACTACCAATCGCACGAATTTTCTTCACCGCAACGCCCTTGGCAGCATGAATAGCGTCACCTGGTCACCCGATAGCCGCTTCCTCGCCTCTTCTGGCAACGATAAAACAGTCCAGGTCTGGGACGCCATCACCCGCCATTCCACCTGTATCTACCAGGGCCACACCAGCTACGTCACCTCCGTCGCCTGGTCACCCGATCGCTCTCGCCTCGCCTCCGGCAGCGTCGACCGCACCTTGCAAATATGGCAGCCCCTATAACAAAACTCTCGTACTGAATATCTTCATTGCCCCTTGCGCCCCTCCCCCTCTATATGCTACCAATATAGCAGGTTGAGTCATACTCAGAAAACCGAAAGGAGCCTCACAGTGAATTTTGATCTCGACGAAGAGCAATCAGAGATCCGCGACATAGTCCGTCGCTTCACCGAACGTGAAATCACCCCATACGCCGCAGACTGGGACGAAAATAACCACTTCCCAAGAGAAGTTTACTCACACATGGCCGAACTTGGCCTGATGGGCATGACCACACTTGAAGACTATGGCGGTAGCGCCCTCAGCCGTCTCTCCAGTGCGCTGGTCTACGAAGAATTGGCGAAAGGTGAGATGGCAACCGCCGTTGGCCTTTCAGTCCACAACATGATCACAGGCTCGATTGCCCGTTTCGGCACCACGGAACAGCGCCAGCGCTGGGTCACCGGGCTGGCCTCCGGCAATCTGTTGGGAGCATTCTCTCTGAGTGAAGCGGCTTCAGGTTCAGATGCCGCCAGCCTGCAATGCCGGGCAGAGTGTCGTGACGATTCCTACCTTCTCAATGGCTCAAAAATGTGGGTCTCGAACGGCGGAGAGGCCGATATTTATCTACTCATGGCGCGTACCAGTGCTAGCAAAGGAGCAGCGGGCGTCACGTGTTTCATCGTCGAAAAAGGCACGCCCGGTTTCTCCTTCGGCAAGACGGAGCGCAAAATGGGCCTGCACTCCTCTCCAACGCGCGAACTGATCTTCGAGGATTGTAGCATTCCCACCTTCAACCGCCTTGGCGAAGAGGGTCAGGGCTTCAAAATTGCCCTCTCGTCCTTGGATGGTGGACGCATCAACATCGGCGCCATAGCCATAGGTGTCGCTCAGGCCGCCTTTGAAGTGGCCTCTAACTATGCGTGCGAGCGCGAACAATTTGGCCATCCCATCGGCGCCTTTCAGGCCATTCAGTTTATGTTGGCCGATATGGCTATGAAAATTGAAGCCGCTCGCCTCCTGGTCTACGAAGCCGCCTACAAATTGGATACGGGTCAGAGCGCGGGTATGCACGCGGCTATGGCGAAGTGTTTCGCCTCCGATATAGCCATGGAGGTGACAACAAACGCTGTGCAAGTCCTGGGCGGCGCCGGCTATGTGCGCGATTATCCAGTCGAACGTTATATGCGTGATGTGAAGGTGGCACAAATATTTGAGGGCACCAACCAGATCCAGCGCGTCGTCATCGCCCGCGCCCTCCTGAATAATTTGCGCTAACACAAAAAAGACGAGCAGGCGCTGCCGGTACTGGCAGCGCCTGCTCGTCTTTTTTGTGTTATGTACTACTGAGTAACCTTAGAAGTCGCGAACTCGCGCACCAGGGTATTAAATTGCGTCGCCTGCTCATCCTGCACCTGGTAGCTGCACTTGTCCAGCACACGAACATCGACACGCGCATTCACACGCTTAAAAGCGTCGCTCACCTCTGACGAAGTGACCAGACTCTCACGCCCCACTACCACCACAACCGGCACCTGCAAACGCGCCATCGCCTCGTGCACATCAATAGCCAGAGCGTTGCTGAGGAACGAGACCATAGCGTAGTGGCTGTTGGGCTGGTGCGCGCTGGTATATATGTATTCAACCACTTCATCGGTGATTAAGCCCGGATTGTGATAGCCCTGCCGATCATAATAGCCGCGAATTGCCGATCGCGAAGTCAGCATATTGTACATAAACTGACCGACGACAGGCACGCCCAACACAAACTTCAGGGCGGCATTCAACGGTCCCGCTGTATTCCCCTGCAACATGACCGGAGGCGGTGCCACCAACAGCAGGCGCTCATAGAATTTTGGATGGCGGTACGCATCCGCGATCGCAAAGGCACAACTCATACCATGCGCGACAACAATAGCTGGCTTGCCAACAACCTCTCGCATGAAATCACCAAGCAGATCGGAAAATACCTCGGAGCTATAGTCAATTGCCGGACGATCAGAGAGACCAAATCCCAGCAGATCAACCACAAAGACGCGAAATTGCGTCGCAAGCACATCGACATTCTTGCGCCACTCGTATGAAGAAGCGCCAGGCCCAAAGCCGTGAATGAGCAGCAAAGGTTTCGCGCTGCGCTCCCCCTTCACCTCGTAGAACATATCGCCATACTTCCACGGATAGCGCCGCTCCTCACCAGTCAACACCGTATCGAGTTCACCCGCCATCGACTCCGTCAATTTGTTTGCGACGGTCAGTGTTCCAAGCACACCACCAATCACCAGCCCGCCCGTAACTAATTTCCCTACTAGTTTCATTCTATACTCCCATATTAAATAATTCGCAACAAACGCCAAGAAAACGCCCGCGCGTAACAACCCTACCATCTTCCTTCCCTTCGCTTACCCCACTTGTAAAAGTAAGCCCAAAGGCTACTATATCATGCCACAACCGCAGGGCGCAAACAAAATGTACGGGTCACAAAATGTACGGGTCACAAAATGTACGGGTAACCCTCGCGCTTCCCCTGTATCCTGTGTACGGCTGATCCTCGCGGTTACCCTGTATCCTGTGTACGGCTGATCCTCGCGCTTCCCCTGTATCCTGTATCCTGTGTACCGCTGATCCTCGCGCTTCCCCACTATCCTACGCCTCTTCCTCTTCAAACAAATACACATCCATAACATCGATTTTCTTGATGCCGTCTGTTATCCTCTCGGGAGACATCTCCCGCTCGTCATCATCAAACTTCGCGTCCTGCCACGTAGTATGCTCATCCGTAAAACAATCTTGAAAGCGCGCCCCCCGCAAGTCGGCACGAGTAAAAATCGCTCCGCGCAAGTCAGCGCCCCCAAAATTCGCATTGCGCAAATCCGCCTCCACGAAGTAAGTATTGCGCAAGTCCGCTTCACTAAAATCGGCATCTTGCAACTGAGACTTGATGAAAAAAGCCCCACGTGCTTCAACCCTAATGAAATGAGCGCCATTAAGATTTCTTTCACTCAAATCCAAATCTCGCAGATCACACTCATCGAAGATAAACCAATCGATATGCATCACTTGCATGATCGTTCGTAACCCTTCTAGGCAATCACCACTTGCAAAAAACGTCAGTTCGCCACGCCCACCCACGCCCACATACCCACCATGCTCACCCACGCCCACATACCCACCATGCCCACCCACGCCCACATACCCACCATGCTCCAATTCATATTTCCAGTAGTATAGCAGCTTACCCAAACAAGAAACACTATAATGGTACTTATTGAAACATCAGCATGGTACTTCTTGTCTACCCCTACAACGAGAAACGCTCTCATCAACTCTTCTCGCTCAAATCATCACATATTGAACAACAGGATCTATGAATTATTGTAGAAACACCTTCTTAATTACCCCTCTTGCAGAATGGATCAAGCCCCACCCACCTCTACCTTGTCTCCCATGCGGCTAAAATGTACGGGTAAGGCTTGCCCTTACCCTGGCTTGCCCTTACCCTGGCTTGCCCTTACCCTGGTTTGCCCTTACCCGGCTTGCCCTTACCCTGGCTTGCCCCTTGCTAATTCACAGGCCCCAGTTTGGCAACGGCATATGGAAATATTGACAATTCCCACCAGTCACGCTACTCTCAACCCAGTCTTGTAATAGAAAGAAAAAATCATGCAACAACCATCACACTACATCACCCTATCTAACGAAGTGCAGGCAGCTCTACAAGCACAACAACCTGTTGTCGCCCTTGAATCGACGGTCATTGCCCACGGCCTCCCCTACCCTGCCAACATCGAGGTAGCCCAGTCCATGGAGTCAACCATTCGCGCCGAGGGTGCCATTCCCGCGACCATCGGCATACACGATGGACGGATCAAAATCGGCCTGACACTGGACGAGATCACTCGCTTAGGCACAACACAAGGCGTGCAAAAAGTCAGCAGGCGCGACCTCGCGATTACCCTGGCAACCGGGCAACTGGGAGCAACGACTGTCTCAGGCACCATGCTTTGCGCCAGCATGGTCGGAATTCGCTTCTTTGCTACAGGAGGTATTGGCGGCGTCCATCGTGGTGCAGCGTCTAGCATGGACATCTCCGCTGACCTCACCGAGTTGAGCCGCTCTCCTGTCCTCGTCGTCTGCGCTGGCGCGAAATCCATCCTCGACCTTGATCTCACCTTAGAATACCTGGAAACGCAGGGCGTACCTGTCATTGGCTGGCGCACAGATGATTTCCCCGCCTTCTACGTCCGCCATAGTGGACGTACCCTTTCACATCGCGTCGATACTATCGACACCATCGCAACTATTGCCCGCGTCCAATGGCAGTGCAACCTCCACGGTCTGGTAGTTGGCTGTCCCATACCCGAACAGCATGCCATGGATCCCGCTCCACTAGAGGCTGCCACAGAAGAGGCCCTACGCCTTGCACACGCTCAAGGCATACGCGGTGCCGCCACCACACCCTTCCTCCTCGCCCATGTCGCGCAAGTGACCGCGGGCGAAAGCGTCGAGGCAAACAAGGCCCTGCTCATCAACAACGCCCTCTGGGCAGCGCGCTTTGCCCACACCTATCATACTTCCGATGCCATCGCCCATCTCTCATGAACCTTTTTTGCCAGCTCAACCGTGTCATCTATAGCAGACGTACATTGATACGTTCGATTATCTCGAACATTCAATGTTTCACAACTGAATAACGTTTGCCCTTGCTTTTGTATTGAATATTCAGGACTAGGAGAAGAAACGTATGGCAATTGCAACAATCGTTCTTGGCGCAGTGTTTAGTGTCACAGGTCTCATCATTTGGCTCATCATTGGCTTGATCGCAGGCTTTATTGCAAGCCGGGTTATGGGCACCGGAGGGTACGGACTCGTCGGTGACATCGTTGTTGGTATCATCGGCGCGTTCCTTGGTGGTCTCATCGCGAACCTGCTGATTCCCGGTGCCAACTTCGGTCTCATTGGCAGCATTATCGTCGCCATCATTGGCGCGTGTATCCTGATTGCGATCTTACGTGCTGTTTCAGGGGGTAGGGGTAGAAGAAAACTTTAGTGGGTAACGAATGGGCTGAAAAACTCATGTCGTCGTGGTGAAAGAATAAGATTTCAGCAGTCACCCAAATTTGAGGAACTCCCGCATCAGCAAAAATGCAGGAGTTCCTCAAATTATAACAACAAATATTTGGATAAACCCGTTTTAAGGAGGCTTAATTGTTCTACTCGAAGAAACTGGTAGAAGCCTTTGCCTACGCTATGCGTCTACACCAGGACGATAAGAAGATGGGGCATCCTATCATATCTCACGTTCTAGATGTTGTCTCACTCATTCTCCATTTTGGAGGTGATGAAGACACTGCCATAGCAGGAATGCTCCATGATACAAACGAACGGGCCCAAAAACCTATCCTTGCCGAAATCAAACATACATTTAATGCCAATGTTTCAGAGATAGTTCGTACATGTTCCGATGCAGTCGATGTATCATGGAAAGACCAGAAGCAAATACGCATCGATCTAGTAGCAAGTATCGAAAAATCTGCCCTGCTAGTTTTATCGTGTGAAGTACTAAGCAATATCAAACGATTACTGTTCCGGCTACATGCAGCCAGAAACAAAGGACAGGTTCTCTCCTACCTTGATATGAAAGGGGGCATAGACGGGAAACTGTGGTATTATCGTGCGTTTTGTGATGCATTGCGCGCACGTAAAGAGTATCCAGACCTGGTGTACGAACTGGAGGTTGCCGTAAGAGAACTGGAAAATTTAATTTACTAAGCCAGGGACTCCATGTAATCCCGAGGGGTACGCCCAAATGGCAAATCCTTGAAGAGCTTTCCTTCCGCTCTTTCGCAGAGGCCACGGCGAGCGCAGGTGTCCCTTTTTATTGCTTATCTAAAAGCTTCTTTTGCCTTATTCCTCCTCACTATGGCTCGACTCTTCATGGCTGAATAGTTGACCACAGTTGAAGCAGAAGCGGAAGTAGACAGGGCTACGCGCACCACAGTTGGCGCAGGTAAGCCCTGCCTCTTCTTCAGCAAGCAGCGCTGCCGCCTCTGATGGTATTGGCGGTATGACGACGGGTGCAGGTGCGCCTTCTTGTCCCTGTCCTCGTTGATGCTGACGAAGCACCTGTATCGTCTCTGCGCGTACCTGCTCCAGTTGGAGACCTAGCTTCACTAAGACATCAGCCCCCACTCCACTGCCTTCGCGTACGAGACCTAAGAGGAGGTGCTCTGTACCAATAAAGCGATGATTGAGGCGCCGCGCTTCATCTATGGCAAGCTCAATCACCTTTTTCGCACGCGGAGTGAATCCGACCTCACCGGAAACGATATGCCCTCTGCGCCCTATAATCGCCTCAACGGCGTGACGTACCTGGTCTACCTGGATGCCCAGGTTACTGAGCACCTGCGTAGCAACACCCTCCCCCTCACGTACCAGTCCCAGCAGAAGATGTTCCGTGCCGATGTAATTATGTTGGAAGCGCTGCGCCTCTTCCTGCGCCAGTGTCAGGACGTTTCGTGCCCGTTTCGTGAACAGGTCGAATGATCCAACAAGATCCGCTGGAGTCGTGTATGTTTTCCCATGGATTACTTTCCGTATCAACTGATTGAACTGATCGAGTGGAGTATTCACATTGGCGGCTGACTCGTCTCTTGCATGAGCGGAAACACGCTGGCGCTGCAGGTAATCCCGTAGATCAGACGGCGCAAAGCGGTAATCGGCCCCAATACGATAGGCGGAAAGATCGCCCTTGTTAACCAGGCGCCGGATCGTAACTGGATCAACGTGTAGCATCTCCGCTATTTCCTCGGAAGTCATAAAATGTTCCATGATAACCCTCATTTCTATGCTATGAACTACTATATAGTTCTATATAGTACTATGCAATCTAAAAACAACTATAGCATGCTATATATTACTTTTGATAAAAAAGCAAGGGAAAAGTAATGGCAAGGAGAAAAAGAGAAGACCCAGGGGTATGATGAACGGGAAGGCACATGAGGGAATAGACTATATGATCTTATTCTTTCAGGTTGTACCGTGTATTTATTTATGCTGCTACAGTAACAACAATCGCCTGTAAGTGTTCGTGTTCTTCAGGTACCACCTGACCATCCTCAATCAGTGACTCAATATGCAGGCGTATAGCGTCTTTGGCCATAGAAATAGCCTCTTCAAGAGTTTCTCCCTGTGTTACACAACCGGGAAGAGATGGTACTGTAACCGTGTAACCACCTTCATCAGTATCAGGATGGAGTATGATGGTATAACGGTAATCATTCATATCGTTGTCCCTACGCTAAAACGATCCTTCCGAAAATAAATACTTTTGTGTTGCTTCTGCCAGCTTCAAGTCTTTCGGTTTGACTCCATCAGTATCTATACCCAGTATGAGTACTGGAATATCTATGTCTGATACGCCTCTGTGCTCTAAGTCCCAGACAAACTGCTCAAAATAAGATACACCTGAAGACATTTCTTCTGCAAACGCTTTCACCGGAACTATCTCTACACCGCAATCAATCACTCCCAGTTTGGCAAAGATGGTCATTTTAGCGCACACGTTGTAAACCATAAACGAATACTTACCGAATTGAACCTCTACCCCTAATTTACTTTTAACAAAATCCATATCTCTAAATGGAACCGACTCTCTGCCGCTTCGAGGAGGTGGTGTATAACCAGGCACATAGTATTCTTTCGAATATTCCGCGATAACCTTATAGTTAATCCAATCTCTAGCAGAAAACTGCTCTTTGAAGGATTCGTTAAGGGCCAGGGGGCTATACAATACTTTATCCCTCATAGTTTTCTCTTTACTTACTTTCGTCTTGCAAAACTCTGCATCCACTGCCTCAATAACTTACAGGACTTCATCTAATTGGGAACGGTGCTGTTTTATAATTATTTCTTTACCTTCATTAAATGAATACATTCCCGCAATACGCATAATCATCCTTCTTCATTATTATGGCGTTTCCATGCAAGTGGAACCTGAGATACCTTTTCTTGTCCTGAAGGTTTATGGACTGGGCGACCTAAAGGGCGTGTTTTTAGTACCCCATTGTACAGCTGATAAATTCTTTCCTTCGTGATAGACACATACTCTTCTTCGCGTTCCACACCAATAGCTCTCCGGTCGTGCATTAAAGCTCCTAGAAGCGTTGATCCCACACCACAGTAAGGATCCAATACTCGGTCGTTATTGCTAGTTAGAGCCAGGACACAACGCTCAACAAGCTCGACAGGAAACTGGCAAGGATGATCTGTCTTCTCCACATGATTTGCTTTTACATTTGGTATATTCCAGAGACACGTTTCCCAATCTTCCTGGAGAAAGGTCCATATATCCGAGGGGTTCTTCCCCAACGGATTTCCTGAAGGTTGCCCTTTATTAGGCCCTTTAAAATGCAGTTTCCCAGGATATTTAGCAGGAATTCGCACAGGATCAAGATTGAATGTATAATCATCACTTTTTGTGAACCACAACAAGGTTTCATAACGTCCAGAAAATCTCTTCGACGCATGTAACCCATGTTCGAAATGCCAAATAATTCTATTTCTTAGCTTGAGTCCGTGTTTCTTAAAAATATGATAGTAATAAACGTCGAGAGGGAAAACTTCTCCTTCATCGATATAATTTCCCGTCTGCCAACATATGCTACCTTGATTATCTAGTATACGCACTAACTCAGAGATAACTATCTCCTGCTCGGCAAGATATGCGGTGATAATTTGCTTTCGTTCATACGACTTGCCAATATTGTAAGGAGGAGAAGTTACAACAAGAGATATTACACCATCGGGTATCGTTTTCAAAAAGGTTTTAGAATCACCTTGATGAAGAGTAACGATATTACTTTCGTTATAGCTTTCCTTAATAACAACAGGACTAAAATCAGAGGCTGCTTGAAACAATGAAGAATTCATCAAACCAATGTACCCCCATTAAAATAATTAGAGTATTAATAAGCACAGTATACATGAGAGCAAACGACCTAACAAGATGCAGTTTACAGCAATCATATCTATCCCCTCAAATTTGACAACACCCCCCCACCAGAGCTATCATGCTATAAAGAAAACAAAACGCCATACACATTGACACATCGGAGGAACTTTTCATGACAGATTCCACAGCCAGCAAGAATGGCATTGTGTTTCATACTCACAAACTCAGCAACGGCCTCCAAATCGTCGGCCAGCCCATGCCCGACTTCGAATCGGTGGCCGTCTCATACTACGTGCATACCGGTTCTCGGGACGAGCCAGACCCCCGCATTGCCGGCGTCTCCCACTTCTTAGAGCACATGGTATTCAAAGGCACCAAAACACTCGACTGGCAGCAAATCACCCTCGAGTTCAACAAAATTGGCGCCGAGCTCAACGCCTTTACCTCGCACGAAGCCACCGTCTACTATGCACGCGTGCTGGGCGAGTACCTGGATCGCGCCGTTGAGCTTCTGAGCGATATGATGTATCCGCGCCTCTCCGAAAGTGACTTCGAGCTGGAAAAAGAGGTCATTATCAACGAAATCGCACGCTCGGAGGATCAACCTTACAACTCCACTTATCGCCGTATGATGCAGACCTATTTCGGCAGTCATTCCCTCGGGCACGATGTGCTGGGCACCCCGGAGAGCATTCGCAATATGCGCGTCGAGCAGATGCGCGAATACTGGAATCGTCGCTATGCCGCCAATAATTTAATCTTATCGGTGGCCGGCAATTTCGATTGGGATCACATCATCCAGTTGGCGGAAAAACACTGTACCAACTGGCGCGTTGGTGATTCTGGGCGCGATGTCGAACACTACGAACCCGCACAACCAATCAACGACATCGTGGTCGACAAAAAGCTCAAACAGCAGATCATGATCCTCGCCATGCCCTCCGTCGACACGAAGGACCCCGACTACTATGCCGCCAACCTGGCCAGCAGCATCCTGGGAGATAGCGATGGCTCGCGTCTCTACTGGAACATCTACCAGAAGGGGCTGGCGGAGTCGGCCAGTGCCAGTATCTGGGCCATGGAAGGCACGGGCATCTTGCAGCTACAAGCCAATTCAACGCCCGAAGAGGCCCCTCACGTCCTTAAAATGCTGCGCTCTGAACTGGATAACTTCCTGGACGTAGGAGTGTACGAGGACGAGGTACGCCGCGCCAAAGATAAATGGATCAGTAACATCGTCCTGAGTAGCGAGTCAACCTTCGCTCGTATGTTCTCTCTCGCCTCCGACTGGGTAACCGAGGGCCGCCTGGTGAGTGTCGAAGAAGAGATTGAGCGCATCGAAAAGGTGACTAGCGAGGATGTCGTCCGCTCGCTAAAACGCTTCCCCATCCGCGAAAAACAAGTCCTCACAGCCCTGGGACCCCTCACCGAAACAGAACTTCTCGCCTGAGGCTACATGTACGGGCAGCCCTCGCGGCCGCCCTGCGGCTACATGTACGGGCAGCCCTCGCGGCTGCCCTGCTCGCCCTTGGACCCCTGCTTCCCCTGCCCGCAAGAAAAACCCCTCCTCACAAGAAAAACCGCAGCGGAGCCAGTATCCGTTCACTCAACTTGATATACCACGGTCGAATCTTCCACTTCTCAAGCGTCTGTTCAAACACGCCAGTAGTATCGCTCTTGAAAAGTTCCTGCATCTGCCGCGCTAATCGAGCACTGTAAATCTCCACATTGATCTCAAAGTTGCCGATAGAACTCAATCGGTCCAGGTTAGCAGTACCCAGCGTGACCCATTGGCCATCAACCGTACATGTCTTAGCATGCAACATCGCGTAATTATAGCCAAAAATATGAATACCCCCTTCAAGGCACTCCGTAATATATCCTCGCGCAAGCCAATCCACCACAATATGATTGGAATACCATGGGATCAACACACGCACGTCCACACCCCGCTCGGCAGCAGCCTTCAAAGCATCAAGCAAAACATGATCAGGCACAAAATAGGCATTGGTCAGTAGAATGGAGTGCTCAGCCCGGTCGATAGCCTCTATATACATATCGCGTATTGGGAAGGTCAACCGCATGGCATCGTTACTGCGCACGGTAATAAACGGGTCGAAGTGGCGCATATAATGCCTCTCAATTGCGTCTTCCTTCGCACAAGACCGGTTCCAGAAGCTGGCAAACGAATGCGCGAGATCGGCAGCCGCGGGACCTTGTATACGCAGGTGCGTATCTCTCCAATCGGTCGCATAGAGATCCCCCAGGTTGTAGCCGCCTATGAAACCTATTGCGCCATCCACAACCAGCAATTTGCGATGATCCAGGGCATAGCGCCGCGGATCCAACACATGCCAGGGACGATGAATGGATTGATACTTTAATGTGTGGATACTGGCCGGGAAATTTTTGAAAGAGTGTGGCACCACCAGATTGCCAAAAGCATCGAAGATGACGTAGACGTCTACCCCCTGCTCCACTTTCTGTACAAGGTGTGCCTTCAGCTCTTGCCCAAAAGCATCATCCTTCCAAATAAACGATTCCAGGTAGATGCTCTCCCGGGCATTATCAATAGCTTCAAGCATTGCATCGTAGAGATCACGGCCATAGCCATAAAGCTGAAGGCAATTTTTATCAACTTGCACTTCATCGAGCTGCAAGTGTGGAAAACTGACCTCGTGTTTTCGTCGCTTACGTAGAGCCGCCGCAATTCCCAACACGACTACCGTGATAACCTGTAATGTAATCACAGCAATAAAAGCATTCTGCGCCAATCGCACAAGAGAAATTCGCTGCCAGAAATGTTGAAGACTTCGATTGCGTCCCATAATAGAACATCCTTGCCCTCTCCTCTAGATTTCCCAACCCCACTTATCCTCCGCGTCCTCCCTATACCTCCATATTACCATAGTCTGATACCGTTCCCAACACTATTGCAAAATGTTCACCTTTTACCCCTCTAACGAACCATCAGAACAAGTCAATAACCAATTTCCTGTTTTGACGAAATCAGAGGTATAAAAGGGGGTATGAGTCAAATAATAGGAAAAGAGCACATATAATGGGAGACCTTCGCCCAAAACCCGATAACAAATCTGTCGGTGAACGTAGTCAGGCAATTATCCTGGCACGGTTATCTGAAGTAGGATATTCTGTCATGATTCCCTTTGGAGAAAACCATCGCTATGACCTGGTGATTGAAGACGCTGATAGACAGTTCTGGCGTATTCAGTGCAAGACCGGAAGAGTGGACAGTAACCAGGAATACATTGAATTCAACTCAGCCAGCAACTACTACCACCATCGAAAAGATGGTGCTACCTGGGGCAAAAGGACATACTACGGACAAGTTGAATATTTTGCTGTGTATTGTCCAAATACGAGGGTGGTATACCTTATACCAATTGACCAGATGACTACTAACAAGATGAGACTGCGATTACGCCCAACACACAACAATCAAGAGAAGAATATACGGTGGGCAAAGGATTACGAATTGTAACAGAAAGGCACCGCGCTGTTCATGAAGACTAGCCATAAGACCAATCGCAAAAGAACTGACGATCCCCGACCGGAATGGAGATTTCAGCAATCTGGTGAATCCCGGAAAGAGTATCTGAAGCGGTACCAGCGCGAATACCACAAACGAGAATGGTATCCCGGTCATACAAAGGAGCGCAAACAGGAAACAAAGGACAGACGTGCACAACTTCAAGAGTGGTATACAAACTACAAAGCAACACTTCACTGTAAGAACTGTAGTGAGTGGCGTCCCGAATGCCTGCAATTCCATCACCGCGACCCTGATCAAAAGGCATTTAATGTGAGCCATTGGATCAGAAATAGAGTCTCGCTAGAGACGCTTAAAAGCGAGATTGCAAAGTGTGACATACTCTGTGCCAATTGCCACGCCATAGAGACGCAAAACGAACGCTATCGAAAGAAGAGGATAAAATCCCAAAATGGAGCCGATGGTCGGACTCGAACCGACGGCCACTCGCTTACAAGGCGAGAGCTCTACCACTGAGCTACATCGGCATGAAAAAAGTATACCATAGACAGTCAATATCCCCCAACCAAATCCGCGTGTGGAGTATGCTGGCTGCCGCACAGCAGCCAGCATACTCCACACCCCTTTTTATCTCCCCCTCAGCAACAACACACCCGCCACCACAGGCCCTACTAGCATCACACTCATGCCCCACGCCAGACCCGCCTGGGAAGCAATAACCCCCACCAGCAAAGGCAAAAAGCTCGTAATCGGCGAAAGCAGCGATGTCACACTCAATACCACACCCGATTTCCCAGGCTGTGTCGCGTACGCCTGCCCCTTGGCCAGTGGATACCAGTCCGCCTCTACAAAGCTGAACAAAGCCAGCATCACCAGTTTCACCGCGACGCCAGGAAGCAGCAAGAACAGCGCAAAACTCATCACGCCAAGCCAGACGCTCACCCGCAGCAGCAGCACACCGCTCATATACCGCAGCACCCACGGCAGCATCACCCGTCCCACCAACGCACTGACAATAATCACGATCAGCGCCGAGCTGGCGAGAGCAGCCGCCAGCAGGTTACTAAACCACTCATTAATAAACTCAACACCCAACAACGCAACGGTGAGTCAACATCTCGACTTCATCATAAACCTCCTTCAAGCTTAAAACTCTCCAAAGGGGAATACCCCAAAGGCATCACCCGTTACTCTTAAATGTGACATCATTGTACATGAGTCATAGCAGAGCAACAAGCCCAAATACCCTTTATGGAGGAACATACATGAATATACTAGCAGGCATCGTCGCGGTAATCCTTATCTTCATCATCCTACAAGATGCCTTTGAAACAATCGTCCTGCCCCGGCGCGTCTCGCGCCACCTCAGGCTAGCCAGGCTGTTCTATATCATCTCCTGGCGCTTCTGGTCACTCATCGCCAAAAAGATACGCTCCAATGACCGCAAAGAATATTATCTCAGCTTCTATGGTCCACTTTCACTGATACTGCTCCTGGTTCTATGGGCCATATGCCTTGTCTTCGGTTTCGCACTACTTCAATTCGCCTTTGGCTCCGCCATGCATGCCCCTGAGAAAATTACAGATTTTGGCACCGACCTCTACGTGAGTGGCACCACCTTTTTCACCCTTGGACTGGGTGATGTGATACCGCTCACAGGCGTAGCACGCGCGCTGACAATCATCGAGGTAGGAATAGGCCTGGGCTTTATTGCGCTCGTCATCGGCTATCTACCCGTCATCTACCAGGCCTTTTCTCGACGCGAGGTCGGTATCTCTCTACTCGACGCCCATGCAGGCTCACCTTCCAGTGCCTTAGAAATGCTGCGACGCCATAGCCGGGGCCAGGTGATGGACGAACTTGTCGACCATCTTCATGAGTGGGAAAATTGGTCGGCGGAACTGCTGGAGAGCCATCTCTCCTACCCTGTTTTGATGTACTACCGTTCCCAACATGATCGCCAGTCCTGGCTGTCCGCCCTCACCACTATCCTCGATGTCAGTGCCCTCCTCACAGTTGGCATAGACGAAGTACCAGAGCAGGCGGCCTGGTTTACCTTTGCCATCGCCTGTCACGCGGCGGTAGACCTGGCCCAGGTCTTTGCGACCTCGCCCGACGAAACGCAGATACGGCGTCTTCCCCATGATGACTTTGTCCGCTTAAAAGAAGCGCTCATCGAAATAGGCGTCCCTCTACATGATGAAGATACCGCCGAAGAACGGCTTGCAAATCTACGCGAAAAATACGAACCATATGTCATTACCCTCGCAAGATACCTGCGCATGCCTCTTTCCGGTTGGGTAGACGTCTCAGAGACCGTCGATGACTGGCAAAGCAGCGCCTGGAACCACAAAAAAACGTAGGGACGCCATTGATTGGCGCCTGGGTGGCGTGTCGATCCCTGCATCCTGGCGCCAATCAATGGCGCCCCTATTCCCAACTAATCACCAACCGCGTCCATCGCTTCTGAATAACAATCTCGTTCTCAACCGGAACATAATCGCTATCATAAGGATAGGCCCTGATGCGCACTTTCCCTTCACCAGGACGACCAGCCTTATCCCACGCGTGTATCTGCTCTATCAAACGCAATGCCAGGGCATCATCCGGCCCAAATTTCCTCACAAATAGCTCGCACACTTGCCAGCAGCCACCCTCACCCACGGAAGATCCTCCATCAGCATGATGTACCAACAGGCACACAGTCGTTTCCCCAAGCAAACCGACCGTACTGCTTGACGTATTGTTAATGGCAAAAGAGTGAAAGAGATTGGGTAAAATACCGCGCTTCACCAGCACACCTTCAACACTCAAATGACAGAAATCAGGCTCGTACAAAGCCAGCCAGATGCTTAAATTGTAAAATACCTCATTCGATAACACCTGCACGTTAGTCGGAAAATCTTGACTGGCCCCTCTGGCTCCTGTCACCAACCGGTACATTTCCACTGTATCAACTGGACGGCCCTCGCCAAATTGCAGGTAAAGTCCACGGGATGCGCAACGAGATGACAAGAAGCCAGATCAGCCTGGGCGGGACCAAGGTGCATGCCGATGCCTCCAAGCGCAAAGCGGTGAGCTACAAACGGTTGCGGGAGTTGGAGACCCAATTCCAAGCCGAGGTCGAGGAGCTCTTTGCTCTGGGCGAACAGAGCGAGCAGCCGGAGGTGCCCGATGGGCTGATAGAGACATCTCGTCGCGCATTCCGTGGGAAGAACCGTGTGATTTCGGCAAATGGCACGCACACAAGGCGCATTACTGTGGTTTTCAAAACGCTTCGGCATCGCTTTGAGAACTCGACAGGCTCCCTATTTTGCGCTATGCTTCTCTGTGGAAGGAGAATTGCCACAAATGAGATCAGAGGTGAAAGCAGTATACTCAGGAGAAGACGGGATGACAGCCCCCCTTTCATTTTTTTGTAGCGAATGCGGCGCAGCCAATACGTTCCATGCAACATCCTGTTTCGCTTGCAACGAGCCTCTCGATCACTCGGCGTCACTGCCATCCGCGCAACTCCACATTTCCGCGCTTCCTGTTTCTGTTGTTCCTCCTCTTGCGGTGCCGCTCGGCCCTGGCTCCCTCCTTCAAGAGCGCTACAAGCTTGTGCGTGAGATCGGCCAGGGAGGCTTCGGCGTGGTCTACCTGGCAGAAGATTGCAAACGGAACCATCAGCAGGTGGCCGTCAAGCAGATCAACATTGGTCAGCTCAGCGTGCGGGAATGCATCGATGCGACCGATTCCTACAACCGTGAGGTCACACTGCTCTCCCAGCTCAAACACCCTCGTTTACCCCGCATCTACGATCACTTCACTGACCCTGAGCACTGGTATCTCGTGATGGACTATATCAAAGGCCAAACGCTTGAAGCGTCTTTGCAGGCAACGCCAGGCAAGGCACTGCCCGTCAAAAAGGCCATTACCATTGGCATCCAATTGTGTGATGTGCTGAACTATTTGCATACCCAAAATCCTCCTATTATCTTCCGCGATGTCAAGCCCGCAAACATCATACAGACTCCCAGTGGACAGATCTATCTCATTGACTTTGGCATCGCGCGCTATTTCGTGCCAGGCCGTGCCAGAGATACCGGGCCGCTCGGCTCACCAGGCTATGCCGCGCCAGAGCAATATGGCAAGACCCAAACCACCACACACACCGATATCTACGGCCTTGGCGCAACGCTCCAAACACTCGTGACGGGCAAAGATCCCCTGCAGCTGCAGGCAGGAGAAACTTTACTCTCTCCCTCGCAGCTACTTCACAAGAAGTTGCAACGCCTGTTGGGTCAGATGCTTGAGCAAGAGAGCAGCAATCGACCGCGGAACATACGAGAGGTGAGAGCGCGTCTCCAAAACCTGCAACGTGGGAAAGGGTGGTTCGTGTACCCCTATGTGTTGGGCTTCCTATTGGGTATTGCTCCCTACGCACTGTTTGTGATCTCGCCCTATTTCGCCTATGTTTTCTATCCACTCCTGGTCGCTCTCTACTGTGTCTGGCCGTTTCTCTTTGCTGGTCAGCTGATCGCAGCCGCTATCATGCTCTTTCAGCCACGAAACCGTCTTGTCAGTCTGGGCATACTCACAGGACTGGCGCTCTTCGCCCTGGCGTTGTTCCTGCGGCAAGAGCCACTTCCTTTCCTCCTCTCCTGGCCCTCATTAGGCGATTGAAGATGTCCTTCATGCGCTGTATTGTGTTCAGTTTCGCTCTCTGTTCCGCTACTTTTTCTCCGAACCGATGATGGCTGTAATTATCCCAGGCGCAATTCGGAGTTCCCGTAGCTATTATTCTCTTTGCGGTCTCTCGTACCAGAAAGAAGTAGCTCCCCATCTTGCTCGATGGATGACACGGCTGTATAGAAGTGGGAAGGCTTGTCCTTAAGGTGCTAGTAGACGTTGGGAAGTAAAGGAGTCTCACCTGGAAGTCGCACTACCTCTCCTCGCTGCGTTCCGCCAACTGTGCAATCTCTGCCGCGAGCGTGCGTAATGCTTCGTTGAGTTCGGCGGGCTCGCGCACCACCAGAGGGCAGCGCAGGCCGACCAGGAAATGCGCCATCCAGCTGAGTTCTTGCGTATAGCAACTCAGCACCACGCCGCCCCGAACCGCTTCCAGCATCGCCATGGTTGGCGGTACTTGACGCTCGGCCTCCTCCCATGGCATCTCCAGCAACACCTCCACCTTCCAGGTCCCCGGCATGCTCGCCATGGAGCGCCTGAGATGATCCAGACTGTCGAAGTTGGGCGGACGGGTAAAGGGTTCTTCAAGGAGTTCTGCCTTGAGCACCCGATCCAGGCGGAATACCCGCAGGTCTTGCCGCAGATGGCAATAGCCGACCGTATACCAGAGTCCGGCGTGGAAGATCAGGCCGTAGGGATCAACGTCTCGCTCGGTCTCCTCGGCTTGACCGGAGTGGTAGCGCATCCAGACACGCTTTTCCTGCTGCGTCGCTGTGCTCAAGGTGAGTACCACCGAACTGTCCGGCGCGGAGCGATCCCGAGACGTGTTCTCGAGGACAAGCGTCTCCTGCACGGCCTGCACTCGCTCACGGAGAGCTTCGGGCAGCACACGATCGATCTTGGCTAGCGCCCCTTCGACAGCTGGAGCAGTCATGACCATCCCCAATCGCTTCGCCGCCAGCAGTCCCAGCGTGAGCGCCAGTGCCTCGTCCTCCGTAAACATCAACGGAGGCATTTTGAAGCCGCGCAGCAGGCGATAGGTGCCGTAGCGCCCGCGCTCCGCCTCGATGGGGATGCCCAGGTCTTGCAACATCATGATATAGCGGCGCACGCTGCGCACATCCACCTCCAGGCGTTCAGCCAGCTTCGGCCCACTCATTTGCCGGTGCGCTTGCAGCAATTCGAGCACGGTAAGGACACGCGTTGTGGGATGGTACATCGCATTTTTCCTTGTTGTCGAAAATTCATCGCTAATCAGGACCGATTCTATCCTCTTATCAGAGTATACTTAAGATAGATGAAAAAGACAAACCAGTATCAAAGAGGAGAAAACGCAATGATACCTCATCCTTACCTCTATGAAAAGTTGATCGCTACACGTCACGCTCACATCCGGCACGATATGCAGCAGAGTCGCATGCAGGCTCATGTTGGGCACCAGCGCACGCTCGTGCAGTCTACCGTAGGCAAGTTCGGTACCTTGCTGATAGAACTGGGTTCTCACCTGCAACGAACCGGGCAGCGGAGCGGAGCACCCATCCACTCCTCATAAATATAGCTACCTCGAGAAACCGTTACGTTTGAAAACAGGTGATTCACCTGCACTTTCCGTGATTGTGAAGCCATAAAGCAAACATACGAAGATGAAAGCATGCTGCCATGCCAGTTCATCTCCGCTGGCTCCTAAGAGATGCTAAAGCTTTCACGAAAAGTGCGGGTGAACCTGACTTTTGGGACCACCATACCCGCGAGAACAAGACTCCTTAACATCATGCCTGACCATCTTTATCAAAACCAACTCATTCAACAAAAACATCCCCCAGTATGCAAATTCATTTACCGTCAACTTTGCCCACCCGACAGCATTTACACCTGAGATTGTAAAGTACGCCCTCGCTGGACTGAAGGCAATGTATAAAGACGGATACCGCTACAACTCACAGCCATTTCCACAAGGTTCTCCATCCTTCGGGGGGAAAATTCTCGTAGGGGCGGGGGCGGCGTGGTCGATGG
>JRHI01001333.1_pt1 | contig 21322 bp, 20 predicted proteins | sample 215371 | NCBI WGS metagenome assembly JRHI01 (sample SAMN02929681, study PRJNA255918) | sediment metagenome | biome: cave system; feature: Ice Cave; material: Sediment; isolation source: sediment from deep within a dark volcanic ice cave with no known source of... ...
ATCCCGCCACGCCGCCCCCGTCCCTACTGCAAAAAATGACGCTCACTATTATGGGATGACTTCTGTACTGTATATGCGCCGCATGTGGTACAATGGCCTCGATTTGATAGGTATGTAATCGAAAAGCATTGCTCATTCCGCTTTCTCTCAATACAGCGTATTTTTTGTATGGAGCACGATGATGTTGGAACAAAAAGATATATTAGCTGGCCTGAATGAACCACAACGCATGGCCGCCACAATGACACAAGGACCTGTCCTTATTCTCGCTGGCCCCGGTAGTGGTAAGACGCGTGTTATTACCCATCGTATTGCTTATATGGTTCAGCATGAGCACATTTCCCCTTGGCAAATTTTGGCCGTAACCTTCACCAACAAAGCGGCCAAAGAGATGCGCGAACGTCTGGAAAAGCTGGTCGGCATCAATGAGTCAAAAGAGATGACCATAGGAACTTTCCATGCTATCTGTGCGCGTGTGCTGCGTGTAGAGGCAGACTATTTGCTTCCCCTTGGTCTGACACGCTCCTTTGTGATCTTCGACACCGATGACCAGACGACGCTGATTAAGCAGGCTGTCAAAGAACTCAACCTGGATGAGAAGCAACACAAGCCGACCACGATTCAAGCACAGATTTCGCGTGCCAAGAATGATATGCAGATTCCGGAGCAGATGGCGGAACAGGCCACAAAATATAGTGAAGAGGTAGCGGCACGTGTGTATAAAGTCTATCAGAAGTTGTTACGTAGCAATAATGGCGTTGATTTTGATGATCTACTGATGCTCACTGTGCATCTTTGGCGCAACGAACCAGAGGTCTTGCGCAAGTATCAGCAGCGCTGGCGCTATATTCACGTAGACGAGTTCCAAGACTGTAACCTGCCCCAATATAAATTGATTCGCTTGCTTGGGCTTGGTAACGGTGATCAGCATGAAGGACTAGGTAATGTCTGTGTTGTGGGTGACGATGACCAGATGATCTATACGTGGCGCGGCGCAAGCTCTGAGAATGTGTTGCGCTTTGAGCGTGATTTTCCCGACGCAAAAGTGATTCTGCTCGAACAAAACTATCGCTCCACACAAACCATTCTTGATGCTGCACAAGGCGTTGTACGACGCAACCGCTTACGCAAGGATAAGAAATTATGGACCGCGCAAGGCACTGGTGAAAAGGTCATTCTGCACGAGGCGTTTAACGAAGAGCAAGAAGGCGAATATACCGCACGCGAGATTCTGCGTTTACAGGCACGCGGCGATATTCAGAAACTTGGTGAGGTGGCGGTGATGTATCGCGCCAACGCGCAATCGCGGGCATTGGAAGAACAATTTCTGCGCTTGAACATTCCTTATAGAGTGATCGGTAGCCGCAAGTTCTATGAGCGCAAAGAAATCAAGGATATGATCGCCTATCTGCGCCTGCTTGCTAATCCCAACGACGATCTGAGCATGCTGCGCATCATCAATGTGCCCAACCGCAAGATCGGCCCCAAGACGATTAGCGAGTTGCAGCAATGGGCAACACAGCGCAATACCTCGCTCTATGCAGCCATACAACGCATTCAAGAGCATCCCACATTGAGCAAAGCTGGCAAAAATGCCCTCGATACCTTTGGGAAACTGCTGCTTGATCTGATGGGAGCGATTGATGATCTCACCTTGCCAGAATTGCTCGATAGAATCGCGGAACGCAGCGGTATTGGGCCAGAGTTACGCGCCAACCCTGATGAAGAGCTAGACCGTTGGGCCAACGTGCTTGAGTTGCGCCGCGTCGCCCAAGACTATTCCGAGATCGAAACCCATCCCGCGCTTGAACTATTCCTGGAGAACATCGCACTGGTTGGTGGTGCTGATACAACGCAGACCGGCGAAAATGGCGTCTTGATACAAGAAGATACGAATGATGCCGTCACCCTCATTACCCTGCATGCCGCCAAAGGGCTAGAGTATCCCGTCGTCTTCATCGTAGGCATGGACGAAGGCTCGTTACCACACTCGCGCTCAGTCAGCAAGCCAGAGCAGCTTGAGGAAGAACGCCGTTTAGCATATGTCGGCTTTACCAGGGCCATGCAGCGGCTCTATCTGGTGCGCGCGCGTCGTCGCTCCTTCTTTGGCGAGACACAAAGCACCATGCCCTCCCGTTTCCTGGAGGATATACCATTGCGCCTCATCAAAAATTCAGGTGGCGCAGGCACTACACAAAGCACACAGCGCAGCATAGCTCCGAATAGTACCTTGAATCGGCGTGTCAGTTGGGATGACGACTATAACCAGGACCCATATACCCACGATACAGGGCGCGTCTTTGGGAGTGGCACTGTTCCTAAGAACACCACTCGACCAACGACACCATCAAGCATTCCACCGCGAGCACCGCAGTTGCCACGCGCTAGCTATCCATCATCACCCATCGTCCCACCCTCTACACAGCGTAGTGGAATAGCACCACAACAGCCCGTCAAGCCCAAAGAGCAGCAGTTCAAGCCCAGCGATAAAGTGCGTCACCGCCTCTTCGGAGAAGGCATCATCCTCAAGAGCGAGATGGAATCCGGCACCGAGTTCGTTGAGGTGCAGTTCCAGGGGAAGCACGGCAAGAAACGGTTAAGCATGGACTTTGCGAAGTTGGAGAAAATATAGTATCTGATCTAGGGGCAGTCAGTATATCATAATTTGGTAATGTATCCTGCTCTAAGGGACCAGTTTTTGCTGATCGAAATTGAGCTTGAAATACTGCCTACAAAATCCAACCCTTAGAGAAGGATACATTACCGGTCGTATCGGCCTCTTGACAGCGGACGTGATAGTGTGTCATAGTCTCTTTGATTGGGAAGATCTCCCATACATCGCATCATGTCGTAAAGGAACACGCATGTACGGTCACTTTTGACTGACCTAGACTACTCGCAGTGCTATCCTCATTCGTGCAGAGCACAGCTCTGGCAGAGGTGAGGGGCCTTTCCAAACGCCAGTTCCCCCTGGTATGTTTTACGCTGCTCGCGCCCCTCCTTGTATGCGCATTCTCATCCCCCTTAGATGTCTGAATTGCCGAGCAGTTTCCCTGCTCCTACACCCCGTTCTACCAACAAGGAGAAATCGACATGCTTCCATTGCGTACCCGCTTCCGGCTACCCGGGTCGGCACGGCTCTCGACGCTACGTGCCACGCTGCGCCTGCTGTATACCTGCCATCCCCGCGCCTTTGTCACCAGCAGCATTGCCTCGCTTTTCGAGCCACTCTTCTTTCCCGCTTTGCTCCTGCTGTTGCATCAGCTTTTACAGGAGGTTATCGGAGCTGGTGGCACCTTGCGTTTCACGCCCACAGTGGCCTTCGTTGGACTTGGCCTAGTCATTCTCATCCTGGTGCAACGCCTGGGTATTATCCTGCGCGATAGCTCCTCCACCATCCTGCGTCAACAGGCGTGGGTCGTGATCAGCAAACGCATCATGCAGAAATTGCCAGCCGTGCCCTATTTCCTCTTCGAGAACAATGCGTTTCAGGCCCGCTACGGTCTGGTCATCCGCGAGGCTTCCCAGCGCTCCATCACGCTGGTGGACTCGCTGCTCTCCACCGCGCCCATCTTTCTGGGGCTGCTTGGGCTGGCGGTAACGCTCTTTGTCCTCGCACCACTATTGGTGCTGGCGATGGTGGCGATCTCCATCCCCGCCTCACTCGTCGAGCGCCGCTTTAGCGGAGCTATGTACGAATTACAGGAACACAATGCACCCAACCAGCTACGCATGGAGGCTCTCACTAACATGCAGGTGGATGCTTCCTGGCAGCGCGATGTACGTGTCTACCAGAGCGACATTATCGCTCGTGAACATGCCTGGCTCGCCGAGACCTATCTGGCGGACCTCAAACGTCTGACGGCACGTTTTGCCGGGCTACGTACAATGGCCGCCTTGGTACAGGGTCTGGGTATAGCACTGGCACTGACCGCCCTCTTTGTGATCATCAGTCGAGGACAGATCACTCTGCCCAGCCTCGCTATCATTCTTCCTGGGCTAGCCCTCCTCTCAGGCATGATCCAGTCGCTGATCTATTCCGTGCGGTCCTTGATCGAGTCACTCAATTACGCGGCCACCCTCTTCGACTTCCTCGCGCAGCCCTTTGAGGAGCACGAAGCGGATCTGTCGCCAAACATCCAGATGGCAGCTAGACAGCGGCTCTCAGCCATCAGCTTGCGCGAAGTCAGCTATACCTACCCGGAGAACCTGAAGATGGCCCTGCTTGATGTCTCGTGCGACTTCACCCCAGGCCTCACTGCCATCGTGGGCACCAACGGAGCGGGCAAGAGTACGTTGGTCAAGCTGCTCACCGGACTCGTTCCTCCGACAACGGGTACACTACACGCGACGCTTGCGACGGGCGAAGAAGTTTCTCTTGAAGCCGTTGCGAAGTCTATCCTCTTCCAGGACCCCTCGCACTTCCACTTCAGCATCCGGCAGAATGTGACGATGCAGAGTGAGCGCACGAGTGGGGAGGAGGTTCGCATCGCAGAGGCACTGCGGCTAGCTGGTCTCTGCGATGTGGTGGAAGCCTTACCAGATGGTATCGACACCGTGGTGGGAGCTGGCTTCGGGGGTGTCACCGATCTGTCCGGGGGCCAATGGCAGCGACTGGCTCTGGCCCGGTTGCTCTATCACGATGCCCCGCTGATCATTTTAGATGAGCCAACGGCGAGTCTGGACCCTGTGGGTGAGCGGCAGATATTCGAGTTGCTGACCACCTTTGCCAAAGAGAAGATTATCCTGTTCACCACGCACCGCTACGATACTATCCGCAAAGCTGACAGGATTGTAGTGTTGGTGGATGGACGTATCGCAGAGATCGGCACACACGAAGAACTTGCCAGCCATACGCGAGAGTTCTGGTCACTCTTCCTGGCACAAGGATCAGGTTTTAGTTCCTAGAACAAGCGGGCGTCGTTGAGTAACAATCCTGATCCTCTCAGTCCAGGGGGTCGCCTCACCATATGCAGGAAAGCCAGTTCCTAACAAAACTGTTAGGAACTGGCTTTCCTGCATATGGTGAGGCGACCTTAATCAGAATTGCTAGCAGCGGATATACTACTCTGCTGCTGGTCTTCAGCCGCTACATCCTCCGTGAACACACTGCTAGCGAGGATGTCCTCGGCCTCAATGGTCATTAAGTCTATCTTCGACACCCTGCCTCCTTTGGCAAAGAGGCGATTGGCTTGGCGCAGCCGTGCCCGATCTATAGCATTGCGCACACTACGCGCATTCGAGAAGCGCGGCATCTGCATACGCTTCTCAAGGTAGACCTTAAACGCTTGGGCAGCTTCGGGGCTGAAACGATACATCTGTTCCGCAAGCATCAATTGCGCGATAGCAAGTAACTCGTCAATGGAATAATCGGGAAACTCCAAGTGGTGGGCGATGCGCGAACTGACACCGGGATTGGACTGGAAGAACGTTTCCATACGGTCCTTATAGCCTGCAAGAACAACAACTAAGTCATCGCGCTGGCTCTCCATGACCTGCAAGAGAATCTCAATCGCTTCCTGCCCGTAATCCCGCTCATTTTCCTGGCGATACAGGTAGTACGCTTCATCAATGAAGAGGACACCCCCCATGGCACGCTTGAGGATCTCTTTGGTTTTGGGCGCAGTATGACCAATATACTGACCCACCAGATCATCGCGTGTGACCGCTATCAGATGGCCTTTGCGTACATAACTCAGACGGTGCAGGATGGTCGCCATCCGCATCGCCACGGTTGTCTTTCCCGTTCCCGGTGGACCCGTGAAGGACATATGTAACGAGGGCGGCCTCGCTGTGAGTCCCAGGCTACGTCGCATCCGATCAATCACGAGCAGAGCGGCTATCTCGCGGATGCGCGTCTTGACAGGCTTGAGCCCCACGAGCTCCTCATCAAGCTTGTGCAGCACCTCCATCACCTGAGACTCGTGCAGCACGCTCGATACATCAGCGGTAGCGTCAAGAGCAATGTCCACTGGGGCCTCGTCGTGCCCCGGTGTCTGAGTCGTCGGACGTGGTGTCATACTCTCCTCCAAAAGCTAGCTTACTCGGTAAATCGCTCTCCGCTTGGCTTATCGGTCGCATAGTTACGTGATGTATAGCGGATAACGCGATCATGTGACTCCTGACGGGAGAGTTGAAAACCAGGGTCGTGCTTCGGTCGGTTCACGATGAACGAGATCGCGATGGTTTGGCGACCCTTGCTGCGATCATACGCTCCAACACGAATATAGTGGTTGGGATTCGCCTTGCGACAGGCATTGATCTCGTAGAGAATGGCCGCCGGATCCTTCACATCAAACATGGGCAGCCCCCACATCTCCCAGTACGAGTTGCGCGGATGGGGATCGTCGGTGAACTCGACATTCATCGGCCAATCGTGGTCTAGGCAATAGTGCACCTGCATCCGTATCTCGTCATCGCTGAGCGGGGGCAGGAAGGAAAAGGTTCCTTGGGTCAGATGAAATGGCATGATGCTCCCTCCTTCTGGTGAGACTAATAGCTTGGGGTCGGCGTGGCATCAGGGGTATCAGTCGATGCATAGTTGAAGCTGATATCCTTCCAGAGTTCGAGCGCGGTCCGCAGTGGTCCGCACCACTTCGCCGCCTTCTCCAGAATCTCCGGCCCTTCGCCCATAATATCGCGCCCCTCGTTGCGTGCTTGGATCATCGCTTCGACCGCAACGCGGTTCGCCGTCGCACCAGACGCAATCCCATCTGGATGACCGATCGTGCCGCCGCCAAACTGCAGGACCACATCCTCGCCGAGGTAATGCAATAATTGGTGCATCTGCCCCGCATGAATACCACCGGAAGCAACAGGCATGACCGAGGGTAACGAGGCCCAGTCCTGCGCAAAGTAGAGCCCCATCGACGGGTCCGCATCGTATTTTAAGCCAAGCAGCGTCTTGTAGTAGCCACGTATGGTCATGGGATCGCCTTCTAACTTGCCCACCACGGTTCCTGCGTGAATGTGATCGACCCCCGCGAGGCGCATCCACTTGGCAATCACACGGAAGGAGACCCCGTGCGTCTTCTGACGCGTGTAGGTGCCATGACCCGCGCGGTGCAGGTGGAGAATGAGACCATTCTTGCGTGCCCACTTCGACATCGACTGAATCGCCGTATAGCCGATGGTCAAGTCGATCATGATAATGATGCTGCCCAGTTCCTTGGCGAACTCGGCTCGCTCATACATGTCTTCCATTGTGGCCGCGGTGACGTTCATGTAGTGTCCCTTGATCTCCCCGGTCTCGGCACTGGCTTTGTTGACCGCTTCGATACAATAGAGGTAACGGTCGCGCCAGCGCATGAAGGGTTGCGAATTGATGTTTTCATCATCCTTCACAAAATCCAAGCCCCCACGCAGGGCCTCATAGACCACGCGCCCATAGTTGCGGGCGGAGAGGCCCAATTTGGGCTTGGTCGTGGCGCCAAGCAAGGGGCGTCCATACTTATCAAGGTACTCTCGCTCCATCACGACACCATGGGGAGCCCCCTGGAACGTCTTGACATAGTGCGGTGGAATACGCATATCTTCCAGGCGCAAGCTCTTGAGAGCTTTAAAGCCAAAGACATTGCCAATAATACTCGAGGTCAGGTTGGCGATCGACCCTTCCTCAAACAGGTCGATGTCATAGGCAATGAGCGCGATATACTGATCGGTGCCCACCACCTGATTCACTTGGTACGCCTTGGCCTGATAGTTCTCGTGTGCGGTCAAACGATCAGTCCAGACCACGGTCCAGGTGGCGGTTGACGATTCGCCAGCCACGGCCGCGGCCGCCTCAATGGGGTCCACGCCTTCTTGGGGCACAATACGGAACGCACATAAGATATCGGTGTCTTTCGGCTCGTAGTCAGGTTTCCAGTAGCCCATTTGGGCATAGGGAAGAACTCCCGATGCCCAACGACTTCTCTGAGGTACAGCCTCTGTTGTCATAATGCTTTCTCCTCCGATGGAACAAACGTTCCTCTTCATGTGCTAGTAGATGCATTCAGCGTCCCAAGTCAGATGAACAGGTCCGATAGAGTACGCTCTTCAAGCTACTTTTATGGTACCATCGTAGCGTTAAGAAAAGCGTTACATAAACGTTAAATAAGGGAAGCGTCAGAACTTAGAAGAAGCTTTGGCGTGCAGATCACATGTGGGGTATGCTTATGGTCTCAGCTCTGATACATCCCCGGGGCACCGTTCGCTTCGGCAAGCTACCACGCCGTCTCGAGCAACGTCCATGGGATTGCTAGGTCAAAGGACTACTGCGCGACCAGCGTCGCTAGGCGGTTGAGGGCGGTACTCTCCATCACTGGCTGGCATGCATCCCGTGCGAATTGCTAGCATCAACGTATAGGCCGTTCGAGCCTTCTCCCACTCTGCATTCAGTTCGTACGCACGTCCCAGGTGGGTATAGAGATGTTCGATCTCCAGCGCAGGAAGCATGGTTTCCAGCAATTGCTCGGTCACCAGATGCAGTGCCTGTTCGTAGGAGGAAATGGCATCGCGCACAGCTACCATCCGCATCGCCTCATTGCCTGCCGCGAGGCTCCAGCGGAAGGCCGGTTCCGCAAGTCCCGCAGCTAGGGCATGATATGCTAGTATCGCCGCAGGTGCAGCTGCCTCTTGTAAGACTTGTACGGCACGGCGGTGAAAGATGGATCGCCTCGCCTCACCTGCCTCAGCGTAGACCACCGCACGGATCTTCGCATGGGCGAACACGTAGCGCCCATGGATCATGCGCTCTCTTCCCACCCCTTCGCGCTCCGACTCCTGCAGCAGGTGATTGTGTAGTACTTCGTCCAAGGCGGAGAGCCCGTCCTGTTCTTCAAGTTCGGTCACCTGACACAGGTGTTCAAAGGTGATTCCCTGGCTAAGGACGGCTCCTGCCATCAGCAGAGCAAAGGCGTTCGGCGGAAGTCGATCAAGCCTAGCACAGATAACTTCTCGCACACTGGGGGGGAAGAACCCACGGACCACCATCTCATGCTTCATGGCTGCAGTAAAGTCAATGATCCAACCTCCATCGTCGTTCGGGCGGGAGATGAGCACACCATGTTCGAGCAAAGACTTGAGCGTTTCCATCAGATAGAAAGGTTGCCCCTCCGTTTCAGCAAAAACCCACTGGCCAAAGCGTTCCAAGTCCGCCGCTCGCCCCCCGTCTTTGCTCCCCTTTCCCCCTAATGCATAAAGCAGACGCAGGATGTCTTCGGCGGCGAGAGGGCCAAGCTGCAGGTGGGTCAGCGCTACGGCGCGTTCCATACCAGTTCGCCACTCGGCCAAACCTGGCGGCATAGCTCTCTCCCCTATGCGCAGCGTCAGGAGCAGAAGCGCAGTAGTCCCACTCTCCGCTAAGCACCGGGCAAGATAATGCAACACGTCGAGCGAGGCAGCATCCGCCCACTGCACATCGTCGATGAACAAGACGAGCGGCGTCCGTGTCGCTAGGGCTTGGCCCAGGCGTGCCACTGCCTCGAACAACCGATTGCGTGCCACTGCTTTATCCCCTGTCGGGGCAGGCAAGTCGGGATAGCGGTCGCACAGTTCGGGGAGCAGGCGCGAGAGTTCCGCGAGCCACAGGTCTGAAAGCAGGTCGTCCGGGGCGTTCTCCCGCTCGATACGCGGGCGCAAAGCCTCAATCACGGGCTGGTAGGGCAGCAGGCCACCAGCTTCAAAAGCTTGACCTTGCAGCACGTCTGCCCCCTCCACCTTTGCCCAGGCAAGAAATTCGGTTGCCAGCCGCGTCTTGCCAATTCCGGCCTCCCCTTCCAGAAGCACAACTTGCGTCTGACCACGTTGCGCGGTATGGTAAACCTTGATCAAGGTACTCAACTCCGTTGTTCGCCCCAGAAGCGGGCCTTCGAGGAACGTTGTCGGGGAAAGCGCCACCGGGGGCGCGGGTGTCTCACGACGGGGAGGGGCAACGGCCCGCATGCGGCTGGCCAGCGCCACGGTTTCCGGGGTTGGCTCGGTCTGCATTCCAGTTGCCAGTATCGCCCGGCATGTATCATAGGTGTGCAAGGCCGCGACCCTGTCACCGGCCGCGAAGTGCAAACGCATCAGACGCTGGTAGGCGTCCTCATGCAGCGGGGAGAGGGCAAGCCAGCGGTTGACGGTTCCAATGGCGGCCTCAAGCTCTCCTGCTTCGAATTGCAATTGGGAGAGGCGGTCGAAGACCTCACTCGTGCGCAAGTGCCAGTATTCGCGTTGGAACCTAACCCAATCGTCGAAGGCTGGGGCATCGCGAAGCGAGAAGTCCTCCAGGAACTCGCCGCGGGGGAGACTGATCGCACGTTGGAGCTTGGCAAGCAAGGTGCGATGCGCCTCTGCCGACATGGTCAGCGTCGCGTGGATCGACGCGTGCGCCGACGTCCAGGCTTCGTGGAGGATATGGAGGTCGAGTTCAATAGCAGAGGTGAGATCCAGGCCGAGGGTGTCGCGTTTGATGAGGAGGTGAGGTACAGGAGAAATATCAGCACCCTCACCCAGCACGTGACGTAGATGGAGTAGGCTAATGCGGAGGGCTGCCCGGCCATGCCTCGCGTCCCCTCCTGGCCAGAACTGCTCGGAGAGGTTCTTGCGAGTATGGACACGGCCTTCCACCGCTAGGTAGATGAGGAGCGCGAGTTCCTTGCGCGTGGAGAACATCAACACCTGATCCCCATGGCGCACTTCTGGCGGGCCCAGGAATGCCAAGTATAAGTCGCCCATTTAACGGTCTTCATAACGCTCTGTTGCTATCATGAGATCAGAGATGCTACACATAAGAGAACTGACTCCCCATGAATGAAAAAAGGATGCCAGAGAGTTTCAAGTGAACGACGACATGCCTATCTATTATCGCACAAAACACGACTTGAGTAGAAGGAGTGCATCTATGTCCAGGAAAAACAATGTCCTGCCCGAAGAGCAGCAGGCCAAACTGATCGATCTGTTGAACCGCCGCTTAGCCGACGCCATCGATCTGCAGTTACAAAGCAGACAAGCGTACTGGAATGTGAAAGGCCCCAATTTCATGTCCTTGCGCAATCTGTTCGACAAGATCGCTGAGGGCGTGGAGGAGGATGCGAACCTGATCGCCGAGCGTATCGTGCAGTTGGGTGGTATGGCGAAGGGAACGGCGCACGCGGTCGCCGAACGGACTTCGCTCGACGGGTATCGGCTGGCGACGGCAGATGGGAACGGCCACATCGATGCGCTTTCGATGACACTCACGGACTTTGGGAGACATGTGCGCTACGCCAGCGTGCAGGTGGCTGAACTTCAGGACGCCGATACAGCTGACATCTTCACCGAGATCGCCCGAGGCATCGACAAATGGCTCTGGTTCGTCGAGACGAGCCAGCAACCAGGCAGTTGAGCAGCGGGGAATTTCATGTAATGCCTGTATAACGCTTCAGGAGGTCCACTTACAGTTTGAGAGATAGTGTTGCAAAAAATACGGAGGAAACAAATGGAGCACGAGGTTTTCTCTCACTCATGCTTAGGCTGCCACTCCAAACAGCTTGGCGACTAGTGCCACTTGGTCTCTCACCTCTCCTTCTTGCAACACAACCCCTGAGCTTACCTGCCTGCCTTTACTTTCTTCTTGCGTAAGTTCCAGGGAACCGCAATCCCTACTATAAGAGATAAAGAGATTCTGCAAGAAGGGAGCGTGAGGCTTCACCCTCATGTTACTAACAATGTTTCGTACCATTTTGATTGCGAATCGTGGCGAGATCGCTGTGCGTGTCATTCGCGCCTGCCGCGAAATGGGCATACAAAGCGTGCTCGTCCATTCTGAAGCAGATAGAGACTCGCTTCCTGTACGCATGGCCGATAAGCATATTTGTATCGGGCCAGGACCAAGTGGCAAGAGCTACTTGTGTATTCCCAATATTCTCAGTGCAGCAGTGATCTCGCAAGCTGAAGCAATTCACCCCGGCTATGGCTTTCTATCAGAGAATATGAGTTTCTCCGAAGCGTGTGCCGATATGAATATTGCCTTTATCGGCCCCCCCGCTTTTGCCATGGCGATCATGGGTGATAAAGTATCAGCACGCACCGCCATGGCAAAAGCGGGCTTGCCCATGTTGCCCGGCACACCTGTCCTCCATACGCTGGCCGAAGGATTGGCAGCAATTCAAGACATTGAGTTTCCTCTCATGCTCAAAGCAGTTGCCGGCGGTGGTGGACGTGGCATACGTCTGATCAACAAACCCGAAGAATTTGAGCGCACATTTCTGTTGGCACAAAATGAGGCTCGTAGCGCCTTTCATAATGACGGTATCTATCTCGAACGCTACCTAGCACGAGCTAGGCACATCGAAATTCAGATTATGCTCGACCATCACGGCAATGGCGTCTCTCTAGGTGAGCGTAATTGCTCCTGCCAGAGGCGTAACCAAAAAGTGCTTGAAGAGGCACCCAGCACTCATCTCTCGGCTGAACTACGCCAGGAGATGGGTAGAAAAGCTGTACAGGCAGCACTCGCTGTAGGCTATCGCAATGCCGGTACGATGGAGTTCCTCGTCGATGAGCAGAATCGCTACTACTTTATGGAAATGAACACCCGTCTGCAAGTGGAACATCCCGTCACAGAGCAGGTAACAACCCTCGACCTAGTAAAAGAGCAGATACGCATCGCGTCAGGCCTCCCCTTGAGCATTCGCCAGCAGGATGTCCAAATCCACTATCACGCTATCGAATGTCGCATTACCGCCGAGGACGCCGCAGCCGATTTCCGTCCACAGACAGGTACCGTCACCCAATATATCACTCCAGGAGGCCCCGGCGTACGCGTCGATAGCCACCTGTATACCGGCTACGAAGTTCCACCCCACTACGACTCGTTGCTAGCAAAACTCATTGTCTGGGGTAGGACAAGAGACGAAGCTATTATCAGAGCACGACGCGCCTTGGATGAATTTATCATCGAAGGGCTACCAACAACCATTCCATTTCTGCGCCGCTTACTCGACCATCCAGGCTTCATACAGGGCAATACCTACACCCGTTTCATCCAAGAAGAGGCCGTCGCATTAGGTATAGAGCAACCTGTCGCAAAGGCTGCTTGAACAATGAAAGCAGGAAAGAAATGACAAGCAACGGACACACCTCGTTTATCCCGATAGAAGAGGTACTAATTGAATGCGTACACGAACATACGCACGATGATGCGACGATCACCATTGACCAGTTGCGTCATCTCGTGCGTGCAGTCGATCACAGTGATATTGCAGAACTAGAGGTGAAGCACGGCGCAAGCAAATCACGCCTCGTGCTACGCAAAGCTAAGCCAGTAGAGGGAACTTCTCTTCCATCACAGCCATACCCTAGCGCCGAAGAGATGGTACAACCTGTACAGCAGACGCACTACACCATTACAGCCTCACTCGTCGGTACCTTCCAGAGGTGGTCCAAGTCAAAAGACAAACCCTTCATCAACGTCGGAGACATGATTACAGTGGGACAACACGTCGGAGCCATTCGGTCATTGGACATTCTTAATGAGATAGAGTCAGCAATAGTAGGCCGTGTGATCGAGATGCTTGTTGAGCATGGGCAACCAATAGAGTATGGGCAGCCATTGATGACAATTGAGCGACAATAAACAGCCTATATCTGATGAAAGAGGAGCAAGAACATGTCATGGGTCAAACGTGTTGAAGAGGTTCTGGATGTCCTCAAAGGGAGCAGTATTGGCGAGATAGAACTGGTAGAAGGTGACCTAGAGATTATCCTCCGCCGTAGTCCTGGCACCGTCACTGCCGTACAGACCTCTCCTGCGTACAGCCTACAACAGAACAATACGCCTCCACCAGCATCTCACCCGCACACTTCAGCTATGAAAGCTCCTCTTACCGGTGTCTACTACGCAGCGGCCACGCCAACAGAACCTCCCCTCGTCAACGTAGGAGATACAATCAAAGTTGGTCAGACCATCGCTATCATCGAAGCGATGAAAGTATTTAGTGAAATTGCCTCAGAAGTGAGTGGACGCGTCGTAGCTATCAAAGCACAAAACGGAGACGTAGTGAAAAAAGGCGACGTGCTTCTGCACGTTGAACCGGTGTAGTATAAGAAATATTCCCTGAAACCATAGCATATCCTTGACCATCCTCGCGTTTTCTTCCCTCTTGACATACGTGTGTGAGGAGTGTATAACACACGTATGAGTAAGAATACATCGAAACACCCACAATTTACGGCGTATATTCCCCGCGAGGTGCTTGACGCATTACGCAAAGAAGCTGAGCAGAACCGCCGTTCTGTGAACAATCAGTTAGTCGTCTGTCTTGAGCAGTGCTTAGGTCTTGGGAAGAAGGATAAATAGCACGCACTTAGGCCACGACCCCATACGAAAGATGCAAGTGAGAAAAGGAGGTGCATTATGCAGGGCAGTGAAACCGGACCCAACTTCGATTCTATCAAACAGAGTAATTCCTATGGTGAGGAATACTGGAGCGCACGCACACTCATGCCCCTTTTGGGCTATGGTAAGAAGTGGCAGAACTTCGAAGCTGTCATTAAAAAAGCAATGATAGCTTGTACAGAAACAGGCAACATAGTAGAGTAACATTTTACTGACGCTAGTAAATCATCGCCGATGCCTCACGGTGATACGCGTGTAGTGAAAGACTACTATCTCTCTCGCTTTGCGTGCTATCTTGTGGCTCAAAACGGCGATCCGCGCAAGCCAGAGATTGCCGCGGCCCAAGTGTATTTCGCAATCAGCACTCGCACTCTAGAAATCCATCAACTTCGCAAAGAACAAGAGGAACGTCTAGAAATGCGGCTCAAAGTCTCCGAAAGCTTTAAGCAACTTGCTCATGCTGCACAGGGAGCTGGTGTGCTCTCCAAGAACTTTGGAACATTCGAGGACGCGGGATACCTGGGCTGCACCGTCATACGAGAGCAGAGTTGATGACGCTCAAAGACATTCCTGAAAACGAAGAGTATCTTGACAATATTGGCCGTCCTGAACTCTCTGCCATTGATTTCAAATCTGGCTAGCTGGCATTGATCCAAAGCGTGTACGTGAAGAGATACGTCCTGACATTATCCGCTACCAAAGAGAAGTCGTTGATGTGCTCTATGAGTGGGCACAAACACACAAAACGCTTCCTAGGCCTACTGATATAGTACCAGCAAAGCCGATGGCCCAACCAACAATACCAGCGTACGATGCCAACGCACTGGCCTGGACTGAGTATCATCGTCAGATGGCCGCATTCTATCAGTGGAAAGCCACCACAGACACACGCGTTGATGCGCTCAAAGAGAAGCAAGTTGAGATGGAAAGCCGACTCGATGAACATAGGCGGGTACTTGCCTTTATCCCTGAAATCTTGGAGCGATTGGGACCGCAAACATTGACATCTCAACACCAGCGACAGGTACAGACCTATGTTCATCAACTGAGCCAACTCACCAAGAAGCCCTACCAAATCATCCATGATGATTTGAGGACTGCCTTTAGCGTTCCTAAGGACAGTGATATTTTAGAGGATGATTGGCCGCAGGTGGAGCGGTGGTTCAAGGTGCAGATAGAGAAGAGTAGGCGAAAGTAGTTTCTCTCTTCTCCTCTTCACACCGTCCCTACCCGACTATGATCGCCCAGCAGAAACGTATACGTCTTTGGTTTATCCGAGGACGGAGCAATCTCCGTTTGAGCACCAATCAGACTATCTTCGATGCGCCCATCAATATCGCGTATCAAGCACTCTTCCAGCACAATACTGTGCGCAATTTCGCTATTAATTATCACACTGTCCTGTGCCAGAGCAATAAACGGCCCTATGCAAGCATTGAACAAAGTGACATTTCTCCCAATGATGGCGGGTCCATGCACAATGCTATTCATGAGATGCACATTCTCTTCGAGAATCACTTCCCCATCAAGAGATGAAGCCGCGTCTATACTGACATTTGGAGAGATGTGCCCCTTCAATCTACCGAGGACAGCACGGTTAGCATCGAGCATATCTTGCTTCTTGCCAGTATCAATCCAGATACCTTGCACGACGTGAGGGCGCACAATGTAACCACGCTCGATTAAGCACTGAATGGCATCGGTAATCTCAAGCTCGCCGCGTGCTGATGGGTTGATCGTGTCAATAGCTTCAAAGATATGCGCATCAAAAAAGTAGACGCCAACGACCGCATACGTACTGACCGCCTGCTTCGGCTTCTCTACTAGACGCACGATACGGATATGCTCATCCTGCATACATTGCTCGTCTAAGACCGGCTGCCCATCATCTGTTTGCAACTGCGCTACACCAAAATGTTGTGGGTTGGCAACCTGCTTAAGCAATATTTGTGCTTGATACGAGCAGTCGGGTGCAGAAAATTGTCGCACCAGTTCCTCAATGTTCTCTTGAATAAAGTTATCACCCAGAAACATCAGAAACCGCTCGTTTTGCAGAAAGGGCTGTGCAATTTTGACGGCATGAGCCAAACCCAGCGGTTGCTCCTGCTGAATATAGGTGATAGACACCTCTGGCCCAAAATCCTTGCCATCTTTGGCCGCCGCCCGAATCGCCTCGTGCGTCTCCCCGACGATAATACCAATATCCGTGATACCTGCTGCAACAATCGTTTCCAGAATATAGAACAATACCGGTTTATTCGCAATTGGCACTAATTGCTTGGCGTGAGTGAATGTGATGGGTTGAAGACGCGTGCCCTTTCCTCCGCTCAATATCAAAGCTTTCATATGTCCATTACTCCAACGAAGAGGATTTCATCCGTTCTTCTTAATGAGCCAGTTACCACCTCTTCCTGCCTCTAGTATAGCCTGCTACCTCTTACCGCATGCCTTGTACAACAGTAAGCAGCGCGTAAGCGCGTAACGCTATGCTCTACTCACCACTGGATACAGCTGTGTACAACAGCATGCGTTTTCAGTTTCCATCACCACCTGTAGATGTTTCCATAGTGTGTTCTTGAAGTGCATTCAACCTATTCCCTCAGCAAGGAGAAGCGTATGAGCAAGGAAAGTCATGAAGCCTTACTCGAAGTTGGATTTACACCGATGCAAATACAGCACCTGAGTAAATTCCGTCAAGACTACATTGAAAAAGAGAAGCAACTGGCAGAGGTAGAACAACGCCGCCTGGAATTCATACGCTGGCTTGTAGTAAGTGGCCGCCTGACCGATCACTAGGCGGTGCGGCTAGCTCACCACCCAAGGAGTTTTACTATGTCACAGTGCCCTGAATGCACTATACCGATTTCTGTTACAAAAGAAATAAGCATCGGCGCCATCATCATCTGCCCTCATTGCAAGACACCATCGGAAGTCATCAAACAAGAGCCGATAAAGCTGACGCTACTACCAGAGCTGGTCGAGGGCGACTGGGGCGACTAAGCATATTCTGAAATTGATGGGGCGACCCACCCGCGCCCATTGTAGGGGACTTGTGTATGGCTACTATCAAAGCAGATGAACAAACATATCTCCCAATTAATGCGTATGGAGTCGTTGGAAACTGTCATTCTGTCGTATTAATAGCCCCGGACGGCTCCATCGATTGGGGATGCCTGCCAGACTTTGACAGTCCGGCTATCTTCTGCCGCCTGCTCGATGCTGAACGGGGCGGTTACTTCCAAATCGCTCCTACCGCAGGCATCATTCCAGGAACACAACACTATTTGCCAGAAAGCAATGTATTGGAGACAAGATTCGCCAGCATCACTGACGAAATAGTGCTGACTGATTTTATGCCTGTAGAGACATTGCGTGCTTGGCCGTATCAAAGCATGAAAAACAAAACGTGGGAACGCGAAGATGGTTCCTGCCATTGCTTGGTACGGCGTGTAGAATGCACACATGGGGCAATGCCCATCACGATGACGTTAAAAGTTAGCCCAGACTATGCCTCTTCTCCAAGCACCGTCAGCCTCATTCCCGAAAACAAAGGTGCCGTTATCTCCGGTGGACAGCAACACGTTGCACTCTCGATTATCGGTGCCGCACGTCTCTCTTCGTTCTCTACCACGGTCAGGCAGGATGCACATGACATACATCCCCTCATTATTTCACAAGGAATACTACACCAAGGTGAAAGCCTGTTATTTGTTTTGGGCATGGGGCGCACCGCGCAGGCAGTTCGCACGTTAGCCGCGCAAGAACTGCCTCAGCGGAACTTCGAAGCAGAATTAGCACACACGCTGCACTGTTGGCGACAATGGCTTGCCAATTGTACCTATCAAGGACCTCATACTGATCTGGTACAGCGCAGCGCACTCGTACTCAAAATGATGACCTACGCTCCAACAGGAGCCATTGTTGCTGCCCCTACCACATCTTTACCAGAAGATGTCGGTGGAGTACGTAACTGGGATTATCGCTTTACTTGGCTGCGTGATGCTACCTTTACGCTCTACGCACTGAACATGTTGGGCCTGACTGAAGAGGCCCACGCCTTCACACACTGGTTACGCCGTCTTTCCTATACCAATGGCGAAGACCTACAAATCATGTATGGTATTCGTGGTGAGCGTAACTTATGTGAACGCGAACTTCCCAATCTCAGTGGCTACTGTGACTCGCGTCCAGTACGTATTGGCAACGGAGCAGCACAGCAAAAGCAGCTTGATGTCTTCGGCGAGGTACTCGACTGCATCCATATCTACCGCCGTCAAGGCTGCTTCGAACTCTACTATGAGAAGCTCGAAGGTCCATTGTGGGATATGATGCGTATGCTGGTCGAGCATGTTTGTGTTCACTGGCAGGAGACCGATAGCGGTATCTGGGAAGTGCGTGGCGAGCCTCGGCACTTTGTCTACTCCAAAGTCATGTGCTGGGTTGCGCTTGATCGTGGCATTAAAGCCGCCGAGCAAGTGAATCTCGAGGCAGACCTCATGCGCTGGTATCGGGTGCGTGACCAGATTCGCGCCGACATTCTTACACATGGCTATAATACCGCGCTTGGAGCTTTCACACAATCCTATGACGATAGCGCATTGGACGCCTCTGCCCTTCTGCTCCCACTGGTCGGCTTTATCGCGCCCGATGATCCACGCATGCGCTCAACCGTTGATCGCATTATCGAACAACTCACCGATAAGCATGGCTTTGTCTATCGCTACCTCGTTGACGATGGATTGACTGGCTCAGAAGGAACCTTTGCCATCTGTACCTTCTGGCTGGTAGATAATCTTGCCATGCAAGGACGTATTGACGAAGCACGCTCGCTCTTCGAGCGTCTACTCACCTACGCCGGACGACTAGGCATGTTTTCAGAGGAGATCGACCCATCCAGCAACAGAGCATTAGGCAACTACCCACAGGCATTCACACATATTGCCCTCATCAATAGTGCCCTCAACCTGCAACGCACAGAAAGACGCCTCGCGCAGCATGAACATCAAACTCAATCGGTTGTTGCTGCATTTGCCTCACAAGATACCTTGTGAGGCAAAGGGGATGCACACCCAGACAAATTCGCCCTCTCGACAAGAGTTCGCTGAGCATGATACCATTTTTGTGGCCGTAATAGCTTGCCAATGTTCATACGATGGGCGGCGTGGTAGGGGTCCCATTCATGGCGCCGACATCGTACATGCTGATGACGGGCGCCATGAACGGGACCCCATACGCATCAATCTAAGAATGGATGGGCTTCACGAAGTGAAGACGTTCCTCGTTCCCGTAGGGGCGGGGGCGGCGTGGCGGGATGGGTGGGGACCCTTGGGTCGCCCTCCATCGTGGGAAAAACGGGCATGACGGGCAACATTGGCACGTCAGGGCGACTCAAGGGTCCCAGCCCATCCAGCCCCTACGGGACGAGCGACACCCCCATCCTATAAAGCCCATCCTTTCGCGAGCTTGATGCGTAGGGGCCTGATTGAGCGCGCCCGTCGTGGCAATAATCAATTCCGCCAACATTGTGCAAGCCACCAGCGGGCGCGCTCAATCAGGCCCCTACGACTTATTTGCACTACGTGCATAATAAAAAACGTATGCTCCTACCAAATTTATCATATTATGGCCCATCTGTACAATATAAAGTAGGAGGTGAAGATGAACCAAAGCATACAACTAGTAAATGATACGAGCAACAAAAACCATACTCCCTGGTTATCTTTACTACATCTATGGCTCGCCAACTATTTTAAAGAGCCCATAGCTCAGGATGATCTTGCTATTCTGATGAACAGCCTCTCTCATCTCTACAATCGTACTGACATGCTGTATAGTAGCTTGCTTCCAGCCTTGAACAGTAGCAGATCAGAGACGGGTGTACGCTATAACATGTGGGCCTCCCTACGAGCAGTGAAACGTCATATCGAGCGTATAGAATTGCTTTGCCATTTGCTAGGCGGGATGACAGCAAGTATGTTGGACGTATTAGGGCATCTCCAAGCGCAAGAAGGAACAGCCCAAGCGTCCTTTATCACCAGCCAGGAAACCTGGGATGGTGCTCTGGCTACGTTTATCGACCCTATAGAGCAGTGGCAACTTACATACCTGGAACAGCCTTCTTTTGTCACTCTGTTTGTTGAACGTTTTGCTTCCTCTACTACATTAGCGCAATTCGATAACGCTTGTGCTCTTGTGCTGCACAGCAGTAGGGCGATCTTTCGTGACATTCTACCAGACGTATAAGCAATCGGTAGCGGTGATGATGAAGCACTGGCAACAGTTTTGCTTGATATGACACAACACACAGATCAGATACTTCTACATATCGAGAGCTTACTGGAGCCTCTGCAAATGCTTATCAAACAGTATGCGCTTTCGCACGAAATAGAGTGATCTTAACCACAAATCAAGAGTCTTAACAAGAATACAACCATATTCTCGACGCTATTGTCTACATAATACGCTATCATTAGTAATAAGAAATCAAGAACGTCATCATTCTCAGGAGGAAACTGTGCCATGGGCAACCAAGCTGCAGCACTCGTGGAGCATACAAAAAGTATATACTCATACAAAGTTGTAAATACGATACAGGCGATTGCATCGACATTGCAATTTATCACCACAACAGAGGTAGAACACGTTGCCTTAGTGGCTATCACGCTAGAGTTTGAGCACGAGGGAAAGGCAAACTCTGCACACCATATACAAGAACAGCAGAGCACATATTATTACCTAGAACATATGCGCACCCTTGTACGCAGAACCGATGTTGTGTTCTTGCTCAATCATACCCTATACTTTCTTCTGCTTGGAGCCAACCTCCAAGGTGGACAAATAGTACAAACGCGCCTATGGGATGCACTGCTCTGGCGTATTCATAATATTGATGATATAGAGGTCCTACGGCCATCTCGCATGACGATAGGACGTTACTACTCAGGTCTGCTAGAGAGAAGGAAGGAGGGGATGGCCACA
>JRHI01001334.1_pt1 | contig 21301 bp, 18 predicted proteins | sample 215371 | NCBI WGS metagenome assembly JRHI01 (sample SAMN02929681, study PRJNA255918) | sediment metagenome | biome: cave system; feature: Ice Cave; material: Sediment; isolation source: sediment from deep within a dark volcanic ice cave with no known source of... ...
GGCCCACACGGTGCGGCTCGGTCGCGATCACGATCCCCGCCTCGCCAGCACGGATGGCCGGGCCGATGAACTCGGCGACCGCGTCGAGGAGGAACGCATCCGTCTCGTAGAACTGGACAACGTGCTCGGCCGCGCCCAACTCCCGCCACTCCGGGCGGGGCACGCACCGGCACCCGGTGCCGTTCTCGGCCGCTTCCCCATCACCCAGATTCCGGGCAACCCACGAGCGGGTGCCGGCGGGCCCGGTCTGCACGAGGACCCGATCCAGGTCTTCGCGCGTGATGCGCGTGGTGCGGTGCCCCAGCCGCGCGGCGGGGAGGCGGCCATCGCGGATCCAGCGCCAGATGCTGACCCGGCTGACGCCGAGCAGCTCCGCCGCTTGGGAGACGTTGTAGTAGGCACGTTCGGCGAGGGCCATCGGGATCGCTCCTGGACAGGGCCGAGCGGCGTTGGAGACGCCATTCATGTGTTTCGGAGTGTAACAAATGCTGGATGGGTGGCGCATCCCCACTCGGTCAACCTGACACCCGGTGACACGCGCACCCCGATCGGCACGGCCGCCCTCCATCTTCACCGTGGTCAGATCGTCGTTGCCATCGCAGTGTGACTGGTCGCCCACCCCCCGCCCGGCGTATCCTAGGTCCTAGGGAAGAACCAGAACCAGCACCACGGCGAGTCCAGACGGTTGACTGAGGAGAACGGGTCGATGCCGAGGCTTCGTGCGCCAGCCGCCGGTTCCGGGGCGCGTTCGTTGGCTGTGCTTGCGGTCGTCGCGATCGTCGTCGCCGTCGCGACCGGAGGCTTTGGCTGGCAGCGACCGGCCCTGCGGACGTCGGCACAGCAGGCGACGGATGTCCCATCCGGCGACGTGATCGTCGTTCTCAAGGACCGCGGCGCGAACCCCCAGGACGTCGCCGATCAGGACGGCGTTCGTCCGCGGCGGGTCTACCGGCACGCCATCAACGGCTTCGCCGTCAACCTCTCGCCGGAGCAGGCACGCCGGATCGCGCGCCGGTCGCGTGTTGCCTACATTGCGGCGGATCTGCCGATGGAAGCGGCCTCCCAGACGATCCCGACCGGCGTTGACCGGGTCGACGCCGACCTCAACCCGATAGCTAACATCGGTCACGGCACCCAGATCGGTGCCGACGTCGCGGTGCTCGACTCGGGGATCGACCCGGCGCATCCAGACCTCAACGTCGCGGGCGGCATCGATTGCATCAACGCCGGGACGTATGCCGACAGCTATGGTCACGGCACCCATGTCGCCGGGATCATCGGCGCCAAGGACAACGACATCGGCGTCGTGGGCGTCGCGCCGGGTGCGCGGCTCTGGTCGGTGCGCGTCCTGAGCAGCAGCGGCGGGGGCACGACGAGCTCGCTCATCTGCGGCCTCGATTGGGTCGCCGCCAACGCGGGGACGATCGACGTCGTCAACATGAGCATCACCGGGTCAGCGGGCGCGACGGAGAACACGAAAATCTGCTCGGGCAGCCCGCTCCACCAGGCGATCTGCAACGTGGTCAATGCCGGCGTACCCGTCGTCGTCGCCGCCGGCAACAGCGCCAAGGACGCCGGCAACGTGACGCCGGCGACCTACGACGAGGTCATCGCGGTGTCGGCATTCAACGACTTCAACGGCAAGCCGGGCGGCGGTGCCAGCCCACCCGCCGGCTGCTCGACCAGCAACCTCGACGACCATTTCGCGTCCTACAGCAACTATGGGCCGGCCATCGCCATCACCGCGCCCGGCACCTGCATCTACTCGACCGCGATGGGCGGCGGCTATGCCTACCGGAGCGGCACCAGCATGTCCTCCCCGCATGTCGCCGGGGCGGTCGCGCTGTTCAAATCCCTCAACCACGGCGCGAGTTCGGCGGCCGTCCGCGCCTGGCTGCTCAGCACGGCGTCGCAGCCGCAGAACTCGCCGTACGGCATCACCGGCGCCCCGTCGTCCGAGCCGGTCCTCTGGCTCGGGGCGGGCGGCGTATCGACTCCGACGCCCACCGGCACGGCCACCGCAACCGCGACCGCGACCGCGACCGCCACCCCGACGAATACTGCGACCGCAACCGCATCGCCGACCGTCGGTCCGACGAACACGCCAACGCCGACCACCACAACCACGTCGACCGCCACGGCTGGTACGACGGCAACGAACACGGCGACCGCGACCACAACTGCCAACCCGACCGCGACTGCAACCAACACGGCAACGGCGATGGCGACCGCCGTGCCGCCGACGACCCCGCCGGACACCAAGTACGCCATCACCGGCAGCAGCCGTTCCTACAATTCGGCGTTCTCGACGTTGGTCTGGGACAACGACCTCACTACCGTCTGGACGACCACCTCCAGCTCAACGCCGACGTTCGCCTGGGTCTACGTCCAGGTTGGGTCGGTCCAACCGATCGGGAAGGTGCGCTGGGTCTTCGGTGAGACGGGGCTGGCCGACTCGTTCATGATCCAGGTCTCGAACGATCGCAGAACCTGGACGGCGGTCTCGCCCACGCTGGGGAACGCCCCGGCCGGCGCCTGGCAGGAGCTGACCGTCAACCGCAACGCCCAGTACGTCCGCTGGTTCTTCAGCAACCCGAATTCGATCCCGACGCTCGGGGGCATCGCCGAGGTCGAGGTCTGGCGGCCGACCCCGGACGTGCCGGCAACGGCCACCGCGGTGCCGACCGACACGCCGACTCTATCTCCGACGCCGACGCCCATCGCCACACCGACCCCATCCCCCACGCCGACGCCCACCGACACGCCGACCCCAACCCCCACGCCGATGCTTACCGCCACGGCCACGCCATCGTTCTCAGCCAATGCCTACCCGATCGCCGGCAGCGTCCGCTCCGGCAACTCGCTGCTGTCGACCGTCGTCTGGGACCACGACCTGAGCACGGTCTGGACGACGAACACCAGCACGCCGCCCCACTCCGGGTTCTTCTACGTCTCGCTGGGCGCGGTCAAGCCGATCGGCACCATCCGCTGGATCTTCGGCCAGGATGGGATGGCCGATGCGATGCGGATCATGATCTCTACCGACAAGGTCCATTGGACGACGATCGCGCAACCCAACGGCGCGCCCATCGGCGTCTGGCAGGGGCTCGACGTCAGCGTCAGCGCGCAGTACGTGCGCTGGTTCTTCAACAACCCGAATTCGATCCCGACGCTCGGGGGCATCGCCGAGGTCGAAATCCTGCCCCCGCCCCAGGGCGCCTCGCTGCCGGAGCAGCCGACCGTCGCGCCGACCGCGATCATCGCGCCGACAGCGACCGTTCCGCCGACGGTGACCGTCGCCCCGACCGACGTTGCGACGCCGACCGCGGCGGTCGCCGAAGCCCCCTCGGCGACGGCCCGGCCGGCCGACGAGCCGACAACCACGGCGACCCCGCAACCGACCGACACCGTAGCGCCGACCGCCACCGCAACCGACACGCCCGAGCCCGCGGTCAGCCCGACGACCGGCGATGCGCCGACCGACGAGCCGGCGCCGGCGGCAGCGGCGAGTCCCGCCCTAGCCGCAGCCACCGCGACGCCGTATGCCGTCGTGGGTACGCGCCACACGGCGAATGCCGGCAACGGTCGGGTGCTCCTCGACGACGACCCCACAACCTACTGGGTGACCAACGCGGACAGGCCGCCGCCCCTGGCGGCGGTCACCCTCGACCTCGGCACCGTCAAACCGATCGGCACGATCCGCTGGCGTTTCGCGGTCGGCGGCTTGGCCGACGGCATGCGGATCGACGTCTCGTCTGACCGCCGGACCTGGACGACACTCGCCGCGCCCGGCGGCGCCGATCCCGGCCCGTGGCAGGACCTCGCCGTCGGCACCGAAGCGCGCTACGTCCGCTTCACCTTCACCAACCCCAACGGCACCGCCCAGCTTGGAGGCCTCGCGGACGTGCAGATCGTGCCCTGACGGCCCTCACCCGCCGGCCCCCTCTCCCAAGGTTGGGAGGCATGCAGTACGTCCGGCGAGCCACGGTGTGCCCCCGCATTGCCCTCACCCCCTGGCCCCCTCTCCCAACGTTGGGAGAGGGGGGGACGGCCCTGGCCGCTGAGGCGTCATGGTGCCAGGAGCCTCCAACCGTGCCTTGGGGGCGCCCCCGCTGGCACGGTTGGGTTGGGGATCGATCAGCACAGGGTCGTCCGCAGTCACATCACCCGCGCAAGCGAGTACCGCGGGCCCTACCACTTCGGTCCATGTACCTATCACGAATCTCCCCGCGAGGAAAGGCCCGATCGTGGCTTCGACCCGTTTGACGTACGTCGAAGGATCGGCTATCATTCAGGCAACGAGTAGAACATGCTTTCTATATGCTGGACCCGCGCCCCGGACCGTGACCGAATCCCTGAAGGAAGGATGGCTCCCATGACAGACCGCGAGCGGGCGATCGATCTCGCGATTAGCCAGATCGAGCGCCAGTTCGGCAAGGGCTCGATCATGAAAATGGGCGAGACCAACAGCATGCAGGTCGAGGCGATCCCGACCGGCAGCATCGCGCTCGACCTCGCGCTGGGCATCGGCGGCGTCCCGCGGGGCCGCGTCACCGAGATCTACGGGCCGGAGTCGTCCGGCAAAACGACCCTCGCTCTCCACATCATCGCCGAGGCGCAGAAGATGGGCGGCATCGCCGCCTACATCGACGCCGAGCACGCCCTCGACCCACTCTATGCCGGCCGCCTGGGCGTCGACCTGGGGGACCTCCTGATCTCGCAGCCGGACACCGGTGAGCAGGCGCTCGAGATCGTCGAGACCCTCGTCCGCTCCGGCGCGATCGACGTCATCGTTATCGACTCGGTCGCCGCCCTCGTGCCGAAGGCGGAGATCGACGGCGACATGGGCGATTCCCACGTCGGTCTCCAGGCGCGCCTGATGAGCCAGGCACTGCGCAAGCTGACCGGCGCCATCAGTCGCTCGAAGACCTGCGTCATCTTCATCAACCAGCTGCGGTCGAAGATCGGCGTCATGTTCGGCAACCCGGAGACGACGACCGGCGGCAACGCCCTCAAGTTCTATGCCTCCGTCCGCCTGGACATCCGCCGCATCGAGGCGATCAAGACCGGGACGGATTCGGTCGGCTCGCGGGCGCGCGTCAAGGTCGTCAAGAACAAGGTCGCGCCGCCGTTCCGCCAGGCCGAGTTCGACATCATGTACAACGAGGGCATTTCGGTCACGGGCAGTGTCCTCGACGTCGCCACCGACCTCGGCATCGTCCGCAAGACGGGGGCCTGGTTCTACCTCGGCGAGGAGCGGCTCGGCCAGGGCCGGGAGAACGCCAAGGAATTTCTCAAGCACAACCCGGACATGCTGGAAGAGATTCGCACCCGCATCAAGGCCGGCTCGCCCGAGCTCTCCGGCAAGATCTCCTTCGACGGCTCCGAGAGCGGCGCGAACGGCCTCGCCGAGGACGCTTAGCCGAACGTCGCGAGTCGCGAGCTGACAGGACACGCTCGGCCGCGGAGGGCGCTGCTTGCGGGACCCCGACCAGCGTGGCCACCCCTCATCTTCCCCGTGGCCGAGTACGAGTGCGGCGTGCTCTCGTCATGGGGCAGGTTGCCCGAATCGGAGAGAGATTCCTCGACAGGCTCGGAATGACGGAGTTGTGTGGCGCGGCACCCGGCCTCGACTCACCAATCGACGTTGGACAGTGCATGATCCGAGGCCGGGCACGGCGTCGCGACGGAAAGAGGAGCGGCCGATCACCGGCGATGATCGCGGGGCAAGCGCCAGAGTCCGGCGTTCGCGGCTTGGTCGTCGGGCTCCGGCGCTCTCGGAGGTCAGACGACCTGGACCTCGTCGGGCATGGTCTGCCCGATCCCGAGCGCGCCCAAGGTCGCCCAGGTTGCCGGAGCGGCGGCTCCATCCGGCAGAAGGGCCGCGATAAGCAGGTCGAGGTCGCCGGCCACGTCCACGTCGAACGTTGCCGGTAGCTCGGCGACGCACAGACCAAGGGCGGTCGACCGCTCCCGCAACGCGTCCGCCGCGCCGGCCGTGCTCATCGGGACCCCCGCCAGCACGTCGTGAACGCCCCGTACGCCGATCAGATAATACCCGCCGTCGCGGACGCGACCGAAGACGACGTCGTGGTGCCTAAGCGCGGCGAACGCGGCGTCGACGACGGCACGACGCACATGCGGCGAGTCGGACGCGATCAGCACGGTCCGCCGGTAGCCGTGCTCGTGCCCCCACCGCAGCAGATTCGTCTGCCGCTCCCCCCAATCTTCGCCAACCTGGGCCACGTAGCGTGCCCGGTTCGCCGTTGCTCGTCCGACAAGGCCGGAGATGACGGCCGGAAAGTCGGAATCGGCGGGCGTGAACGCCCAGCCGAGCTGGTAGCCGGGCGCCGGCCCGGCGCCCGGCGTGAAGCGCGCGGCGAGGTCGGTCAGGAACGCGCGATACAGGGCGGCGGCGCGCTCCATGCCGATCGCCGCGCCGAGTCGCGTTTTAGTCTGGCCCGGAAGCGGCGCTCGCGCGGCGATCAGCAACAGGTTCTCGCCGGGGTGGTCGGTCATTGACGGTGGCCTCCGTCATCCGTCAGGGCGGTCCGGGCAGGTCGTGACGGCGTAGCAGGTAGAGCCGGCCCGGTTTGGAGAGCAGCGAGCCGAGCCACGACGAGTACTCGCGCTGGTTGACGACGTCGTAGCCGTCGCGCGGGAGGCCCGAGACGACGTAGCTGGAGTCGGTCGGCTTCCCGTAAAAATCGGTCCACCACGGTCCGTAGGGTGTGTGGCTCTGGGTGATGTGGTTGTCGAGCGCATAGGTATACAGGTGGTACCCGTCCCAGGCGGCCCCAGCGTCGAGCCGATCATTCGCGACGCCGTCCGCGTTGGCAGACGCGGCCATGTCCCAGACCGACCCCATGTAGACGAGGTAGTCCCTCGTCCCGACCGTCGAGTAGACGGCGAAGACGGCGACGATTGCCCAGGCGACAGGACTGAAGAGGCGCAGGTCGCGGCTGGCCCAGAGCGCCAGGCAGATGCTCAGCGGCAGCAGGGGCAGCAGGTAGCGATCGAGGGAGAAACCGCGATTCAGGTAGTGATAGGACGGCGGCAGGATACCGACGACCTGGCACAGCCCGATCGCGACGATCAGACCGGCGTTGGCCCGCCCCGGGGTGCCGCGGGCACCGAGCGCGCGGCAGAGCACGACGGCGAGGAGGAGGGTTGCGGCCGCGCAGACCGCCGTCGTCACATCGAAGATGCGCCCCGCGAAGAGGCGCGGTTTCGCGCCGAGGACGTCGGGCGGGCCGATGCCGCCCGCCCCGACGAACTGCGGGATGTACGGCATCCGTCCGCCCCGCACCTGGTGGACCGCGAGACCGGCGACGACGATCGCTTCCCAGCCGCAGATGGCGAGCCAACCGGCCCACGGCGTCGAGACCACGGCCCGGCGCACGCCGGGGATCGCGGCCGCCGCAACCGGCAGCGCGAAGAACCCGAGGTACATCAGCTCGATGAACGTCAGGTTGCGGGCGAGCTCCCAGCTGCCGCCCCACCCCGCGGCGACCATCTCCTTGGAGAACGATTGCTGGACGTCCGGGACGTCGTTCGCGTAGCGCAGCCAGACGTAGTACCCGACGACCGAGACGGCTGGGATCGCGGTCACGCGGAGGAGGAGGACGAGCCCTCGGCGGGTCGGCCGCAGCGGCAGCCGCCGGCTCAGGAGGAGAAAGACCACGACCGCGAACGGGATGAGCGCACCCTGCTGCCGGGTCAGGAACGCCGCGGCGGCGGCGGTCGACCCCAGGATCGTGGCCCGCGCATCGACCCCGTCCGGCTCCAGGCCGCGGAGGTACAAGAACGTGGCGATGAGCAGCAGCGCGGTGAAGTGCGGGTCGGTCATAAAGGTGAAGGCGAGGCTGAACGAGAGCGGGTTGAAGAGGTACGCCGCCGCACCAAGGGCGCTCCGACCACGCGCGACGCCGAGCCGGCGGCAGATGCCGTAGAGGGCGAGCGCGCCGAGGGCGACCATCACGACCGTCGCCACGCGAACGACACCGAGCGACACCCCGAACAGCAGCGCGAAGAGCGCTCCCCACAGCACCTGGAAGACCGCCGTCGCCGCCACGACTGGGAAGATGGTCAACCGACCCTCGCGGAGAAGAATCTCCACCGGCCGGGAGTAGCCCCAGTCATCGGTGGTCGCCACCGGCGTGAGCGTCGGGACGATGACCGCCGCCGCGGCGTACACCGCGAGCACCGCGACGACTGGCCAGTGGGGTCGGACGCGGGACAACGCCCGGGCGAGGAACGCGGTGCGTGGCCGGAAGCCTTCAATTTTGCGGGCGAGGACCCATGTCATCCGTCGCGTCTCGGCTCCATCGGACAGGAGACGGCGTCCATCGCCTGGCCCAGGTCCGCGATAATATCGGTCGCATCCTCCAGCCCGACCGACAATCGGATCGTCGCGCTGCGATAGGCGCGCGCCGACGCGGACGCATCGTCGCCGGCGACCCTGGCCATGGGCGGGTAGGAGACGATCGTCGTGGTGCCGCCCACGCTCGGGACGTACGGGATCGTCTTCAGCGCCCGAATTGCCCGCTCCGCCGCCGCCGGCCCCCCGCTCAGATCGAACGCGAGCAACCCACCGGCACCGATCGGGAGGAGTCGCCGGGTCAGGTCGGCGCGATCAGCGGGCGGCCGCCCCGGATAGCGAACGCGCGCGACGGCGGGATGACCCGCGAGGAACGCGGCGACGGTCGCGGCGGTTTGACTGACCCACGCCATTCGGGGCGCCAGCGTCTTGATCCCCCGGAGCGTCAGCCAGGCCTCCAGCGGCGCCAGCGTCGGACCCGTCAGGTACGCGGTCCGGCGGATGCGTTCGATGAGCGCCGCGCCCCCGGCGACGATGCCGGCGGTCACGTCCTGGTGACCGCCGAGGAACTTTCCAGCGCTGTGGACGACGAGATCCGCGCCATGATCGAGCGGCCGGCAGAGGGCAGGGGTGGCAAAGGTGTTGTCGACGCAGAGGAGTGCGCCGCCCTCGTGGGCGATCGCGGCGATGCGCGGCAGATCGGCGAGTGCCATCGCCGGGTTCGAAATGGTCTCGACGATCACCAGTCGCGTCCTGGGATCCAGGGCCGAGCGCAGCGCGACCGGATCGTTCGGGTCGGCGAGCGTCGTGCGGATGCCGAAGCGCGCCAGATGCTCCGTCAACAGCGCGGAGGTATCGCAGTAGCAGCAGACCGGGGCGACGACGTGGTCGCCGGCGGCGAGCAGCGACAGGAAGGTCAGGGAGATCGCGGCCATGCCGGAGGCGACGGCGTGGGCGTCGGCCGCGCCTTCGAGATCGGCGACCGCCCGTTCCAGCGCCCGCACGTTCGGCAGCCCGTCCCGTGCGTAGAGGGGCTCACCGGCCGCAAAGGCCGCGTCGGCCAACGATGCATCGGCGAAGGCGTACACGGCGCTCTGGTGAACAGGTGAGATCAATGGTCGGACCGGGTCAGCCGTGTCTTCGCCTGCGTGCGCGGCTCGCGTGCGAAAGGTGGCACCAGTGGCGACGGGTGTGGGAGCCAGGGCGGCACGGTCGGCGTCGAACGGGACGTCGTGTGCGTCAACCCAAAGCATCCTCACCCCCTCCGTGGACCGATGATCGTCCCCCTCGCGCCGCCATCGGCCGCGGGACACGGACAGCATAGCGTTGGACGCCGATGAACATCGTGACAAATGTGACAGAGTCGCCATCAATCGCGGACACCGGTCGCCTGCTGACCAATGGTACGAAGGCATCCGGCGTCGCGATCACGCCCTGCGGGAAACGGCCGGTTCCGGGCCGGCCACCGGCCTCGGCTCAGAAGGGCCAGCGGTGGAGAACGGGAACCGCGCGCACGATTGAGCGGTCGATCCCCCAGACGCGCCCGGCGGGCACCAGGGCCAGGACAATGAGGGGTAGGTACTCGTGTGGTTGCTCGAACAGCCAGCGGTTGCTGGAGAAGTAGACGAGCGCCAGAAAGAGCTGCTGGCCGAGGTCGATCAGTGCGCTGAGTCGCGACGCCAGGCCTAGGATGAGCAACGCGCCGGCGCCGACCTCGATCCCGGTCGTCACCCACTGCCAGATGTTCCAATGGGCGAGGATGACGTCGTTGACGAAGCGCTTGAGGTACGGGAGCTGCGTGCCGCGGTTGTCCCGCTGGTTGACCTCGAAGTTGAGGATGTTCCGCGCCACGTCGCGGTTGATCAGGTTGGCGTGGTATGCGCCGGCGTTGATCTGGACGAAGCGGTTGTCGAGCTTGGCGAGCCCGTTGGCGAAGATGATCAGCCCGAAGAAGACGCGGATTACCGCCATGCCGCGCCCGAACAGCACGGGGTTGAGGAACGGCGCCGAATCCGGAGACATGGGTGCGGGCGGGAACGGGGCCGTCGTTGTGCTCATCGATCCTCCTCCTGGTTGTGGGCGAGCCAGCCGCGCGCGGCGGCAACCACCGCCGCCAGCGCCTCCTCGGCGCCGCCAGCGGGTCCCTTCTCGAAGTCGCCGTCCACCTGGGCCATCTGGTTGGTGACGTGCGCGAAGCAGATCACGGGGCGTCGGCACGCCCGGGCGAAGGCGAAGAGCGCCGCGGCCTCCATCTCCACGGCGAGCACCCCGGCCGCCGCGGCGGCGGCGAGGGCCGAACGCGTCTCACGGAACGGCGCGTCGGTCGTCCAGGTGGCCCCGCACCGGACCGCGATCCCGGCGGCGTCCAGACCGCGCGCGGCCGTGTCGATCACGCCCGGGTCGGCGTCGACGGCCGCGGCCGGAGGCAGATAGCGATGGCTGGTCCCTTCGCCGCGCAGCGACCGGTCGATGAGGATCATGGTGGGCAGGGCCAGGCCGGGCGCGACCTGGCCCGCGGACGTCACGCTCACAAGAAGCCGACAGCCGGAGGCAAAGACCTGCTCAGCGACCAAGACGGCGAACGGCGCGCCGACGGCGCATCCCACCACCCCGACTCACAGACCATCGACGTCGGCTTCGAACAGTTCGGTGTGGTAACAGGCCCAGGACCGGGAGCGGGTGGCCCGCCCGGTCCGGACGAGGTAGCGGACGATGTCGCCGTCGGGGTCGAGCAGGCAGATCGGCGGCACGCGCCCGGCGGGCAGTCCGCGCTGCTGGCGCGCTTCGCGCAGCAAGTTCTCGGGGCGGAAGATCGACGACTCGCCCTGATCGTCGCGGACCAGGAAGCGCAGCCCGTCTCCCGTCCGATCGGACGTTGTCGCCACGTCTGTACTCCCTTCCGCCAGGCGGCGGCTGTCGGCATCATACTGCGTCACGGCCCGCGCAACCCCGCGTCGCCACTTGGAGTCCACCCCGGCACTGAAGTGCCGGGCTCAACCGACAAAGCCCCTCCGGGGCGAGACCGGAGCGCCGCCGGCTTCGGCAGGGTATTGCGGCGCGCGATAGTCGGTCATGGGTGAGTCCAAGAAGAAGTCTCGTCCGTAAGTGGCTCTCAAGGGATTGAGCCGGCCGAGCCGTCATGCACTACTCCGCTGGCTGCGTGGCGGGGTCATACGACGAGCGGCGGGAGGAGAGCTCTTCGGCGGGGACGTCGGCTTCGGCGGCCTGGCGGTCGCTTTCTTGGCCCGGGAGTGAGTCCCCCACACCCCAGGCGGCATCGACGCGGGGCGTGTAGGCGCCGAGGCGCATCAGGGCGGCCTCTCGGATGTCGAGCGGCTCCTCGCTGAGGAGGGCCTCGGCGAGGTTCTGCGCCTGACGGGAATCGACCGTGGCAGACGCGGGCAAGCCGAACTCGCCGTCCATCGCGCGTCGGACGCGACTCGGGTCGAGGCCGAATGCGCGGGCGACCTGGTCGGCGGTGAAGGTGGCATCGATGCCCTGGTTTTCTCCGGCGAGAGTGCTGGGCTGATTCCGGTCTACCGGTCGGTGGTCCATGGGCGCCTCCGGCTCAGGTGGTTGGGTCGGCGACGGCGCCATGGGGGAGGCGGCGAGTACCGCCGGAGTCCTCTTCCGGGTAGGAGCGATCACCGCCGAGCTGCTCGGCCTGGTTGCTGAAGCCCTCGCCGAAGCCCTCGCCCTGGACCGGCTCGTCGCGGTCGTGGTGCAGGTCGTCGATGGCACGCTGGGGGATCCAGACGCCGGCCGGGACGGCGTCGCCGGCCTGGAGGAGGCTGGAGTCGCCGGTTTCGGCGTTGACATACATCTCGGGCGCGGCGACGATCGACCCGGCGACCTCGATTCGACCGACATCGTCGGGGTCGAGGCGGAGCGCGGCCAGATAGCGGAAACGCCCCACCGGTCCCAGGTCACGTACCATCGTCACGGCGCGTGTCTCCTTCCCCGTCGCCGGGCGACGTGTCGCCCGCCACCTCCTCTGCACGCACCGTGCCACTCCGCCACAGAGGGTTTCGGCAGAAGGAGATTCCGTTCGCGATGATCGACCTGTTGCTGCTGGGCAGCGGCGCGATGCTGCCGCTGCCGGAGCGGTGGCTGTCCAGCCTGCTCGTCAGGTGCCGAGGCGAGCTGACACTCTTCGACTGTGGAGAGGGGACGCAGATTCCCTGGCGCCGCTTCGGGTGGGGGTTCCGACGGGTCGGCGCCATCTGCCTCTCGCACTGGCATGCCGATCACGTCGCCGGGTTGCCCGGATTGCTGCACAGCGTGGCGAACGCCGGGCGGACCGCGCCGGTCCTGATCGTGGGGCCGGTCGAAACGCGGCGAGTCGTCGCGGGGCTGCGCTCGATCGCCCCAGAGCTGCCCTATGAGGTGGTCGTGCGGGAGCTGACGGGAGGCGAGGAGGTGGCGCTGCCGGGCGGGTTGGCGGGGACCGTGCTGCCGACCGAGCATCGGGTGCCGGCGCTGGCCTACCGCGTCGGCGCTGCGCGGGCGCGCCGGTTTGAGGCGGAGCAAGCGCGGGGTCTCGGCATCCCGATCGAGCTGTGGCGCCCGTTGCAGCGCGGTGAGACGGTGCGCTGGCCGGAGGGGGAGGCGGCGCCGGACGATGTGCTCGGGCCAGAGCGAGCCGGGGTGTCGTTCGGGTTTGTGACCGACACGCGGCCGACCAAAGAGATGCCGGCATTCTTGCGTGGTGTCGACCTGCTGATCTGCGAAGGGACCTACGGCGACCCAGCCGATCTTCGGAAGGCGATCACGAACAAGCACATGACCTTCGCGGAGGCGGCGACGATCGCGAAGGAGGCCGGGGTGCGGGCGCTCTGGCTGACGCATTTCAGCCCGGCGCTGGAGGCCCCGGCCACGTTTCTGGGCGAGGCGACGGACGTGTTTGCGAACACGACGATTGGCGAGTCGGGGTTAAGGGTGACGCTGTCGTTTCCGGAGGAGGAGGTGCCTGGGCCGACGGAGGCGAACCGGCCCTGACGGGTGTCCGCGACGAAGGCTGAGGTCACGACGGGGATACGGCCGCGCCGGAAGCGGATCCTCCGGGGCAGCCGAGACTACTGGCCGGGCTGGTTGGCGGGCTGGGGCGCGGGGACCAGGGCGTTGTTGATGAAGGCGACGATGGCGTCGTGGTCGCCGGTGTACACCCAACGGCCGTCGTCGGTCGTTCCCCCCTGGATCAGGGGCTGGGTTAGGGTGCTCAACCTGATGTCCGGCCGCTGCATCTGGTAGGCGATGTGGGCGAGAAGGAGTTGCTGGTCGAGCCCGAAACTGGTCTGGACCGAGTTGCCGAGCGCCAGGATGATCTTGTCGGCGCGGGCGAGCGACGTGAAGCGTTTGCCCTTGTCAAAGAGCGCGAGCAGGACCTGCATCTGACGGTCGCGGCGAGCGTCGTCGCTGTCGGCATGGCGCGTGCGCACGTACTTGAGGGCGCGGTCGCCGTTCATGTGCTGGCGGCCGGCTTGGAAGTCGACGACCTCCGTCCCGTAGTTCTCGGTTGGGTACTGGTCGTCGTGAATGGCGTAGGGGACGGTGACGTCGATCCCGCCCATGGCGTTGACGACCCGCTGAAACCCGGCGAAGTCGAGCAGGACGTAGCCGTCGATCGGCACGCCGAAGTTGGTCTCAATCGTGTCGCGGAGTTTGCCGACCCCGGCGGCAGGGTCGTTCGGGCGATTCTTGACACCGGCGTTGTAGGCCCCGTTGATCTTGTCGGGGCCGACGCCAGGAACGGCGACAAGGAGGTCGCGCGGGATACTGACGGCGGCGACCCGTTTATGGATCAGATCGATGTGGGCAATGATGATGACGTCGGCGTTCTGGTCGCCGCCGTCCGTGCGTCGGTCGACGCCGGCAACGAGGATGGTGAGGTCGGTCTTGCCCTGCCACGTGGGAGAGAGCCCGGGATCGCTGGTGTCGACGCCCGCCGCCGCGACCTGCCTGAGGACATCCAGCGCCGACGGACCACCTCCGCTGCTCTGTGTCTGAACAGCCGCCGTGGCTGTCGCGGGCATCGGGGCTGGCGTGGCGGTCGGAGCGGATTGCGCGGCGGCGGCCGGCGTCGCGGCGGCGACGATGACGCCGGCACTCGACGGACTCGCGCTTGACTTGGCGGGCGCGGCCTGCGTTGGCGTCGCCTGCGGGGCGGACCCGAAGGCGGCGGTCGAGACGCGCGTGGGTAGGGGAACGACGGCGGCGTGCTCGGCTCGGACGATCGCACTGACGATGCGCCAACCCTGGACGCCGAGGACGACGATTGCGAGCAGCCCGATCAAGCCCAGCGCCTGGAAGACGCGGCGCCGTCGAATGACGCGCCGGCTGCGAGGCCAGGAACGCGGTTTCCTCTCGACGGTTGTTGGAAGCGTACGCGTTGGTTGAATGACGAACGGATCCTTTCGCTGTGATGAACGCGGTTGCCAGGCCAGTCTGCGACGAGGCAACCTGATTGCGTTCCTCGCTGCGATGGCCGACACCATTGTAACGGTCCTTTCACGATCAGATGCAAGACCGGGCCCGGATTGGGCGAGATCGGACACCGTGGCAACGGTCCCAGCGCACCCCGGGCACAGGGCGCGGTTGACCGGTGCGAGGGGCGCCCGTATGCTGCCCGCGCAATCGAGGTCGGAGCGGAGAGATGATGGAGGTCGATCGATGACGCCGGGTGCAGCGACGGCGATCCCAGGCTATCCCGGGCTCACGGTTGAGCGGAACGTGCCGTGCCGGATGCGGGACGGCGTGACGTTGATGGCCGACGTCTACCGGCCAGCCGAGGATCGACCTTACCCGGTCATTCTGATCCGGCTGCCGTACGACAAGACCCAGGCCGAGAACGTCGCCTACGCGCACCCGGTGTGGTACGCCCGTCACGGCTACATCGTCGTGGCGCAGGACACGCGCGGCCGCTACGCCTCGGAGGGCGAGTGGTACCCGTTCCGGCACGAGGCCGACGACGGATACGATACGATCGAGTGGGCCGCCCGCCTGCCCGGCGCGAACGGACGGGTGGGGATGTACGGGTTTTCGTACGCTGGCGCGACCCAGCTGCTCCCGGCGACGCTGCGCCCGCCCAGCCTGGCGACAATCTGTCCGGCGATGACCGGTGCCCAGTATTACGAGGGCTGGTCGTACAACCAGGGCGCCTTGGCGCTGGCGTTTCTGGCGTCATGGGCGCTGAGCCTGGGCGTCAACACCGCGCAGCGGCGGCGTGACGACGCGGCGATCGCCTCCTATGCGACCGCGTTCGCCGGCTCGCTGGGGTGGCACTGGTCCCTGCCCTTGAACGGCTACCTGCCGCTGCTGGGAGAGGATACGCGCTACTTCTTCGACTGGCTGGCGCACCCGACCTACGATGACTACTGGCGGCAGTGGAGCATCGACGCGGATTACAGCCGGGTGATGGTGCCGGCGCTGCATGTGGCGGGCTGGTACGACGTGTTCTTGGGCGGAACGGTCAAGAACTTCGCGTCGCTGCGGCGGGAGGCCGGCACGGAGGAGGCGCGGCGGGCGCAGAAGCTGGTGATCGGGCCGTGGTACCACATCCCGTGGAAACCGCTCGTCGGGCAGTCGGCGGAGAACGCCTCGCCGGCGATGGTCGATGACTGGCAGCTCGCCTGGTTTGACCGATTCCTGAAGGACCGGTGGACGGGAGCGCTCGACGCGCCGGCGACGCTGTTCGTGTTGGGTGAGGACCGGTGGCGGGATTTCGACGACTGGCCGCCCGCGGGCTCGACGCCGACGGCGTGGTACCTCCATTCCGACGGCCGCGCCAATTCGGCGTACGGCGACGGAACGCTCTCGCCGGTGCCGCCGGGGGACGAACCGGCGGACGTCTTTACCTATGACCCGGACGTGCCCAACCTGAGCCAGGGTGGTCACTCGTGTTGCTTTACCTTCGTCGCGCCGATGGGGCCGGCCGATCAGGGGCCGAGCGAGCAGTTCAACGGGGTGCTGGTCTACACGAGCGAGCCCCTTGCCGATGACCTGCTGCTGATCGGGGATGTCACGGTGAGGCTCTTCGCGGCGTCGGCGGCGGTCGACACGGATTGGACCGCGCGGCTCTGCCGGGTCGATCCGAGCGGTGTCTCGATCAACCTGCAAGAGGGGATCGTGCGGGCGCGCTTCCGCGACTCCCTGACGAACCCGACGCCGATCGAGCCGAACCGGGTCGAGGAGTACGAGATCCGTCTCGGACCGGTGGGGGTTCGGATTCCGGCGGGCCACCGCCTGCGGTTCGACGTCTCCAGCAGCGACTTTCCGCAATGGGATCGCAACCTGAACACCGGCGGGGTGTTGGGCGAGGAGGGCGCGAGCGTCGCCATCGTCGCGACGCAGGTCGTGCTCCACGACGCGGGGCACCCGTCACGGGTCGTGCTGCCGGTGCTGCGAGGGGAGTGATGCGGGTCGAGCGGAGCGCGCTTGCCGTGCCGGCGTCGAGCTGGCGGATGATCGAGAAGGCGCTGGCCTCGGAGGCGGACGTCGCGTTTCTCGATCTCGAGGACGCGGTCGCGCCGAGCGAGAAGGCCGGTGCCCGGACGAACGTCGTGCGTGCCCTGCGCGAGCTGGACTGGCGGGACAAGCCGCGAGCGTATCGGGTCAACGGGCTCGACACCCCGTTCTGCTACCGCGATCTGATCGACGTCGTCGAGCAAGCCGGGGACCGTCTCGACTTGGTGATCGTGCCGAAGGTCCAGCGGGCAGAAGATGTGCATGTCGTTGCGACGCTGCTCCACCAACTGGAGCTCGGTCTGGGGAGCGAGCACCGCATCGGGCTCGAGATCCAGATCGAAAGCGCGCGGGGATTGGTCGACTGCGAGCGGATTGCGGCGGCCAGTCCACGGATCGAGGCGCTGATCTTCGGGCCGGGCGACTACGCCGCCTCAGTTGGGATGCCGGTGGCGTCAATCGGTGTGCCGGATGACTGGGATCAGGCGTACGGCTCGCACCGGTGGCACCACGCGATGAGCAGGATCCTGGTCGCCGCGCGGGCCGCGGGTGTCCGGGCAATCGACGGGCCGTACGCCGATTTCCGGGACACCGCTGGGTTTCGGCGCTCATGCCGGACCGCCCGCGCCTTGGGCTACGATGGGAAGTGGTGCATTCATCCGAGCCAGCTCCCGATCGCGAACGAGGTGTTCGCGCCGGCGGACCGGGAGATCGCCGCGGCGCGGGCCGTGGTCGAGGCCTACGAGGCGGCGACGCGGGTCGGTCGGGGCGCGATCGCGGTTGGGGGGATGATGGTCGACGGCGCGAGCGTCCGGATGGCCCGGCAGACCCTCAGCGCCGCGCGAACGGCAGGTAAGGTCGACCAACGATGAGCACCGCCGAATGATGAGATCCGAAGCCGGCACCCTGGCGAGCGCCCGGTCGTCGGCGTGGGCGGAGCGCGTGGCGCCGCTGGTCGCGATCCTGGTCGCCTTTGCGGTCCCGCTGCTGATCGTGCCCCCGACGCTCGGCGTGCCGCTGATCGACGACTGGAACTACCAGCTCTCGGTCCGGCATCTGGTCGATGACGGCCGCCTGTGGGTGGCGCCCTGGACGGCGGCGACCCTGCTGTTGCAGATCGTCTGGGGGGCGCTCTTCGCGTGGCCGTTCGGGGTGGGACCGGTCGCCCTCCGCTGCTCGACGCTCGTCGCGAGCTTCGGCGGCACGCTGGCCTGCTACGGGCTGTTTCGGGAGCTCGGCGCGGCGCGGGGGCGGGCGACGGCCGGCGCGATCGCGGTCTGGCTGAACCCAATCATGTTCGGGCTCTCCTACACCTTCATGACCGACGTGCCATACCTGACACTGCTCTCCGTTACGCTCTTTCTGCTGGTGCGCGGGATCAATCGCGGCGACGACCGGTCCGTGGCGGCCGCGTCCGGGGTGGCCGGCCTGTCGTTGCTGATCCGGCAGCAGGCGATGCTGATTCCAGTCGCGCTCGTGGTCTGGCTGCTCTGGGCCCGCCCGATTCGTCCAGGCGGTTCACTCCGTCGCCTGATCGCGGCGGCGGTGCTGCCCTTCGGCGCGGGCTTGGCCCTCTTTGCCGGATGGCTGGCGACCAACGGAACGACGGCGACGCAGGATGTCTACCTGCCGGCATTGCGCGCTGCCGGAGTCGGTGGCCTCGCGACGCTGGTCTGGCAAATGGTCGTCGTGGCGTGCTTCTTTGTCGGGTTGTTCGTGTTTCCAGTGATGGTCGGGGCAAGTCCGAGTCTGCGCGAGGGATGGTCGCGGGCGGGCGCCATTCCGCGTCTGGCCGTCATCCTAGGTCTGGCCGTTCTGGTGACGTGGGAGCAGCGGTTTTGGGAGAGGTGGCATCAAACGTTTCCGTTCATCCCCTGGGGGAGCATGATCCACGAGCAGGGGCTGGGGGTGCTCGACGCCGCGGGGGAACGTCCTTACGTCTTGCCACCGTGGGTTTGGGCAGCGCTGGGCGTCGTGTTCGCGCTCGCCGCGGTCGGTGCCCTGCTCTTGATCGTCACCCGGCGGCGGCCGCCCGATGCCGCGGGGTGGATCCGGTCGCCGGCCGGGCTGCTGGCCGTCGTCGGCGCCGGTCAACTAGCGACCGTGGTCCTGCCATCGCTGCTGATTCGGGAGCACATTACGTTCGACCGGTACCTGCTCCCCCTGCTGCCGTGTGCGATCGGAACCGTGCTCTGGGCGCTGCGGGATCGCCGCTTCGCGCTCGGACCGGTGGTCGTCGTGCTCTGCCTCCTGGCGACCATCGATCTCCTCGGCGTGCAGGATTGGGTTGCCTTCAAGCGGGCGCAGTGGGACACCGCGGCGTGGCTGGTGAACGATCAGGGAATCCCGGACCGGGAGGTCGATGCGGGCCAGCAATGGCTCGGTCTGCGGTTCTACGAGACGAGCTTGGCCTACCCGGAGGACAAGGTGGCACGAAGGCCGGGGGACATCTGGTGGCTCTATGAGCTCGCGCCGATGGTCGATCCGGTCTACATCGTCGCGGCGTCGCCGTATCCTCGCCGTGGGTACCGGCTGGCTGCGGAGCGGCCGTACCACTCGTGGATTCGGCCGGAGGGCGAATCACGAGTGTACGTGTGGAGGAGGGAAGGATAGGAGCCGTGGGGCGGGGGTCATCCAGTCTGACTTCATGGCGCCGCGGGCTGGCGCGCGGGGCTGAACCCCCGCGCTGACCTCCGACAAACCCGGCTGGCGGCGCTGGACCCCGCCCCGTCGTCCGCCCCGCCGGCTGACTTGGACAGGCTGTCGCGTCGAAGCGCGGCTGCTACTCAGCGGCAGCGGGCGCGGCCGTTTCGACCGCCGCCGGTTCGGACGCCGGGCCGGTGACCGGGCCGTCTGCTGAGGTCGCCGCGGGTTGGGTAGCGGCGGCGGCGGCGTCCGCCTGGGCGCGGGCGGCGGTGCGGGCGGCGGCTTCTTCGGCGGAGGCCGCCGCGGCGGCCTCCGCCTGGCGGCGCTGCTCGGCGAGGCGCTGCTCGGTACGAAGGTTCAACCGCTGCTGGCGTTTCGAGGGGCGCGCATCGCCGGCGGCGGTCTCCATGCGCTTCATGAAGCGCTCAACCTGGCCGGCGGTGTCGACGATGCGCTGCTCGCCCGTGTAGAACGGGTGGCAGACGTTGCAGAGGTCGGTGCGCAGCGTCGACCTGGTCGAGCGGGTCGTGAACGTGTTGCCGCAGGCGCAGGACACCTGAGCTTGGACGTACTTGGGATGGATGCCGGGTTTCATGTTCGTCGGTTCTCCTGAAGGGTGCGCTGCCCGCTGGACGTCCAGGCAGGCGAGAGAGCGCCGCGGCTTAGTCGGCCGCGACGGCGGCCGGTTCGGCCTCGGGGGTGCGGAGCGGGCCGCCGCCGATCGGATAGATCTCCGGCGGGTAGACACTGATCTTTTTCTTGTTGCGGGTGACCGCCTCGAACTTGACGACGCCGTCGATCTTGGCGAAGATCGTGTGGTCCTTGCCGATGCCGACGTTGTTGCCGACCCAGAATTGGGTTCCGCGCTGCCGGACGACGATCGTGCCGGCGCGGACGTACTGGCCGTCCGAACGCTTCACGCCGAGTCGTTGCGAGGCACTGTCGCGGCCGTTGCGCGAGCTGCCGACTCCCTTTTTATGCGCCATGATGGTGCTCCTGTCTCGACGTGGACGTCGCGCGAACCGGCTAGCCGTTGATCGCCGTGATCGTCAGGTGCGAAAGCTCCTGACGGTGGCCGATGCGGCGACGGTAGCGCTTCTTTGGCTTGTACTTGAAGACGACGATCTTTTCGCCGCGAAAGTGGTCGTCGACCGACGCCACGACCGACACACCCGGGACCACCGGCGTGCCGACGCGCGTCGACCCGTCGCCGCCAACGAGGAACACCCGATCGAAGGTGATCTGCTCGCCGGCGTCGGTATGCAGGCGCTCGACGGAGATGCGATCGCCGACGCGGACGCGGTACTGTTTGCCGCCCGTCTCGATGATCGCATAACCCCGAAACCCGGCGGGCACCGGCGCCGGCGCGACGGCGTCCGACTCGGGACCGGCCGCGTCGGGGTCCGCGGCCGTCGCCGATGCGGCGACGGCCGGTGCCGCCGCCTCTGCTGGCGAGACCGCTTCGGCATGCTCGTCGTGGCTCTCGCTCAGACGATAGCCTTGGGCGATCGCGTCTGCTTCGGTGGCAAAGCACACCTCAGCGATGGTCGCATCGTAGTCGCGCGTGCCGGGCGCGTGGGCGATCTTGGAGCTGAGATTGCCTTTGATCGGATACCCTGGCGGGCAGGCAGCGGACTCGTCACCGGCGACCCAGCCCTGGCCCGATGTCGTCGCGGAGTCCTTCGGGTCGCCTTCGTAATCGCTCATCTCGCCTCTCGCAAACCTGATGCCCGCTCAGCATCTCACGCACACGAAAATGGGGTGCGTATCGCACCCGCAATGACCCATTGTACCACAGCCGCCAGGCTGCGCCCGCGGGACGGTGGGCAAGCGTGAGTGAGGAACCGGCAGCGCTGCCGGTTCCTCACTCACGCT
>JRHI01001335.1_pt1 | contig 21300 bp, 18 predicted proteins | sample 215371 | NCBI WGS metagenome assembly JRHI01 (sample SAMN02929681, study PRJNA255918) | sediment metagenome | biome: cave system; feature: Ice Cave; material: Sediment; isolation source: sediment from deep within a dark volcanic ice cave with no known source of... ...
ACATGACGCTCGAGGAAGCCGAAGCCTATCTCGCCACGCTCAAGCCGCAGCCGGCAAAAGCACCGGCAAGAGGGCGCGGTCCGGCCGGCGCGACGGAGCTGCCGCCAGGCGGCGTCACCGCGACGGTGGAGGCGCTGTCACGGCTGATCGAGGGGGGACGGCCCGAGTTCCTCGCCAAAACCTGGGTACCGCATCGCCCGCCGCGGCCGGAAAAGTCGGAGGGCGGATTCCGGCTGGGCATCGTGTCGGAGCTGCAGCCGAAAGGCGACCAGCCGCAGGCGATCGGCGAGCTGGTTGCCGGCGCCAATGCCCAGGAGCGGGACCAGGTGCTTCTCGGCGTCACCGGCTCTGGCAAGACCTTCACCATGGCCAAGGTGATCGAGGCGACGCAGCGGCCGGCGCTTGTGCTGGCGCCGAACAAGACGCTCGCCGCCCAGCTCTACGGCGAGTTCAGGAGCTTCTTCCCGGAGAACGCSGTCGAGTACTTCGTCTCCTACTACGACTACTACCAGCCCGAGGCCTACATCGCGCGGACCGACACCTACATCGAGAAGGATTCGTCGCGCAACGAGGAGATCGACCGGCTGCGCAACAGCGCCACCCGCGCGCTGCTGACGCGCCGCGACGTCATCGTGGTGGCCTCCATCTCCTGCATCTACGGCATCGGCTCCCCCGAGAACTACATCGGTGAGTCGGTGAAGCTGCGCCTCGGCACCACGTGGCGCCGCGACATCCTGCTGCGCAAGCTCGCGGATCTGCAGTACACCCGCAACGACACCGACTTCGGTCGCTCGCGCTTCCGCGTCCGCGGTGACGTGGTGGACGTGCAGCCGTCCTACGACGAGGTGGCGACGCGCGTCGAGTTCTTCGGCGACGAGGTCGAGTCGATCAAGGAGTTCGATCCCCTGACCGGCGAGGTGCTGGCCGTGCGCGACGAGCTGACCGTGTTCCCCGCGACACAGTACGTCACCCCGCGCGAGCAGCTCCTGCTGGCCATCACGCGCATCGAGGAGGAGCTCAAGGAGCGGGTCGCCGACTTCGAGTCGCGCGGCCGTCTGCTGGAGGCGCAGCGCGTGCTGCAGCGCACCAACTTCGACCTCGAGATGCTGCGCGAGACCGGCAGCTGCGCCGGCGTGGAGAACTACTCGCGCCACCTCGCCGGTCGCGGCGAGGGCGAGCGGCCCAACGTGCTGCTCGACTACCTGCCGGACGACGCCCTGGTCATCGTCGACGAGTCGCACGTCGCGGTTCCGCAGATCGGCGGCATGTACGGGGGCGACCGTTCGCGCAAGATCCCGCTGGTCGAGTACGGCTTCCGGTTGCCGTCCGCGCTCGACAACCGCCCGCTCACCTTCGCGGAGTGGGACGCGATGGTGGGCCAGATCGTCTACGTCTCGGCGACCCCCGGCGACTACGAGCAGCGCCAGTCGGCCGAGGTCGTGGAGCAGGTCATCAGGCCCACCGGCCTCATCGATCCGGTGGTCGAGGTTCGGCCCAGCGAGGGCCAGATCGACGACCTGCTGGGCGAGATCCGGCGTGTCACCGAGATCGGCGATCGCACCCTGGTGACGACGCTGACCAAGAAGATGGCCGAGGACCTGACCGACTACCTGCGCGAGACCGGGGTCAGGGTCCGCTATCTCCACAGCGACATCGACACCTTGGAGCGGGTCGAGATCCTGCGCGACCTGCGCCTCGGCGTCTTCGACGTGCTGGTGGGCATCAATCTGCTCCGCGAAGGGCTCGACCTCCCCGAGGTGTCGTTCATCGCCATCCTCGACGCCGACAAGGAGGGATACCTCCGGGGCTACCGCTCGCTGATCCAGACCATCGGCCGCGCGGCGCGCAACATCCGTGGCCACGTGGTCATGTACGCCGACTCGACCAGCGAGGCGATGCAGCACGCCCTCGACGAGACCGAGCGGCGCCGCCGCCTCCAGGTTGTCTACAACGAGGAGAACGGCATCACCCCCATGACCATCGTCAAGGCGGTGCGCCAGCTGGAGACGCGGCGCGACGAGACCGCCACCCTGGCGGCGGCGTTCCAGGAGGCCGCCGGCCTTCCCGCCGACGAGCTGCTCCGCGTGGCGCGCGACATCGAGAAGGAGATGAAGCGCGCCGCCAAGGACCTGGAGTTCGAGCGCGCCGCCGACCTCCGCGACAAGCTGGTCGACGTGCGGCGCCGCATCGACGACGCCGACGTCGGCGCCGGCGGCCAGCTGGCCGGGACCTCATCGGGTTCGCGCGGCTCGCGCGGCCGGCCGCGGAGGCGCCGCACCGGACCCTGACCAACCGGCCCCGGCGATGCCCGACACGCCCAGACACCCAGGGGCGGCCGGAACGCACATCTGTTCGCTACCATGCACCGATGACCGCCTCCCTCAGTCCCGCCGGCGCCGCTCGCCGGCACATCCGCCCCCGGCAGGTCTGCTCCGAGTGCGGCGCGGAGGCGGCGCGCTGGCAGGGGCGATGCGACGGGTGCGGAGCCTGGAACACCCTGCTCGAGGCGCCGGCCGCGCCCCAGACCGGCACCTCGGGGGCCGGCGTCGCGGTCGCCGCCGGGACGCTCACCGCGCTCGACTCCGCCGGGCTGGCGGCGCCGGCCGGCCGCATGCCCACCGGGTTCGGCGAGGTCGACAGAGTGCTCGGCGGCGGGATCGTGCCCGGCTCGCTGGTGCTGCTGGGGGGCGACCCGGGCATCGGCAAGTCGACCCTGGCGCTCGAGCTGGCGGCCCGGATCGGGGTGGCCGGCTCGCCCACGGTCTACGCGGCGGGGGAGGAGTCGCCCGCCCAGCTGGCGCTGCGGGCGCGGCGCACCGGCTGTGCCGGTCCCGAGGTCGCGGTCCTCGCCGAGACCGATCTCGAGGTGATCATTGCCACCCTCGAGTTGCATCGCCCGGCCCTGGCGGTGGTCGACTCGGTCCAGACCCTGCACAGCGCCGAGGCCCCCGGCGCCCCCGGGAGCGTGGCCCAGGTGCGCCACGCCGTGCTGCGGCTGCTCATGTGCGCCAAGGCGAGCGACACCGCCATCCTGCTGGTCGGCCACGTCACCAAGGACGGCGCCATCGCGGGTCCACGCACCCTGGAGCACATGGTCGACGTCGTCCTCTACCTGGAGGGGGATCGGCATGGCGACCACCGCCTCCTGCGCGGCATCAAGAACCGCTTCGGCGCCACCGACGAGCTGGGCGTCCTGGTTCTCGGCGAGGCGGGAATCGAGGAGGCATCCGCGCCCTCGCGCGCCTTCATCGACCCCATGACGCTGGGGGTGCCGGGCAACGCGGTCACGGTGATCTGCGAGGGCACGCGTCCGCTCTGCGTGGAGGTTCAGGCCCTCACCCTGGTCACGCCCATCCCCAACCCGCGGCGGACGGCGTCGGGCTTCGATCCGGGGCGCCTGCATCTGCTCCTCGCCGTCCTCGAGAAGCGCGAGCGGATTCCATTCGCCACCTGCGACGTCTACGTCAACGCAGTTGGCGGGGTCCATCTCGGGGAGCCGAGCAGCGACCTCGCGGTGGCCCTCGCCCTTGCCTCCGCGGCCCGGGACCGGCCGCTGCCGGCTCAGGTCGTCGCCATCGGCGAGATCGGGCTGGGCGGCGAGATCCGCCAGGTGCGGCGCCTGGCGCAGCGCCTCGGCGAGGCGTCCGCCCTCGGCCTGCGGCGCGCGGTGGTCCCGGCAGGGTTCGACGGGGAGGCGCCCTGGGGAATGTCGCTCGTCAAGGTGGCGTCGCTGCGCGAGGCTCTTGCGGCCATGGGTCTGGCGGGCGGCGGCGACCCGTCGCGGCGCCTTCGGCTCAGGCCCGCGGACTGAGGGTGCGCCCAGGCCCGTTGCCCGCGCTCCACGGCCCCGTCAAGGTGTATTCGGCAGGCCTGTGGTTCAATCGCCAGCGTATGGAGCGGCACGGTGCGACATCTGTGCGGCGGGCGCGCCGGATCTCGCGCCTGGCGGTCGCCGTGGCCGGCGCCATCGGCGGGGTTCTCTACGCCCTCTCCCTGATCGACACCACCAGCGGTCTCTTCCACAACCGGATGGCACTGGCGGTCGTGGTCATGTCGGCCGGCGGCGTCGTCGGCTTCTTCATCGGTGGCGTCCTCGGTCCCGCGCTGACCGTGGATCCCTACCTGCGGCTGGAGGAGATCCTGGCGACGGCGGAGCCGGCCGACCTCCTGGGCGGTGTCGGCGGGCTGGTCATCGCCCTGATCGTCGCGGCCCTCCTGGCCGTGCCCCTCCTGCGCCTCCCGGACAACGCCGGGCTGCTGGCGACACTCGCCGTCACCGCCGTCGCCGCCTATCTCGGGGTCGGGGCCGGCCTGCGCCGCAAGGCCGACCTGGTGGCGCTGGCGGGGCGCCTCGGCGGCACCCATGGCGTCGCCGCCGCGTCCATCGAGCCGCCGCCTGCGGTGACGGGCGCGCCGGTGGTCCTCGACACCAGCGTGCTCATCGACGGCCGGGTCCTGGACGTGGCCAGGGCCGGGTTTCTGCCTCGACGGCTGATCATCCCCGGCTTTGTGCTCGAGGAAATGCAGCGGATCGCCGACGCGGGTGATGCGCTCCGCCGCGCCAAGGGTCGGCGCGGGCTGGCCACCGTCGAGGGCCTCCAGGCGCTCGACGACCCCCGTTGCGAGGTGGTGGACATCGACTTCCCCGGCGTGCCCGAGGTCGACAGCCGACTGCTGCGGCTGGCCAGGCAGATGGGCGCAGCCCTCATGACGACGGACTACATGCTCAACCGGCTGGCCCGCATCGAGGGGATGCGCGTCCTCAACCTCAACGACCTCTCGCTCGCGCTCAAGCCCACGGTGAGCGCGGGGGAGACCATGGAGGTCACCATCGTCAAGGAGGGCAAGGAGCTCCACCAGGGCGTCGGCTACCTCGAGGACGGGACCATGATCGTGGTCGAGAATGGCCGTCGCCATGTCGACCAGACCGTCACCGCCACGGTCACGACCGTCATCCAGACGCCTGCCGGCCGGATGATCTTCGCGCTGGTGCCACCGCCGGCGGTCGAGGACGGAGGCGAGGCTTTGCCCTTGCCGCCGCCCCGACCGCGCCCCGGACGCGACCCCCGGCGCCTGCCCCGTGTCGTCAAGGGGTGACGGTCGCCGTCGTCGTGCCCGCCGCCGGCAGCTCCCTGCGCATGGGGCGTGACAAGCTGTGGATCGAGGCCGCCGGGTTGCCCGTGCTCGGTCACACGCTGTGCGCCATCGCCGGGGCGGGCGGCTTCGACCGCATCGTGGTGGCCACCGAGGCCGCCTCGTGGCCGCGGGTTCGGGCGCTGGCGCGGGCCGCGGGGATCGACGAGGGCGCCTTGCGGCTGGTCGAGGGGGGCGCCAGGCGCCAGGACTCCGTCGCCGCCGCCCTCCCGGAATGTGGCGACGCCGAGGTGATCGTGGTCCACGACGCCGCCCGGCCGCTGGCGTCTGCCGACCTCTTCGGCGCCGTCGTCGAGGCCGCGCGGCGGGTGGGCGCGGCCACGGTGGCGACCCCGCTGGTGGACACGGTCAAGCGGGTCGACGCCTCGGAGCTGGTGCTCGAGACGCTCGACCGCTCCCAGCTCCGGGCGGTGCAGACGCCGCAGGGCTTCCGCGCCGAGCTCCTGCGCCGCGCCCACGCCGAGGCGGCGCGGTCAGGCCTGTCGGTCGACGACGACTGCGCCCTGGTCGAAGCGCTGGGCGAGCCGGTCGTGACCGTGCCCGGCCACCCGCTCAACCTCAAGATCACCCGGCCGGCCGACCTCGATGTACTCGAGGCGGCGCTGGCGGAGGCCGGTCGATGACCGACGAGGGGCCGGCGCTGCGCATCGGCCACGGCATCGACGTTCACCGGCTGGCCGAGGGTGGTCCGCTGCGGCTCGGCGGCGTGGACATCCCCTTCGGCCACTGTCTCCTCGGCCATTCCGACGGCGACTGCGCCGCCCACGCGCTGGCCGACGCCGTGCTCGGCGCGGCCGGCCTCGGCGACCTCGGCCGGCATTTCCCCTCCGGCGACGAGAGCCTCCGCGGCTCCGACAGCCTGGTCCTGCTGCGCATTGCCGGCGCGCGGGCGGCCCAGGCCGGTTGGGCGCTGAGCAGCGCCCAGGTGGTCATCGTCGCCCAGGCCCCGCGGCTGGCGCCGTACGTCCAGGCCATGGAGTCGGCGCTGGCGGGCGCCCTCGACGTGCCGGCCGGGTCGGTTGCGGTGAGCGCGACCACCACCGACGGCCTGGGCCTGACCGGCCGGGGGGAGGGGATCGCCGCCTCGGCAGTCGCCCTGCTGACGGCGAGGCGCCAGCCCGTATCCTGACCTCCGCCATGCCGCCGCGCCTCTTCGACACGCTCACCCGCACCGAGCGCGACGTGGTCCCGCTGGAGCCTGGGCACGTGCGGCTCTACACCTGCGGGCCGACCGTCTGGAACCGGGCTCACATCGGCAACTTCCGCACCTTTCTCTTCGAGGACGTGCTCCGGCGAACCCTGGAGCAGCGCTTCAACCGGGTGACGCAGGTGATGAACCTCACCGACGTCGACGACCGGTTGATCACCAACGCCACCGCCCGCCATCACACGCTGGACGAGGAGACGGCTCCCTGGATCGCCGGTTTCTTCGCCGACCTCGACACCCTGGGCATCCGGCGCGCCCACCACTACCCGCGCGCCACCGAGTTCGTGCCGCAGATGGTCGACCTCGTCGAGCAGCTCGATGACAAGGGGATGACCTACCGCAGCGACGGCAGCGTGTACTTCCACATCGCCGATTTCGCTCCCTACGGGCGGCTCAGCGGCGCCGCCGGCCGCGAGCTCCGGGCCGGCGCCGGCGGTCGCGTCGACGCCGACGACTACGACAAGGAGGATGCGCGCGACTTCGCGCTCTGGAAGGCAGCGGGACCGGACGACATCGGCTGGGACACGCGCATCGGGCGCGGCCGGCCGGGCTGGCACCTGGAGTGCTCGGCGATGGCGCTCGCGCTCCTCGGGCAGTCGATCGACATCCATTGCGGCGGCGTCGACCTCATCTTCCCCCATCACGAGAACGAGATCGCCCAGTCGGAGGCGGCCACGGGCAAGCCCTTCGCTGCCATCTGGTGCCACGCGGCCTTCCTGCGCATCGACGACGAGAAGATGAGCAAGCGCCTCGACAATTTCGTCACCGTGCCACAGCTGGTCGGCATCGGCGTGCAGCCGAGCGCCATCCGCTTTGCGCTCATCGCCACCGCCAAGTACCGGCAGAGCATGAACTTCTCCACCGAGTCGCTCGATGCCGCCGGCAAGCAGGTGGAGGCGCTGGCACGCTTCCGCGACCGCCTCGACGACGCGGTCAAGGACAAGCAGGGCAACGGCGACGCGGTGGCTCTGGCTGACAAGGCGACCCAGGCGTTCGACGCCGCGCTCGACGATGACCTCAACCTTCCCGGGGCGGTCGGGCATCTCAACGTCGCCATGCGCGAGACCAACCGCATCCTCGACGCCGGCGCCATCACCCCGGCCGCCTTCCGCGCCCTGGTGAACATGGTGGAGCGCGCCGACGACATCATCGGTGTCCTGCCGCTGGTGCAGGCGGAGCGCGAGGCGGCACTGGACGACGAGGCGCGAGCCCTGCTCGAGGAGCGCGCCGCCGCTCGCGCGGCCCGCGACTTCGCCAGCAGCGACCGCCTCCGCGAGGCGCTGCGCGGCCGCCGCCTCATCGTCGACGACACAGCTGCCGGCCAGCGGTGGCGGCCCGCTCCGTAGGAGCCGGCGCCCATGGACATCATCTATGGCAGGAACCCGGTGCTGGAGGCGCTGCGGTCCGGGAGGCCGGCGCGCGGGCTGGTGATCGCGTCGGGTGTGCGCGAGGAGCCGCGGCTGACGGAGATTCTCGAACACGCCCGCTCGCGCGGCATCCCCGTCGACGAGTCGTCCCGGCGCCGGCTCGACGACATCGCGCACACCGAGCACCACCAGGGGGTGGTCGGGTATTTCCACGCCCGACCGCCGGTCCACCTCGATGACCTCGTCGCCATGGCGGGCGACCCGGGATTGATCCTGGTGCTCGACGGCATCCAGGATCCCCAGAACCTGGGAGCGCTGACCCGCACCGCCGACGCGGCCGGTGTCGATGGTCTGGTGATCGCGCGTGACCGCGCCACCGGCGTCACCGGCGTCGCCGCCAAGGCATCGGCGGGAGCCACCGAGTGGGTTCCCGTCAGTATCGTCCCCAACCTGGCACGCGCCCTCGGTGACCTGGGCGACGCCGGCTACTGGCGGGTCGGCCTCGCCGCCGAGTCGACGCTGCGCTACGACACGGCCGACCTGACCGGACACACGGCGCTGGTGGTCGGCGCGGAGGGGGAGGGGCTGCGCGATTTGACGCGCAAGCGGTGCGACGTGCTCGTCGCCATGCCTATGCTGGGGCGGGTCGGCTCGCTCAACGCGGGAGTGGCGGGCGGGCTGCTGATGTACGAGGCGGCCCGCCAGCGTGGCTTCGTCCGTGCGCCGCGGCGGAACGCCCGGTGACCGCCCCACGGGAGACGCTCATCGTCGATGGCTACAACGTCATCCACGCCTGGCCGGAGCTCAAGGCAGAGCTGACGCGCGGGCCGCTCGCCGACGCGCGGCGCCGGCTGGTCTCGCTGCTGGCCGAGTACGCCGCGGTGCGGCCGGTGCGGATCACAGTGGTCTTCGACGGGCCCCGTGTCGCCCCCACCCACGAGCCCGGGGCCGAGCTCATCGACGGCGTCACGGTGGTGTTCAGCGGGCGCAGCGGCAGCGCCGACCACCTCATCGAGAGGCTCAGCTATGAGGCCACCCAGCGCGGCCACCCGGTGATGGTGGCCACGTCGGACCGGCTCCAGCGCGACATGGTGCGCGCCATGGGCGGAACCACCATCGACGCCCGGACCTTCGAGGGGGAGGTGCGGTCCGCCCTGGCCGAGACCGCCGGCGGCGCCGACCGTCTGCGCGACCAGGCCCGGACCTCACGGCGGGTCGAGGACCAGCTGCCCGCGGATGTCCGGCGGCATCTGGAGGCGTTGCGCCGGGGGTTGCCACCACCCGGCGAGATCGTGCCGGACGACCGAACGTAGGAGCCCTGTCGTTCCCGCCAGGCGAGCGATGTGGCAGCATCCCCGGGTCCGGCCGGCGTGGCGCAGTGGTAGCGCATCGGTTTTGTAAACCGCAGGTCAGGGGTTCGAATCCCCTCGCCGGCTCCCTGGCCACGTCATGAAGCGCTCGATTGGTACTCCCGGCTCTCGACCATCTCGAGGATGCGACTCTGGGGCGTGCCAAGCTTCGCCGGAGCCTTGTCCGCGTCAGGCCACACCTTGGTTCGCATGGTGTCGAGGAAGGCCTCGGCGTCCTCGGCGCGGTCGAAATCGCCGTCGACCATGACGCAGTTCGGGTCGTCGACCGGGCGGAAGATCTGGTAGCGACGCATTCCCGCCTGCTGCCGCCCCGCGGCGTCCCGGTCGAACGCCGCCCTCCACATGTCGTAATCCCGCACCTTGAGCTCGATCCGCAGTGTCGTGGTCACGCCCATTGCCTCCCGCTCTGTCTCTTGGTTACGCTGCACTACCAGGGTAATGACTACCTGACTACTGTAATGATGTGGCTGATACTATAACGACGTGGCGCAGCCTGTCAACCCCCGCCCATACGAATCTCCACGCCGCCGCGAGCAGGCGGCGGCCACCCGTGACGCCATCCTGGAGGCGGCGCAGAGGCTGTTCGAGCGCGATGGCTATGCGGCGACATCGATGCCGACGATCGCCGCCGAAGCCCGAGTTGCCGTCAAGACGGTCTACCTCGCGTTCGGCTCCAAACCAACGCTCTTGAGGACGCTGTGGGACCATCGGCTGGCAGGCGATGAGGCAGCCAAGCCGGTGTCGCAGCGAGACTGGTACCGCGAGGTGGCCGGCGACAACAGCCCGCAGGCGAAGATGCGGTTGCTCGCCCGGCAGTCACGAACGGTCAAGACGCGCTCAGGCTCCCTGCTTGAAGTAATCCGGAGCGCCGCCCAGGTGGATCCCGCCATCCACGAACTCTGGGATGAGATCGAACTGAAGCTGCACCAGGTTGCGCGAGCAGTGGTCGACCAACTCAGCGCCGCAGGCACGTTGCGCCGAGGGCTCGACGCCGCCTCCGCGGCCGACATTCTCTGGGTGCTCAACCATCCATCGACCTGGCATCTGCTCGTTCGACTCCGGGGGTGGACGCCCGAGCAGTACGAGGGCTGGCTGGAACAGACCCTTGGCTCGCAACTCCTCGAAACGCCCGGCCTCGACACCTGACCTCCAGGTGTACCGACCTCCTGGCGGTCAACGTCGATATCCGACGTGGTCTGCCGCCGTCACCGGCGGAGGTCGACGAACTCCTCTCGGGCGCTGCACAGGGCCAGCGCGAGGGAACGGAATCGGCCGGCCAGTTGGCGATCTATCTGCATCCGCGAAAAGAGGATGACCGCACACAGCTCACCGGCGCGGACACCACCGAAGCCAACCACAGAGGCAATGCGGTGGGGAATCACAAAGCCAGGCTGGTCCGGCACGTGCGGGCTGCCCTGAGCCTCGGCGACATGGAACACGCTGGATGCGCCGATCGCTTCCGCCACTGTCAACGAGGGGTCGACCGGGCCGACCGCATCGATGTCGATTCCGAACTGCGAGAAGAGCTGGGCGAGCATGGGTGACTGGCGGAGGGCCTCGCGGCTGGGCACGGGGATGACGCGGTGCCGCCTCGAGGTCACCGGCGAGTTCCAGTCATCGAGGTCACCGGCGCTCGCCAGCAGGCAGAGGCACCGAGTGTTGGCAGTGAGCAACTGATCGTCGGCTCCCTGACGAGCGATCAGCCGAAGGTCGGGCTCAAGGTCGCCATAGCGCCTCGTGACGAAGTAGCGCACCAGGGCGCAGGCGCGATCGCCGGCTCCGTCGACAAGTCCGTCGTACAGCAGACGCACCGTGCGCGTGGCAGCCTCGTCGAGCCCGTCTGCACCGCGGGCAGTCGCACGGATATGGGCTGCGCACCGGACCAGGCTCGAACTGTCCAAGCGCGGCAGATCGAATCGCTGAGCCACATGCTGCCCCTCAACTGCGGCGCCGGGCGGCCAGGACTGATCCAGGGACGCGAGCGGGAGCACCATTGTGAAGGTGGTGCCCTCACCGGATGTCGAGTCCACCCAGAGCTCACCGCCATGGAGGACAACCACCTCGCGACAGAGAAAGAGGCCAAGGCCCACCCCCGCGATGTGACTGTTCTCGGGGGTCACGATGCGTCCGAAGCGCGTGAAGAGGAGTGGCAGGTGGGCGGGGGCGATGCCCAGGCCCCGGTCCCGCACCGTGACGTGCACGAGACCGGGCACGACCTGGGTCGAGCAGCTCACCACCACGTCGCCGCCGGCGGGGGAGTACTTGACCGCGTTGTCCAGCAGGTTGGTGAGCACGGTGGCCAGTCGCTCCCGATCGCCCCGAACCACGACGGGTCCGGGCTCGGCGTCGACCAGGATGCGGTGGCTGGAGGGTGTGCTCGGCGCAGTGGCGGCGACCGCGTCGCGGACGAGTTGGGCAAGGTCCAGCTCGGCCTCCGCCAGATCGACGCGCTGCTCCTCGAGGCGCGCCGTCTCCAGCATCCTGTCGACCAGATCGTTCATGTCCGCGAGCTTGCCGGCCACGATGGGCAGGAGGCGTGCCGCCTCCGGTCGGAGCGCGGGTCCCAGGGAACCGTCGGACAGCATGGTCACGTATCCACGGGCCACCGTCAGCGGACCTCGCAACTCGTGCGCCGCCAGGTTGAGAAAGCCGCCCTTCACCCGCTCCAGTTCTGACATGCGGCGGCCGTGCTGCCGCAATCGGTCCGTCTCCTTCTGTCGCGCCGCCAGCCGCTGCCCTTCCGCCTGCCGGAACTGCCAGACCAGGCCGGCGCCGAGGGACGCGATCCACAGCACCCAGGCGTCCTCCTCGGTGAACCCTTCCGGTCGCTCGGAGTCGTAGGCGGCGAGCAGTCCCAGCTTGCGAGTGCCGGCCTCCCAGGCCCGGGCAACGGCATTCGACACCTGCAGAGCCTCGAGCCAGGCGCGGTAGGGGGCGACCTCTTCGCGGTCGTCGAGAGCGCTGGCGCGGAAGACCAGTCCGCCGAAGACGACCTGCTCGACGAGGCCCTGGCCCTGGGGCCGGCAGGGCACCCCGCGCATGCGGGTCGCCACCTCTGGGTCGACGCCGAAGGACCCCTCCTCCATGGCCAGGGTACCGTCGTCGCGGAGGGACCAGAACGCGACCATGCGGGCTCCCACCAGCTCCGCGACCGTCCGGGTGAGGCCGGCGAAGAAGGCGGGCGGGTGATCAGCGACGGCGTCGATGTGCTGGGCGACGGCGGCCAGGGAGGCGACGGCGCGCTGCAGTGAGCCGATCGCGCCCTGGGCGCGAACCGTGGCCTCGCGAGCTGCGGTTCGCGCACGGGTCAGCTCGAGGGTGGACCGCACGCGGGCGACGAGCTCCCGCGCCGAGAACGGCTTGATCAGGTAGTCGTCGGCCCCGGCGTCGAGCCCCTCGACAGTGGCCTCCTCGCCGGCGCGCGCGGAGAGCATCACCACCGGAACGTGCGCCGTCCGTGGGTCCCGCCGGAGTTCGCCGAGCAGCTCGAAGCCGTCCATCTCCGGCATCATGGCGTCGGTCACGACCATCGCAGGTGGGTCGTGGCGCGCCACGGCCAGCGCCGCGGCGCCGTTGGGCACGACCTCAACCGTCCAGTGCCGGCCCAGGATCCGGGCGAGATGGTCGCGCATGTCCGCGTTGTCGTCGGCCACCAGCACTCGAGCACCGGCAGTGGCCCCGGGGCTCTCACCGCCACTCGAGTCGGCGCTCTCGACGTTTCGCTGGACCTCCACGCCCAGCCCCCCATGCGGGGGCGCACCGTCGGGCAGCCAGCGCATCGCCTCGGCGACGTACGGCAGTGCGCCCATGGGCGGTCGGGGCTGGACTGTCGCCGCCTGAACCCGGTCCGCGGGCAGTTGGTCAGTGGCATAGGGCAGGGTGACGGTGAACGTGGTCCCCTGCCGCTCCCGGCTCGACACCTCGATTGCCCCGCCCAGCAACTGGACGAGTTCGCGCGCCAGAGCCAGGCCGATGCCCGCACCCTCCTGAGTCCGGGCCCGGGTGCCCGGCACCCGGTGAAAGCGATCGAAGACGTGTGCGATCTCCGCCGCCGGAATGCCGACGCCGGTGTCGGCGATGGCCATCTCCGCGTTCTCGCCGGCATCACGCACCACCACGTCGACGGATCCCTGCAGGGTGAACTTGAAGGCGTTGGACAGCAGGTTGAGCACCACGGTCTCCCACATCTGCCGGTCGACGCGGACGGGCCTGGGGAGGGCGGGGCAATCGACCCGCAGTTCCAGACCGGCCTGCTCCATCGCCGACTGGAAGGCGCTGGCCAGCTCGGCGGTCGCCGCTCCCAGCTCGACCGGTTCCAGTCGTGGCCGGAGCCGGCCTGCCTCCATGCGTGAGAAATCGAGAAGGGCGTTGGCGTGTTTGAGCAGTCGAAGGGCATTGCGGTGCGCCATGTCGGCGCGCTCTCGCTGCACCTCAGCGGGCGCTCCGGGGTCGGCAATCAGGTCCTCGAGCGGACCCAGGAGCAGGGTGATCGGGGTGCGGAACTCGTGACTCACGTTGCTGAAGAAGGCGGTCTTGGCACGATCGAGCTCGGCGAGCGCATCGGCCCGCCGCGCCTCCGCCTCGTAGGCGGTGGCGTTGGCGATGGCAGTCGCCACCTGGGCGGCAACCAATCCGACGAAGCCGCGGTAGGCGTCGTCGAGCGGCCGCCGGGGGTTCAGAGCCGCGACCAGCATGCCGGCGGGACGCGCCTGCGCAGCCTGCGTCAGGGGAAGGACCAGGGCGGCCTGCGGCCCATCGGACAGAGGTGGCCTGGGCAGGGCGGCGAGGCCACGCAGGTCCGGGACATGCAGGGTCTCTCCGGTCACCGAGACCATCCCCAGAGGCCCCCCGCCTCCCGGAGCCCGGAGATCGATCGTGTCCTGAGGCGACCATCCGTCCGGCGCTCCCGAGGAGGCGACCAGCCGCGTTCGCAGCCCGTCGTTATCAACCAGGTAGAGGAGTGCCAGAGGGAGGTCGGCCGCATTGCGCCTCATGACGTCGGCGGCGCTGGTGCAGACCTCCGCTGCCGTGCGGGCGGTCGCGGTGGCGTCGGCCAGCTCGCGCAGGGTGCCAAGACGCCTCTCGCCCAGCACGCGCTCGGTGGTCTCGCTCACCGCCGTGAAGACCCCCCCGATCCGCCCGTCGTCGTCATAGAGCGGGCTGTAGGAGTAGGTGAAGTAGGTCTCCTCCAACTGCCCGTTGCGCTCGAGAAGGAGCAGCTGGTCGTCCTGCCAGGTGGCCTCGGCGCCCCCCATCACCCCCTGGAGCATGGGTCCGATGATGGAAGCCACCTCCGGCCACACTTCATCGAGCACAGGCCGGCCCAGGCTGGCCGGATGCTTGTCCCTCAGAACCGGCCTGAAGGCGTCGTTGTAGATGAGGATCAACTCCGGTCCCCACCCCACCCACAGCGGGTGCCGGGACGTGAGGCAGATGCTGACCGCCGTCTGCAGGCTGCGAGGCCATCGCGCGATGTGGCCCAGCGGCGTTTGCGACCAGTCAAAGTCGAGGACCAGCGCCCCCATCGTGCCGCCGGACTGGCGCAGCGCCTCCATGCTGGCGCCGGGGCCGCCCTCCTCACCCGCGGAACCCAGCGGACCTGAGCAGTCGGCCGCGGCTCCAGTCATCGGCGGACCAGCATCAGGCTGACCGGGATGGCGCCACCGAGGTTCGCCCGCAGCACCGCCGCCCGTCGGGGGCCGTCCGCATCGACTGGCCAGGATGAACCACGGTACGGATTCTGCCGCATCAGCCAGGAGTGGGGAGCTTCGTTCATATGTCCCCACCAGCAGAGTGCTCAGTGCGGCTCGGAGGCCTCGGCGGCGCCCAAGCCTCGGCGTCCGTCGGGCGGATGCCGGTGCCGTCGCCCCGTTGGGCAGTGACCTTGGCAGCCTCGTCAGCGGACCGAGGAGTGGGCGTGACAGAGGTCAGCCGGCGACGGCATGTGCCCCGTCGAGGGCGTGCTCGCCGCCGTGGCGCCGGATGGCGCCGGGAGTTGACTGGGTTGCTTCAGATGTGCTCGGAGACCAGCGCGGCGGCCGTGTTGGCCTCCAACGCCTTGAAGATGTGCGCCACATCCCCCGGATACGCGATGTAGTCGCCGGGGCGGAGCTCGATCGGGTCCTCGGCGACGCCGACCAGCGCCCGTCCCGCGCTGAGCACGACGTGCTCGACGACCCCGGGCATGTGCGGGTCCGATTCGCGCGGAACGCCGGGCTGTGCGGAGATCAGGTAGAGATCGCGCCGTGCGTTCGGCGGACAGGACGACAGCAGCGTGGCGATGTAGGCGGAGCGCTCCGAGGCGACGGCCGGGCCCTCGCCCGCCCGGATGACGCGGACCTGCGTCTGCGGTGGCTCGACCAGCCGGCCGAAGGGCACGTCCAGCGTCACGCTCAGCGCCCACAACGTCTCGATGCTGGGATTGCCCATGCCCGACTCGAGCTGGGACAGGGTTGACTTGGCGATTCCGGCCCGACGCGCCACCTCGGTCAATGACAGCCCTGCGCGCCGGCGCTCGCGCTGCAGCGAGGCCGCGATCGCCGCCAGAGGCGCGGCGCTGCGCTGCTCCACGTGTTCGCTCCACAAGTCCAGGCGTTCGGCTTGACGAACGCGGCCAACCTGTTCATCATACCCTGCGATGCGTTCGATCTGGCGAACACGCGACCGCGAGCTGACGCGTGCGGTCGCCCTGGTCTGCGTCGCCGACGCCATCGTCGGCGTCTCCTTCGGTGCCATCACGGTGAGCAAGGGCCTGCCGCTGTGGCTGCCGGTGCTGTTGTCCCTGGTGGTGTTCGCGGGCGCAGCGCAGTTCGTCTTCGTCGGCATCGTGGCCGCCGGCGGCAATCCGATCGCCGCCGTGACCGCCGGCCTGCTCGTCAACGCCCGCCACCTTCCGTTCGGCTTCGCCATCGGGGACGTGCTCGGCCGGGGTTGGACTCGGCGGATCGCGGGCAGTCACCTGATGGTCGACGAGGCCGTCGCCTTCGCCCTCGCGGAGCGGGACGCGCGGCGGCGGCGTGCTGCCTACTGGGCGTGCGGGACAAGCCTCTTCGTGTGCTGGAACGTCGGGGTGCTGGCCGGCGCTCTGGGTGGCACCGTGGTGAGGAACACGGACACCTTCGGCCTGGACGCCGCCTTTCCGGCGGTGCTGCTCGCACTGGTGCTGCCGGCGCTCCGTGACGCCGCCACGCGCCGCGCCGCGGCGGTCGGCGTCGCCATCGCGCTGGCCGCGGCGCCCATTCTTCCGGCGGGCCTGCCCGTGCTGCTCGCCCTCGCGGGGGTGCTGACCAACCTCGCCAGGGTCGATCGGAGGCCGGCGACGTGATCGCGCCCGCGACCCTCGTCCTGGCCACGGTGGTGCTCGGTGCCGGGACCTTCGCCTTCCGGTTCGCCGGGCCCGCGCTGCGCGCCCGTATCGAGCTCGCGCCACAGGTCGAGACACTCCTGGCCGTCTCCGCGATCGTTCTGCTCGCCGCGCTGGTGGCGACTTCTGCCTTGCTGGACGGAGGCGGGTTCGCCGGGATCGCCCGCCCCGCGGGTGTGGCCGCCGGCGGGATGCTCGCATGGCGGCGCGCTCCCTTCGTGGTCGTCGTCGTCGCCGCAGCGGCGGTCGCTGCCGGCCTGCGGCTGCTCGGGGCGCGCTGAGCGGGCGGTGACGTTACCGGGACAGCGGCTCAGCGCTGCCTCCCGAGGCGCTGCGCGCGTTGCTGCTCGAACCACCAGGCCTCCTCGCTGCGGCGAACGTTCACCGAGCCCTCGGGCGTTCGATCGTGGCGGGGGGAGTAGAGGCGGCGAATGAATCGCTTGATCGTGGTCATGGCATACCGCAGCGAGAATATGGGCTGAGTGAGGTCTTCTGGCCGTGTCGCACGCGATCCGGCCGCCCCCAATCATCCGCCACCGCCCTCAACTTGTCAAGGCTGCATTGACAGTGCCGGAGGATCGCGAGGCCAGCATCGGGGCGCCTTCTCCGGCACCCTGCTGTCAAGCTATTCTTGACCGATGCCCCGTCCCGGTCCCGTGAAGCGGCTCCTCACCGCGCTGGAGTCGCTGCAATCGCCGGAGACAGACGGGGAACCGCTGCACGGCGTGTCCGTGGCACGCCGGATCCGCGAGGCGGCAGAGGACCTGGAGAAAGCCAGGGTCAACGACGCCCGCGGAAAGGGCGTCAGCTGGAGGGAGATCGGCCAGCTCTACAAGATCACCAAGCAGGCCGCCCAGCAGCGCTTCGGCGGCCGGCCTCGCGACGGGCACAAGCGGTCGCCGAAGGCCAGGGCCGAGGACCACGCCAAGTAGGGCCGGGGGTGCTCCGCGGTCCGCGGTACTCGGCGTCGCCGCGCGGTATTCTCCGTGCGGTCCGCAGCAACGTCTCCGCGCACGGGGGCCACTCAGTGAGGACCTGATGCCGCCTCTGGACCCGCAACGCCCCTCGGCTCCCGATGACGGTGATGCCCGTCACCTGGCCGACGACGATCCCTACGCGCGCGGCTCTGGTCTGCCCAAGGATCGTTTCCCCGAGCTCGAGTCGGCACCACGGCGCGTCTCCCAACTGGTCAATGACGAGCTGATGCTGGACGGCGTGTCCCGGCTCAATCTGGCCACGTTCTGCACCACCTGGGTCGAGCCCGAGGCCCAGGCCCTGACGGCGGCCTGCCTGGACAAGAACATCGTTGACAAGGACGAGTACCCGCAGACCGCCGCGCTCGAGGCCCGATGCGTGGCCATGCTCAGCCACCTCTGGCATTCGCCGAGTCCGGATTGTCCGGTCGGGACGTCCACCACCGGCTCCAGCGAGGCTGCCATGCTGGCAGGTCTGGCCGCCAAGTTCCGCTGGAGGTCGCGGCGACAGGCGCAGGGAGTGTCGACGGCGTCACCCAACATCGTGTGCGGGCCAGTCCAGGTGTGCTGGGAGAAGTTCGCCCGCTACTTCGATGTGGAGATCCGCCAGGTCCCCATGACGGGCGATCAGTTCCTGATGACCGCGGAGGATGCGGTCAGGCGATGCGACGAGAACACCATCGCCGTCGTGGTCACGCTGGGCCAGACCTTCACCGGCATGTACGAGGACGTCGCCGGCATCAGCGCCGCCCTCGATCAGCTGCAGCAGGACACCGGCATCGACATCGACATGCACATCGACGCCGCCAGCGGCGGCTTTCTGGCCCCGTTCGTCGAGCCCGATCTGGTCTGGGACTTTCGGCTACCGCGGGTCAAGTCCATCAACGCCTCCGGCCACAAGATGGGCCTGGCCCCGCTGGGCTGCGGATGGGCCCTGTGGCGCGACGCCGCGGCCCTCCCCGACGCGCTGATCTTCAACGTGAACTACCTGGGCGGGTCCATGCCGACGTTCAACCTGAACTTCTCCCGCCCGGGTGCCCAGGTGATCACCCAGTACTACACGTTCGCGCGGCTCGGGCTCGAGGGCTACAGGCGCGTGCACACGGCCGCCTACGACACGGCCCGCTACCTGGCGCGTGAGATCGTCGCCATGGGTCCGTTCACGCTGATCTTCGACGGCGACCCGGCGCGCGGGATCACGGCGGTCACCTGGCGACTGCGTTCCGGCCACGAGCACAGGTTCAGCCTGTTCGACGTCGCGGAGAAGCTGCGGGCTCGCGGATGGCTGGTGCCCGCCTACACGCTGCCGCCCGATCGCGAGGACCTGCCGGTGCAGCGCATCCTGGTCCGGCACGGCTTCAGCCTCGACATGGCCGAACTGCTCGTCGACGACATGCGGCGCGCCCTCAGCGCCCTGGAGGACACCCCGCCGACGACGCCGTCGAGCGGGGGTTCGGGCAAGTCCTTCACCCATGATGCGACCCCTGCGGTCGCGGACGGCGGCGCGCCCGGCGCTCCCGCCTGAGCGACCGGCCTCGAGAGTGGGCACGCGAGCTGCTCCGGGATGATCTGCGAGCCTCTGCCCGACCCCGAGCTCAACATCGTCACCGCCCGGCTGCGACTCACGCCGCTCGTGCAGGCGGACGCCGACGTCCTCTTCACAGTGCTCGACGACCCCGGCCTCCACCGCTTCATCGGCGGCGAGCCGCCGGGGCTCGCCCAACTACGAGCCCGATTCGCCCGATGGCAGCAGCGCGTGTCGCCGGACGGCACGCAGCTGTGGCTCAACTGGACGGTGCGCCTGATCGACGGCGACACGGCCGTGGGGTACGTGCAGGCCACGGTCATCGGGGGCGAGGCGGCTGTCGCCTATGTCGTCGGGTCTGCGTGGTCCGGCATGGGAATCGCCACCGAGGCGGTGGCGGCGATGTGCACGTTCCTGTGCGCGCGGCTGATGGTCCGGCAGCTGGTGGCGTCGATCCATCCCGCACACGCCGCCTCGGCGGCGGTGGCGCGGCACGCGGGCCTGACCGCGACCGGGACGCTGGACGGCGACGGTGAGGAGCTCTGGGTCCGGACCATCCAGCCGTGACGGCGTTGACGTCACCATGCCGGCGCGTATGTCTCAGTGCCGCTCGTTGCCTCGCTTGAAGTTTCCCGTCAGCCGCGCCATCAGCTGCTGGCGAGCCGCCTCGTCGAGCGACGCCAGCCGAACCTGGAAGTCGACCGACCGCCTGCCCCGAAGGGTGGTGACGTGCCGCCCCATGCAGTAGATCCAGGTCTCGCCACCGCATTCCCTGTGGCTGAATCCGTCCGGCTCGGGCATGGACCCATCATCGCGCACGCAGGAGCTCGTCCTGGCTGAGGGCGGCGCTGCAGATGCCGTACTACCCTGTCGCCATGGAGATCCAGCGCGGCGCGCCTGCCCTGACCGGCGCCGGCGTCGAGACCGCGGCGCCGGCCGGCCTCGTCGGCGCAGCTGCCGTCGTGCTTGTCGAGGGGCTCAGCGACAAGCATGCCCTCGAGGCGCTCGCTCAACGGCGTGGACGGAACCTCGGGGCAGAGGGGGTCGCAATCGTGTCCATGGGAGGGTCCAAGAACATCGGCCGCTGCCTGCGCCGGTTCGGCCCGCAGGGGTCCAACCTCAGGCTGGGCGGACTGTGTGACGCCGCCGAGGAGACCGACCTTCAGCGCGGTCTGGAGCAGGCCGGCCTCGGGTCGCAGCTCACCCGGAATCAGATGGAGGCGCTGGGCTTCTTCGTGTGCGTCGCCGACCTCGAGGACGAGCTCATTCGCGCTCTCGGTGTGAAGGCCGTGGAGGCGGTCATCGCCGCGCAGGGCGAACTGGTGTCATTCCGCACCTTCCAGAAGCAGCCCGCGTGGCAGGGACGCACCGCTGAGGAGCAGCTGCGGCGATTCCTCGGGACGCACGGCGGCCGCAAGATCCAGTCAGCGCCCCTGCTGGTGCGAGCGCTGGACCTGTCGCGAGTGCCTGCGCCGCTGGACGGAGTGCTGGCACACGTGTGACCAGCCGCGCCGGCGTCTCTCGATATCATGGGAGCGAAGGCCGCTCTGACGGCGAGGTTGGTTCGCCGCTGCGCCGTCGATGATGGGAGACCATGAGTTGGCAGCCTGGCCAGTGGCAGCACCGCCGGGACCTGCGCCCGGTGTCGAATGGGCCCGATTCGGCCGGCGGCTGGGCGCGTATCTCATCGACGGGCTCATCTTCGGCGCCGTCTGGATCGCGGTCCTGGCCCTGGGGGGCGCCTTTCACGAGACGCTGGACACCACCGGTAGTTTCACCTTCACCACGACCGTCAACGGCGAGACCAAGCACTATCTGCTGCAGTCCTGGGCCTACGGCGCCGGCGCCGCCCTGGTCTTCGCGTATTTCGCGCTGCAGTGGGCGGCATGGGGCTGCACACTGGGGCAGCGTCTGCTGCGACTCCGCATCGTTCGTGCCGCGGACGGAGGCCCCGTGCCCCCCCTCAACTGCGCCATTCGCGCCGCGGTCTTCGCTGCACCGACGCTGCTTGGTCTGATCGCGCCGGGACTGTCGACGGCGGCGTCGTTGGTGGTCCTGCTGGCCTGCCTGGCGGTCCTGTGGGACAAGCAGAGGCGGGGCTGGCACGACCACCTCGCCGGCACCGCCGTGATTCATCCGGTGGCCACGCCTGCCTACCCGCCGGCAGCGTATCCGCCGCCCGTTGACGCATATCCGGGCTATCCACCGCCTCCCGGATCGGCCGTACCGGGCTACGCCGCGCCGCCACCCGACGACGCCCCACCGCCGGCGTACGGGCCGCCGCCCGGGAAGGAACCGCCGGCACCGACCGGGGTTCCGCAGTTGGTGGGTGTACGAGCG
>JRHI01001336.1_pt1 | contig 21242 bp, 20 predicted proteins | sample 215371 | NCBI WGS metagenome assembly JRHI01 (sample SAMN02929681, study PRJNA255918) | sediment metagenome | biome: cave system; feature: Ice Cave; material: Sediment; isolation source: sediment from deep within a dark volcanic ice cave with no known source of... ...
GGGCTGCGCGCCTCCGGCCTGTACCTCATTCAGCCGTTACAGTCCACTAGTCGGATGCCCGGCGAGTCCGACGTTGAGCCACTGATCATCGCGATCGACGGCCCGGCTGGTGCCGGCAAGTCGTCGGTCAGCCGGCGGGTGGCGGCCCGGCTGGAGCTGCCCTTCGTGGACAGCGGGATGTTCTACCGTGCGGTTGCCCTGCTGGCGCACGAGGAGGGGGTGCCGAGCGGGGATGCGAGGGCCCTGGTCGCGATCGCCAACCGCCCCGGCCTGCGCATCGTCAGCGAGAGGATTTCCCTCGACGGCAGGGACCTCACCGATCTGATCCATCGCCCGGAGATCAACCAGAATCTCTCAGAGATCTCGCAGGTTGCTCGGGTGCGCGATTCCATCAACGAGCGTCAGAGGGCGCTGGCGGCGGCGGGAGTGGTGATGGCGGGCCGGGACATCGGCACCGTCGTCTTTCCCGCCACGCCACACAAGTTCTTTCTCACCGCGAGCCTGGCCGAACGCGTTCGCCGGCGGCTGGCGCAGATCGAAAAGCGGGGMGAGACAGCCGACGCGGCGGCCATGGAAAGGGAGATCGCAGCCCGGGACCTGGCGGACAGCACGCGGGCCGTCGCCCCGCTCCGGGCCGCCCCGGATGCCCAGGTTGTCAACACGGATGGCCTAGGGGTGGACGAGGTTGCCGATCTCATACTCGAGCGCATCAGGACTTGATGTACGGCTTTCTCCGCTGGCTGATGCGGCTGATGGCCCGCACGGTCCTGCTCGGGATCTTCACCATCGTCGGCCGGCAGGGAATCCCGCGCTCGGGGCCGTTGCTGGTCTGCGCGAACCATGTCTCCACGCTCGACCCACCGCTGGTGCCGGCGTTTCTACCGCGCAACGACAGCTGGAGCATGGCCAAGGCGGAGTATTTCGAGGGGACCGGCTTCCGCCCCTGGATCTTCAAAGCCTTCCATTCCTTCCCGGTGGTTCGGCACTCGGCTGACCGCGCCGCGATTCGCCGAGCCACCAACATCCTGCGGGACGGCCAGGTGCTGGTTCTCTACCCCGAGGGAACCCGGATCATCACCGGCGGGCTGCACCGGCCCGAGCCGGGCGCTGGATTCATCGCGATGATCAGCGGCGCCCCCGTCCTCCCGGTTGCGATCACGGGCAGCCGGCAGGTCTTCGGAAAGGGATTCCGGCTGCCCCGGCGGGCGCCCCTGCGCCTGGAGTTCGGCACTCCGTTCACCGTGCCGAGCCGCCTCCCCGACGGCGGCCGAGTGTCCTACCAGGATGCTTCCGATGTGATCATGCTGGCGATCGCCGAGCTGCTCCCCGACGAGCTGCGGGGAGAGTTCAGCGACCTCGACGGCTGGCGGCGGCGGATCGGACACCTGCGGCAGCCCGTGAAGCAGCCGGCGGCGCAGCAGTAGCCCGTCATTTTTATAGGACGGCGGGCCTGACGCCCCGCCCGGTCAATCGGCCGGCGGGACTGAAGCAGCCCCGCCGTTGGCGAATCAGCCGGCGGGCTGGGCCCAGTCGTCCTCGGTGACGCCGCCGAGCGCCGGGTTGAAGCAGGCGTCATAGGCCTCCTTCAGCGACTTCGGGGTCAGCCGTGGCTTCTCCTCGCGGTAGGCGGCGAGGTCCACGAGCCGAGCCACCAGCGACCGTGGGTGGGAGCCGCGCAGCGGCTTCTTGCCGTAGAGCTGGAGCAGGTAGGGGACGGCGCGCTCGTCGAAGACGACTCCGTTCTGGCCGCACTCGTATTTCAGGATCCGGGCATAGGCTTCGGGCGTCGGGTTGCCGACCCCGATCTTGTATGCCATCCGGCGCAGGAACGCCTCGTCCACCAGGGAGGCGGGCGACAGGTTGGTCGAGAACACGACCTGCGCGAGGAAAGGCACCTGGATCTTGCGGCCGGAGGCGGAGAGATCCTGGAAGTCGTACTTCTTCTCCATGGGCACGATGAAACGGTTGAGGAGCCGCATCGGCGGCACCTCCTGGCGGCCGAAGTCGTCGATGACGAAAACCCCGGCGTTGGCCTTCCATTGGAGCGGCGCTTCGTAATAGCGGTTCTGGGTGTCGTAGGAGAGGTCCAGCTGGCTCATCTGGAGCTCGCCGCCGGCGGTGACGACCGGGCGCTCGCAGCGCAGCAGCCGCTTGTCCGCCGGCTGCTGTCCCTCAGCCGCCTTGTGGTAGACCGGATCGACCAACCTGACGATCTCGTCGCCGACCGCGATGGCATAGGGAATCTCGATCGGAGCCCCCATCAGGAGCGCCATCCGCTCCGTGATGGTCGACTTCCCGTTTCCCGGCGCCCCGAAGATGAAGAGCGAGGAGCGCGAGACCATGGCGCCGCCGATGCAGTCGATCACGTGCTGCTCGAGCTCGAGCTGGTTGAGCGCCTTCTTGAGCATCGCATCGGTGATTCGCGCATTGGTGGCGACCTGCGACTTGACCAGCTCGACATAGTCGTCATAGGCGACGGGGCAGGGCCCCAGGTAGCGCGTCCCCACGTTGGACATCTCCGAAGCTCGCCGGCGACCCTCCGAGCTGCATTCGTAGGCGGTCCGCTGGTCGATCGAGAGGCCCTCCAGGCCGGGCTCGGCCGAGAACCCGGGCGAAGTGGTCAGCTGCGCCTTGTCGAACTCCGCGATCAGCGGTTTGATCGTCTCGAACGGCAGCCCGAGGCGCTGCTCGAGGGCGGCGCCGCTCATCCGGTCGGCAAAGGCGAGCGTGCGCAGGACGAGGCTGGCGACCAGGTCCCTCTTGAGATTCAGTTCTTCGAGGGCTTTCGGCTTGGGCAGCGTTCCTGCCAGTAAGGGCACGGGGAACTATAACGCCGCTATAACTCATTACTTTGCAGTTGACGCCAACTCGGTATGCCGGCTGCGCCCGCGGGCTCTAGAATCCCGGCGATCACGTCGTGGCTGAATACGTAGCTCTGGACCTGGAAACCACTGGACTCGACCCCCTCCACGACCGCCTCATAGAGGTGGGCGCGGTGGCCTTCAGCCCTGCCGGTGTGCACGGCACCCTCGATCGCCTCGTTGACCCGGGTCGGTCGGTGCCAGAGGCCGTCCTGCGCCTGACTGGGATCACGCCGAGCGAGCTCCGCAGCGCATCGGGAGTCGCCCCAGCCCTCGCCGAACTGGTCGAGCTCCTGCGGGGCCGGGAGCCGGTCGGTCACGGCGCCACTCTGGACGTCGACTTCCTCGTCGCAGCCGGGGTCTGGGAGCCGGGCCGGGAGATCATCGACACGCTCCACGTAGCGCGGATCCTGCTGCCCAATTCGCCGAGCCACAGCCTGCCCTCGCTGGCGGCCGAACTCGGCCTGGAGCAGCCCCGCCCGCACCGGGCGTTTGACGACGCCGACGCCACCCGCCAGCTGTTCCTGCGCCTCCGCGAGATCGCCATCGGCCTCGACGAGCGGCGCAAGGAGGGGATGCTGGCGCTGGTCGCCCCCTATGGCTGGCCGATCGCGAGGTTCTTCGCCGACGCTCTCACGGCTCCCTCCCCGGTCGCCGAACCCACGCTCGCGAGTCGGCTCAGTCCCCGGCCGGCCCGGGCCCGTCAGCCGGTTGCCTGGGACATCTCGGAAATGGCCGGGCTGCTGCTGCCGGAAGGTGCGCTGGCGGCGGCCTTCCCCGAATACGAGCATCGCGAGTCGCAGCTCCAGATGCTCCTCGCGGTGGCCCAGACCCTGGAGCGGGGCGGGCGCCTCGTGGTGGAGGCGGGGACCGGGACCGGCAAGAGCATCGCCTACCTCATCCCGGCGATCGCACGCGCCCTGGCCAGGGACGAGAAAGTGATCGTCTCAACCGCCACCCATACGCTGCAGGAACAGCTGATCCTGAAGGACCTGCCCTTCCTCCGGGAATGGCTGCCCTGGCCGTTCGAGGCGGTGCTGCTCAAGGGTCGGGCCAATTACATCTCTCTCCGCCGCTGGCGGCGCTACCTCGCGGAGCCCTGCCAGGATTCGGAGGAGCTTCGCTTCAAGCTCAAGTTGATGGTCTGGCTGCATGAGACGGCCAGCGGCGACCGCTCCGAGCTGCGGTTGCAGGGGCGGGAGGAGGTGCTCTGGGCGCGCGTCGCCTCCGACCCCATGGACTGCGTCGGGATCTACTGCACCGCCGAGGACTGCTACGTCCACCGGGCCCGGGCCGAGGCGGAACGGGCGGACGTGGTTATCGTCAACCACGCCCTCCTCCTCGCCGACGCCGCCCAGGGAGGCGGCGTCCTGCCCGACTTTCAGCACCTGATCATCGACGAGGCCCACCACCTTGAGGACGCCGCCACCCAGGGGCTCCGCCGCGAGGCGGATGGCCCGGCGCTGGTCGGGCTGATCGAGCGGCTCGTCACGCTCATTGACCTCGTCGCCGCCCAGCCGCGCCTGGGCAGCACGATCGAAATCGGTCCCGCCCGGCCATCGGCCGACGCGGCTCGGAGCCGGGTGGCGAGCCTCTTCGAGAAAATTGGCGAGTTCGTCAGAAACGTCGTCTCCGACCCCGGCCGGCGGGATGAGACGTTTCGGATCAACCCGCTGCTGCGTGAAGCGGCCGGCTGGCCGGAGCTGCACGACCTCGCCGCCGACGCGACAACTTCGCTGGCGGGCCTCGACGCGCACCTGCGCCGGGCAGTCGCGGCCGGCCGCGAGTGGTTGGGAGGGGATGAACCCGACCAGAACCTGCGGGAGCTGGAGATCATCAGGGGCCGGCTGGCTGAGGCGGCCACGCTGCTCAAAGAGGCGCTCCTCGAGCCCGACTCGAACCAGGTGTACTGGTTCACCCTGATCGCCCGGACGGCCGACGCCATCCTGCGCTCGGCACCCCTCGATGTCGGCGGGCTGCTCCGCGAGCATGTGTTCGAGCCGCGGGCCTCGGTGATTTTCACGTCGGCGTCGCTGGCGGTGGGGGGTAGCTTCGATTACTTCCGGCGCCGGGTCGGGCTCGACCGCGAGCCGGAGATGCTCCTCCTCGCCTCCCCGTTCGACTACCTCAGCCAGGCCCTGATCTGCCTGCCAACCGGGTTGCCCGACCCGCAGTCGGAGGAGTTCGGGGACGCCGTGACCCGGGTGATCGCTGACGTGGCTCGCCGGATCGGCGGTCGGACTCTCGCCCTCTTCACGTCTCACAGGCAGCTGCGCGACACCTACTTCCACCTGAAGCAGCGCCACGACCTCGATGACATCCTGATCCTCGGCCAGGGCCTGGACGGGCAGCGTCGGCAGGTGCTCAAGGCATTCCAGGCAAGCGACCGGGCGCTTCTGCTCGGCACGTCGAGCTTCTGGGAGGGGATCGATGTGCCTGGCGACAGGCTTTCCTGCGTGATCATGGTCAGGCTGCCCTTCCCGGTGCCGACCGAGCCGGTCTTCGCGGCGCGCGCCGAGCAGGTGTCGGACTCCTTTGCGCTGTACTCCCTGCCGATGGCGGCGCTCAGGCTCAAACAGGGCTTCGGACGGCTCATCCGGAGAAGCACCGATCGAGGTGCGGTGGTGATCCTGGACAATCGGATCTCGAGTCGTGACTATGGCCGGGCCTTCCTGGAAGTTCTGCCCCAGGGAGCGATGTACACCGGCTCCGCCCAGGACGTGGGGGAGAGAATCGTGGCATGGCTCGCCGAATCATCGCTGTCTCGGTCCTGATCGTCCTCCTGACGATCCTGGTCGGAATCGGCTATGGATTCCTGGCGCCGATCCGCGGCGTGGCGACCGGCTGCGACCTCTTCACCGGCACCGAGGTGGTGAGCCTGGGGCCCGGCTTTCGGGGTTGCGTCAAGGGCTACTACCTGCCGGGCGGGGTGATCGCCCAGAGCCCGCAAGCCAGCAGCTACAGCGTCAGCCTCGACCTCGGGCCGCTGCGCTGCGATTTCCGGCGGGGCGAGTTCATCGTCGTCCACGGCCGGGCGGTGGACGATGAGGGCCGCATCGTGATGACCGTCGACCGCTGCGGTTGAGCACCCTCTATGTCGTCGGCACGCCGATCGGGAACCTTGAGGATCTCACTCAACGGGCGGCCCGGATCCTGGCTGAGGTCAGCTACATCGCGGCCGAGGACACCCGCGTCACGGCGCGGTTGCTGGGCCGCCTCGGGGTGCGCAAGCCGATGATCAGCTACCGGGCGCCGGTGGAGCGGCGAGGGCTGTCGGCCGTCCTTCGCGCGCTCGATTCCGGCGATGTCGCCCTGGTCACCGACGCCGGCACGCCGGGCGTCAACGACCCCGGGCAGATTCTGGTGTGTGAGGCGATCCGAGCGGGCCATTCGGTGGTGCCGATCCCCGGGCCGAGCGCCGTGGCGACCGCCATCTCCATCTCCGGCTTTGCGGGGGAGGGCTTCATCTTCCTGGGCTACCTGCCCCGCAAGCGGGGTGAGCTCGGCCGGCTCCTCCAGACGCTGATCGGCGAGCGCCGGCCGGCGGTCGCGTTCGAGTCGCCCTATCGAATTCGAAAGTCGCTGACCGCGATCGGCGCCGAGCTGGGCCTTCGTCGAGTGGTGGTCGGCCGGGAGCTGACCAAGCTGCACGAACAGGTTCTCCGGGGAACCGCCGAGGAAGTGCTGGATGGGCTGGCCGCGATCCCGAAGGGAGAGATCACATTGGTCATCGCGGGATGCGACTAGTCGATACCCATCTCCATCTGGACGAGGTGGCCGAGGGAGCGATCGCGGAGGCGGTCGGCTGTGGGGTGACCAAGCTGGTCACGATGGGTGTCGACGCCGCCACCAGTTGGGGTGCCCTTGCGGCAGCGAATGGCAATCCGGCGGTGTTCGCGGCCGCCGGCCATCATGCTGCCAACCGGGCCGACCCCGACCTGGCCGAGTTTCGCCGCCTGCTCCGTGAGCCACGGGTGGTGGCCGTCGGCGAGATCGGGCTCGACGGCAGTCCGGGCGCCGAATACGCGCCAATGGACCATCAGGTGATGTGGTTCGGCCAGCTCTGCGACCTCGCCCTCGAACACGATCTCCCGGTCTCAGTGCACGTCAGGGAGGCCGAGGAGCTGGTCTACCAGGCGATCCTCAAGCGGCCCGGCCTGCGCGGCGTGATGCACTATTTCTCGCTCGGTTGGGACTGGGCGGAGAAATTCCTCGATCTAGGCCTGCACCTCTCCTTCGCCGGGCTCGTCACCCGGCCCAGCCGGGAAGAACTGCGCGACGTCGCCCGCCGCTGCCCCGCCGATCGCCTCCTGGTGGAGACCGACTCGCCCTACGGGCTGCCCCACTCGCGCCGCCGGGAGGCGGCCAACCGCCCCGCCTACCTGCTGGACACCGCGGCGCTGGTGGCGGAGCTGCGCGGTCTCACCCTGGACGAGCTGGCCGAGCTCGAATGGACCAATGCCCATGCTCTCTTCGGCAGGCTGGCGGACGGCTGAATGGCTCTGGATCCGGCCGTGCCCGCAGAGCTGGCTGAGCTGCTGCGCCGCCATCATGTCCAACCTGTCCACCGGCTGGGCCAGAATTTCCTGGTCGATCCCCAGGTGCGCGATCGGATTGCAGTCGCGTCGGGGATCAGGGCGGGCGACACCGTTCTCGAGGTCGGGGCGGGCCCCGGCGCGCTGAGCCTCGCCCTCGCCCCGCGGGCGGGCCGTTTGGTCTGCGTCGAGATCGATCGCAGGCTGATCGCGGTGCTCCGCGAGACGCTCGCCGGCCAATCCAATGTGGAGCTGCTGGAGGGGGATGTGCTGACCCTGCCGCTGCCGGCCGCGGCGGTCGTCGCCGGCAATATCCCCTACTACCTGACGGGTGCTCTCCTGCCTCTGCTCATGGACCGTCTGGACCGCCCCAGGCACATCTCGCTGGTGGTCCAAAAGGAGGTCGCCGAGCGTTGGACCCAGCCCGGCGACTGGAGCCTGGGCAGCCTGGCGGTGCAGGTCCACTGCGTCCCCGAGTATGGCTTCACGATCCAGCGGCAAGCCTTCCTGCCGGTGCCCAAAGTGGACTCGGCCCTGGTCAGCCTCGCCGTCCGCCCCCAGCCGGCCGTTGACGTCCCGGACCTCAACGATTTCTTTCGCTTCGCTGAGCGAATCTTCCAGTTCAGGCGCAAGCAATTGGGCGGCATCCTGGCCCGCCTGGAGGGCGGGAGCGCCCGGGCCGTGCTGGCCGGGGCGGGCATCGATCCGCGGCGGCGTCCCCAGACGCTGGGCCTCGATGAATGGCAAGTCCTCTACCGCTCCTGTCGTTCAAACGTAGAGTGAACAAGGTGGAGCAACTCGGGCTGGAGAGCGGCGAGGGCTTTCGTTACGTCCTGACCCAGGCCGACTTTCGTCGAGTCTGGCTGGCCCAGCTCGCCTCCCAGTCGGCCGACAAGTTCGTGATGTTCTCACTGATCATCCTGGCCTACAACCTCACCGGCGCGACGACGCGGGTGGCCATAACGCTCCTGGCATACACGCTGCCGGCCCTCTTCCTGCCCCCCTTTGCCGGCGTTTTCGCCGACCGCCACAACCGCAAGCGGACGATGTACCTCACCAATTTCGGGCGCGCCGCCATCGTGATGCTGATCCCGCTCTCTGCCCTGGTCCCCTGGTTGCGGGGCGACATCTTCCACCTCCTGGTCATCACCTTCGCCTTCAGCGCCCTGGGCCAGTTCTTCAGCCCGGCCGAGGCGGCGGCGATCCCGACCCTGCTCCCCAAGCAGGCCCTGCTCACCGCCAACTCGATGGTGCTGGCATCGATGGTCATGACGCTGCTGGTGGGGGGTGCCCTGGCACCGGTCTTCTCGCGCATCGACACCTACCTCCCGTACTGGATCGCCGCCCTCGGCTTCGCGGTCGCGGGCGGCCTGATCCTGCTCGCCCGCATTCCCAGGAACATCCCCCGGCTGGACCAGACCAGCCGCGGCATCGCCCATCAGCTCTACGTCGAGGTGAAGGAGGCGGTCGACTTCCTGCGCGCCTCCCGGGTGCTCATGGTCTCCTTCGCGCAGCTGTCACTGACCGTGCTCGTCCTCTTCATGATGTTCACCCTGGCGCCCGGCTACGTGAAGACGGTGATCGGCATCCAGCCCCAGGACAGCTACGTCATCCTGGTTCCTGCGACCCTCGGTGCAATGGCGAGCGCGTTCGTGGTCGGCCAGTTCGGGAGGGCGTTCGACCGCTCTCGAGTTCTCGCCGGAGGGCTGATCGCGACCGGGATAACCCTGGTCCTGCTCGCCAGCGTGCCGTTCGGGATGCGCACGATCCCGGAGTTCGCCGATTACACCCGCTGGTTCGCGATGCTCTTCGGTCTGCTGCTCGGAATCGAGTTCGGTGCTCTCCTCATCCCGTCACTCACCTACCTCCAGGAGCACACCACGGACCAGGTCAGGGGGCGAATCTTCGCCCTCTTCTTCCTGGCCTATAACGGCGCCACGGCCATCCCCATCCTGGCCGCCGCGGCCCTGGCCGACACTTTCGGGACCGGGAGTGTCATCGGCGGATTGGGGGTGATCCTCACCGCCACGGGAGTACTGGCGGCTATTTACGGCTCGCGCGTCTACGGAGAACCACGAACGCAACCACTGCGAGCCCGATGACGACCAGGCCGCCATACCCGAGCAGGCTGGTGACCCGCTGGAGCAGCGCCCAGTTGTTTCCCAAGAGGTAGCCGAGCAGGCCGAAGGTGATGGCCCAGGGCACCGCCCCGATGACGCTGTAGAGCTGGAAGCGCCAGAAAGGCATGTGGGCGGCGCCCGCGAAGACGCTCGCCCAGGTCCGCAGGCCGATCACGAAACGGCCGACCACGATCGTCTTGTCGCCGTGATGGGCGAAGAACATCTCGGCCTGGGCGAGATGGCTGGAGCTGAGGTGGAAGAAGCCGAGCAGCCGCTCGATGAAGGGCCGGCCGCCCCATCTGCCGAGGAAGTAGCCGATGTCCCCGCCGAGGATTGCGCCGAGGGCGGCCAGCGCGATGACCGCGACGATGTTCAGGTGGCCGCTCCCGGCATAGGCTGCCACCGCCAGGAGGGTCAGCTCACCGGGAAAGGGGATGCCCGAGCTCTCGATGAGGATGCCGAGGGCGGCGGCCGGGTAGCCGATGCTGTCCGCGAGGCTTCGAATGTCCATCCTGGAAGCCTTCAGTATCCTGAAACACTCCATGGAGGATGAGGCGGAGCTCGGATCGGGAGACGAGCTCTATCTCCTGCGTCACTCAACCGCCCACGTCCTCGCCGCGGCGGTCACCGAGCTCTGGCCGGGCACCAAGTACGCGATCGGTCCGCCCATCGAGGACGGCTTCTACTACGACTTTGACTCGGAGCACGTCTTCACGCCGGAGGACTTCAAGGAGATCGAGAAGCGAATGCGCTCGATCATCGGGCGCAACCTCCCCTTCACGCGCGAATTCCAACCCAAGGCGCAGGCGCTCCAGACCTTCCGCGACCGCGGCCAGGACTACAAGGTTGAGCTGATCGCGGACCGGATCGCGGATGGGGAGGAGGTCTCCCTCTACCGCACCGGTGAGGACTTCCTGGACCTCTGCCGGGGACCGCACGTGGCTGGCGCGGGGGCGATTCGAGCCTTCAAGCTGATGCGGACGGCGGGGGCCTACTGGAAGGGCGACGAGCACAACCGGATGCTGCAGCGGATCTACGGCACCGCCTGGCCCACCCAGAAGGAACAGGACGAGTACCTCGAGATGCTCGCCGAGGCGGAGCGACGCGACCACAAGAAGCTCGGTCGCGAGCTCAAGCTCTTCGCCGCGGACGACCGGTCAGGGGCCGGGCTGCCGCTCTGGCTCCCCAATGGCGCCACCGTCCGCCGAGAGATCGAGCGTTGGGTGGTGGATGAGGAGCTGGCCCGGGGGTACCAGCATGTCCTGACGCCCAATCTCGCCAAGCTCGACCTCTTTGTCCAGAGCGGCCACTGGGACCTCTACAAGGACTCGATGTACCCGCCGATGCACTTCCCCGAGTCGGAGGAGACCCTGGAACTGCGGCCGATGAACTGTCCCAGCCACATCATGGTCTATCAGTCGGAGATGCGCTCCTACCGGGATCTCCCACTTCGCATCGCCGAGGTTGGCATGAACTACCGGTACGAGCGCTCGGGAACCCTTCAGGGCATGAACCGGGTCCGCGCCTTCGCACTAAATGACGCGCACATCTTCTGCACCCCCGCGCAGCTGGAGGGGGAGGTGAGAGGGGCGATCGAGCTGGCGCTCCACTTCTCCGAGTACCTCGGCATCGACGACTTCTGGTACCGCCTCTCAACGCGGGATGACGTCAAGGACAAATGGGTCGGCGGTCTCGCTGATTGGGAGACCGCCGAACGCGCCCTGGCGTCGGCGCTGGAATCGCTCGACCAGGCGTTCCGCGTGGTTCCGGGGGAGGCCGCCTTCTACGGGCCGAAGATCGATTTTCAGGTCCGCGACGCGCTGCGGCGCGAGTTCACCAACTCGACCGTCCAGGTGGACTTCCAGCTGCCCGCCAAGTTCGACCTCGAATACGTCGCGGAGGATGGCTCGCGGCAGCGGCCGGTGATGGTCCATCGCGGGGCGGCGGGCTCGATGGAGCGGCTCTTCGCTTACCTGATCGAGCGCTGGGCGGGCGCCTTCCCAACCTGGCTGGCGCCGGTTCAGGTCGTCGTGATTCCGATCACCGACAGCCAGAACGAATATGCCGAAAAGGTGGCCGAGCGCCTCCGCCGGTCGCGGGTGCGGGTCGAGGTCGACAGCCGCTCCGATCGGATGCAGAAGAAGATCCGCGATGCCCAGCGGATGAAGGTCCCCTACATGGCGATCGTGGGCGGTCGCGAGGTGGAGTCGGGCCAGATAAACGTGCGCAACCGCGCCGGCGAGGAGACTGGGGAGCCACTCGAGGAATTCGCACTCCGCCTCACCTCAGAGATCAGCGAAAGGCGCCGCCCGGACCGCTGAAACTAAGTCCCGCGGCCAACATCGAGGGTGCCGGGGAGGCGACCCCGGAAGCCGCCGACCAGCGCGACGGGCAGGGTCTGGTTGCTGGACAGGGTGATTATGCGAGCCTGCTCCTGCTGGCTGGAGGAACCGAGATAGACGTGGTCGCTGTCGATGAAGCCGCCCTGCCCGGCGGTCCCGGCGAGATCGACCCGGCTCCCGTCGAGCCCGATCACGAATGAATTCTTTGAACTGAAGACGCCGCAGAGCAGCTTGGCGCCGTCGGGAGAGAGGTTTCCGAGGCCGTCCGGACAGCTTGGCCGCTGGCGAGCGTTGCCCTGCCAATCGAAGAGCTGCGCGTCGTTGGCGAACGTGGTGCAGGCGAGGGCGGACGGCTGCGGGTCGACCATTGCGCAGCGGCCCTGATCGGAGCCGATGGTGACCAGGCGCCGGCCGGTGGTCGGATCCGCGACGTGGAAGCTCACGGTGGCGGTCAGGGCCCCGTTCTCGCCGCAGGTGCTCGCGTGGAACGCCAGGACCAAACTGCCACTCCGCCAGCCGACGGGCCAGAGCGCCTGCGAGCCGGTGCTACCCGAATAGACCTCGACATGGTTGCCGCCGCCCGCCAGGTCCTCGACGTAGAGCCGCTGGGTCACGGGCAGCCGCGAATAGTCGAGTACGTTCACCGCGATCCGCTTGTCGTCGGGACTGACCGCGAAGAGGGAGATGACCTGGGGCGCTCCGGGCACCTTGGTGGCAACCCCGGTTGCACCGTTGGGCGCCAGGAAGCGAACGTTCAGGGAGCCATCCAAGAAGTAGGCGCGGCTGCTGCTTAAATTGACGGCGGGCAGGGGCACGAGTGCGCGCACCGCTTCAGTCCCGCAGGAGAAGGGGCTGCGCAGGTCAGCCGTGGTCGAGGCGGCGATGGCCGCATCGCTGGTCACCAGAGAGATGTTGAACTTGCCCGCGCCGGCCGCTGAGGTTACTACCGCGTAGCCGCGTGTCACGGGAACCGGGTTGGGATCGGGTGTTGCGCTGGGTGAGCTCACGGGGGGTGGCGAGGTCATCTCCACGGTCGGCCGGCTCGAGGGGCTGGGCGACGCAGCCGCGGTCGAACCCGACGGCGCGCAGGCCTGGCTCAGTATCAGAACGAGTGCTGAAACGAGGGCTGGGATGCTTCGGGGCATTAAAACTGCGCGCATGATCGCTCAGAACTGGCGATTAGTCACCTCTCTGGTACCATGGCGTGCGTTGAAGCAGGGCCCGTCCCTCACCTCGAGACGCGCAGGCGTCGAATAGGTTTTTTCTCAAGGCGGACGGGCTTTGCCGTCCGCGTTTTTGTTTTCGGAGGACATCTTACGAAGCAGATAGACGACCGAGGTAGCGACCGATAGCCTTCAAGGAACTCCGCATCAACGATCAGATCCGCTCCCAGGAGGTGCGCCTGATCGATGACCAGGGAAACCAATTGGGAGTCCTCGGTCTCGGCACCGCGAAACGAATCGCCGCGGAGAAGGGCATCGACCTTGTCGAGTTCGCGCCTCAGGCCAGTCCGCCGGTCTGCCGCTTGATCGACTACGGGAAGTACAAGTTCGAGACGATCAAGAAGGACAAGGACCAGCGGCGCCGCCAGAACGTCATCAAGCTGAAGGAGATGAAGCTTCGCCCCAAAGTGGCGGAGCACGACTTCCAGACCAAGTTCAAGGGCGTCAGACAGTTTTTGGAGCAGGGCGAGAAGGTAAAGGTGACGATCATGTTCCGCGGCCGCGAAATGGTCCACCAGGAGATCGGGAGACGAATCCTCGATCGCGTGGCGGACGAGGCCAAGGAGATCGCGATCGTCGAACGGGCGCCGATCATGGAGGGACGCAACCTCTTCCTGATCCTGGCGCCCACCGGCCGTCCCGCAGTTCCCAAAGAAGAAGGAGCCCCAGCCAATGCCTAAGTTGAAGACCCGCAAGGGACTGGCCAAGCGGATTCGCGTCACAAGCACGGGCAGGCTGATGCGCGCTCACGCCTGGAAGAGCCATATGCTCGAGCACAAGACCGCCAAGAACAAGCGGTCTTACCGAGCCGCGGCCGGCGTCAGCAAGAGCGACCGCAAGACCGTACGGCGCGCCTTAGGGGTATAAAGTGCACCGAAACCAAGCAACGCTGACGGCGGCTTCACCATTTCCGACTTCGTCGGAAACTCATCCCACACGGACTCCGATCTCGGCGTCGGCTTCTGCGCTACTCGCTCACGCACCGCTTGGTGCGTTCGCTCCGTTGCTCGGCGCCTCCTTGATCTCGGCGCCCGTGCGGGCGATCCGTCAGCTTTACTCGGTTTCGGTGCACTGAGGTGGCAAGAGTCAAGCGCGGCGTCACCGCCCATGCTCGTCATAAGAAGATCCTCGATCGCGCGAAGGGATTCCGGCTCTCCAAGAAGCTTCTCTTCAGACCCGCCAATGAGGCTGTGCTCCACGCGCTGGCCTACGCCTTCCGCGATCGCCGGGCCCGCAAGCGTGATTTCCGGCGGCTCTGGATCGCTCGTATCAATGCCGCCTCGCGGCTGGGCGGGCTGCCCTACAACCGGTTCATGTACGGCCTTCGCCAGGCCGGAGTCGAGATCGACCGCAAGATGCTGGCCGACCTCGCCGTCCGAGACAGCGATTCGTTTGCGCAGCTGGTGGAGGTTGCGAAAGACAGTCTCTGATCAGCTCCTGATCAGCAGCCCGGACAACGAGCTGGTCAAGCGCCTGCGGCGGTTGGCCCAAGGGCGTGATCGGCGTCATGGGCTCCAGGGACCCGAGTCGGGCGAGGTCCTGCTGGAGGGCCCGCGAGTCCTGGCCCAGGCAGTCTCCGCCGGCGTTCACATCGATCTCCTGGCCATCCGGGAGGGTGACAATTCCCCTGAGTTGGAGGCGGATCGCAAGGTGACCATCGCCCGGGGGCTCTATGCGAGCCTCACTACGACCCAGTCGCCGCAGGGCGTCCTCGCAATCGGCAGGTTCGACTTCTCGCCCCTTGCCCTCGCCCGCGAAGCCTCGCTGGCCGCCGGCTGGCCGCTCATAGTGCTTGATGGCGTCCAGGACCCCGGCAATGTCGGCGCCATCGCGCGGACCGCCGCGGCGGCCGGGGCGCCGGCCCTCGTCGTCCTGCCCGGGACCGCGGATGTCTTTGGCCCCAAGGCGATCCGCGCCAGCGCGGGACACGTCTTCAACCTGCGAGTGGCGCGAGCGGAGTGGTCCGACCTGGAGGGCATTCGCTGCGTCGGCGCCAGCAGCCGGGGTCTCTCGCTCGACGAGCTCGACCTGGCCTCGGTCGGCGCGCTGGTGTTGGGTAGCGAGGCGCGCGGGCTGAGCCGGCACCTCGACACGGTCGCGCTCCCGATGGCGCCGGGCGTCGAATCACTCAACGTCGCCGCCGCCGCCGCGATCCTGATCTACGAGCTGAGGCGGAGGTTGGCCGCTTGATCGAGCGGATCGAGGAATTGAAGCGTGCCGCCCTGGCGAGCGTGGCTGCCGCGTCTTCGCCGGCCGAGCTCGAACAGCTGCGGATCGACTACCTCGGCCGGAAGGGTGAGCTCACCAGCGTCCTCTCCAACCTGGGAGAGGTGGCCGCCGCCGACCGACCGGCGATCGGACAGGCGGGCAACCGGGCCAAGCAGGAGATCTTCGCCGCCCTAGAAAAGCGCGCCGCCGAGCTCGAGCAGGCTCGCCTGCACAGCCTCGCCCAGACCGATGCGATCGACGTCACGTTCCCCGCCGCGCCCCTGGGCCGCGGCCACGCCCACGTGTTGAGCCAGGTTCGGCGCGAGCTGGAGACGATCTTCACCTCGATCGGCTACCACGTCGAGGAGGGGCCGGAGATCGAGAGCGATTGGTATTGCTACGAGGCCCTCAACCTGCCGAAGGGCCATGCCTCGCGCGACGTCCAGGACAGCTTTTTCATGGACCCCGGCGGCGAGGTGGTCCTCCGGTCGCACACCTCGTCGGTGCAGATCCGTGCGATGGAGCGCCTGGGCACCCCGCCGATCTACGTCATCGCGCCCGGCCGCACCTATCGCCGGGACAACCTCGACGCCACTCACCTGCCCTATTTCATGCAGCTCGAGGGCCTCGCGATTGACGAGGGACTCACGGTCAGCGATCTCAAGGGCACCCTGCTCTACTTCATCCAATCTCTCTTCGGCGCCGCGCGGCGGGTGCGGATGCGCCCTCATCACTTCGGTTACACCGAGCCCAGCTACGAGTTCGACACCCTGTGTGGGCGCTGCAACGGCTCCGGCTGCCGGAGCTGCGGCAACCAGGGTTGGCTGGAGACAGGAGGGTGCGGCATGGTCCACCCCCAGGTGCTCCGCAACGGTGGCATCGACCCCGGCCGATACACCGGCTTCGCCTTCGGCTTCGGCATCGAGCGGATGGCGATGCTCAAGCACGACGTTGGCGACCTGCGCCTCTTCTACGAGAACGACATGCGCTTCAACCGGCAGTTCTGAGATGTTCCCGGATTCGGTGGTGGACTGATGCGCATCTCCTACGAATGGCTCGGCGATTTCCTGGACACCGCGGGTCTCACTCCGCAGGCGGCTGCCGACCTCCTGACGATGTCCGGGACCAAGATCGAATCGGTCGAGATCACCGATCTGAGCGCGATCGTCATCGGCCGGGTCCTCGAGCAGCGTGAGCATCCCAAGAGCCGGAACCCGCTCTGGATCCACCAGGTTGACATGGGGGGCGGCGAGGTCCGGCAGATCATCGCCGGAGCACCCAACGCCGGTCCCGGCACGTTGGTCCCGGTGGCGCTGCCGGGGACTGTGGTGCCCAACGGCACAGAGGTGCGCGACGCCCGGATCGCCGGCGAGGTGGGCCAGGGGATGCTCTGCTCGGCCGCCGAACTCAACCTCGGCGACGATCACGGAGGCATCCTGCTCCTGCCCGAGGGAGAGCCAGGTTCGAGCCTGGCGCTGCTCTACCCGACGGATGCGATCTTTGAGGCGGAGATAACTCCCAACCGCCCCGATTGCCTGGGTCACCTGGGGATCGCGCGCGAGCTGGCCGCGGCGGCGGGCAGAGAGCTGACGCACGACTTCATGCCGCCCTTCACGGGCGGCATCGATCCCGCCGGAAGCGAGCTGATCTCGGTGAGCATCGAGAACACCGGGCTCTGCCGGCGCTACATCGGGGGACCGATCAGCGGCGTAACCGTGGCTCCCAGTCCGGCCTGGTTGCAGCGCCGGCTGCGGGCGGCCGGCGTGAGGCCGATCAGCAACCTGGTCGACGTCACCGCATACGTGATGCTCGAGTACGGCCAGCCCCTCCACGTGTTCGACCGCGTGAGGCTGGCCGGGCCCGAGATACGAGTCCGCAACGCCCAGGCCGGCGAAACGCTGCTCTGCCTCGACGGCCAGCGGCGAGCGCTGAGCGGGGAGATGCTGGTGATCGCCGACGCGGAGCGCCCGGTGGCCATCGCGGGGTTGATCGGCGGCCTGGAGTCGGCCGTGACCGAGACCACCCGGGAGGTCCTGCTGGAGGCGGCCACCTTCGATGGGGTGAACATTCGGGCGACCTCGCGTGCCCTACACCTGCGAACCGAAGCCTCGAGCCGCTTCGAAAAGGACCTCTCTCCGGAATTGGCACTGGCCGCCGCCCGGCGCGCGGCCACCCTCATCTCAGAGCTGGCGGCCGGCAGCGTCCACCGGGACTGGGTGGACCAGTACCCGCGGCCGCAGGAGCCGATCCGCGTCACCCTGCCGCCGGCGGAAATTGACGCGCTGCTCGGCGTTCACATTCCCCTCGAGGAATCGGAGGGAATCCTGCGCCGGCTCGGCTTCCATGTTCGAGTTCTGGACGACGGTATTTGGGACGTCCTGCCCCCGGTCTTCCGCCTTGACATCGGCATCCCGGAGGACGTCGTGGAGGAGGTCGGCCGCATTCATGGCATCGAACGCATCCCGCCGACCCTTCCCGGCCGCCGGCGTTCGAGCTGGCAGCCCGCCAGCACCGGCTGGCCCGACTGGCGCCTTCGCGAGGTGCTGCTCGGCGCCGGGTTCGACGAAACGGTGTCGCCCGCCCTGGTCGCCGGCCGGCTGCTCCAGCGCCTCGGCCTGGGCGAGGGCGCGCGGTCTGTGACCAACCCGATGAGCGACGAGGCGGACACCATGCGGACATCGCTTCTGCCCAGCCTGCTGCAGGTCCTGGTTCTCAATCAGAACCGGTCGGGTAGTCGGCCGGCGGTCTTCGAGCTGGCGAGGGTCTACCAGGGCACGCTGGCCGACGGGCTGGCGGGCGAGGCGACCCGGCTGACCGCGGTTGCCCGTACGGTCAGCGGTTCCGACGCCGGCCGGGCCGGCTTCCTGCGCCTGAAAGCGGTGGCCGTGCGCCTGGCCCAGGAATTTGGAATGCCGGAGCCCCGGTTCGAGGCCGCCGCGCCCGGCCTTTACCATCCCGGCCGGACCGCGCGCGTGGTGCTCGGCGGCGAGCCATTGGGTTGGGTCGGGGAGCTTCACCCCGAGGTGGTCCAGGCGTTCGGCCTCGACGGCCGCGTGGTGGCGCTCGACCTCGCCCCGGACGCCCTCCTCGGTTCGGTCAACCAACGGCGCGCGGAGGAGCTGCCCCGATTCCCCGCGGCGACCCGCGACATCGCCGTTGTCGTCGCCGAGAGCGCCCCTGCCGAGGCACTGATCGCGACAATCCGGGAGGCGGGCGGAGAGCTGGTGGAATCAGTGGTCGGTTTCGATGAGTTTCGTTCGGACCAGATCGGCGCGGGGCTCAAAAGCCTCGCGTTTTCCTTGACTTTCCGCGCCTCCGAGCGCACTCTCACCGACTCGGAGGTGGACCAACAGATGAATGTGATCTTGCGCCGCCTGGAAACTGACCACGGAGCCCGCGGCCGGTGACAGACGTATTGATTCTCGTGGTGATCGTCGGCTATGGCGTTTTCGGCTACTTCACCGGGCTCGTCCGCCGTGCGCTCGGTTTCCTGGCCATCTACCTGGGCTTCTTCGTGGCCACCTCGGTGGACCCGACGACGGCAGCGGTGACGCTGCAGGCGGTGACCTGGAGCGTCTCCGACGCCCTGATCGCCGGCTATTTCGCCTTCCTCGTCGTCGTCATCCTGGTGGTCGAGATCCTCGCCAGCTTCTACCACCGCCAGCTGCAGATCGCGGCGGTGGTGATGGACAGGCTGTCGGGACTTGTGGTCGGTGCAGTGACCGGTGCGCTCGGCGTAGCGGTGGCGCTCTCCCTGCTGGCGGGAGCTGCCCAGCCGACCGAGGGCACGCCGGACGGCGCCCAGATCCAGATTGGCGACGCGATCCGCAAATCACCGCTCGCCCAGGTTGTGCTCAAGACCATGGGCAAGACGGCGACCGTCCTCTTCGCGCCCGCAATCCCGGCCCAGCCCGGCTCCTACTTCAGCGGGCAGGAGGCGCGTAACCAGCATTAGCCTGTGGCAGCGGCTGCGCCAGCGCGCGGTCGAGATTCACGAAGAGGCCAACCTGCACCGGCGCCTCGAGGCGGGCGAGAAGATCCGCGTGAAGCTGGGGATGGATCCCACCGCCCCGGACATCCATGTCGGGCACCTCGTCGTGCTCGATGTCCTGCGCATGTTCCAGGACGAGGGGCACACGGCGGTGCTGATCGTCGGCGACTACACGGCCCTGATCGGTGATCCCAGCGGCCGGTCGGAGACCCGCCCGGTGCTGAGTAAAGAACAGGTCGAGGCCAACGCCCGGACGTACTTCGACCAGGCGTTCCGGATCCTGGACCGCGAGCGAACGGAGATTCACGGCAATGCCGAGTGGCTGGGCACCATGTCGGCGGCCGACATCCTGCGGCTGCTCAGCCGGCAGACGCTGCAGTCAGTCCTCCAGCGCGAAGACTTCGCCCAGCGGCTTCGAGCCGGCCAGCCGATCGGCGCCCACGAGATCCTCTATCCCTTCAACCAGGCCTACGACTCTGTCGCGGTGAAGGCCGACCTCGAGATCGGTGGGACCGACCAGCTCTTCAATCTGCTCTACGGCCGGGAGATCATGCGCGCCTATGGCATGAAGCCCCAGGACGTCGCCGTATTTCCGCTGCTCGAGGGCCTCGACGGAGTCGCCAAGATGAGCAAGTCGCTCGGCAACTACATTGGTATCGCCGAGCCGGCCGAGGAGATCTACGGCAAGGTGATGTCGATCCCAGACGCGATGACAGCGCGCTACGCCGGCCTTCTGCTCCAGGCGGACGGCCTGCCCGAGAGCAGCCCCCGCGACGCCAAGGCCGAGCTCGCCCGGCGGCTGGTTGGCCGCCTCCACGGCAGCGACGCCGCAGCAGCCGCGGAGGAAGATTTCGACCGCCGATTCCGCGACCGGCAGGCGCCCGCCGAGATGCCCGACTTCCAAATCTTGGGCGGTCGAGACGTGGTCTCCGTCCTGGTCGAGGCAGGCCTGGCCAAGAGCAATTCGCAGGCTCGGCGACTGATCTCCCAGAACGGCGTCCGGGTGAATGGTGGATCTCCGGGGGAGGGCGTCTTGCTGGATGATGGGGACGTGCTCCAGGTTGGCAAGCGACGGTTCATCCGGGTCAGGCGTGCGTAGAATTCACGCCGAAAGGATGTTCGTCGCTGAGCCTGTCAAGAAATTCGCGGTGGTCAGCTGAAGCGATGTCCGGTCATTCGAAGTGGGCTGGTATCAAGCACAAGAAGGCGATTGTCGACGCCAAGCGCGGCCAGACCTTCACCAAGGTGGCTCGCGAGATCACCCTTTCCGCCAAGGCCGGCGGCGGCAGCATCGAGGGTAACTTTCGCCTCCGTCTTGCCGTGGCGAAAGCGCGTGAGGTCAACATGCCGGCGGACAAGATCAAGGGAGCCATCGACCGGGGTACCGGCGCGGCGGCGGGCGAAGCGCTCGAGGAGCTTCGCTATGAGGGGTACGGGCCTGCCGGGGTCGCCGTTCTGGTGGACGCCGTGACCGACAACCGCAACCGCACCAGCGCCTCGCTGCGGCACCTCTTCGCCAAGAACGGCGGCAACCTTGGCGACACGGGGTCGGTGGGCTACATGTTCGATCGCAAGGGAGTCATAGAGGTGGAGGCCGCGGGCAGGGACCTCGAGGAGTTGAGCCTGGTCGCCATCGAGGCAGGCGCCGAGGATATCCAGGTGGAGGGCCAGGCGATCGAGGTGACGACGGGGCCAAACGAGATCGAGGCGGTCAGGCTGGCACTCGAGAAGGCCGGAGCCAAGATCGAGAACGCCGAGGTGACGATGCAGCCGAAGACCTCGGTCGCCGTCGGCGAGGACAAGGCGCCGGCCGTCCTCCGGCTGCTCGAGGCGCTTGAGGAGGACGACGACGTCCAGCAGGTCTACGCCAACTTCGACATTCCGGCGGACGTCCTCGAAAGAGTCTCGGCGCAGGTCTAGTGGACTGTAACGGTCAAATGAGGTCCATCCGCCGCCCCAGGG
>JRHI01001337.1_pt1 | contig 21214 bp, 21 predicted proteins | sample 215371 | NCBI WGS metagenome assembly JRHI01 (sample SAMN02929681, study PRJNA255918) | sediment metagenome | biome: cave system; feature: Ice Cave; material: Sediment; isolation source: sediment from deep within a dark volcanic ice cave with no known source of... ...
CTCTCTCTCTATCTGATATCCGCACTCAGTGGGCGGCCTGGTCAACGCGGCCGGCAACGACCGCGAACGGGCGACCGATTGCAATTGGTGTTCCCCGCACACGCTCTATTCCGATTTGGGGGCGCCCGTTGGCATGGCTGTATCGGAGGATGAAAGATACCGAAACCACTGCAATCATATGTATGCCGCCACGAATCGAGCAGGCCAACACCGGAGAGCGACGGCCATTCACAACTGTTTGCTTCGAGTCACCCAGCCGCCATTGCGAGGGCTCTTTTGACGCCCCAGGATGAGCGACTCAATCTGGTTCTCAAGAGAGATTGGAAGCCGGATCCCAAGCTCTGGTAGATCGGACCGGAAGCCACGTTGATCGAGGCCAGCAAGTCCGGGCAGCCCCGTGATATGTGCGTCAGGAAAGCGCGCTCGTGCCAAGTCAATCGCTTCCTCCATCGAACGGAATTCGCCAAGCGCGTTGTACACCTTGCGTCCGACGCCATGACGGGCCCTACGCGCAGCCTCGCAGCACGCGCTTGCTGCGTCGGTTGCAGAAAGCCAGTTGGGAAAGTCGTCGGCACATGGAACCGTTGAGTCCGACCCTATCATCGGGTTACTGATCAGGCCATCCACGATTTGCCGAGAAAGCCCCTGTCCTCCCCATGGAAAAGTGATCAGCCCAAAACGTAATCCTACAATCTTCATGCCTTTCTCACGCCAGTGATCGGCGACCAGTTCGTTAAACAGCTTTGTCGCTGCATAAAAAGTCACCGTACCGTCGGCGGAGGTCGAGGTAAGCGGTGGTTCATCGCGCTCGACATTGAGGATCGCAAAGGTCTGATTACCGTTAAGCAAGGTCGCGCTGCTTGCGAATGCGACGGCCGGCAAGGTCTGCATTTGACTCGCAATCTCGAGAAGCGCTATGAAGGCGCGAGTGTTCACGTCAAGCGCAACAAGCGGATTCTGACGTGATGCTACGATTGTCAGCGCTGCCAAATGAACAACATAGTCGACATCACGAATGAGTTCCGCGACGAGTCCCTGGTCACGCATATCCCCGTTCACGAAAACATATCGCTCGGTGCGGTTGAAGTGTTGTAACTCCTCGTGGCTTGGCGGTTTGACGTCGAGCGCGACTACAGCGTCACCGGCATCCAGTATTCGCCCACTGACTTCGAGACCCAAGCCTCCTGCTCCCCCTGTTACGAACCACTTCTCCAAGGTCCCTCCAAAACTATTTCGCTGCGGGATCTGCAGTTACGATCGCGCCTAGCGATCTGCGCCTCGATGCGCCTTCAGAATCTTTCTTCGATGATTTCTTCAGCGACTCGAACAACTCCTGCGCGAAAACCTGGTACTCGCGAGTGTACCGAATACCCTCTATGTCTCGTGGCCTCGTGAAATTCACCATCCGGTCTTCGACAACTCGGCCGGGGTTTGCGCCCATAACAATTACCCTGTCTGAAAGACAAATCGCTTCAGTTAGGTCGTGGGTCACAAGCACCACCGTGGTCTCCAAGCCTTCCCACAGACTGCTGAAGTCGTTCTGGATTGCGATCCGAGTCTGAGCATCCAGTGCGGCGAACGGCTCATCCAGCAAAATAGTCGAAGGCTCGATTGCTAACGTCCGCGCGATGGCAACGCGCTGCCGCATACCCTGAGAGAGATGCTTAGGATATCTTCGCTCAGCCCCAACGAGCCCCACGCGAAGCAACAGCGCATTCGCTCGAAGGCGTCGCTCGACCCGGTTCATACCGCGGATCTGTAGTCCATACTCCACGTTTTGCTCGGCGGTTCGCCAAGGCAGCAAACAGTCACGGGCGAACATGTATGCGACATCGCGCCTCGGCGCGATGCATGGCTTAGCATCGATGGAGACAGACCCCTCTGAAGGCAGTAGCAGTCCTGCCATCATATTTAACAGAGTTGTTTTTCCGCACCCGCTCGCACCCACAATGCTCAAGAACTGACCACGCGGGATCGCAACATTTACGTCCATAAGAGTTGGCGCTGCATCGCCGAACCGATGCGTAACACTTCGAGCACAGATCTGAGGAGATTGTTTTGTGTTCACCTGACGGGGACGCGCCTTCCCATCCAACAGAAGCTCATGTCAATGCTATTGAGTCGGAACAACTGCCATTCGCTACGCTACAGGACAGCGGCTCAGTGAGTAAGAATCGCCTGGCAGAGCCGGAGGGTCTCCTATGCTACGCCTCTCTTAGAGGCCTTCGATGTACTTCGACCCGGACCACATCAACTCCTTACACGGGACAATCGTGTGAATGATCCCAACACTCTTGTAGAACTCCTGTGCGGATTGGGATGCTCCGCACGTTAACTTTACCGTGAAAATGCCATTCCAAGACTCGAGAGCCTTTCGCACGATATCCTTGTCCAGATTTGTGCTCTTGGCGAATATGTCCACTACGCTTTCCCGATTGCTGGGGTCGTTTATATATTCAATCGCCTTGTTTAGTGCGCYGGTGAACTTTGTCAACTCCGCCGTGTGCTGTTCGGCATAGGCTGCCGACGTCCACCAGGTGTTTGTTGACCAGCCGTTCTTAAAAATCGCGTTCGTCTTCCGAAGTTCGAGGAAGTTAATCAACGGAACAGCGGCTCCGGTATTCTCGATCCGCTGTTGCGCTGGCTGCCATGAAACGACCGCATCCATTCTTTTCCCGTTCCAAGCTGCCAGGCTGGACGTCGGGTCACCGGCCGCGATCCATGTTGGCGAATCGGGATCGAGGCCGTTCTGAACCATGAGGCCGCGAACAATGTTCTCGGTTTCTGCGCCGCGGGCGGAGACTCCGACTCGATGGCCACTCAGCCATGCAAGTCGCTCCTTCAAGGGAGCGTCAGCCTTCGGAGGATTCGAATCGGAGCGCGCTAGGACAACGAAGTATGGCCCAGAGACCTCGTTGGCGATCCCGATCATTCGATGCTTACTCTTCTTTTCCGCGGCCTGCTCGTTGAAGATGTAAGCGTTCGAACCGCTCGATGCGACAACGTCGAACTGAGCGGAGACTAGACCCGCCGAAGCCGCTGCCCCGCCGCTGACTGGAGTGGTTGTCGCGTTGAGGCCTTCACTCGTAAAGAAGCCTCTATCTTGTGCAACTTGGATAGGCAGGTCGGCGAGCGAACCCGAAAAGACCCCGATGGTGATACTCAGGTCGCTGCCCTTCGCGGGCAGGCTAGCCCCAGCCAGCACAAGTGCCAGCAGCGCAAGTGCAATCCAACTGGCGATGAATGTGTTACGTGGCGTTCCGTTGGCGTTAGTCATCTTAGATCCTTCCTTTTCGCAGTTAGTGTGATATTTGCGCACATGAATACTGTCCTAGATCTAGTCACTTCGCCATTGCGAAAGTCGCCGCTCAAGGAAGAGCATGAACTCATTAAGGGCGAGGGACAGCAAAGCCAGAATCAGAAGGAGCGCGAAAACTCCATCCATCTGATACAGATTGGAATGCGCGACGATCTTTTGTCCGATTCCCTCACGCGCGGCGATCATCTCTCCCGAGACTACGCCCAAGAGGCTATAGACCATTCCGAGACGAAGGCCGCCCAGGATTCCCGGCACGCTGGCAGGGAGAAGTACGTACCGATACTGTTGCGTACGGGTTGCGCCCAGGGCATGCGCGGATCGAATGAGCTCTGTGTCCACCGATATCATGGCCTGCTGGGTGGTGACGAGGACAATAACGACGGCAAGACTCACGCCGAGGTAGACTTTGGATGTCATGCCGATCCCAAACCACAGCGTGAACAGAGGAGCCAATGCAATTCTAGGTAACGAGTTCAACGCGGTGACGAACGGTCGGGTGAGGTCGTCCAACCATCTGACGCTAGCGAGTATTGCTCCTATCGCAATGCCGAAGACTCCACCGATAACAAAGGCAAGCAAGGCCTCGATCATTGTGTAAGTGACAGGCCCCCACAGAGTTCCGTCGGCGCTCGTTCTACGGATATAGGCGAGTATCTCGGTTGGACTACTGGTAAAGAGTTTGTCGACCCAGCCATTATCGGCGGCGATTTGCCATACAAAAACAATAGTCAGCAGTAGTACCAATCGAGCGACACCGAGTCTCGTTTTTGCAAGGATCGAAGAATAGCCCCTTGCATTACGATTGATGGGGCCTCGCGCAACTTCTTCTATTAGTGTGGTCGCTGGCTCATTTAACATGTAACTTCTCCGTGACGACAATGTGCGCTCGGATGGTTACTCGATTGGTGAAGGGCGAGGTCGACCATTTCGTCGAACCCCTGCTCATACTCCGCTCCCATTCGCCAGCCTCCAGCTCGACTCGCAGCGTGGAATGGATTCATTGGTGACGAGCCCATCTGACCCGTCAAACCAAGTTGAAGACGACGGTTTTAAAATCAGTCATTTCGCTGATGGCGTATTTGGGGCCTTCTCGGCCGATGCCGCTGTCTTTGACGCCGCCGTATGGCTGGTTCGGCGCCCGATAACGAGAAGCATCGTTTATCATTACGCCGCCGTAACGGAGCCTGCGTGCGACGTAAAATGCAGTGGAGAGATCCCGCGTGAATACACCAGCTTGCAGACCGAACTCGCTGTCGTTTGCTTCACGGATCACAGAATCGGTATCGCGAAAAGGGATGATGCTGACGATTGGCGCAAAGATCTCCTCGCATATCAGCGACAAATCCTTGCGTACATCGGTCACCACGGTTGGCACGAAAAGCCTCCCGTTGCGAGTACCGCCAGTCAGAACCGACGCGCCGCCGTCCACGGCCTGTTTGAGTACGACCTCCGCCTTTTCCGCAGCGGCGTCGGTCAGCATTGGGCCAACATCGGTTTTCTCGTCCATGGGGTCGCCCATCTTCAACTGCTTCACGAGCGCCACGAAGATTTCGGTGAATTTCTCGAGCACGTCCTCGTGGACGTATAGCCGTTGCACCGACGTACAGACTTGACCGGCGATGGCGTAGGCCGAACTACACGAAGCGATAGCGGCCAGATTCAAGTCAGCATCGGGGAAGACGATTGTGGGAGCGTTCGATCCAAGTTCGAGCGTTACGGGTCGTACGCCAACCGTCGCAAGGAGGTGCCGACCCACGGCCACCGACCCGGTGAACGTATAACGGGCGAATCGGCGATCGCGGAGCAATCGTTCACCGACCGGTTGGCCGTAGCCAAAGATCAGGTTGCAAAAACCAGCGGGCAGCCGCGCCTCTTGCAAAATGTTGGCCAAGCGGTACGCCGTCAGAGGAGTCCGCTCGGACGGCTTAAGCACGACGGAATTACCGGCAGCAATCGCCGATGCCACCTTGTGCGCTGCCTGATTGAGCGGAGCGTTGAACGGAGTGATCGCGCAAACAGGCCCCGATGGGGTGCGCATCACCACGGCAAAGCGGCCCTCCGACCCTGGGTTGGCATCGACAGGGATGGTTTCGCCGTGGATGCGCTTCGCCTCCTCCCCAGCATTAATCAGTGCCGCGATGGCCGAACTCACTTCAGCGCGCGATTCCTTGATAGTCTTTCCGACCTCCTGCACCAGTAGCCGAGCGAGCTCCTCGGCATCGGTCCGCATCAACTCTGCGGCCCGCGTGAGAATGGTATACCGCTGGTGCGGGCTGATCGAGCGCGAGAAGGCCTCATCAGCCGCTGCAACTGCATCGTCCACGTCTTGAAGCGTGGCCTCAGGCACGGAATCGACCACCGTCCCGTCGAACTTGTTTAGGACGTCAATTAACTTGTGTTCCGAGGTGCGGCGCCACTGACCGCCGATCAGCAATGCTGGCTGACTCAAGATCGACTCCTTCAGATCATCAAACCGTAGGCTGGATTCTGCTTATCGCGATGTCTTCGTCTCCCAGCGCCTCAGCCTTAGTTAGTCGACCATTGGCAGTGCAGAGCATTTGTTGGTACAGCCGCATGCCAGCCTTCTCAAGGCTCTCACCGTCCAACATCGGCGACACATCAACGTCCACGTTGTCCGCCAGACGCTGCGCTGTGCGCGGATTGCCGGTAATCTTCAGAGTGGGTGCCACAGAGCAGCCCATGACGTTCATTTGACCGGTCGTGAAGAGAATTATTTGAGCCCCGCCGGCTGCAAGGCCGGTCATGGACTCGGCCGCCGGGGCCGCAGTGTCCATGAGATAGAGCCCCTTTCCGCTGGCGCGAGTCGCATAAGGCAGTACACCCTGGATCGAGCTGGTGCCGCCCTTAATGATGGCTCCCAACGATTTTTCCTCAATGGTAGTGATGCCCCCCCGAATGTTGTCAGGCACTGGGTTGGCCCCTCGGATGTCCACGCCACGCCGTCGCGTGTCGTCTTCGATACGACGAACCGCCGCATAAATTTCGTCAGCAACTTGAGCGTTGCATGCTCGTTTAGCGAGCACCTGCTCAGCACCCATCCATTCCGACGTTTCTGATAGGTAGACTATTCCGCCCGCTGCCACGACCCTGTCAGCTACCCATCCTAACGCGGGATTAGACGCGATACCTGACGTGGTGTCGGTACCGCCGCACTCTACGCCCAAAATCAGTTCGGATAACGCAAGCGGTTCTGGGCGCTGTTCTGTAGCGTCCTGAACCATCGGAATCAACAGACGGATGCCCTGAGCCAAGGCCTCCACCGTACCGCCAACGTCTTGCACCGAGATGGCGGCAACCGGCTTACCAGATTTTGCGATTCCGGCCGCCACCTTCTGTGCCGATACGCTCTCCAGACTAACCACCAGCACCGCTGCGATGTTAGGGTTATTGGCCAAACCAACCTGCGTGCGACGGAATAGCGCGTCGTCGTCGCCAAACTGGCCCCGACCGTACCAGACCGGGATCGGTAGCGTGCCTTTTACCAATTGGGCGAGGTGCCGCACAATTCCATTCACGTTGTCCATTACGGCTAGCACTGCAACGTGATTTCGGATGCCGACGGTTCCATTGGAACGACGATAACCCCAGAATACATCTTCCATAGTTATTTCCCACCTCCTGTGAGGTCGCCGCGCCCGCGTTGGCTTTCGACGTTTTGTATGTGGACATACCCACCGGCGGGTATGTCGCCCACTGCGAGACCAATGCACTCGCCATACTTGAGAACCGGGGTTCCGGAGGCAATCCGAGTAAGGGCCAGCTTGTGCCCAAATGGCACTACATCTACTAGCTTGAGCGTGATCGTCCCAATCTGGAGTACCTCCCCCAGTTCGAGATCGCTCACGGCCGTGGCGACGTTGTCGTTCGAGTGCAACACGATCACCTTAGTCTTCATTAGTGTGGGTCTTCATTTGTCTCACCGCGCAATGCCCGCTCATAGATCCGCATGACATCTTGCTTGTTAGCCGGGCATGGATTCGTGACCGTGGGCTTCCCCTGAAGCGCATCGATCGCCAACTGCTCAATGGCATTACTGGTGACACCCAATTTGGCCAAAGATGTCGGGACCTGTATCGCGTTGTTTATCCGCCGCACTGCCCTGACCACCCTGCGCGCTGCAGCCAACGAATCCAGACCGCTGATATCCTCACCAAGCGCTTGCGCCACCCGGGCAAACCGCTCGGGCTGACTTCGGTGGGTAAACTCCAGACACCAAGGCAACAACACCGCGTTGGCAAGTCCGTGCGGCACGTGAAATAGAGCGCCTAATGGCCGAGCCATTTGATGGACGATTCCCGTTCGGCTGTGGGAAAGCGCTAGGCCGCCAAAGCAGGATGCCAGGAGCATCTGTGCGGCATGGTGTCGATCTTGGGGATTGTTCCAATAGGAAATCAAGGAATTTCCGATCATCCCGCACGCGTGCAATCCGATCGCATCCGTCAACTCCCAATTGCCCACATTTCCGACATAAGACTCTAGTAAATGCGTCAGCGCATCCATGCCGGCTGCCGCAGCAACCGGCTGCGGCACCGTCGCGACTAGCGCTGGGTCAAGAATCGCTGAGCACGGTACCGCCATTGGAGAGCGTACTGTTACCTTCATCTGGCGCTCCGTATCGTTGACGGAGATGTGCCAGCTGACCTCACTGCCGGTCCCAGCTGTCGTGGGAATCGCGATTACTGGAAGCGGGCGCACGTGGACCTTTTCCTCGCCCACGACTTCCCGGATGGAGCCCCCTGTAATCGCCACGATGGCGGCACCCTTTGCGGCGTCAAGGCAAGCTCCACCGCCCACTGCCACGATCGCGTCAATCTGCTCTTCCCTACAGAGATTCCCTATCTCGTCCATTACCGCGATGGTGGGGTCCTGCATAACATCCGCGAACGTCCGAATCACGTTGCAGGACTCAGGAAATCCGCTCGTTAGCGCAGAAAGCACGTTGGCCTTCAAGACCCCTTGGTCCGTGACCACCATCACCCGTTGAACAGTTAGTCGGGTCAATTCTTGATTAAGCGATTGAGCTGCCACGACGTTCGCGAAGATGCGTGTGCCAGCGAAAAAAGATGGAAACATCGAAGCCTCTCTCACTGAATGAAACGCAAAGCTGTGTGCCAGAGCCCCCGAGCGGCTTTCATATATTGAAAGCCGCTTGTGCCTTGTGAAATAGTAGCTACACTACGTTAATAGATCAAGCCTTTTGATGAATCAGTTCGCCAAATGATTTGAGGTTCGACGTGGCTGCTTTATGCAGTTTGCAGCCGCTTAGGCACTGCGGGGGATTAACGCAAAGAGGAGACGCAACATCGCTGAGACGCCTTCTTCCCGAACGGTCAATAAAACGCTGTCGCTACTTGATTTATTTACCAGCGGGGGATCCGAACAAACCGCGACTGAGATCGCACGCGATGCGAATTTACCGCTGAGCACGACGTTTCGCCTGCTGGCGACGCTGGTGCGCCTGCGTTTCCTCGACTACAGTGAGCAGACTCGCAAGTATCGGCTCGGCTTGAAATTGCTTGAGCTTGGCTACATCGTCTCGCAACAGCTCGACCTGCCGCGCCTGGCAACGCCGATTCTTCATGCGCTAGCCAATGCGTGCAAGGAGACGGCGCACCTTTCTATGCGGGACGGAGACGAAGGCGTTTTGGTTGCCAAAGCGGAGACTAGCCACAGCGTGCGTTTGCATACGCCGCTCGGGCGGCGCGTTCCGTTGTATGCCGGGGCGTCGATGAAAGTAATACTTGCGTTCCTACCGGACGAAGAGATCCGCCGCTACCTCCAACGGTCTCCGCTTGTTCAACTGGCCGCAAACACCGTGCAGAACAGTAAGCGGCTATGGTCGGACATACGGCTAATCAGGAAGCAGGGCTACGCCGTCACGTCATCCGAGCAAACACAAGGGGCCGCTGGCATCGCCGCACCTGTTCGAGATCACTCGGGCGCGGTGATCGCGGGTATGACCATCTCGGGACCTGAGCAGCGCTTCACGCCAGACGTGGTTAGCCGATTTGCACCGATGGCCGTGAACGCTGCACAGGACCTCTCGGCGCAACTCGGCTGTCCTCCGGGACCCTGATTGATAAGTGGGCTCGGCGCGTCGAAGTCGGCATTGATAGTGCAACGCTGTGCGCACTTCGCGCCGGAACAGCCACGCGCAGCCGCGGCAAAACCTGCTACGGTTTCATTACAGGGCCGCAAATCGAAACGCCGGAAGAAACGCAAGGTTTTAAATAATTGGCTCCCTGACCAAGGGCTCGAACCTGAGCACCTCAAACCGCATCGGTTCGTGTGCCGGAGCAAGGTCTCGGTGTCGCCCCATCTGTCGCGACAAGGCAGTATTCGCGGATCGTCGGGTCGTGGTGGGTCGATTGGGCTCGACCCCGCGGACTAGGTGTGATTTCTACGACCGTTGTTCATCGAACTGAGCCAGTCGGCTGAGTGGTGTCTGTCGATTAAGGCTAGCATGTGGTCGATCCTCATTGTAGAAGCGCAGCCAGGCAGGCAATGCGGCGCGGCGCTGTTCGGACGTCGCGTAGGGCACTGCATAAGCCCATTTGCGCTGCAGGGTTTGAATGAAGCGCTCCGCTTTGCCGTTGGTTTGCGGGCGATAGGGTCGGGTGCGTTTGGTGGCAATGCCGAGCCACCGACAGGCTTTGCGGAACGGTCGCGAGCGATAGGCGCCGCCGTTGTCGGTGAGCACCCGTTGAACGCGGATGCCGCGGCGCTGGAACGCACGGCCGGACCACTTCCTGGCGCACTGTAACTTCGGGCTTCTCAATGCTTTGTCGCGGCGGGGGACGGTGCGTCCGCGTGTGACTGGAAAATCGCCGCGTTCGGCTGTTGCCTTAGGCGGGTCCGAGCAGGTCCGGTACGACCTCATGGAAGTAAGTATTGACAGGAGCAATGCTCAACGGATAACCTGCAAAGGTCCTGTATACACCCCGGCATACACAGAGTGCCCGCAATCGCGAAACCTCCGTTGGCAGCAAAGGCTTACGACGCCCTCCGCCGAATGATAGCGGCGGGTGAGATTCGGTCAGAGTCTATCTCGGAAGTGCGGTTGGCAGCGGAGATCGCCGTTAGCCGCACGCCGGTTCGAGAAGCGGTTCGCCGACTCGTGGGCGAAAATATTCTGGAGGTCACGCCCCAAGGCATTCGCCTCTATCGCCCCAGTGTAGAAGACTTGGCTGAGGTCTACTTCACGCGCGCGATCCTCGAGGGGGCAGCGGCCAAGCTCGCCGCTGCCAGCAGTAGTGTTGTCCTCGCCAAGCAGTTGCGCGAAATCCTCAAGCGGGCTGAGCCACTCATGGCGACCGATGATCATGAGGCATTTGCGCGAATGAATGGCAAGTTTCATGGCCTCATCGTGGCAACCTCCGGCAACAGGCGCATCCGGGAGTTGCTTGCGTCGCTAGAAATCATCATCGTTCGCTACCGGCGGCTTTCTCTGCTCTACCCGGACCATCTCAGGCACTCGTACGATGACCATGTCCGCATCGCGAAGCTCTTTGAGAACGGGAGCCCGGAAGAAGTCGAAGATCATGTACGTGACCACATTTTGCGCGCGGGCGCCCGTATCGTTCGCGCGACGCTGCGCATTGACAACTGCAGCGCTGAAATCGGATCAACCGCAGCAATGCTGCTTGCCATGAATACGGCAGAAAACAACATGGTGCGAGGAGAGAAGCGTGTACGGCCGGTCTCCAAGAACTGAGCGCTGGGCCCAGAGGATCCTGAAGCAGCATGGAAATGCGATGCGTGCCGTTCTGACCGCACCGCTGGCAGCGATGCTTGTGCTCGCCGCCGCGGCGGCTGCGCCGCTGCGGGCCGCCGAAACGTATCCAACGCATCCGATCCGCCTGGTCGTGCCGTTCCCGCCAGGCGGGGCGAACGACATCGTTGCGCGCGTGGTGGTGCCCAAGCTTTCGCAGGCGCTAGGACAGCCGGTTGTCATCGATAATCGCGGCGGGGCTGCCGGCACGATCGGCACCGACTACGTAGCGAAATCGCAGCCCGACGGCTACACGCTGTTAATGACGCCGGTGCCATTTGTGATCACGCAAAGTCTCTATCCGTCCCTGCCCTACGACGCCCAGCGCGACCTTGTGCCCGTGGCGCTGCTGACATCGGCGCCCTTGGTGCTCGCCGTAGGAGCGGAGAATCCGGCACGAAGTCTGCAAGAACTCGTAGCGATGGCGCGGGCAAGCCGGAAACCGTCTCGTTCTCGTCGCCCGGCAACGGCAGCCCGGCTCATCTCGCCGGCGAGTTGCTCAAGGTGAAGACCGGCGCTGTATTCCTGCATGTTCCATACAAAGGTGGTGGTACCGCAGTAACGGACATGATTGCGGGCCACGTTGCCTTCACGTTGGCGACCCCGGCCGAGCTGATGCCGCATGTACGTGACGGCAAGGCCCGCGCGCTTGCGGTGACGACCCCGCAAAGAACGTCCGTCGCGCCCGATGTGCCGACGGCGCAGGAGGCAGGGGTTCCCGGTTTCGAAGTCATTGGTTTGGTACGGCGTGACCGCGCCTCGCGGTACACGTGCCTCCATCATTGCGCGGCTCGAACATGAATTGCTCGCGGTCATGAAAAGCCCGGAAGTCCGCGAGCGAATGGCCGGCATGGGGCTCGAGGTCACGCCGCCGTCGGCAGAGGCCTTCGGTCTGTTTCTCCGCACGGAGCAGGCGAAGTGGGCGGCCCTCGTGCGTGCGTCAGGCGCACGGCCGGATTGATACCGGAACGCCGGAATATTGCCGGGCAAGGCATTCGCAGAAGAAGCGAGTGCGCAGATATCGCAGACCGTGCGTGCGGCATTGAAGATACGAGAAGAGCCGTTCGTCGGCTCGGCACTCACTGGAGGAGAACGGATCATGTCATTTCAAGGGTTTTCGGGGGCCGGATCGTTTCAATTCACCGGCAACATCAATCTGCGCTTTGGCAGCGGAGTCGCGGAAACGCTTCCCGCCGAGCTTTCGGCGATGGGTGTCGTCAAACCATTCGTCATCGTCGATCCCGGCGTGTATCACGGCAAAGTCGCCGAGCCGATAACGAAGGCGCTCGGCAACGCCGGCATCGATGCAGAATTCTTCACCGACATCGAGCCCAATCCGCAGGACACCACAATCCACCGCATATTTGATACCGCCAAAGCCACAGGCTGTGACGCTGTCGTCGGTATCGGGGGTGGCAGCGCCATGGACAGCGCGAAAGGCGTCGCTCTGCTGCTGTCGAACGGCGGCTCGATCGCCGATTACGACGGGATTAATAAGGTCACGCGCGATCTGCCGCCAGTGATTGCCATCCCGACGACCGCCGGCACGGGCAGCGAGGTCACGGCGAACGCGGCTTTGACGCGGTCCAGCGACCATTACAAGATGTCGCTGCGCTCGCCGCGGCTGTTGCCTAGGCTTGCGATCGTCGATCCGTTGCTGCTGCGCACGCTGCCGCGCGGCGTCGCGGCGGCTAGCGGCCTCGATGCGCTGACGCACGCGATCGAAGGCTACCTGTCGGTGCGCGCGAGCCCGCTCTCCGACGTCTTCGCGCTGCGCGCGATGGAGCTGCTGGCGCCCAACATACGCGCGTTTGTCGCGAACCCCGAGAACCTCGAAGCAGCGTCGAGCATGGCGCTCGGCAGCATGCTGGCGGGGCTGGTCGTGTCCAACACCGGCACCGGCAACGATCATGCGCTGGCACGCGCCCTGGGGGGGCTCTGCGATCTGACGCATGGTGTCGCGACCGCGATGCTGCTGCCGCACGTCATGGCCTTCAACGCGTCGGCAAGGCCCGAGCGCTATCGAGACATTGCCAAGGCTATCGGCATTCCGGCAACGGGCACTCCCCGTGAGATTGCGACGCAAACGGTCGAGGAAATCCACCAGCTGTTGCGCGACCTGGACGTACCCCTGCGGCTGCGCGACGTGGGCGTGACGGAAGACAAACTGTCGGCATTAGTCGAGGTTGCAATCAAGAACGTGGGACCTAACCCGCGTCGGACCACGGCGAAAGACCTGGAAAACATCCTGCTCGCCGTCTATTGAGCGGGCTATCGGCCAACAACGCAAATCAAAGGAGGCAACGTGGTCACGAGAATCTCAAGGCTGTTGAAGTCGGGCGTCGCAATGGGCATGCTTCTGAGCGCAATGGCAGGCGCAAGCTGGTCCGTACCCGCATTGGCGCAGACCAAGATACTTATCGGGCATACCGGCACGCCGGGCAATTCGGTCTATGTGCTGTTCGACGAATTCGCCAAGCGCGTGCAGACGTATTCCGGGGGCAAGCTCAAGCCCGAGGTTCATGGCTCCGGCGAACTGGGCGGTGACGACCAGCTGATCCAGTCACTGCGACTCGGGACGGTCGATCTCGCAAGCGCCTCCACCGGCAATATGGGTGCGATGACCAAGGCGCTGCTATGGGCAGACCTGCCGTACATCCTCGTTTCGCGTGAGGGCATGGAGAAGGTCTTTTCCGATCCGGAGATCAGCGCCAAGCTGTCGCAGGAAATCGAGAGGGATGTCGGAACCAAGGTGCTCGGCTACCTGCAGGCGGGTGGTTACCGGATGCTGCAGAACAAGCGGCGGGCGCTTAAGGTGCCGGCGGACGCTAAGGGCATCAAGTTTCGCACGACGGCATCTCCGATCGACGTGGCACTGATCCAGGCGTGGGGCGGGTTGCCGTCGCAAGTCGCGTGGGCCGAGACATTCACGGCCGTCCAGCAGGGTGTCGTCGACGGATTGAATCTCCAACCCGTGTGGACTTCGCTGAACGGATTCGGCCAGGTCATCAAGTTCGCGACGCGCAACAGCGCGGTCATGGGACTTCACTGTGTCCAGATGAACAAGAAGTTCTGGGACCAGCTCGGTCCTGAAAATCAGCAGGCCGTGCAAAAGGCGATGACCGAGGCCATCCAGATCGCCAACAAGGCGGATGCCGATAGCGAGTCCGACTTCGTGAAGAAACTCCAAGCCGGCGGCATGGCGATCTATGATCCCACGGCCGCAGAATTGGACCAGTGGCACAACGCCGCCATGCCCGTGTGGGACAAGATGGCAGGCCAGATGGACCAGGCGGTACTTACCCGCGTCCAGGCAATCCAGAAGTAAGCCGGCTACCTTTCTGGTGCCCCGCGCTCGCGTGAAACCCGCGTGCGGGGCTCATGACCCTCGTGAACGCTCTCACCCATTCCGTCGTCGCAGTGACACGGGCGGTCAACCGCGCGGCCCTGGCCTCGTGCGGCGTGTTGATGCTGGCGCTGACGACAGTAGTCCTGCTGCAAGTCCTCTTCCGCTACGTGCTGGAGTTGCCGTTGACGTGGTCGGACGAGGCCGCGCGTCATCTGCTGGTCTGGCTCTCGTTCATGGGGGGCGGCATTGCCATCGCCGGGCACCTCCACCCACGGATCGAACTCATCGACAGCCTCGGCTCAGCCCGCATGCGCCGCGGAATCGAGGCCTTCGTGGCGCTGCTGATCCTCGCCTTTCTCGTGGGTCTGTTTGTGATTTCGCTGGACGTCGCGCTCACTTATAACAAGTACCGCTCACTCGCACTCGGCCTCCCGCAGAGTGTGCCGCGCCTTGCGCTTTCGGTAGGCGCAATCCTCATGGCGATCAATACTCTTTCGAAGCTGCTGGCTGCGGACGCTGTGACGATGAAACACGGAGCGCCAGGCGCATGATCATGGGTTTGTTCGCGCTGACCTTTTTCAGCTGCATCGCGCTGGGCGTGCCGTTGGTGTTCTCGTTGGGCATTCCCAGCCTGCTCTACCTGATGCTGGTCGAGAAGACGCCATTTGCCGTGCTTGCGCAGCAAATGTACTCGGCGGCCGACTCCTTTCCGCTATTGGCGATTCCCTTCTTCATGCTAGCCGGCGAGCTGATGGCCCGCGCCCAGATCACCGATCGCATTGCCGCGTTCAGCAACCGTGCGGTGGGCTGGATCCGCGGTGGGCTGGGGCAGGCCAACGTGCTCGCAAGCATGCTGCTCGCCGGCATCAGCGGCTCTGCGGTCGCCGACAGTGTCGCTATCGGCAAAGTGATGATCTTCTCGATGGAGCGCGAGGGATTCGAGCGCGACGACGCGGCGGCGCTGACCGCGGCCGCATCGGTGATGGGCCCCATCATTCCCCCCAGCATCCCGATGGTGATCTTCGGTGCGGCGCTGAATCAACCGATCGGCACGTTGTTCGCCGCGGGCTTTCTGCCTGGGGTGCTGGTTGGCCTCGGCCTGATGTTCGTGGTCTGGCTGCGCTGCCGCCGCAACGCCGCCATTAAGCACTATCCGTTCTCGATCGTCGAGCTCTGGCGAGCCACGCTCCACGCGCTGATCCCGCTGTCGATGCCGGTGCTGCTGGTCGGAGGAATCCTGGGCGGCATATTCACTCCGACGGAGGCGGGCGCCGTCGCGAGCCTCTATGCGGCCATCGTTGGACTGATTGTCTTCCGCACTCTGACGCTGCGCGATCTGTGGGAATCGCTGGTTTCCGCCGCGCTGGGAACCTGTGTGGTGATGCTGATCGTGATCGCCTCGAATCCGTTCGCATGGGTACTGTCGGTGAACCAGGTGCCGCAGGCGATCGCCGCGTGGTTCAACGCAGCAAGCGCTTCGCCGCTGGTGTTCCTGCTGCTCGTCAACATCGCACTGCTGATCGCGGGCATGTTCATGGAGACCACGGCCAACATCCTGATCCTCGGCCCGATCTTCTTTCCGGCGGCCATTGCGCTTGGCATCGACCCTGTCCATTTCTCCATAGTATTCGTCGTGAATCTGGTAATCGGCCTGATCACGCCCCCGGTGGGGCTGTGCCTGTTCAGCACTGCGGCGATCGCCCGATTACCGCTTGGTCGCCTGGTGGCGCGAATAGGCCCTTATCTTGCGGTGGAACTGGTCGTATTGGCGCTGATAACCTTGTTCCCCTCCATCGTGCTGACGGTCCCGAAGTTTCTCGGCATGGTCTAGGGCGACGCCAAATGCATTACATCATCACGCCCCTGCACCTGGGCACGCTTACCGTAGACCACAGCGGGCTCACGCTGCGTAAGGGTGCGGGATCGAAGCTTGCCGTGCCCTGCCTCGGGTACGTGCTTCAAGGTGGCCCCAAGGCGATCCTGGTCGATAGCGGACCCTGCCACGATCCCGAATGGGGAACGCGGTATCACAATCCCTTCACGCGAACGGACGACCAATCGCTGGTCGCCGCGCTGGCGCGCGCAGGCGTCGCCGCCGACGCAGTCGAAACGGTGATCATCAGCCACCTGCATTGGGACCATTGCTATGGCAACGAGCACCTGCCGAACGCGCGCTTCATCGTTCAGCGCGCCGAGGTCGCCTACGCGATGGCGCCGCTGCCATGTGACGCACCGATTTACGAAACGCAGCTGCACCCGATCCACTTTCTGCGGACCTTTCACCGCTTCGACGTGATCGACGGAGAACGGGAAATCGCGCCGGGCGTCCGGTGCATCCCGCTGCCAGGTCACACGCCCGGCCTGCAAGGGGTTCTGGTCGCGACGACCGCCGGACCCTACCTCATCGCCAGCGATCACTGCCCGCTGTATGCAAACTACGAACAGCGCATTCCCACGGGAATCATTCACGACCTCGAGGCCTGGTACCGGTCGACCGGAAAGATTGCCGCGCTGGGCGCAATGGTGCTCCCCGGGCATGACATGAAGGTCCTCGACAAGCCATCGTACCCGTAATCCCCGCGAACCCTACTGACAGTCAATGAAGATGAGAGGATTTCTGTGAGTCAGCGCGCCAGACGCCAACCCAGCATGCGCATCACCAAAGTTGAAGCGATCAGCCTTTTCGTGCCTCTGGAGGGCAAGATCGAGGCACCGATCGCCATCCCGCACGCGGACGAGTTGACCAACATCATTTTCGCCGGATACCGGACCACGCTGGTTCGGATCACGACCGACGAAGGGCTGACGGGCGTCGGAGAGTGCATGGTGCGCCTGGCACCGACCGCCACGCGGGCGATCATCGAGGAGCTCGCCCCGCTGCTGATCGGCCGCGATCCGATGGACCGCGAAGCCATCTGGCACTTGCTCTTCAGCGCAATGATGAACCGCGGTCACCACAAGGGATTCTTCATCGAGGCCATCAGCGGGATCGATATCGCGCTGTGGGACCTTGCCGGGAAATTCCTCGACCTGCCGTTATACATGCTTCTGGGCGGTCGACATCACGACCGACTCAAAGCCTACGCTTCATCGCTTCGATTCCGTGCGTTCGACCTGGTCATCGCGCAGGCCCTTTCGTTTAAGGAGCGCGGTTTCACGGCGATGAAGATCAAGATCGGCCGCAATGTGGCGCAGCCGGAGGCCGACATCGAGTTCGTTCGCGCGATCCGCGACGCGGTGGGGAGCGACATCACATTGATGGTCGATGCCAACTGCGCGTACGAGGACGACATTGCCACCGCGCTCAAAGTCGGACGTGCCATGGAAAAGCTAGACATCTTCTGGTTCGAGGAGCCCATCAGCCCGGACAACATCCACGGCTATCAGCACCTCGCCGATGCGCTGGACATCCGAATCGCCGCCGGCGAGGCGGACTTCACGACGTACGGGATGCGCGATCTTCTGACCCGGCGCGCGATCGACGTGATCCAGCCCAATATTTCGCGTGCCGGAGGGGTGACAGAGGGTCGGCGGATCGCGGCGCTCAGCCACGCCTTTCATATCCCTTACGCGCCCCATACCGGCAGTTGTTCGGCCGTGTGTCTAGCCGCGACGCTTCAATTCGCAGTCGCGCTGCCGAATTTCATGATTTACGAATACATGCAGAGCGACTGGTCCAAGGACCAGCCGAACCCGCTTCGGCACGACCTGCTCAAAGAGAAGATCGAGATCCTCGAGGACGGGCACATGGTGGTTTCGGATCGGCCAGGGATCGGTGTCGAGCTCAACGAAGACGTGGTCGATCGCTATCGGATCGACTGAACGAGATATTAGGAAACGAACGAATATGTCTACTCATGAAGTCAGCCTGCTCCTCGACGGCCGCGAGGTCGCGGGAGAGTCCGCCATCGAGCTTCGGGAGCCCTATAAGGGAACGCCAACGCTGCGCGTGCAGCTTGCGAGCACCGGCCAGGTCAACAGCGCGGTTGCTTCGGCTGGCGCTGCGTTCAGGGATTTCGGCCGGCAACCGCTGCACGTACGCGCGGCAATACTCGCCAAGGTCTCCAAGGAAGTCGTGGCCAACAAGCCCGCGCTGGTCGAGGCGCTGATCGAGGCGACGGGCAAGACGCGCAAAGATGCTTCCGGCGAAGTCGACCGCTCGGTGGAGACGCTGTCGATTTCGGGCGAGGAGGCCCTGCGTATCGAGGGATTCGAAGTGCCTATGGAGACGTCGCCGCGCGGCAAGGGCCGTATCGCGATCGCACGGCGTTATCCGATCGGCGTCGTCGGTGCCATCACGCCTTTTAATGCGCCCCTGAACACGGTATGTCACAAGATTGCCCCGGCCATCGCGGCCGGCAACACCGTCGTGCTCAAGCCCGACTTGCGGGGCGCTCGCGTGGCCGTGATGCTGGCGCAGATCTTCCATCGCTGTGGCATGCCCGCCGCGGGCCTGAACGTGATTCACGGCGATGCGGCCATCGGTGAGCAGCTGGTCACTCATCCGCAAGTCGAGGTCGTTGGCTTCACCGGCAGCGAATCCACAGGGGAGCGCATCACGTCGATCGCCGGTCTCAAGCGTGTGTTGCTGGAGCTGGGCGGCAATGCTCCGGCCATCGTCCATCACGATGCTGAACTGGTGCTCGCGGTCCGCGATCTCGTTCCCGCATCGTTCGGGTTGAGCGGTCAAAGCTGCATCTCTACCCAGCGCATCTACGTCCACGCGCAGGTCTACAATCGATTCCTCGCCGACGTCCTGACGGCCGTGAAAGCGCTGAAGCTCGGGGATCCGAACGAAGGCGACACCGATATCGGACCCATGGTGACTGAAGATGCCGCCAAGCGTGTGGAGAGCTGGGTACGCGAGGCCGCAGCGTCAGGCGCGAAGATCGAGTGCGGCGGCGCTCGCCATGGCGCCACGATGGAGCCGACCGTCATCACCGGAGCGACCCACGACATGACGGTCGTCTGCAAGGAAGTATTCGGTCCCGTGGTGACGATCTTTTCATATGACGATCTAACCGACGTGATCGCCAAGGCCAACTCGTTGCCGTACGGCTTGCAGGCGGGCGTCTATACCAAATCGCTGGATCTCGCGATGCGGGCAGGTGCCGAGCTGCGCTTCGGCGGAATCGTCATCAACGGGCCGTCGCGGTGGCGGCTCGACCACATGCCCTACGGTGGCGTCAAGCGAAGCGGGATTGGCCGTGAAGGTCCGCGCTACGCCATCGAGGACATGTCAGAGTTACGGATGCTGGTCCTTGGCTGACCGCGAAGCGACCCGATGAATGCCACCAAAAATCCGAGGCGCTTCGAGCGCAAGGCGGTCGTTGTCACGGGCGCAGCCAAGGGGATCGGCCACGCTTGCGCGCAGCGCTTTTCCGACGAAGGCGCCGACGTGCTGCTCGTCGATATTGATCGCGCGGCTGGCGAAGCCGCACGCGACGCCTTGTCGACTTCCGGACAGCGAATCGAGTTCATCGAAGGCGACGTCGGCTACAAAAAGGACGTGACGCGAATCTTCGAGCTCGCCGAGCGCGAGTTCGGCGGCATAGACATACTCATCGCCAATGCGGGAATTCATACATCGGCGGACTTCCTCGATATCACCGAGGATGACTTCGACCGCGTGCTGCGGATCAACCTTAAGTCGGCCTTCCTGACGGGACAGGCAGCGGCGAGGTTGATGGTCAAGCACGATCGCCAGGGCGTGATCGTCAACATGTCCTCGATTAACGCCGTCATCGTCAATCCCAATGCAATTCCCTATGCGATATCGAAGGGCGGAATCAACCAGCTGACGAAGGCGATGGCGATCGCTTTGAGCCGCTACGGCATCCGCGTCAACGCGCTTGGCCCCGGAACCATTCTGACCGACCTCGCCCGTAACGCGGTCCTGCAGGATGCCGCGGCCCTTGACCGAATTCTTTCGCGGACTCCGATGGGACGTCTCGGTACGCCGGAAGAAGTGGCTGGAGCCGCGGCGTTTCTCGCCAGCAGTGACGCCGCGTATCTCACGGGGCAGACGATCTATGTTGACGGCGGCAGGCTGGGTTTGAATTACACAGTTTCTATCGAAAACGGCCGATCCGAGCACAGCGGTTCCGCCTGAACTATCGCAAGCTTGATCTCGATCGCCGTGCGTAGTGTCCAACAACTCGGTCGAAACGATCACGCAGCTGCACGATAGTAGTAGTTGAGCATCCCACCAAGGCGCGGACGTCGATGAACCACATCGTCATTTGCAGTAAGCTCCGGTTGTGCGCGGATCTACCGATGATCCAAGCCTTGGTGATGGCGCTCCGTGTGAAAGTGCGTCATGTACTCCGAAATAGCTCGACGCAGCGACGCATGACCAACTGATCATCTTCCCCAGGCATTCTTCCTTGATCGAGCGAACGAACCGCTCCGCGTAGGCATTCAAGTTGGGTGATCGTGGCGGCAACCGTATCACCTCCGTCCTTGCCTCCTCCACAGCCCTCCGAAACCGTCGCGAGTCCTTCGTGTCGCGATCGACGATCAGGTAGCGTTTGGTCGCCAGCGCCCCGCTCTTCTCGTCCGTCAGATTGCGCCCATCTGAAGCATCCATGCTTCATCGGGTCGGGTCGTGATGCCCGCAACGGGGACAGCCCGATCAGCAAGACTGATCACGAACAACACCTAGTCCACTGAACCAGATGAACTGCACCGGATGCGTCGTTGTAGATTGTTGTACTTCCACTTCAACGGGAAGGCATTTTTGTTGTACTGGCGG
>JRHI01001338.1_pt1 | contig 21212 bp, 23 predicted proteins | sample 215371 | NCBI WGS metagenome assembly JRHI01 (sample SAMN02929681, study PRJNA255918) | sediment metagenome | biome: cave system; feature: Ice Cave; material: Sediment; isolation source: sediment from deep within a dark volcanic ice cave with no known source of... ...
TCCTCCGCTCAGCTCCGGTTAGATGGATAGCCCGTTGCGAGCAAATTCTTCGCAAATTGACCACTTGGCCACTTGTCTGTCCGCCGGCCGAGCGAGGATATGGTGGTGGCGCAGCCGTGGCGCAGACGAGCAGTAACGGGGGACGGGTTCGCCGCGTCCGGCGTGGTCCCGAGCGGCCACGCCCCGGCCGGCGGAATCCTCGGCCCGGCTCCGGCCGCAGCCAAGCGCAGGCTCCCGGGGCGGCTCGCACCGGCAGCCGCGCGCGGCGCGGGGCACGGGCTCGGCCCAGTCTCCCGCCGGGCTCGCCTGGCGATCGTCTTCGCTGCGATCGTCCTCGCCCCCGCCGCGATCTTCGCGGTCTCGCAGATGAGCGGCGGCGTCCACGCGGCGAAGGCGCACGCGCCGGGGCGCGGGGGCGTGACCTACGCGGGCGTCGCCTACGGAGTGGTCGGCTCGAGAACGGCGCAGACGATCAGTCAGCCGGGCCAGCCGCCGGTGACGGCAAGCGGAATATTCGAGATCGTCACCCTGCGCATGCGCGCCTCGGACGCCCGCCCCCACGTCGTCTCGTTCGGCCTGTTGACGCTGCACAACGCGACGACCAAGACGTACTACGGCGCATCGAGCCCGAACGACATCGGCTTGAGCCCGTCGCGGTGGGGGGCGATGAGCGGCGCGACGGCGCTGCCGGCGACCGGCGCGCTCGTCGTCAAGGCGGTGTTCGACGTTCCGCCCACGATGCTCGCCCACCCCGTGTCGCTCCACATCGGCGGCGGGTCGATCGATCAGACGCCGGCCGCGACGATCGAGCTTCCCGGCGGTCGCGACTGCTGCGGGAACCCGGCGCAAGCCGCCCCGACGCGCGCCCGGCCGGCCCCGGCGCTGACACTCCAGGCGACCGACGCGGCGCCGCCGCCCTTCCCGAGCCCCGTCCTCGGATGATCAACTAGTCCGAGACCTTAGTCAGCCGGGCTGATCATGCCCGTCTCATACGCGTAGATCACGGCCTGGACGCGGTCGCGGAGGCCGAGCTTGCCGAGCAGGTGGGAGACATGGGTCTTGACCGTGGCCTCCGAGACGACGAGCACGCCGGCGATCTCGGCATTCGACAGGCCGGCCGCGAGCAGCCGCAGGACCTCGCGCTCACGCTCGGTCAGCCCGGCGAGATCCTCGGGCACGCGTGAGACGGCGGCCGGCAGGCGGCGCCCGACCTGATCGAGGAGCTGGCGCGTGACGGACGCCGAGAGAACGGCATCGCCGGCGGCGACTGCACGGACGGCGGCGACGACCTCGGCGGTCGGGGCATCCTTGAGCAGGAAGCCGCTCGCCCCCGCCCGCAATGCGTCGATGATGTATTCGTCGAGGCCGAACGTGGTGAGGATCAGCACGCGGTGGCGTCCGAGCCGGCGTGTCGCCTCGATCCCGTCCATCACGGGCATGCGGATGTCCATCAGCACGACGTCGGGGAGGTACTCGGCGGCCGCCGCGACGGCCTCGACGCCGTTGGCGGCCTCGCCGACGACGAGGATGTCGCCGGTCGCCTCGAGCACGGCGCGAAAGCCGGCCCGCATCATCGGCTGGTCGTCGGCGATCACGACCCGCAGCGGGGTCATCCGCGGGCTCCCGGCTCGGCATACGGGAGGACCGCTCTGACCTCGAAGCCGTGGTCGATGCGCGGCACGGCCGTCAGGGTGCCGCCGAAGAGGGCGGCCCGCTCGCGCATCCCGATCAGACCATGTCCGCCGCCGGCGAGGACCGGCGGCGCGGGCGCGCCGGAGCCGGGCGCCGCCGCCGCCACCGGGGCGCCTCGACCGGTGTCGGCGATCCGCAGCTCGAGGCCATCGGCGCGGAACGCGACTGTGACCGTCGTGTGGGCTCGGCCGGCATGCTTGATCACGTTGGTCAGCGCCTCCTGGACGATCCGAAACGCCGAGAGCTCGACGGTCTGGGCGAGCGGCCGGGGGTCGCCCTCGACTGTCAGCTCGACGTCCATCCCCGACGCCCGCGACTGCTCGATCAGCTTGTCGAGGTTCGCGAGGCTCGGCTGGGGGGCGCGCTCGGCCGCGTGAGCATCGTCGGCGCGAAGCAGCCGCAGCGTGCGGTTCATCTCGGTCATCGCCTGGCGGCCGAGGTCGGCGATCGCGTCGGTCGCGATCAGCACGCGCGGGTCAGCGACGGTCACGCCGAGCGCCTGCGACTGGACGACCATCAGGCTGACGCTGTGGGCGACCACGTCGTGGAGGTCCTGGGCGATCCGCACCCGCTCCTGGGCGACGGCGCGGTCGGCGAGCAGCTCGCGCTCGCGGTCGGCTCGGTCGGCCCGGTCGCGCAGTGCGTCGACGTACGCCCGGCGGGCGCCGACGTAGAGCCCGAGCGCCACCGCCGCTGAGCACTGGACGGCGACGCCGAGCGCACCGGTGAGGCTGTCGGGGTGGGCCGAAAGGAGGATCCCGCCGATGCTGGCGGCGACGATCGCCCCGGCAGCCGGGGCTGCGGCCGGCAACGGCCGCCGGATGGCGAACGTGTAGAGGATCACGAGCGCCGGGACGATGCCCGGGCCGGCCTCGGGCCGCACCGTCCCAGCGAGCGCGGCGACCGCCAGGGCGATCAGCGGCCGGCGGCGGCGGGCGAAGATCGAGGCTAGGGCGATCACCGCGAGCAGCACGGCGAGCGGCTGCTGCGCGCTCGGCGTACGCACGATCGCCGACCCGAGAACCGGGCCGGCGAGGATCAGGACGATCGCCAGGTCGGCCACCCACGGAGCAAGGCGGCGCAGCCGTTGGAGCAGGGCTGGAGACACGCGATCAGCCTATCCTCAGCCCTGCCGGTCCTAGATCTCGTTCGTCTTGGTGCGCCAGGCCCCAGCCGCGAAGGCGGCTCCGGCCCAGGCGACGAGCACGGCGATCGCGGTGGCAAGCGCCATCGGGACGGCCGCGTGCGGCGAGTTGGCGATCCGGTCGAGCGCGTTCGCGGGGATCGCCTGGCGGACCCCGCCGAGGAAGCCGACGCTCGAGAGCAGCGGCGAGATCGCGAGCTCGAAGGCGAGCAGCATCGCGATCACCGGTCCGCGGGAGCCGACCACGGCGGCGAGCCCGACGGCGACGGCGCAGCCGAGCGTGGCTGAGGCGACGAGCGCGAACGTGCCGCTCGTGAACGCTGTGGCGCTCGGAGCGGCGAGCGACCCGGCAAGGAGGACCGACCCGAGCGCAGTCACCGCGGCCGCGAGCAGCGTGATCGGCAGGACGATCGCCAGGGCGCCGGGGATGCGCGACCCGAACAGGGCGATGCGTCTGCGGCCGGTGGCGGCGAGGTCGCGGAAGACGCCGGTCTCGATGTCCTGGGCGCCGGCGGTCGAGCCGACGATCGCCGCGACGACGAAGACCATCACACTGAGGAAGGCGATCGCGGTCTGGTAATTGTGGAGCCCGCCGGCCGGGCCGTTGGTGAGGGGATTGCTTGAGTGCTGGATTGCCTGCACTGTGAACACGAGCAGCGAGATGCCGGTGCTCAGGACCAGCGAGATGGCGAGCATGCCGTAGCGGCGGCCGAGCTTGAGCGCATCGGCTCCGATCAGTCTCAGGTCGAACATCAGCTTCTGTCCTCCAGGCGCGTGGTCATGGTGAGGAAGCGCTCCTCGAGCGTGTGGGTGACGGGGACGACGCGCCCGACCGCGATGCCCTCGCCGAGCAGCCGGCGCAGGAGCTCGGTGACGATCTCGCGATCGACGGGAGCCTCGGGTGTGAGCGTCACGCGCAGCAGGTCCTCATAGTCGGTCGCGCTGCCGACGCCGCGCACACCGGCGAGCAGCCCGGCCGCCTGGACGTGGTGCTCGCAGTCGATGTCGATCGCCCGCGGCCCGGAGCCGCCGCCGCGCAGCTCCGCGATCGAGCCCTGGGCGACGATCCGCCCGTCGTCGACGATCGCCGCGGCATCGCACGTCTTTTCGACCTCGTCGAGCAGGTGAGAGGAGAGCATCACGGTGCGGCCCTCGTCGACCAGCGCGCGGATCAAGCCGCGCAGCTCGAGGATGCCGGCCGGGTCGAGCCCGTTCATCGGCTCGTCGAGGATCAACAGTTCCGGGTCGGCGAGCAGGCAGCGGGCGATGCCGAGCCGCTGCCGCATGCCGAGCGAGTAGGTCTTGACCTTGTCGTCGGCCCGGGCGGTCAGGCCGACACGCTCGAGCGAGGCGCCGATCCGTCCGCGGGCAGACGGCTCGCGGGCCGCGGCGTGGACGGAGAGGTTCTCGCGTCCGGTCAGGTGGCCGTGGAAGCGCGGCTCCTCGATGATCGCCCCGACCCGCGCGAGCGCTGCGGCCCGACCGGCCGGCTGATCGCGGCCGAGGAGCCGCATCGTGCCGGACGTCGGCTCGGCGAGTCCGAGCAGCAGCCGGATCAGCGTGGTCTTGCCGGCCCCGTTGGGTCCGAGGAAGCCGAAGGCTGTTCCTCGCGGCACCTCTAGGTCGATGCTCGCCAGCGCGGCCCGAGTGCCGAACCGCTTGCCGAGATCCTGCGTATGAATGGCGAGTGAGTCCGAGCAGTTGTCGGTGATGGAGTTCATGTGGACAAACCTAGGCGCGTCCGGCCGAGCGCGCATCGGGCGCGAGGCGGAACCTCCGCTCGGTCGCAGGGGTGAACCGCCGGCGGCGGGTCATCCGTTGTGATGAGGCGGGTCCGGGGACCCGTCCAGGTTTTTTTTGGGGGCGACGCCGGCGTCTCGCCGTGAGGCGCGCGGGCCGCCGCGCCGGCCGGCCGGCGCCGCCGCGCTATAACCGGAGCATGCCGCCGAGCCAGAGCCGCGACGCGCTGCGCCCGGGCGAGCGGATCGCCGGCTACGCGATCGAGTCAGTGATCGCCCGCGGCGGCATGGGGGTCGTCTATCGCGCCCGCCAGATCCAGCTCGAGCGAGCGGTGGCGCTGAAGGTGATCGGCGGGGAGCGCGCGCAGGACGCTGTGTTCCGGGCGCGCTTCGTCCGTGAGGCGAGGCTGGCAGCGTCGCTTGACCATCCGAACGTGATCCCGATCTTCGAGGCCGGCGAGGATCGGGGCCGGTTGTTCATTGCGATGCGCCTCGTCGACGGATCGGATCTCGAGCGCCTGATCGCCGAGCGCGGGCCGCTCGATGCGGGTCTGGCGGTGCGCTTGATCGAGCAGGCTGCCGCGGGCCTCGATGCGGCGCACGCACGCGGCCTCATCCACCGCGACATCAAGCCGGCCAACATTTTGCTCGCCGGGCCGCCGGGGGAGGCCCACGTCTACGTGAGCGATTTCGGCGTGGCGAAGTCGCTCGGGCCGGCCCGGTCGCTGACCTCCTCGGCGGAGTGGGTTGGCACAGCCGGGTACGCGCCTGCGGAGCAGATCCAGGGCGGCGAGGTCGATCGGCGCGCCGACGTGTACGCGCTGGGCTGCGTGTTGTTCGCGGCGCTGGGCGGGCGCCCGCCGTTCCACGAGCCGCCGCCAGGGGGTGTGCCGGCGGAGCTGGCGGCGGTGCTCGAGCGGGCGCTGGCGAGGAACCCCGCCGACCGCTATCCGTCCGCAGGCGGGCTGGCGCGGGCGGCCCGGGCGGCGCTCGACCACCCCGCCCGGTCGGGCCCGGAGGGCGGCGTGGCGCCGACGCGCCCTGCCGCGGCTACGGTCGTGACGGCGGCGACCGCGCCGAGCCGACGGGTGACGCGCCGGGAGCACAGGCGCGTGTTGGCGGGAATCGCCGGGGCGCTCGCCCTGGGCGTGTCGGCTGCGCTCGTGGCGGCCGTGGTATTCGGCGCTCAACCCTCGGCTCCGCCGCATCGGCCGGCTCCCGCGGCGGCCTTGCCTGCCCGCCCGGCGGAGGCGGCTGGAGACAGCGGCACGATCGTGTGCCAGGTGGCGACGTGCACGCAGGCCGGCAGGCCGGTGGCGGCGCCGATCGAGGGCGCTCCGTGCGAGCGGACGGGGACCGGCGCCGCTGGCGCGGCTGCTACTTGGACGCGGATCGATCATCAGGCGTCGGAGCCGATCCTGCTCTGCGTGCCGGCCGCCCCCCCGCCCACGGGCGCTCTCACGCCGCCTCTGCCCGGGCTGGTCGGTGCCCAGCTCGACCGGGCCGAGCTGGCGCTCGACCGACTGCGGATCGGCCATGACACCTCGGGCGGCGGCCTGTTCGGCATCTTCGATCGCAGCGGTTGGATCATCTGCGCGACGAGCCCGCCAGCGGGCACGCTGTTGGCTGGCGGCCAGCGGGTCAAGCTCTTCGTCGATCGCTCCTGCTAGGGGGTGCCGGAGCCGGCCATGTGGCCGGCGTAGGTGGGTCCCCCCGGGCCAACGGCCCGGACCCCATCCGGATGCCGCCCGGACCCCATCCGGGTGCCGGAGCCGGCCATTTGGCCGCCATCCGCGTAGGCGGCGTCGAACGCGGGTATGCGGAGAAGGGCAGGGCGTCGATCGCTACGAAAGGAGGAGGTCCGGATGAGCGACGGGCTCGAATTGGGGCATCGGCTGCTCACCGCGGCCGAGGAGAAGCGACTGGCAAAGCGAGTCGAGCGAGGAGACCTGAAGGCCAAGGAGGAGATGATCGAGGCCAACCTGCGCTTGGTCGTCTCGATCGCCCGCCGCTACCGCGGGGCGGGCAACCTGGAGCTGGAGGAACTCGTCCAGGAGGGCGTGTTCGGGCTGATCCGCGCGGTCGAGAAGTTCGACTGGCGTAAGGGCTTCCGCTTCTCGACGTACGCCTCCCTGTGGATCCGCCAATCGATCCAGCGCGGGCTCACAGCGCGCGGGCATCCGATCCGACTGCCTGCTCTCGAGGCCCAGCGCGAGCGCAAGGTCGCCGCGGTCGAGCGGGCGCTGACGACACGGCTCGGCCGCGAGCCTTCGCTTGAAGAGCTGGCCGCGGCTGCCGAGATGCCGAAGAGCGACGTCGAGCGGCTGACGGGCGCGGCGCGGACGTTGGTGAGCCTAGATCGAGTCGTCGGCGACCAGGGCGAGATGCAGCTCGGCGATCTGCTGACGAGCTCTGACCCTTCGCCGTCGAGCGTGGCGGAAGAGCGCGACCGGGCCGAGACGATCCGCCGCACGGTGGAGTCGCTGGCGCATCCGGCGCGGGCGCTCCTCGCGCTGCGCTTCGGCTTGGCACGCGGTGGCGAAGGCCTACCGCTCACGCTCACCGCGCAGCGCCTCGGCCTGTCGATCGCCACGGCGCGAAAGATCGAGCGCGAGGCGCTGGCTTCGCTCGCCGACGACGCCCGGCTGACCGCTTTCCGCCGCGCGGCCTAGCCGCGCGGAAAACTCTTCCCGCGATGTTTAGCAACTGCCCGAGCGGGTAAACCCGAGTAGTAACCCCCACAGAACCTGGCGCCGTGCTCCTGTGACCCCCCACTACATGGGCACCTTCCGCGTCTTGTTCTTTGTCAGCTTCGAGCTGATGGAGCTGGGACCGGTGCCATTGCCGGTCCCAGCTCCCCCCTTTCAGGTACCTCCCGGCCGCGCCCGCCGCCGCCGGGCGTCTCGGTCTCGGCGGCAACGCCGCCGGGCACCGAGTCGGGGCGGGGTCTCCCCGTCGCGGTGGACGTCCCGCCTGCCGACGGCGGGGTGGGCGCACCTGTGAGCGCGGGGCCTGTGCATGGATCCGCTCAATCCTGGGTAGACCCAGGGTGAGGCCCAATCCCGAGAAGGAGTCCCAAGGATGAGTGCAGTGAGCAGCACCACCACGAGAGCTGCGCAGTTCTCGCCGGGGCGTGAGGCAGACCTGCCAGAGCTCTTTCGGCGCTGGCAGCAGGATGGCGACGCCCGCTCGCGCGACATGCTCGTCGAGAGGTTCCTGCCTTTGGCGCGAAGCCTCGCCCGCCGGTACGACCGCTCCTCGGAACCGTTCGAGGATCTCCTTCAAGTCGCCTCGCTCGGCCTCGTCAAGGCGCTCGACCGCTTCGATCCGACCCGCGGTAACGCGTTCGCGTCGTTCGCGATCCCGACGATCCTTGGCGAGCTGAAGCGCTACTTCCGCGACTCCGGGTGGGCCGTGCACGTGCCGCGGGGCCAGCAGGAGCGGGCGCTGAAGGTCGAGCAGGCCCGTCAGCACCTGACGAGCGCGACCGGTCGGCCACCGACCGTCTATGAGCTTGCCGAGTACCTCGAGATCAGCACCGAGGACGTGCTGGCCGCGCTGGCTGCGGCGCAGGCTTACGACGCCGTCTCGCTTGATGCGCCGCGCCCGTCGGAGAGTGGCGAGAGCGCCAGCTACGGAGAGCACTTCGGCGAGGACGACGACGGCTACGCGCTGGTCGAGGCGAACGTCACGGTCACCGGAGCGATTAGCCACCTGCCGGATCGCGAGCGCCTCGTGCTGCACTTGCGCTTCGTCGAGGATCTGACGCAGACGGAGATCGCCGAGCGGATCGGCGTCTCACAGATGCAGGTCTCCCGCGTCCTGCGCCGCTCGCTCGAGCGGCTGCGCATCCTCTCCCGCGTCGAGTAGCCGAGCCGCAGCTGCCGCGCTGCGGCCCAGGCCGGCGACGACCGCGCATCGAGGCGGCCCACCGGCCAGAATGTCCGCAGTGCTGATCGCGTCGATTCCCAGTCCGCCGGCGAACGGCTTCTCGATTGGGCCGGTGTTCCTGCACGCGTACGGGTTGGCCTACGTCGCGGCGGTCACGGCGGCCGTGTGGATCTGCTCGCGCCGCTGGGAGGCGCGCGGCGGCTCGCGCGAGCTGGTTCAGGAATGCGCGCTCTGGGGCTTTCCCGCAGGCATCGTCGGCGGCCGCTTCTATCACGTCGTGACGAGCTGGAACGAGGTCCCGCACACCTGGTGGGGCCCGTTCGCGATCTGGAAGGGCGGCCTCGGGATCTGGGGCGGGATCCTCTTCGGGGTCTTGGTCGGCCTTTGGCGAGTCCGCCGCCGCGGCGTCGATCCGTGGTCGATGCTCGACTGTGCAGCCCCCGCGATCCTCGTCGCCCAGGCGATCGGGAGGGTCGGCAACTACTTCAACCAGGAGCTCTTCGGTGGCCCGACGAGCCTTCCGTGGGGACTCCAGATAGATCCGGCGAACCGCCCGGCCGGCTACCTCCAGTACGCCACCTTCCATCCGACGTTCCTCTACGAGGCGATCTGGAACGTGGCGCTCGCCGCCGCCTTGGTGGTTCTCGGCCACCGGCGCGCGATCCGCCCTCCGGGCCTGTTCGCGCTCTACGTCGCCGGGTACTCGGCGTTCCGCATCTTCGAGGAGACCCTCCGGGTCGATCCGGCGCATCATCTGCTCGGGCTGCGACTGAACCTCTATGTCGCGGTGCTCGGCACGCTGGCCGGACTTGTCTGGTTCCTACGGATCCAGCGCCGCGGATCGCGCCCGAGCGCCCCGCCCGCGGTCGCGCACGGCGTCGCGTGAGGAAACCGCAGCGCGTCAGCCAGCCGGACTGCGCCTGACGCCGAGCGCGAGCAGTCGGCGGGCCGCACGATCGCCCTCGGTTCGCAGCAGCTCAGACACGGTGACGACGCTGTAGCCGCGGGCAGCAAGCTGATCGAGTAGCAGTGGCAGCGCCGCGATCGTGCGCGAGCGGTCGAGCAGCCCGTCGTGGGCGAGGATGATCGTGCCCGGCCTGACCCGGCGCATCATCCAGGCGACCGCCGCGGGCCCGTCGCGCCCGTTGAGGGCGCGCTCGAGGGTCAGCGACCAGCCGACCAACAGTTCGCCGCGGCGGGTGGCGGCGCCGACCGCGTTGGGCGTGAACTCCCCGTACGGCGCGCGGAAGAGAGCGGGATCTGGCGCTCCGGCCGCGATCAGCTCCTGGCGCCCGCGATCGACCTCCCGCCGCGTCGACAACGGCCCGAGCCGGTGCAGGCGCGGGTGATCGAAGGTGTGGTTGGCCACCTCGTCGCCGGCGCGCACCTCTGCGGCGATCAGCCGGGGATACGCAAGCGCGCCGGCGCCGAGCGCGAAGAACGTGGCGTGGGCGCGATGGCGCCGCAGGACCGCGATCACAGCCGGCGTGAACCGGGGGTCGGGGCCGTCGTCGATGCTCAGCGCGACGACGCGTCGCCGGGGGATGACATTCGTGATCGCGCCGTGGCTTGTCTCTCCCACCCGGGCGAGCACGACGTTGCCTGCCCGCAGCGTCGCCGGCTCGTCGTTGGTCAGCCAGGCGACGCAGAGACCGAGGAGCGCGGTCGCGCATACCGCGAACACGCGCAAGCAGGCCTTCTTGGACGAGCGCGGCACCCGGCGAAGCTACTCGACGCTGTGTGAACAGACTGTTAGGCACCACCGACACGTGGGCGCGGGCGACGTATAGTCGGAGCGGCCGATGCGATCTCCGGGTGCCTCAGCCTCCGCGGCCATCCGGCCGCTCGCCGCGCTCGCCACGGGCGCCGTGGCGCTCGAGTCGCTGATCTCCGCGGCCACGCCGAACGACCCCGGCCGCCAGCGCCTGATCGAGATGTTGACGCCGGGGGCGGTTCCGGCGTTGGCCCACCTGCTCGTGCTGGCGGCGAGCCTAGTCCTGCTCGGGTTGGCGCCCGGCCTCGGGCGCGGCACGCGCCGGGCGTGGACGCTCTCGCTGACGCTGCTCGTGCTGATCGGCGCCCTCAACCTGATCAAGGGCCTCGACATCGACGAGACCGCACTCGACCTGGCGCTGGTCGGGTTGCTCTGCTTCGGCCGGCCGGCGTTCGCGCTCGGCAGCGTGGCCCGGCCGCGGGTGATCTTCGCGATCGCCGCGGTGACCGTCTGGGCGCTCGTCTACTTCGTGCTCCTGATCGACAACCTGCTGGCCGACCGGGCCCGGACCGTCTCGACCAGCGTGGCGCGGTCGCTCGGCGCCCACACGCCGACCGCCGTCATCCTCGTCGAGGGCCTGCTGGCCGTGGCCATCATCGCGTCGATTTGGTTTGCACGCAGCCTGCTGGCGCCGACGACCTCCTCGGACGGCCATTCGGTGGCCGAGCACGAACGCGCCCGCGAGCTGGTGCGCGCGAGCGGGGTCGACTCGCTCAGCCCGTTCATCCTGCGCGAGGACAAAGCGCTGCATTTCTTCGGCGGAGCGGTCCTCGCATATCGCGTCCTCGGCGACACCGCGGTCATCTCCGGCGGCCCGGTCGGACCGGACGGATCGGCGACCGCGATCCTCGGCGACTTCATCGAGCTCGCGCGGACCCGCGGCTGGCACGTCGTCGTCGCGGGCGCATCGGAGCGCCACCTGACCGCTTACGAGCGGCTCGGGCTGCGCCACATCCACATCGGCAACGAAGCGTTCGTCGATCCTCGCGAGCTCTCCCTCGAGGGCCGCGCGATGCGCAAGGTCCGCCAGTCGGTCAATCGCCTCGCGCGTCGCGGGTGGAACATCGAAGCGGTCGTCGGCAGCGAGATCGGCACCGAGCTCGAGGCGGAGATCGCCGCGCTGGAAGCCGCTTGGCGGGCCGAGCAGCGGCGGATCATCGGCTTCGCGATGAGCATGGGGCCGTGGGAGGCTGAGTGGGCGCCTGATGACCTGTTCGTGCTCGGTCGCGAGCCGGGCGGCGAGTTGCGCGGCGTCCTGCGCTTCGCAGCCCACTCGCGCGGGCTCTCGCTCGACGCGATGCGCCGGGTCGGAGATTGTCCCAATGGCCTGACCGAGACGCTCGTCGTGCGCGCGATCGAGGTCGCGGGCGCGCGGGACGTCGACGAGGTCAGCTTGAACTTCGCCGGCTTTGCCCACCTGATGACCGCCGCCGCCGCCGAGCTCAAGACGCGCCACCGGATCGCTCGCTTCGTCCTGGGCCTGCTCGGCGACCGCTTCCAGATGGAGCGCCTGGTCCGCTTCAACGAGAAGTTCCTGCCCAGCTGGCGACCGCGCTTCCTCGTCTACGACGCCGCCACGCGCCTGCCGCGCGCCGCGCTGCGCGTCCTCCAGGCTGAGGCCTACCTGCCGGCTCCGCGTAACGCACCGCTCCCCCAACGCTGGGCCGCGCCGGGGCGGCCGCTATCCGGCAAGAGCTGAGCGTGCGCCGTGGGCGCTCGCTGCGCGGAGTGACGATCGTCGGGCTGGCCGCGCTCTGGCTCGTCGCGGGCCTCTTCGGCTTCGCGCGCTACCTCGACGCCTACTACCAGTACCGCGGCTTCGCGCCTTTGCGCGATCCGCGGGGGGTCCCGCAGGGGCGTGTCGTACGCGAGACCTTCTTCTCGACGGCACTCGACCGTCAGGCGTCCTACCTGGTCTACCTGCCGCCCGGCTACGAGTCCCCGTCGATGCGCAACCGGCGCTTCCCCGCCCTGTACCTCCTTCACGGTTCTCCTGGCAAGCCGGAGAACTTCCTCAAGATCGCAGGTTTCGGAGTGCGCCTCGACGTGCTCGTGCGCGCGCGGCAGGTCAAGCCGATGCTGCTGGTGATGCCGGACGGGCGGGTCGCTGGTGACAGCTTCTCCGATACCGAATGGGCCAACGGCGCGCGCGGCCGCTACGCCGACTTCGTCCTTGGTGTGGTCGCCGACGCCGATCGGCAGCTGCGAACCGATCCGGCCCGCGGCGCGCGCGTGCTCGCGGGGTACTCGGAGGGGGCGTTCGGCGCGGTCAACATCGGCCTTCATGCGCCGGCGACGTTCGCCGGCATCGAGGCCTGGTCGGGCTACTACTTCGAGGGCCGCTCGGGCACGTTCGCGAAGGCCTCCCAGGCGGTGCTCGACGCGAACAGTCCGCTTGGCTACGCGACGTCTCTCGGGCGGGCGATCGCCGCGAACCCGCTGCGCGTGTTCCTCTACACCGGGAAGGCCGACCCACAGGCCCGCCAGATGGCGCCGCTGGTCGCCGAGTTACGCGCCGCCGGCGCCGAGGCCGCTTCGGCGATCTACCCGGGCGCCCACGACTGGGGGCTGTGGCGTTCGCACGCGGCGGACATGCTGGAACTTGCCAACCGGGACTTCGGCCTGGCGCCGCGGCTGGCCAGGCGGGCATCCGTCCGAGCGGCCCGTCGGGCCGAGCGCGTCGGCCTCGCGGTCGCGGCGCAGGCGCGCCGCGCGGCGCGCCTGGCGGCGGTCGTCCACGACCGGCAGGTGGCGGTCTGCCGCTCGAGCGCCAACACGGTCGAGCGCTCGGCAGCCGATGAGCTGGCGCGGTTGTCGGCCCGCGGGTTGGGCGTCGTTCGCCACCACCTCGTGCGCAACTGCCTGATCACACCGCCCGGTCAGCCCGTCCTCGTCAGGCTTTGCGACCGCCTCCCGTTGACGATCGCGATTGAGCGACGCTCGGCGCTGAGCCGGCGGCGGGCGATCACCGTCCGCTGCCTGCGCGCGGTCGCCCATGGCTGAGGGCCACCTCGCGCTCGGCCTGACGCTGGCGACGTCGTCGGCGGCGGCGATAAACCTCGGCTTCCTGCTTCAGCATCGGGGCCTGGCCAAGCTGCCGGCGCTGGGCGGCGGAGCGCTTCGCCTCCTGCGCAGCTCGCTGCGCCAACGCGAATGGGTCGCCGGACAGGCGCTCGGGATCGCCGGCTTCGCGGCTCAGATCGCGGCGGTGGCGATCGCTCCGCTCGCGCTGGTTCAGGCGTTCGCCGCGGGCGGCCTCGCCGTCTCCCTCCCCGTCGCGATTCTTGTCTTCCACCAGCGGGTGCGGCCGCCGCAGGCGCTAGCCGTCCTGGCGATCGCGGCCGCGCTCTGCTCGCTGCCACTGGGCCTCGGCCCGGTCCATGAGCGCCTTTCCCAGACGACCCTGGCCGCGTTCGTGGCGCTCGCGCTGACCCTCGCAGCCGCCAGCGCCCATCGGCGACGACCGGCTGGCCTGGCGATCGCCGCGGGCCTCTGCTACGGGGCGGGCGACGCGGCGATCAAGGCGCTCGCCGTGTTGGTCGGGCGCGACGGCGCGGCGTGGCTGCTCGGTGCATGGCTTGGGCTCGCCGCGCTGGCAACGTTCGCCGGCTTCCTCGCCTTTCAGGCCGCGCTGCGCGGCGGCCCGCCGGTTACGGCGGTGACCTTGATGACCGCCCTGACGGCGCTCGTCGCTCTGGCTTGCGGCCTGCTCGCTCTCGGCGAGCCGTTCGGCGACGGCCCGGCGACGACGGCCGGCCATCTGTTGGCCGTCTCAGTGGTGTTGATCTGCGTGCGGCCGCTGGCCCGGGCCCAGGCGGATCTCGCGCAGGCGGCCGGCTAGTCGGACCGCGGGCAGGACCCCGGCCACGGCGAACAGCGCCGCCTCGGCGAGCACGCCGAGCCCGGGGTGGCGGTTGCGGAGAGCCATCGAGATGCTCACGTTCTCCTGGATCGCGTAGGCCGCTTCGGAGGCGATTGCCAGGAGGCCGAACGAGCTGAGCAGCAGCAGCGCTCCACGCGCCGCGCGGGGAAGCCGCGCCAGGGCGAGGCCGGCGAGCAGGCCGCAGGAAACGAACGCGACGCCGACGCGGGCGAGCGGCTGCGATGAGGCCCCCGCGAGCCGGCGCAGCGGCAATGCGTCGGTCACGGCCGGGCCGAGGCGCGCGGCGCCGAGCTGGCGCAGCAGGTCGAGCCAACCGAACGCGGCGAAGAGCGCGGCCAGGAGGACGAGGAGGATTCCCGCTCCGCCGAGGAGTCGCGCCGGGCGCACCGCTCAGCCGCCCGCCCGTCCTGCCACCCGCGGGGGTGGTGCCCCTGTGGGTGCGTCGGCCGGCGGCGCGGATACGGCGGCGAACCCGCGGCCGAGGAAGCGCGAGACGACGCCCAGCTCGCGGATCGCATAGTTGAGATCGTGCCGACCGGGTGCCGCACTCAAGACCGCGCGGATCCCGGCGCGCTCGAGCAGGCCCTTGAAGGCAAAGCTCTGCCCGCGGATCAGCGGAAGCGTCTCGCCGCGGTCCTCGAGCAGGAGGATCCGCTTGCCGCGCGCCCCGGCGAGGTTCGCCTCGGGAGTGTTGGCCAGGAGGGCGGCGGAGGTGCCGAACATGTTGCTTGGATCGTCGGGCTTGTAGTAGCCGGCGATCGAGACGATCTGCCCGAACAGCGCCGGGTGGCGCAGGGCGATGTTGATCGCACCATAGCCGCCCATTGAGAAGCCGCCGATCGCCCGCAGCGCCGGCGGGCGCGGATGGCTGCCCTCGACGAGGGGGACGACGGTCTGGAGGAGAAAGCTCTCGACCTGGTCGCTGCCGTCACTGGCATCGGCCCATTCGGTGTCGGCGTGTAGCGAGCTGTTGCCGTCGGGGGCGGCGATCACGAAAGGGGCGCCGCCCCGCGCGAGGTGGTGCTCGATCGCCCGCTTGAGCCCGGCATGGAAGACGTCGCCGGGCTGCCCCGGGTGCCCGTGGAGGAAGTAGAGCACCGGCAGAACAGCGCTGTCGGGCACCGGTGGCCGGTAGACCCAGACCTCGCTCGGCCCGTCGAGGCCCTGCCGGTGAGGATGGAGCACGACCACTCGACCGGCCGCGGCGGCCGCGGCGGCGGGCGCGGCGAGCGAAGCGCTGCCGAGACACCCGACGGTGCAGGCGAGAATCAGGCCGAGCGCGCGCGGCCGCCGGGTTTGGGGGAGCCGGTGGCGCATCRACAGACAGTCTGGCGCCCCGCCGGGCAAAGCGAGCCGTCATGCTGTGGCGATGGCCGCGTTACGCAGGCAGACGGGCGTCATCCGCACCGACGGATTCCGCGCGGTCGCCGCGCTGGCAGCCTTGATGTGGGTGGTCGAGGCGATCGACGCGATCGACGCTCACGGCCTCGACAGCGAGGGAATTCGTCCGCGGCAGCTCGCGGGGCTCCCGGGTGTGGTGGTTGCGCCCTTCCTCCATGCGGGCCTCGATCATCTGCTCGCGAACACCGTGCCGTTCGTGGTCCTCGGCTTGACAATCGCCTTCGAGGGCGCGCTTCGGGTGCTGGTCGTGACCGCGGTCGTCGGCCTCGTAGCCGGCCTGGGCACCTGGTTGATCGCACCGGCGGGGTCGGTGACGATCGGGGCGAGTGGGATCGTCTTCGGCTACGCGACCTACCTGATCGGCCGTGGCGCGCTCAGCCGCCGACCGCTCCAGCTGGCGATCGGCATCACCGTCGGCCTGCTGTTCGGCGCCGCTCTCCTCGGCAGTCTGATTCCGCGCGCCGGGATCTCCTGGCAGGACCATCTGTTCGGCGCGATCGGCGGGATCATCGCGGCGCGCGTGCTTGTCAACCGCCGCTCCACGCAGGCCCCGCTGACCGGAGCCGTGCGCATCTGAGCCGCGCCCGAGATGCGTAACGATCGGCGCCGCCCAGGGTACTTAGTGCTAGTTCACACAATACCTATCTGACGTCACCGGAGGTGGCGCAATGGAACTTCTCAAACGCATGGAGCCGTTCTCCTTCCTCGTAATGTTCATCGGAGCAATCGATTGGGGGGTCCTCGGGCTGTTCAACACGAACCTCCTCTCGGAGGTCTTCGGGACGGGCGATGGACTGAGCGTCGCGTACACCGTGATCGGCGTCGCCGCCCTGACCACGCTTCCGCGGCTGCTCGAAACGATGCTCCACATGGACATGCACCGACCGCGCCCGCACGGCGCCTGACGGTCTATCGCAATTACTGAGGGCGTGGTCGACCCCGACCCCGCGGCCACCGCGAGCCGGGCACTCAGCCCGGCTCGCCCGCGGCCTTGACGGCGGAGCCGGCACATGGCCGCCGACACCCTCTAGGGCACACCCTCTGGGGCACACCCTCTGGGGCACACCCTCTGGGGCACAGGCAGGCAGGGCCCGGACCCCATCCGGGTGCCGGAGCCGGCCAGCCCGGACCCAAGCCGCCCGGAATCCGGCGGTCAGAGCACGACGCCGCTCGGCACATATGGCGCGAGCGAGCCGACGCTGGGGTCGACCCAGATCGGCCCCCACGGAACGATGTCGAGGCCCGCGGCGAACAGCACCGGATAGGCCCAGCGTTGTCGCTCGGTCAGCCAGCCGACCTCGAACTCCCCGGCGCCCGAACGGGCGAGCACGCCGGCGAGCAGCTCGGCGGCCGTGACGCCGTCGGTCGCGCAGAGGGTGCTCAGGCGCTCGGGACCGCTCAGGGCGTAGCCCTGACCATCGGCGTCGTCGACCAGCCAGAGCCGGGCGCCGCTGCGCATCAGGAACGCCAGGTCGACGCCGCGGGCGAAACCGCGGACGCGGCGGTCGACGCCGTTGCACAGTGACTCGATGTCGCGCTCCCGGCCGGGCCGCAGGCGGCGGACCGTGGGCAGGCTCCGGCGCGCGACCGTCCCCCGGGCGGCAACCGTCGGGCGGGGGATGAAGCCAGCGCGGGCATAGAGGTGCTGGGCTCTCGGGTCGTGCGACGCCAGGACCATCCGGGCGTCCCCGGGTTCGGCATAGCCGAGAGCCCGCTCGAGCAGGAGCCAGCCGAGCCCACGCTCCTGCGCCGCCGGATCGACCGCGAGCAGCGTCAGGCCCCAGAGCCCGTCGCGACGGGCTGCGACCGCCACGCCGTCGACCCGCCCGGCCGAGTCGACGCCGACGAAGGCGCCCGCCGGGTCGGTTGCCAGGCCGTGGCCGAAGCGAGCCCGGAAGAACGGCGACCGACGGGCGCTCGGAAGCTCGAACGCCGCGGCGTGGATCTCGTCGACGCGATCGAGATCGTCGGGCTCCATCGAACGGATGCCGGCCACGCCGGCACCGTACGGAATCAGCCGACGCCGCCCTCGCGGCGACAGGCGCCGGGGTGGCCGCCCTGCATCGTCCAGATGCCGTCGACGCACTGAACAGCGTATCCCGTCCCCCGGGCGAAGTCCGGCGAACAGACATGCGTCGTGCAGAAGCTCCGCGGCGGACGATAGGGATTGGCCGGCGGGACAGAGTTGGGGTCAGCAGGCGTCGTCGCCGTCGTGCCCGTCGTGGTCGTGTCGGTCGTGGTCGTGTCGGTCGTGGTCGTGTCGGTCGGGCCGGTGGTCGTGTCGGCAGCGTTCGCCGCGCCCGCCGCAGTCGTGTCGGTGCCAAAGGTCTGGATGACCTTCGTCTTCTTCGGCGCTTCGAACGCCGGCGGCGACGTGGCCGGCCCGGCCCGGCCGGCGACCCGGATCGTCTGGGTGCTGAGCACGGTCTCCGTGCTGATCTGCCCCCCGGTCGAATGACGGGCGCCCGCCCCGATCGCGATGCCGACGACGGCGCCGAGCACGCCGCCGAGCCCGGCGCCGATGAAGACGTATGTCAGCGGGTTGCCCGTCAGCGGCACAGGCGGAGGCTACGCGTCCGAGCGTCCAGTTTCCAGTGGCCGTGGCTTCGCGCATCACCCGGACTCCGAACCGCGCCGGCGCCAGGCGTACTTGCGGGCGTCCGGCGCTGCGTATCATCGGCGTCGAACGAGCGCCGGAGTGTGAGAATGTCAAGACGTCAGCTACGCCCGCTTTTCGACCGTGTCGTGATCAAGGAGCTCGAGCCCGACCGGTTTCGCCGCTCGGGCCTCGTCGTGCCGCCCGGCTCGAATGAGCCGCCGCCGCAGCACGGCATCGTGCTCGCCGTCGGTCCCGGCATCGACTGGTGGGCGAAGGCGGGACTCGAGATGCCGGTCCGCCCTGGCGATCATGTCGTCTTCCCGGCCGCCGCCGGCGCCTGGGTCGAGGTCGACGAGGAGCGGCTGCTGGTCTGCGGAGTCGCCGAGCTGCTCGGCGTGCTCGAGCAGTCGCGCGACTGCCCCCAGTGCTCCGGCAGCGAGATGGCGCCGGGCGAGTCGTGCCCGGATTGCGGGCGCAGCGGGGCCCCGGCCTAAGGGGGGGGGAACTGGCTAGCCGCCGAGCAGCCGGATCACCTCGGCGTCGCTCGTCTGCGTGAAGTCCTCATACCACGAGCCGACCGCCACAAACTGCTCGGGTGAATACACGCAGACCACCTCGTCGACGAGCAGCTCCAGCCGCGCGCAGGTCGCCGGAGGCGCCACGGGGACCGCGGCCACCACCGTCTCGGCGCCGAGCTCGCGCAGGGCCGTAACGGCGGCGCACATCGTCGCCCCGGTCGCCAGGCCGTCGTCGACGATGATCACCGGCCGGCCGGTGACCGCCGGCGCCGGCCGGCCGGCGCGATAGCGCCGCTCGTTCTCGGCGAGCTGCGCAGCGGCCCGCTCCTCGAGCTCCTCGAGCTCCTCGGGACCGATGCCGGCCGCCCTGATCAGGCGCTCGTTGAGGACCCGCCCGCCCCCCGAGGCGAGCGCTCCGAGTGCCAGCTCGACGCGCCCGGGGAGCCCGATCTTGCGCACGACGAAGACGTCGAGCTCAGCCGCCAGCTCCCGGGCGACCTCAGCCGCGACCGGGACCCCGCCGCGCGGGAGGCCGAGCACGAGCAGTCCGGGGCGGGCGCGGTGGTGCCCGAGAGCGCCGGCCAGCTCGATCCCCGCCGCGACCCGGTCGGGGAAGCGCATCAGGAGATCGCCATCCCGCCCCGCCCGTCTCGGGCGGACCGCCGCAGCTGCCGCAGCGCCATCCCCAGGCGCCGGACGCCCTCGTCGAGCACCGCCGGATCGTGCAGCGCGAAAGAGAGGCGCAGCTGGCCGCGGACCGACTCTTCCGGCACCATCGCCCTGCCCGGCGTGAATGCCACGCCACCGCGAACGGCCTCGCTCAGCAGCTGCTGCTCGTCGGTCGGTCGCGCCAGGGTGACCCAGGCGTGGTGCCCGCCGAGCGGGAACGAGTAGCTCGCCTCGCCGCCGAGGCGGTCGTCGAGGCTGGCCAGCAGCGCGTCCCGGCGCTCACGGTAGACGGGCAGCGTCTGCTCGAGCATCTGGTCGTAGCCGCCGCTCGCGAGGTAGCGCGCGGCCAGATGCTGGATCAGGCTCGAGGTGTGGAAGTCGCTGTCGAGCTTGAGATCGATCAGACGGCCGCGCACTGGGCCGGCCGCGGCGATCCAGCCGAGCCGCAGTCCACCGCCCATCGTCTTGGAGAGCGAGTCGACGTAGATCACGTGACTCGGCGCGAGCGAGCGCAGCCGCGGGCGCGCGACACCGTCGAAGCGGACGTTCGCGTACACCCCGTCGTCGAGGATGAAGAACGACCGCTCGCGGGCGAGCTCGATCAGCCGCGTCGCCCGCCCCGGCGACAGGTCGCGGCCGGTCGGGTTCTGGCAGGCCGACTGGAGCACGCAGAGCTTGATCTCGTGCCGGGCGATGACCCGTTCGAGCGCCTCGACGTCGAGACCGTCGTCGTCGACCGGAATCCCGATCAGGCGGGCGCCGGTCGCCTGCAGCGAGCTGAGCGTCCCCGTGAACGTCGGTGCCTCGACCGCGACGACGTCGCCCGGGCGGAGCACGACCCGGGTCACCAGGTCGAGCGCCTGGCGGGCGCCGGAGGTCACGACGATCTCCTCCGCGCGGCTCGCGAAGCCGCTGCGCCGACCGCGCTCGGCGAGCTGCTCGCGCAGTGCCGGGAGGCCCTCGGGATCGAGGTAGCTGAGCGCCTGCCCGCCCTCCTCGTCAAACAGCTCGGCCATGATGCGCGCCAGGTCGGCGACCGGATAGAGACGCGGATCCGGCCAACCGGTGGCCAGCGAGATCACGTCGGTCTCGCCGGGCATGCGAAAGCTCTGCGCCAGCACCTCGTTCGCGTAGGACGGCCGGCGGGCCGGCAGGACGCCTGCCTGCCAGTCGCCGTTGGAGACAGACGGCCGGCTCGCCGGGACAACCCGCCGGACGAAGGTGCCACGCCCGACGGCCGCGCTGACGTAGCCGAGCTCGGCGAGGCGGCGGTAGGCCCGCACGGCAGTCAGGTGGTTGACGCCGGCTCGCTCGGACAGGGCCCTGGTCGGCTCGAGCCGCTCGCCGGCACTCAGCCGCCCGCTGTCGATTTCGGCTCTGACGAGCTCGACGAGCTGCTCGGTGAGCGATACCGGGCCGTCGCGGCGGACCGAGGACAAGTCAGGATTGTATGACATTGACTCGCATTTCTAATGCTGACAAAGTACTCATCGACCACATTGTACGACCTTTAAGGCCGAAAATGTATCTCAATTCCCGAATTCCTTGGCACAATTCGTTCAAGACCAGCCTGGCGACAGAGCGCGCCCTCGCTGACGCGCTGCCCGTGACGATCCGCCGCGCCTACCCGGATGACGACCCGGCCCTCGCCCGCCTCGCCGACCTCGACGACGGGCGGGTGCCTCGCGGGCGCGTCGTCGTGGCGGAGGTCGGAGGCACGCTCTGGGCTGCCGCCTCGCTCGAGGGCAGGGGTGCGGTGGCCGACCCGTTCCAACCGAGCGGCCCGCTGCTCGGAGCGCTCCGGGCGCTCGCCCGCGACGAGCTTCAGACGCGGAGGAGCTGGCGTCGACCGCGTCGGTGACCGCCGGGGCGACCGCGTCAACCGGGTTGTGCGCCACGGCC
>JRHI01001339.1_pt1 | contig 21191 bp, 18 predicted proteins | sample 215371 | NCBI WGS metagenome assembly JRHI01 (sample SAMN02929681, study PRJNA255918) | sediment metagenome | biome: cave system; feature: Ice Cave; material: Sediment; isolation source: sediment from deep within a dark volcanic ice cave with no known source of... ...
GGGCAGGGGCAAGAGCCAATAGGAGTGAATGGAAGCCTTCTGAGCAGGGCAGGGGCAAGGCCATAGGAGCGACCGGAAGCCTTCTGAGCAGGGCAGGGGCAAGCCCTGCCCGTACATTTTAGCTGGCAAAGGGAATAGGTGAGAGTTACCACATGTTTAGATTATTGAGGATCTGTCATTGGCAGGTGGTAGGGGTATAGAAGACGACAGACGATATTTCCATGCGTCACGCATGGCTAAAAGGAAGACGACTATGTTTGACAAGCTCCCGGCTCAAAGTACTGGAAAATGGACGTTTCACTTGCAGTTCGCACAAAATTTGCAGTTACACGTCACTTCTGAACAAGGAGTGAGCGGACATGTTATCATTGACGGACACGATATTAGCGACCTGCTTGACTACCTTTATGACAACCGTGAGCTGATCTATGAGGCAACGCATGACCAGGAGAGGCGGTTAATGGAAGACAGGGAGACGTATGATGGCGCGGTTGCTGGCCGAGGTGGTGAGCGCATTCTCTACATTGACGATGGGATACAACGCTTGGGGACCATCATATAGTGTTGCGGCTGCGTAGGATATCACTCCACCGCAGATGAGCACACTATGCTCATCTGCGGTAAGCCCAACTTACTCGTTACGTTCCTGTAACCTCTTGAGATTTTCCTGTATTGCATTCTGCTACTGCTACGCGTCCAATGTCTCATAGAATGCGCGTTCACGGCTCTCAAGGTTGGGAATCGCTTCACCTTTGACGTATTGCTCAAAGTGTGGCGTTGCCATGTGAGCCTCGTAGCCTGCTTCGTTCACATACTGCTCATACAAGAAGAATAGTTGCGGGTCAGTTGTTGAAAGCTGTGCCTGGTAGTATACACAGGCAGGCTCCTGGCGCGAAAGGGGCGTCATTATCTCGATGACACGTTGGATTGTTTGTTCCTGTCCTTTTTTTGCGCGCCACAATGCTGCGACTACGAATGCCATGTTTATGCTCCTCTGTTTCCAATATTGATGAACGCAATGTCATGCTCTTTAAGCTTATAGTTGATTTTCGCAGGTGTCTCGTCAATATCCCCTCTAGTAAAAGTGGCCATTGGTATCACAGCAGGAAAGCGGATATTAACTATTATCGATTATCGATAATAGAAAAGCGAGTCAACAATGCATAGTATGTTTTATCATGAAACTCAGATTACCAAAAATGCCTCACGTGGGGGATGAAACGATCCTTCTATCGCAATCGGGGAATAGAATAAGCAAATAGCTATGTTGTAGTTGTTTAATGACTTTAAAAGGGGAAGAAGTGGAGGAGGGAGTAACATACTCTTCAAGAACTACAAAACTAAACGGATAGCTCAAAAAACCAGCACAGGTTCGAATAGCAAACAAAATTATTTCTTATCAGTGGAGCGTATTACATGCATCGTCCTAGCATCAACCCGAAAATCAGTGTGAGTATTATCTTCGTCTCCGCCATGTTCATGAGCATCATGGACGCGACAATTGTAAATGTTGCCCTCCCTGCGCTGAGTCGTCAGTTTAACGTGATTGGCACCTCAATCGATGCAGTTGTCGTCGGTTACCTTGTCAGTCTCGCCATTATTATTCCCGCCTCGGGATGGTTGGGTGATCGCCTGGGCACCAAGCGTGTTTTTTTGAGCGCGCTGGCGCTCTTCACCATTGCATCAGCCTTGTGTGGATTGGCAACGAGCCTGCCCATGCTGATTGGATTCCGCATTTTACAGGGTATGGGTGGTGGCGCGCTGACGCCAGTGGGAACCGCTATTTTGTATCGCACATTCCCCCCGATTGAACGAGTACAGGTCTCGCGCATCCTCAATATACCAACCGTGCTTGCACCTGCTTCAGGTCCGGTGCTTGGCGGCTTGCTTATCGACAAGTTATCGTGGCACTGGGTCTTCTATGTCAATGTCCCGATCGGTATCGCCGCTTTTCTGTTCGGTCTCCTCTTTTTGCAAGAGTATCACGGCCACACGAGTGGAACCTTCGACCTGGGAGGCTTTTTGTTGGCTGGCATTGGCCTCGCTCTGACTATGTATGCTTTGAGTGAAGGACCAAACTATGGCTGGACATCTATCGGTATCCTCAGTAGTTTGAGCGTAGGGCTGGTCTGCATTGCTCTCTTCATCTTTGTCGAGTTACGGTCAACACATCCCATACTGGACTTACGCCTGTTTAGCAATCGAGGATTTCGTACCTGTAACCTGGTCTCGCTATTCTCGACCGCAGGGTTTCTTGGTCTGCTCTATGCGGGGCCATTGTTTCTTCAGCAAGCTCGTGGCGTTTCGGCACTTACTTCCGGCCTGACCACTTTTCCAGAAGCGATCGGTGTACTGATCTCGACCCAGATTGTCGCGCGCATCTATCCTGGCGTTGGGCCACGCCGACTCATCATTGGCGGACTCACTGGCGTCGCGATTGTGATGGCGCTTATGAGCCTGGTGGGGCAGGACACAACCCTCTGGCTGATGCGTGCATTGATGTTCCTCACCGGAGCAGGTATGGCCTTCTCATTTACGTCCGTGCAAGCAGCCTCCTTCGCGACAATCTCGTCGGCGGAGACTGGACAGGCAGCAGCGATTTTCAATGCACAACGACAGATAGGAGCATCGCTTGGCGTTGCTCTGATCAGTAGTGTCATCAGTGCCGTAGGTATGACGCAACTGAGTACGAGTGGTACAGTCGTGCCAAACCTGACGGCCTATCATGCTGCATTTATTGCTGCTGCTTTACTCGCGCTCATCGCGGCTTGCATTGGACTGACTGTACGTGATAGTGATGCAGCAGCCACGATGCGACGTCGAGTTAGTAAGGCCCAGCAAAAAAACGTTCCTGACCAGGTTCTGGGCACGGAACAGGTTCATGTAGCGCTCAATCAAGAAGTGCGATCAAACGTTTTACCTGAGCGTCGGTGACTAGGCGATATTGCGAAAAGAAAGCTGATCTGGTAAAGCTGATGGAAACGAGCAAAAGAGGCTTTGCTTCGCTCGGTACAGCTACTTTAGACAGTTGCTACCAGAGGATACGGGCGTGGTATGCTAATCGTGAGCAAAGGAGGGAGACACGCTATGGAAAAAGCGCACATGTTGGTCAACGTCAGGGATATCAACCTTTTGTGTCAGCATTACAAAACCTATGCACAGATTGAGGGCCGAGCCACGAGACGGAAGATCACGCGTGCCCGCAGGAGAAATGGCGTCTTGGCAGTCAGAACAGCCGCTCGTGATGAATGGGTGCAGCCCGTCGCATGGATCGAGTGGATAAATGATAGGGGCGTTCCCATTCGGTATATGCCCCAGGATATTCGGTGAAGAATAGCGAGGTAACTGTATTTCTCATGTGGAAACGTTCGACAGTAGCGGAGTCAATGTGCTATAATGAAACATCCCTCGCATCACAGATATGTATTTTTTGTATCATAACGACATAGGGTGAGCATAGCGCAGGGATACGTGATATGATCATCGCCAGAATTGACACAGGATGAGCGGCATATCCACTCCTGATGACGATCCGCTTGACGTGTACATCCATCACATCGTTGCTCACCCCAGGAGCACTGCATGCATGTTATCCACGGGACCTGGATTCCCGACGACGCACACGAGTTTATCCAGAGTGGGGCCTTCTACCTGTGGGTAGAGACGGATACCCCACAAGGCACGTCGCGAAGCCGTGCCAGCACCGTTCATCCCAGGCACCTGGCGCATAGGGCCCTTGCTACATTTCTTATGGAGAAACTGGGCCTGCGGGAGTTCGTGTCTGGCGCGTTGGAGAGTACTTTGTGCACTACATACTTTCTGCTCCCGACGGCCGCGGGCAAGCCCTCGCCCTCCTTCGAATTGCTGCGCTATGTGGAGGAGGAGGAGCCTATAGAATTTGAGCTGGCGCCCTGGCAGGTTAGTTGCTATCGAGTGCCAGACATCATCGCGGCGCTGAACGACATCCATTTTATCGCCCTCCACGCGGCCGAGGACTTCCAAGTGGGGGCGGATCTCCTGTTCTGGCATCAGTACACCCAGGCGCTCAAAGGCATCATCGCTAAAGACCAGTATATCCCTGCCCTGAAGTATCAAGCGATCTCGCTCACTCCGACCAAAGGCAAGCGAGCGAAGAACAGTACCAGTTTCGAGCTTCACCCCGCGTGGGAACTGCTGTCCGATACTTATGAGACGACCATTCAGCGCTATGTTGCAGCCATGCCAGGAGTGTGTAGCGCGGGGTTGAATAGCCTGGAAGGTGCTGCGTTGTTTGACAAGGAGCCCTTGCTGCGCCATTTCTCAGAGTGTCTCCTGCATGACGTTGTCACCGGGACGCCCTTTACGGCGAAATTCGACCAACAGATTGCGGACACGCTCCTGTATAAGTGTGTCTACCCGTATCGACCAGTCCTGGCGCGAAGCACGGATAACGCACTGGAGGACTACAAACACTGGCTGGCCTGGCGTGCGAACCTTACCAAGGCGCAGACGGGGGCCGGTTTTACGCTCTGTTTCCGCTTGGAGGAGGCCTCCCACACCGATATCGACAACTGGCAACTACACTTTCTCGTCGCGGCCAGACACGATCCCTCGCTCAAGCTGAGTCTGGATGAGTACTGGCGTCTCAATCCGCAGGCCCGCGCTGAAGCCGCCCAGCCTTTCGGCCAGGACTTCGAGAAAAACCTGTTGCTGGCGCTGGGGTATGCCGCACGCATCTATCCTACAGTTTGGAATGGGCTGGCGACAGACCGTCCGACTGGGTGCCATCTTACGCTGGACGAAGCGTTCGCGTTCTTGAAGGAGAGCGCCTGGGTGCTTGGAGACGCGGGCTACACCGTGATCGTCCCGGCGTGGTGGACACCCCAGGGGCGTCGGCGCACGAAGGTCCGACTCAAGACGGCGCTGCGTTCGCCCAAAGGAACAGCTGCAGTCAGCCAGGGTCATTTCAATCTCAGCGCGATCATTGCCTACGAGTACCAGTTGTCGATTGGGGGCCAGGTTGTCACGGAAGAGGAATGGCAGCAACTCGTTAACGCGAAAACATCCCTGGTTCAGTTCCGGGGGCAATGGATGGAACTGGATCGCGACAAAATGCAGCAACTGCTCGAGTTCTGGCAGACGCACCAGCATGAGGAGCCGGAGATCACGCTGCTGGACATGCTGAAGATTGGGGCAGAGGCCGAGGACGACCTGGAATGGGACTATGACGAGAGCCTGCAAGATATGTTGTCACGGCTCAACGACAAGAATTCGTTCGCATCTATTAAGGACCCACAAGCTTTGCAGGGGACCCTGCGTGACTACCAAAGGCGCGGTGTCGCCTGGCTGCAGTACCTTGAACAGCTGGGCTTGAATCCCTGCCTGGCGGACGACATGGGCCTGGGCAAAACCCTGGAGGTTATTGCGCACCTGCTCAAGGAGCGGGAGGAAGCCGAAGGCGTGCCGCCAACTCTCGTCATCGCGCCGACATCTGTGCTGGGTAACTGGCGCAAGGAGATCGAGCGCTTTGCGCCGCAACTCCGCACGCTGGTGCATCAAGGCAGCACACGGCCCAAAGACAAGCAGGCTTTCGCAGAGGCAAGCCAGGGGTGTGACGTCGTCCTGACTTCATTCGCGTTGGCACGCCTGGACGAAAAGCTCTTGCAGAGCCTGAAGTGGCATCGCGTGGTGGTCGACGAGGCTCAGAACATCAAGAATCCACATGCTGCCCAAACGCGGGCGATTCTCAAAATCGTCGCTCCGCATCGACTTGCCTTGACCGGCACACCCGTCGAGAACCGCCTGCGCGATCTGTGGTCCATCTTCAACTTCCTCAATCCAGGCTACCTGGGCAAGGAAGCGCAGTTCCGCAAGACCTTTGAAATGCCCATCCACAGAGAAAATAACCTGGCAAAATCGGCAACCTTAAAGAAGCTAGTAGAGCCTTTTATTTTGCGGCGTGTCAAGACCGACAAACGCATAATTAATGATCTACCAGAGAAGATTGAGCAGAAGATGTATTGCACACTGTCGTCCGAGCAAGCCTCTCTCTACGAGGCAGTCGTCAAGGATGTCACAGAGCAATTGAATAAAGCCGAAGGTATCCAGCGCAAGGGGCTGATCTTGTCCACGCTCTTGAAACTCAAGCAGATCTGCAACCATCCGGCGCAGTTCTTAAAGGATGGCAGCTCGTTTACCACCGAACGTTCCCACAAGCTCCAGCGGCTTGGGGAGATGATCGAAGAGGTAGTTGATAGTGGTGAGAGCGCGCTGATCTTCACCCAGTTTACCGAGATTGGAGGCGAGTTGGAGCGGTATCTCGCGCACACCCTGCACTACAACACCTACTATTTGCACGGAGGGACCAGCGTGGCGCGGCGAGAGCGGATGATTAGCGAGTTTCAAGATGCCGAGACCGAACCGTCGGTGTTTGTTCTCTCGCTACGAGCAGGCGGTGTTGGCGTGAATCTGACGAAAGCGAACCACGTCTTCCATTTCGATCGCTGGTGGAACCCGGCGGTAGAAGATCAGGCCACGGACCGCGCCTTCCGCATAGGCCAGCGCAAGAACGTCTTCGTGCATAAATTTTTGGCTATGGGTACGCTGGAAGAACGCATTGATGCCATGATTGAGGATAAGAAACGGCTCTCATCGCTGGTGATGGGGAGCGATGAGTCCTGGCTGACGGAACTCGACAATGATACGTTCAAAGATCTGATCGCGCTGCGCCGCAGTGCGGTCCTGGAGTGAGGACAATGGCAAAGTTCAGTCGCACCTGGTGGGGCGAGCGCTTTATCGCCGCCCTGGAAGAGTTTACCGATCCGGCCCGCCTTGGGCGTGGGCGGTCCTACGCGAGTGGAGGGCGTATCCTCGACTACACACTGGCCAAGGGCACGGTCACGGCCAGGGTGCGTGGTTCAATTAACCCGTACTTTGGCGTTTATAAAGAGCCTATCTACAAGACCTCTATCACGATCAAGGCAATTTCCGCCGCTGATTGGACGAAGGCCATTCGTCAGATTGCATCACGGGCGGACCTGGTCACGAAACTGTTGATGAACGAGATGCCTGATACGATTGAGGATGCCTTCTCCGGGCTGGGTCTGCATCTTCTGCCGCACAGCGAACGCGATTTCGTGACCACCTGTTCATGCCCAGACTACGCGAACCCCTGTAAACACATCGCCGGAGTCTACTACCTGCTGGCCTCTGCCCTGGACCGCGATCCTTTCGTGATGTTTGAGTTGCGGGGATTGTCCAGAGACGACTTGCATGCTGAACTGGTGCGGTCGCCGCTGGGGCAAATCCTGGCGTCCGCGTTGAAGTCGGATGACCTTCCTGCAGTGGAACCGGTTGAGTCCTACTACACGCGCACGACCAGGGAACCAGCTGCGGTGGTAGCCAGTCACAAAGAGTTCTGGACTGGCGCGAAGAGGTTACCTGCACCGCTAGCCACTGCAGCGCAGGCAAGCGTCCCGGCGCTGCTGATTAAGAAGCAAGGGGATTATCCGCCATTCTGGCACAAAGATGCGTCATTTATCAGCGTGATGGAAGAGCTATATGAGCGCGTACGGACGAAAAACAGGCAGATGAAGTGAGGTATTCTACTTGATGTACGGCTCGTCCTCAAGTTTGATACCGCCAACAGGCTTTTGTTATCAAACTTGAGGAGATTTCAGGTTCCTGTCCTTTCAAGCAGAACAGTTAGATTTGACCATTTGCCAACTGATTAAGAGCTGAGAGAGAGGGTACAAATGCATACAACGTGCCTGTCGTCTCCACAAAGCGCTTGAAGGCATGCTGCAAAGGTGGCTTTCCCTGCCGTTGTATAGTACAAGGTGCTGCTGAGAATTGGTCACCCAGGATAGCATCCGGGCCCTGGGGAACGTCGAAAGGGAAGCTTTCAGGATTCACCCATGCGCCCATCAGGAACTCAAACTGTCCCTCGATGCTCTCCATATAGGCAACAAAGAACAGGCCGCGCTCTGCGTTAGGATCTTGATCGAAAGGAGGTCCGAAGGGGATGCCGCGACGAATGATGCGCTTAGCCCGGTTACCAAAGGCATCATGATCACGTGGGTAGACTTTGCGGATGTGTGCAAAACGCGGACAGTGAAGGCCCTGCAGGTCATTTGCGAAAGTGAAGTTGTTAATTCTTGCATTATCTGTAAGGTTGTTGTCCTTATCAGGCGACAGGTCGATCGGCGTCCCGCTCTTCCAGCGCCCGACTACCTTTGCTCCGAGCATATCCGCATTCATTGAGCCGTCGGCTGGCAAAGCGCTCGCGATTCCATCTCGGTATCCTGCCACGTCCTGATTGAGGCGCCGGACGACCTGGAACGAACCTTCTTTCATCCAATTCAGATTAGACTGAATGAAGTCCGGTGGAAAGTTACGCTCGGGAAAGGTAGGGTCGTTCTCGACCTGTTCACCTAAAATGAACTCGCCTGCCTGTATGACCTCCGTTCCAGGGCTACCTAAAACATGACCAAGCGGCGCTTGAGGGTTCTTGTTTGGATCATGCGGATCTACAGGATCAAAGCCTGCTACTCCTGGTTGAGAGATGCCATCTTTGAAGCCAAAGTGCTCGTGTCCCTTAAGCGCTCCGGGAAGCGTTGCTCCATCCTGATCAAAGACCTGGTGTAATCCATGTTTGTTCGCCAGTGCCTGCATCTCCTGGACTTTCGCTTGCAGATCTTTAGGATCGTCAGCCTGAATGTTCAGCATCGCATGGATATTGTTGTCGCGACCAAACTTCCAATTATTTGGATTACTAGGGTTATTTGGATTATTGAAATCCTTATCACCATTCAAAAAAGCACTTTCATCCGACGCCGGGCCCTGGGCAAAATGCTGGAAAATGGCGCTAATGTCACTCGCCGCTTTTGAATTTGCATTAAAGAGGGTCGTCAGCCCACTGAAAGTCAAACTGACATTGACCCAAGTCGCCTTAAGGTTCAGTGGATCATTTCCATGATTGGCAGCACGAGCAGCACTAAATGCGTCGTTGAAGGCCACAACATCCTTCGTCTTTGCGATAAAGGGAATAAGTTCTTTGAGCCAGGCTCGACCACTTGCCTGGTCATTGAAGTTGTAGAAGAGGTACATGGCGTGATCCTTCTTGAATCCTGCCAGGATATCACCTTGAATCTGCTGGCTCTGCCTCAGAGGAAGAGCAGGAGAGGGAGCTGGTGGAATATGCAACACCTGCCCAGCCTGTATGACATTGGGATTATTTCCGATCACCTGCTTATTGGCATTGTAAATCAACGGCCATTGATTGCCATCACCATAGGCACGCTGTGCAATCGATGTGAGACTGTCTCCTTGTTTCACAATGTAGATTGCGCCTGGTGTAGGTGAAAGCGTTGGGATAGTCAGCACTTCTCCGATGCGGAGAACGTTTGGATTGGGACCGATCACTTGCTTATTAGCATCGTAGATTATTGGCCAATCAGCTCCATTCCCATAAGCCTTCTGTGCAATGGAAAAAAGACTATCTCCAGCGTGTACAGTGTAATTTGTGCCGGGTGTAACATGTGCAGTTTGGGTCATTTAACACTCCTTGTCTTTCATGAGAACGGCATGCAATAGCAAAATTATCTAATTACTATCAAAACGCTCGGCATAAGAATTTTTTTACTATGAATTTCTCGTTGAACCGAAAGTGTGTAACTAGTTTTGTTGGCCGCTAGCATTTTCTCATAAAGCGTGAGTGCAATGGTAGAAAAACGGTTAGAAATCTTCAGGTGCTATGCGAATTTCTTTTTCAAATAACGAACAGCACCTTCATCCCACTGCTGCTCGATCCAGGCATAGAGTTTCGTCTTTGCCTGTTCGCGCGTCAATAGCACAGATGAGATCCCATGCAATGCCATCCAGTTGTCAGCTAGCATGTAGCACGTGCTGTTCCAGCCGCTTTTGTTGCCGTGCTCGTTCAGCCTTTCGGAGATGCCTGAAATGACAATATCGGCTGTACTTTGCAGGTCGGTCAACGAACGATCGAAGGCACGTTTGTCGGATGCGTGTTGCATACCCGTCAACATTCTGAGCGTTCTGACATCAATGCCTTTGTTCTCTCGGATACATTCGACCATCCGAGCGGCTGGTCTGGCCAAATTACCCGCTGCGTGGCGGTCTGCAACTGTCTCGGATGGAGTGAGCAGGCATCTCACGAGCGGAAATATCTCCCTGGAGATCAGGAGCGGCTTGTCGGCAAGAAATCTTCCGTATGCGGCGACGCCCTCTCCAGCAAAGCGGTCTCTCCAGAGCCAGGGATCGGTAGCGGTTCCAGTGTGCCATGCGGCGTCCTGTGTGATGGAAACGAGTGAGGGATGATCGGGAATAAAGCTCGATAGCGGCACGATTCCCAGGTGTTCTATTACATGACAGGCTTCTTCATAGGTGCTGACAATGGGGTGTGACAAACTCTTACTCCTTTTGAAGCTTTTAAACTCGTGGCGAGTCAAAGGTAGAGAGGGCCGTGCTCATGCAATGCTCGCGCAAAATGGTGAAGAATCACAGGCCCATCTTCTGGGAACGCCATTACTATGGCATCCATACACATAATCCTATCAAAGGTGTCAACGAAGGGGAGCTCCTGCTGTACTGGCTACTTGGCACATCTGTTCTGAAAAAGCCACCGTAAGAGCGATAGAACGGACCTTCACTGGTTGCAAAAAGACGTGCAGACAGGGTAAAATTTGAGGATGTGGACAGGTGCTCATATTGCAGCAAGAACATCGACGCATCTGCCTGAAGGAGCAGCTCATTGTGATTCTTTCTCGCCTCAAGCAGCTCGTGGGTACTCATTTGAACATACTCTGTGCTCGCTTTGTTGATTGGACCACACCGCTCACTTCCACATTGCCGCTTGGAACCCTCGCAGACCTTGCCAGAAGCACGTCGGAGCTCATAGCAGAAAACGCGCTCTTGCGACAGCAACTCATCGTGCTCAAGCGTCAGGTGAATCGACCAGCATGTACGAAAGCAGATCGCTTCCTTCTTGTGCTCCTGGCAAGGGTGGTGCGGGCATGGAAGCAAACCCTCTTCCTTGTCCAACCAGAAACCCTGCTGCGTTGGGCCTCTCACGGATATTTTTGGGCAGCCTGGTAAAAAATCATACATCCACCGAACTTACGCCTCCCTGATTGCTTGTATCCGCCTGCTTCGGACTGGCTGTCGCACTAAAAACGGCTGGTGGCACAGGATCAACTCGTTTCAGTGTCCCCTGGCGTGCTGCCTGTACAAGTACCCAGACCTTCTCAGGGAGGAGGGGCATATCCATCATCTCGATACCGAGGGGAGCAAGGGCATCGAGGACGGCGTTGACGATGGTCGGGGGTCCACCAATGCAGCCTGCTTCGCCAGTACCTTTGGCCCCGAGCGCGTTGAGAGGAGAGGGCGTCTCGATGGCATCGACCACGAAGCCTGGTATCTGTTCAGCAATCGGCAGGGCGTAGTCCATGAGTGTGCCGGTGAGCGGCTGCCCGCTCTGATCATAGACCACCTCTTCATAGAGTGCCTGCCCGATACCCTGAGCAAGACCACCATGGACCTGTGCCTCTACCAGATAGGAGTTGAGGATCCGCCCGCAGTCGTCTACCGCGACGTAGCTGAGAATGCGCACCTCCCCGGTCTCGGTCTCTACCTCGACGACGGCAACATGCGCACCGGAGGAGAACGTCGGGCCCGACGGAGAAAACTCACGCCATGCGGCCAGCCCTTCGATAGGCGTACCGTTGACGGGATTAGGCGAGTCGTGTTCGATCAGGTCGGGCTGCTCTTCAACCTGGCGTGCGAGTTCGCCTAAGGTAATCGCTCGCCCTGGCACTCCGCGCACCATCACCTGTCCACCCGTCATTTCCAGATCGGTTGGAGCAGCCTCCAACAGGCGGGCAGCCGCCTGAAGTGCTTTCTCGCGTGCAGCTTGAGCGGCCAACAGAACGGCGGTTCCGCCTATCTGCATGGTGCGACTGCCGAAGGTGCCAATGCTGTAGGCCGGCAAGGCGGTGTCATTCATGTGAACCTCGACCTGTGAGCCGGGGAGATCAAAGGTCTGGGCGGCAATCTGTGCAAAGGCGGTAAAGTGTCCCTGTCCGTTATGGGCCACGCCGCTCTGCACCAGGATCGTTCCATCCCGGCGAATGCGTACAGTGGCGGCTTCCTGTGGTATGCCAGGTCCTGTTGGACCGAAAGGGCCACCAGAGATTTCCACAAAGGTGGAGAGGCCGATGCCGAGAAGCGAACTGCTCTGCGCTTTGTGCCGCTCCTGCTGCTTTGCCCGCCAGCCAGCATAGTCGGCCAGGTCCAGCACCCGCTCCAGGGCCGCCTGGTAGTTGCCACTATCGTAGAGTGCTCCATGAACGGTGCGATAGGGAAAAGCGTCTGCGGCAATCAGGTTGCAGCGGCGCACCTCCGCAGGATCGAGGTGCAGCTCGTGGGCAATACAGTCCATTGTTCGTTCTAAAAGATAGGTCGCCTCAGGACGGCCTGCTCCCCGGTACGCCGCAGTCGGCACCGTATTGGTAAACACTCCCACGGCCTGGAAGTCCATCGCCTGTATCAAGTAGGGACCGTTGAGCATGCGTGCCGTCGTGTTCGGGGAGAGTGGTGTGGTGTAGGCCAGGAAGGCCCCAAAGTCGGCAACGGTGCGTACTTTGAGACCGAGGAGCCGTCCATCCTTCTGCACAGCTGCCTCGATGTAGTTCACCTGCCCCCGTCCATGTGTCTGGGCCTGCAAATTCTCGCTGCGGGTTTCAATCCATTTGACCGGTCGCCCATATTTGACCGCCAGGAGAGCGGCGACAAGCTCTTCCCCGCTGATGCCCACCTTCGCACCAAAGGCACCGCCGACGTGCGCATTGGAGACGCGAATCTTGTGACGGTCGAGACCCAAAGCATGTGCCAGAACACGCTGAGCCTGGTAGATCGTCTGGGAGGATACCCAGGCTGAGAGCTGACCGGTGGCTGCGTCAAAATCGAACAGACAGGCCCGTCCCTCAAGGGAACCGGGCGAGACTCGCTGGTTCACGACCCGCAGGCGGATGACATGGTCGGCTTGCTTGAAGGCAGCCTGAATGTCGCCACCTCCACTTGGGATCCGGATGGCCATGTTCGAGCCGAGTTCCTCGTAAAGAAGCGGAGCGTCTGGCGCAAGTGCTGCCTCTGGATCAATCACTGCGGGCAACGCTTCATAGTCGACCTCAACCAGGTCACGCGCATCCTCGGCAATATAACGATTCTCTGCCAGCACGACCGCCACCGGATCGCCTACGTAGCGCACGCGATCAAGTGCCAATGGTCGCCGCTCCGGCACCTTGAGACCAGGTAAAGTTGTAAACAGTTCAAGGGTGGGCATACCCCTCACCAGTTCTGCACCGCTCAAGGCCGCAACAACGCCAGGAAGCGCACGGGCCGCTTCGAGGTTGATGTCTTTGATTATCGCGTGGGCATAGAGACTGCGCACCACGACCATGTGCAGCACAGCGGGACGTTCCCGAGGCGATTTCAGATCTTCCACATAGCGCGAATGCCCCGTGATGAGTTCGTAATCTTCTTTGCGGCGTTCTAGTCCTACCGGGACGGGTGTTTCTTTCATCTGACCCTCCGCCTGTCAGGAACCCCTGCCCTTGCAGACAGGGTTCCTGACAGGCATCCTTTCTTTGTGGTCGTCGATCTTCTGGCTCTACTTCCTTAAAGCCTCCCGTATTTTCCTTTTTCGTTATCCCGCTGCGCGTTTCTGTATGTTGGGTGGAAACGACCCGGCTTTGATGCACAGCTCAGCCCACGCATTGAGTTGGGTCACGAGCGTCTCGAAGTCACTGCCAATCGCTTCAATAAGGGGCTGCTCCATGGCATCGGTGTGCTCTTCAATCTCCTCCCGCAAACGAAGTCCGGCAGGAGTCAATGCGTCATCAGCGACCAGCCCTTTCTTCTGCAAGTGTTCAACACTGGAAGCAATAACTTCTGCGCTCCAGCCGCGGGTAGCGGTATACGAGCCGAGAGGCATCCCAACATAGAGTTCTGTCAATATGTTCATATCGACGGGACCAAGACAGGCGGTGATATATGCGGCAATATGGCTATCGCCACGATGCTCACGTACCAGGTCACAGGCACGCCAAAGCTGGCCGATCGGGCTATCCGGCCAGGGACGCGCCAGGAGTCCAGAGAACAGGGCTCGACCGGTGCCATCAACGGCAGACAATCCACGGCGCAGGACATTCACAGCGCTGGTGACATCCACCTCGCCCAAAGCCTCTTGCAAACTCTCGATAGTCGCTTCATCGCGGACGGCAAGCAACTCATCTCGACTCACATGGCGGCGCGCCTCTTCGTATGTCGCAGTAATCAGGCCTGGTTCAAAGGCCGCGAAGGCTGCTACAACGAGCGTCGCTGGAACATCTCCTAAACATGCCGCCCGTCCCCAGACGTAAGCAGTGAGAAAGTTGAGTCCGAGAGCGGCGAGACGCTCATTGGTACGACGAGACCATGCTGCATGAATTCCTAGAGGTTCGCAGGCATCGCGCAAGCGGCGAGCCGGGCTCGCGTGAACAACAGGGTGAGGTGTGGGAGTGCCTTCCGGCGGAGGTTGGAAAAATACCTGGATAGCAGTTTCGTAATTCATTGAAGCCTCTTTCTCTCCAGTCGTGGAAAACATATATTATTGGTGAGCGTTCTTGCTTTCGGTAGGCAGGACACCGCGTGTACGTAGGATAGCCCTGGCCTGCTCGGCATGTCCCAGCAGGTGACCGATGAGAAGTGGCATCCACTCTGTGATGGTCATTTTGCTTAACGTTGTCACTTCAAGCGGCTTGTTCGCAATGGTTGGATCAACGGCAGGGAGACAGACGTCCAGAGCATGCCGTAAGCTAGCAATGCGCTCCGCCGCTTCCTGAGACGACGGAGGCGGAGCTCCGACGACATCGTGTCCCAGTTCCTCGCGGAACATAAACATCTCTGGCTCATGGCGCATGCGTTCAAGGTCAGCAATCCAGAGGAGACCACAAATATGAATGTGCGAGACAATTTGTGCAACCGTCCAACCACCTTCGGGGTCCGCACGATGCAGATCGACATCGCTGAGGTTACGCAGCAGCGTCTCGAACGTGAGGAGGCCGTCATGGGCCGACTTGGTTGCAGTTGTGAGCATCTCTGTAGCACTGGTTGAGTTTGTGTTCATAAGTATCCTTTCCTTGTATTTCGTCAGGTACACTGTTCCTGCTCCAGGAAGCAGACTATCCAGGCATACGCAACACAGGCTTAATCGCGACACCACGTTCTGTGTCCTCTGCTGCCTGGTTGATTTGGTCGAATGAAAAGAACTCGATCAGGCGGTCGAAGGGAAAGCGCCCTTGCGTGTAGAGTTCTATCAACTGCGGAATAAAGCTATCGGAAACACTTTCACCCTGTCGAATGCCGCGCACCGCCCTGCCAAAGAGAAGTGCTGTCATTTCCAGACTCACCTCGGTACCCTTTGCAGCTGCACCGATCACGCCACACACACCACCAACTTGCAGCGCATCGACAGCCTGGCGCAGCACACGAGGCGATGCTGTCATCTCAAGGGTGTAATCTGCACCACCTCCGGTGATCCGCTTGATCTCCTCAACCGCATCGGTCTCGCCGCCATGAATGGTGTGCGTTGCGCCCAGTTCTTTGGCTAATGTGAGACGACCAGGTTTTACATCAATGCCGATGATGGTTGTGCAGCCCACCACCCGTGCAGCCATGATGGCACTGAGGCCAACACTGCCGGTGCCGAAAATAGCGATACTCGTACCAACATGAGGCCGCAGCCCATTCATCACTGCCCCGGCACCGGTCTGAATGCCACATCCCAGAGGTCCAAGAATGTCAAGAGGCACATCCTGGCGCACTTTCACGACATTCCCCTCGTTTGCCAGTGCGTAGGTGGCAAACGATGACTGCGCGAAGAAATGGCTATGAACAGCTTGTCCGTTCTGATGCAGGGCAGTGGAGCCATCAGCACGCCCTCCGCCGTAGCTCCGCTCGTATGCATGCATGCAGTAATAAGGGCGCCCTTCCAGGCAGTTCACGCACTGCCCACACCTGCCATAGGTGAGCACGACATGGTCACCCGGTTGCACTTTCGTGACGCTCTGCCCTACCCTTTCAACTACCCCTGCTCCTTCGTGTCCAAGAACGATAGGAAGCGGCACAGGGAGCCACTGATCGCGAACGATCAGGTCAGTGTGGCAGATGCCTGTGGCCACGATCTTCACCAGTACTTCGTCGGGGCGGGGCTCCTCAATATCCACTTCCTCGATGACAAAGGGCTGTGCCTTCTCGCGTGTCACTGCCGCTGTAATCTGCATAGTCCTCTCCTTTTTCTGCTTACTTGTGATCCATCAGCACTGCTCATCCTGTGACACGGGTGTAAGCCAGAAGACCACCTGCCAGGAGAACCTGTCGTTCCCATGGTGTGAAGCGTGCCTGCAGGCGCAGCTCTTCATCCGTCCCGACAATTCGGGCGCGGCATTCACCCTCACCACGCTCCAGGATGCCGTGGAGGTCTGTGATCTCCCACTCATCCCCCTGGCGCACCCGCTCGTAGTCGGCCTCGTCGGTGAACGTGAGCGGAACGAGGCCCTGAGCGATCGAATTGCGGCGGTGGATGCGAGCGAACGATTTGGCGATGACCGCCCGTACCCCCAGTTGCTTGGGTGCCAGGACGGCATGTTCCCGGCTGGAGCCTTGACCGTAGTTGTGGCCCCCGACGATGAATCCTCCACTCCAGTCCCGTGCCCGAGCCGGAAACTGTGGATCCAGCCGCCGGAAGACGAAGTTGGCCATCGCCTCGACGTTCGAGCAGAACGACATGACGATCACGCCATCCGGCGAGAGGTCGCCGGTCGAGATATCGTCGCCGACCACGATCAGCACACGTCCGGCCAGCTTCTCCGGCAGGGGTGTCTGCGACGGGGGTGGGACGACATTCGGGCCATGGAACACCTTCACGCTTGCTGCCTCGGCCTGGGCTGGCGGATACAGGAAGTGCTGGTCGTCGGCACTGACGTCTGGCGGTGGAGCGGGTGGCAGTGGTGGCTCCGCGCCCAGCTCTCGCGGATCGGTGATCACACCCCGCAACGCTGTCGCGGCAGCCGTGGCCGGACTTGAGAGGTAGACCTGATCGTGGTCGGTGCCCGATCTCCCTGGAAAGTTGCGATTGAAGGTGCGCACCGAAACGATGCCCGAACCTGGGGCATGGCCGATGCCAACGCAGGGTCCACACACCGGCTCAAGCATGCGTGCGCCCGCCTGAATCAGGTCCTGGTACGTCCCAGAGCGGAAGATGCGATCCTGGATCTGGCGTGAGCCGGGTGTTACCGTCATCACCAGCCGCCGGTCAACAACCTGGCCGCGCAGGACGACACCAACCAGGGCCAAGTCCTCGTAGCCTGAGTTGACGGAACTGCCGATGCAGACCTGACCGACCGGGGTGCCTGCTACCTCGCGCACCGGCACCACGTTGCCCGGACTCGACGGCCTGGCGATCAGCGGCTCCAGCCTGCCCAGGTCGATCACTTCCACTTCGTCGTAGGCGGCATCGGGGTCAGCAGCCACTGGAAGCCACTCCGTCGCACGCCCCTGAGCAGTCAGCCACTCATGTGTTCGCGCGTCCGAAGGGAACACGCCTGTCGTGGCTCCCGTCTCCATGACCATGTTGCAGATGGTTCCACGTTGTGTCACGTTCAAGGTTGGCACACCCTCTCCAAAGAACTCGAAGACGCAGCCGACTCCACCCCGCACGCCGCGCCGTCGCAGCAGTTCCAGCACCACATCCTTGGCTTGTACCCATGGGCTCAGCCTCCCGCGCAGTTCCACGCCAACGACACGCGGGGCCGGGACACTGAAAGGTTGATCTGCCAGGCATAGCGCCACCTCCAGCCCGCCCGCTCCCACGGCGAACATACCCACCGCCCCAGCCATAGTGGTATGGCTATCGGCTCCAACCAGCACCAGACCCGGGCGGGCGAAGCGCTCCAGGTGCAGGTAGTGGCAGATGCCATTGCCGGGCGGTGAGTACACCAGCCCGTAGCGCGCGCAGACACTCTTGAGATAGCGGTGGTCATCCTGATCCTTCCAGTCGAGTTGCAGCACGTTGTGATCCACGTACTGGATGGCGAACGGCACCGAGATTCGGTCGACTGCAAGTGTCTCGAACTGGAGGAAGGCCATCGTGCCAGTGTAGTCCTCCAGCAGCACCTGATCCACACGCAGTTGGACCTCCTCCCCCGGTGCGAGCGAACCACCGATCAGGTGGGTACGGAGAAGCTTAGCGACCAGCGTCTCTGCCATGCGAATGCTACCTCCCTTTCGGCCAGTCTCCTGCCCCCTTCCAACGGCCAGCCGCTGGATACCAACTTCGGGAGCGCACTGACTCCAAGTCAATCATAAGCTGTTGTTGCTCACTCAAGCAAGGTTCACGTCTGAAGGGGCCCTGGAACCGCGCATTTCCATTGCAGCAATGCGCGATTGATGCGAGTCCGTAGCGGATGTTCCACGAGCCGGGAGACAAGGTCCGCGACGTCCAGCAGCCGCTCCAGGTCAATACCGGTCTCAATACCCATCTCGCTCAGCATATAGACGAGGTCCTCGGTAGCGACGTTGCCTGCCGCTCCTGGGGCAAAGGGGCAGCCACCGAGCCCACCGATCGAAGCATCAAAGATGTGGATACCGGCATTGAGAGCCGCCACGACATTGGCAAGGGCGAGTCCGCGCGTGTCGTGGAAGTGCGCGCCGATCTTCAGATCGGGGTGAGCATGGCCGACCTGCGTGAAGGTCTCGAAGACCTGCTGCGGGTTGGCAACCCCGATGGTGTCGCAGAGCGTCACCTCGTCGATTCCGGCAGCCACCACGCGCTCGACGATCCAGAGCACCCGATCGATGTCCGGCACCCCATCGAAGGGGCAGCCAAAGGCGGTTGAGACTGAAACGCGAACATGGATCCCTTCAGAGTGCCCACGCTGGGCCAGCAGCGGGATGGCGGCAAGGGCTTCGACAACCGTGCGGTTCAGGTTAGCACGCGAATGGCCCTCAGTCGCCGAGATGACCAGGACTACCTCCCGCAATCCGGCAGCTTTGGCCCGCTCGTAACCACGCTCGTTGGGCACGAGGCCAGCATAGGTAACGCTGGGATCCCGTGAAAACCCAGCGATTACATCCGCGGCGTCAGCCAACTGCGGAATCCACTTGGGGGAGACGAAGGAGGTGGCCTCGAAGCGCTGAATCCCAGCGGCGGTGAGGGCCTTGAGCAGGGCGATCTTCCCCTGCGTGGGAACCAGGACCGCTTCGTTCTGCAGCCCGTCACGTGGGCCGACCTCGACCACCTCAACAGCATGCGGAAGATGCATTAGATGACTCCTTGCTTACCGAGCCGCTCCATCTCCTCAGAGGAGAGGCCCAGCAGCCCACAGTAGACTTCTTCGTTGTGCGTGCCGAGCGCACCGCCGTACCACTCGATCTCTCCCGGCGTCTCGGAAAGTTTGGGTACGAGGCCGGGCATGGCCACTGTCCCGATTCCCTCGATCTGCGCGGGCAAGATCATCTCTCGCGCCCGGTACTGCTCATCATTGACAATGTCAGCGATCGAGTAGATGGGCCCGGCGGGGACCCGCGCCTCCTCGAGACGGAGCAGGACCTCGCGCAGGGGATACTGCCCAGTCCAGCCCTGGATCAGGGCATCCAGTTCTGCGGCGTGCTCGGCCCGCTCTGTGTTGGTGCCGTAACGCGGCTCCTCGGCCAACTCCGGTCGGCCAAGAAGTCGCATCAGTCGCTTGAAGATGGCATCGCTGTTGCCTCCGATAACGATATAGGAGCCATCGCGGCAGCGGTACGTGTTGCTAGGGGCGATGCCGGGCAGGGAGGCCCCGGCCCGTTCGCGGATGATGCCCGCCACGTCGTACTCGGGCAGGGTCGATTCCAGCATGCTGAACACCGCCTCGTAGAGGGCCACATCGACCACCTGACCCCTGCCTTCCCGGTCGCGTGTCCGCAGGGCCATGAGCGCGCCGATCACGGCATACAGGGCGGTCAGCGAATCGCCGAGGCTGATATTGGAGCGCACTGGCGGCTGGCCAGGTTCCCCCGTGATGTAGCGGACCCCTCCCATAGCCTCCCCCACGCTGCCAAAACCGGGCTGATCGCGGGAAGGACCGGTCTGGCCGAAGCCTGATACGCGCACCAGAATGAGCCCGGGGTTCAGTTCGTGAAGAACCTCCGGCCCCAAGCCGAGCTTCTCGAGCGTGTCAGGCCGAAAATTCTCGACGAGGATGTCACACTCGGCAGCCAGCCGCTTGGCCAGAGCAAGCCCTTCCGGGTGCTTCAGATTGAGCGTAATCAGCTTCTTGTTGCGCGACTGCAGGGGCCACCAGAGCGACGTGCCGGTTCGCCTATCCACATAGCGCCAGGTTCGCAGCGGATCGCCCTCCCCTGGTGTCTCGATCTTCAGGACCTCCGCTCCGAACTCCGCCATGAGCCTGGTGGCGAACGGTCCGGCAATGAGGCTTCCCAGCTCGAGGACACGTAGTCCTTCCAGTGGTCGCTCCGCATGGTCGATACTGCGTGGCTCTGGCGGAGTGGGAGTCTGTGTCATGCTTTCCTCCTCTTGGTGTGCCATGTACAGCGAGCGTATACGCCTGTAGCGGGCAGGCGTGGTACCCCTTCCGGCTGCACATACTTTTCCGCCGCTAGGCGGTCCCTACCCTGCGTCTTTAAGGGCAGCTGTGCTACGAATCAACGCTGTATCAACGCTTTCTTACCCGCCAGGCCGCCAGAACACACTAGATAGCAATCTCCTCTAGCTCCAGTCGGGGCGGAATGTTCTTGTTGAAGAGTAACACCACGAAAGCCACCTCCATTATCACTGACAAGCACCTCTGGAACTCCAAATTTGCGTATTGCAGGATAGATTATGTATAATCCAAAGTCAACCCCCGTGACAGGTCCTATTCATTTTCCTGAGAGCCAGAAGCAACAGATTGAAGTGGCGCACAGGAATGAGCAGAGAGGGGATCAATCCTGGCGCACTGAAGCGGGACACGGCAACCACCTGACTCGACCTTACGGCAGGAGAAGCCTCTTCGCGAAAAAATGAAGCGACCTTGCTACAACAGCTTTACTAACGTGACGTCCTCGTCTAGATAGTCCATATGCCGATAGAAGCCGAGCGCTTGCTCATTGGCGGC
>JRHI01001340.1_pt1 | contig 21131 bp, 16 predicted proteins | sample 215371 | NCBI WGS metagenome assembly JRHI01 (sample SAMN02929681, study PRJNA255918) | sediment metagenome | biome: cave system; feature: Ice Cave; material: Sediment; isolation source: sediment from deep within a dark volcanic ice cave with no known source of... ...
GGGTGGTGGGGGAGCCCCCGCCGCTCGGCCTGCCGGTCTGCTGACCGGCGGGAACCCGGCGGCCCACCCCCGCGTATGGTGAGGTGATGGACGACGAGGCGCTTCTCGACCGGGCCCGCCGGGGCGATCGGGACGCCTTCGCCGAATTGGTCACCCGACATCAGGACGGTCTCTACACCATGGCGCTCCGACTTCTGGGAAGGCCCGAGGACGCGTGCGACGTCGTCCAGGAGACCTTCATGCGCGCCTACGTCAACCTCCCGAAGCTGCGCGGCGGGTCGGTGCGCGGCTGGCTCTACCGGGTCGCGGTCAACGCCGGGCACGACGTGCAGCGTCGCGGCATCCGCCGCCCCGAGGACCCTCTCGACCGCGGTGACGGCAAGATCCTCGACCTCCCCGACCCCGCGATCGGCCCCGACGCCGTCGCCGAGGGACGCGAGCGCGCCCGGGTGGTGCGCCATGCCCTTCTCGCTCTGCCCCCCGACTTCCGCGAGGCGGTGGTGCTCCGCGACGTCAACCAGCTCTCCTACGAGGAGATCGCCGAGGCGCTGCGGCTGCCGATGGGAACGGTGAAGTCGCGGATCAGCCGGGCCCGGGCGATGCTCGCCGAGGCGCTGCGCGGCAACTCCGCGATCTTCGCGGTGGAGGGCAGCCGCTGATGGCCGAGCGCCACGCCGACGCGCTCTTCTCCGCCGCGTACGACGGCGAGCTCGACCTCGGCGCACGCCGCCGCTTCGACGCCCACCTCGAGGGCTGCTCCCGCTGCGCCGGCGCCTTCGAGGACTACCGCACCGCCCTCGAGGCGGTGCGGATGCTCCCGGCGGTGGCGATGCCCGCCACCGTGCGCCTCCCCGTCGGCGCGCCCCGGGCGGCCGCGGGCCGTGCCGAGCTGCTGGGGAGGCTGCGGGACGCGCTGCTCCACCCCCAGCCGGTGACCGCGGCGGCGACCCTGGCCGCGGTGGGGCTCGCCGCAGTGGTGCTCGCGGTGCACCACGGCGGCGGCACCAGCTCGACGGCGACCTCCGGGCCGGCCCCCCTCTCCCTCGCGCAGGGGTCGTTGCGGGGAGGCGCGGGGTTCGCCGCCGGCCCGTCTCCGATCTCGCCGGTCCCCTGCCCGGTGGCCCCGGTCGCCGGGGGCGGGGCGGCGCCGGCCGGCTTCACCCACTCCGCGAGCAGCCCCGCCGGGACCGGGGGCGAGCTGGTCCTCGCCACCCCCGCCGACAGCTACGGAGCGGGCGAGACCGTCCCCATCTACGCCCGGCTCACCACCGCTCCGGGCTCGTCGAGCGGGGGCAGCGCCGTGGTGCCCTGCGTGAGCCTGGAGACGGACGGGTCGGCTGCGGCGTCCCAGCCCAAGGCCGCCGCGCCGGTCCCCCAGGGCGCTCCGGCGCAGGCGCCGGCGTACGACAGCGCCGCCCAGCCGACCCCGCTCGCCGTCGCCACGTCGGCACCGGCGCCGCTCTCCGCGGCGGGCTCGTCCAGCTCGAGCCGGCTGCAGATGTCCGGTCCGCTGCTCAGCGTGACCATCCCGCCGGGCATCGCCCGGGGCACGGTGCTCCGGCTCGTGGCCATGATCCCGGCGCACTACCCCGGCAACCCCGGGGACATCCCGATCCAGGTGGTCCTGCTCATCACCGTGCGCTGAGGCCTGTTCGAACACCCGCTCGATCCCTAGACTCCCGGCCATGCCCGGCCGCCGCGCCGCCACCCTGCTCTGCGCCCTGCTCCTGACGGCCTGCGGCGGAACCGCCACCCCGCCGGCCACGCCGCCGCCGGCGACCGGGGCGGTGGTGGTGAGCGCCGGCGGCCACAGCCTCGGCGACGGCAGCGCCTCGGTGCCCCCGACCCTCGACCTGCGGGTCTCCGCGGCCCGGCCGCTCGCCGCCGACGAGGGCAGGGCGATGCTCGACAGCCGGCCGCTGCACCTCCAGGCCGAGGCCGGGGCGCTGGTGGCGGCGGTGGCGCCGATGCCGCTGGGCTCGTCCCACCACCTCGACCTCGACGTGGTCGGCCGCGGCCGCCACCGGCTCGGCTTCCACGTCGTCGCCCCCGCCGGCGCGATGGCCGCGCTCCACTCCGACTCCCGCGACGGCACCGTGCTCGACCTCGCCGTCGAGCTGGCGCCCGCCGACCGCGCAGCGGTCGAGGCGGCGATTCCCGGCGGGATCCGCGCCTGGCAGGACGATCGCCACCTGCGGGTCTTCTGGCCGGCGCCCCCCGGGGGCCGGCTGCACCTCCCGGTGGTGGCCACCGACCTCGGCTCCCACCTCGCCGCCCCCCTCGACCTCGACCTCTCGCCGGTGCCGCCGGGGACGGTGCGGACCCGGGTGGTGCCCGCACCCCCGGCGCAGCCGCCACCCCGGCTGCTGCTCGCCTTCAGCGTCGCCACCGCCGCATCCCGGGCCTCGGTGGCCGCCCACCTCGGGCAGATCTCCGTGCTCAGCCCCACCGGGCTGGTGGCTCACCTGGATGGCACCCTGAGCGGCGCCGCCGACCCGCCGGCGGTCGCCGCCGCCACCGCGGCGCGGGTGCCGGTCTGGCCGCTGATCCAGAACGCGGAGTTCGACAGCGCCGCGGTGGCCGCCCTGCTCGAGGACGCCGCCGCCGGCGGGCGGCTGGTCGGGGCGCTGCGCGCCGCCGCCTCCGAGGGCGGCTACGGCGGCCTCGACCTCGACTTCGAGAGCGTGCCCCCCGCCGACCGCGACCACCTCACAGCCTTCGTCGCCAGGCTGGCGGACGGCCTCCACGCCGACGCTCGCCGGCTGGCGATCGCGGTGGTCCCCCACAAACCGGGACACCTCAACTTCTACTCGGGCGCGTACGACCTGCCCGCGATCGCGGGCCACGCCGACCTCGTCACCCTGATGGCCTACGAGGAGCACGGCCCCAGCACCGTGCCCGGCCCGGTCGCGGGGCTGGACTGGGACCGGCAGCTGCTCAACGGCAGCCTCGACCACCTCCCTGGCGACAAGGCCCTGCTGGGGATGCCCCTCTACGCCCGCTCGTGGACGCTGACCGGCGCCCCCGCCGACGGCTATGCCCCGGCGCTGGCCGCCGCGCTCTCCGGGCCGGGAGCGCGGGTCGACTACGACTTCGCAGGGTTCACGCCGCTGGTGCGGAGCGGCGCCGGCGACGCGGTCACCTACTTCGACGACGCCGACAGCCTCGCCCGCAAGCTCGCCCTCGCCGGCCAGCGGGGGATGGGCGGCACCGCGGTCTGGCGGCTCGGCTTCGAGGACCCGGGGATCTGGTCGGTCTTCCCGGCGACGCCCGCCCGCGTGTAGCCCTGGCGACGGCCTCAGGAGCCGCTCGGCTTGTCCTCGCCGAGGTCGGGCAGGTCCATGGAGTTGATCATCTCGCGGAAGACGGTGAGCTTCTCGTCGTCCTCGGCGGGCTCCTTGGAGTCGCCGCCCTCCTTGTCGGCCTCGGGAAGCACCCCGGCCCGCTCGAGCACCTCGCCGGCGACGAAGATGCGCGCCCCCACCCGGACGGCGACGGCGATGGCGTCCGACGGCCGGGCGTCGATGTCGAGGGCACGGCCGTCGAGGCGGGCCATGATGCGTGCGAAGAAGACGTCGTTGCTCAGCGAGGTGACCACGATGCGGTCGACGGTCACGTCCACCGCCCCGAGGATGTTCACCAGCAGGTCGTGGGTGATGGGGCGCTCCGGGGTGATGCCGGTGATGCGCAGGGCGATCGCGTTCGCCTCGTTGATGCCGATCCAGATGGGCAGGTAGCGCTCCGCCTCCTTCTCCTTGAGGATGACCACGTGCTGACCGGTGGGCATGTGGACGCGGATGCTGTCGACCGTCATCTCGGTGAGCTCGGACATAACCTGATGATAGCGCCGCCCACCCGGGCCAGCCGAGGCGTCCGAAATGCATCCTTACCGGGGGAGGCTGCGCCTCCCCCGTCCACCTGAGGGCATGGCTTCGCGATGCCCTCAGGTACCCCCTCCACGCCGGCACTCGCCGGCGGCGCGCGTCGTCGCGCGCGTCCGTCCTCATCGCTCGGCGACGGTCGCGCCCTGCCCCGGGCTCTCCTCGACGGTGACCTCGAGGCGCACGGGGATCTCGCCGAGGCGCTCGCGCAGCCGTCCCAGCAGGTGCTCGGCGAGGCACTCGCAGGTGGTGTTGCGCACCGGCAGCAGGCACGTGTCGGAGGCGGGGAGGAGGAAGCGCCGGCTGCCCTCGCGCAGCTCGACCTCGCCCTCCAGCTCGGTCACCCGCACGTCCGGACAGGCGGTGGGCACGAGCATCCGGTGGTCGAGGAGCGCGACCTCGGCGCGCGCCGCCGCCTTCAACAGCGCGAAGTCGATGACGGTGCCGTCCTCGCGCGGCCGCCCGTGGGCGCGCAGCGAGACCTGGTAGTTGTGGCCGTGGAGCGGCTCCGAGCCGGTCTCGACGATGCTGAAGTGCGCCGCCGAGAAGCCGATCGACGCCTTCTCGACGTGGACCGTCATCACGGGCTCACGCTCCATGGGCGGCTACCATAGCGCGTCGTGCCGCGCGAGACCCTGCTGCTCATCGACGGCCACGCGCTGGTCTACCGGGCCTTCTTCGCGATGCCCGCGCTCAGCAACAGCCGCGGCCAGATGACGAACGCCGCCTACGGCTTCACCTCGATGCTCCTCAAGGTGTTCGCCGAGCACAACCCGGTGTACGCCATCGCCGCCTTCGACCCCAAGGGCCCCACGTTCCGCCACGAGGAGTTCGCGGCGTACAAGGCGCAGCGGCCGCCGATGCCCACCGAGCTGGTCTCTCAGCTGCCCCTCAGCCGCGCCGTCGTCGACGTCCTCGGCATCCCGGTCGTGGAGCTGCCCGGCTTCGAGGCGGACGACGTCATCGGCACCCTCAGCCGCCGCGGCGAGGAGATGGGCCTCGACGTGCTCATCCTCACCGGTGACCTCGACGCCCTGCAGCTGGTCACCGCGCACACCCACGTGTACGCGACCCGCCGGGGCATCACCGACACCATCGTGTACGACCTCGACAGGGTGCGCGAGCGCTACGGGTTCGAGCCGCCGCTGGTTGTCGACTTCAAGGCGCTCCAGGGCGACGTCAGCGACAACATCCCCGGGGTGCCGGGGATCGGCGAGAAGACCGCCAAGGCGCTGGTCGCCGAGCACGGGCCCCTCGAGAGCATCCTCGAGGCGGTGCCAACGATGAAGCCGGGCCGGGTGCGCCGCGCCCTCGAGGAGCACTCCGAGCAGGCGCTGCTCAGCAAGCGGATGGCCACCATCGTCCGCGACGTCGACGTGCCCTTCGACATCGAGGGGGCGCGGCTCGGCGAGTACGACCGCGAGCGCGCCCGGCAGCTCTTCGAGGAGCTGGAGTTCCGCAGCCTCATCCCCCGCCTCCCCGGCGGCGGCCTGGGCGCGCCCTCCGGGCCGCTGCCCGGCGCGATGGTCCCGATCGCCGGGCAGGTCTCGCTCCCCCTGGTGCCCGCCCCCTCGGCGACCGAGGTCACCGTGATCACCACCGAGGCCCAGGCCCGCGCCGCGACCGAGCGGCTGCGCGCCGCCGGAGGCGTGGCGGTGCGCACCCTGGTCGAGGAGCCGGCGCGGCGGGGCGCCGTGGTCGGGGTCGCCCTCGCCGGCCTCGACGACCCCGCCCACGCCTGGTACCTGCCCGGCGACCACGAGCTCGGCACCCTCGGCGAGGCGGTCCAGGAGCTCGCCTCCCCGGAGGCGATCGCCGTGGTCGCGGCCCTCCTCGCCGACCCCGCGGTGCCCAAGACCGCGTACGACCTCAAGCGCGAGCTGCTCGCCTGGCGCGGCCGCGGCGTCACCGTGGCCGGCTGTGACACCGACCTGCTGCTGATCGCCTACCTGGTGAACACCCGCACCCGGGTGGCGCCGCTGCACATCCTCGCCGAGGAGCTCTGCGAGGCGCGGCTCGACGCCGAGGAGGTGCTGCTCGGCTCCGGACGGACCGCCCGCCGGCCCTCCCAGCTCGGGGTGCTCGAGGCAGCCGCCCACTTCGGCCGCTACGCGGCGCTGATGGGCCCGGTGCGGACCGCCCTCGAGGCGCGCCTCGAGGAGTGGTCGATGCGCCGGCTCCACGACGAGATGGAGCTGCCCCTGGTGCCGATTCTCGCCCACATGGAGGTGCTCGGCATCGCCGTCGACGACGTGCAGCTCGCCACCATGAGCACCGAGCTGTACCAGCGCATCCAGGCGCTGGAGGCGGAGATGTTCGAGCTGAGCGGCCACACCTTCAATGTGGGCAGCCCCCAGCAGCTGCAGCGCCTCCTCTACGACGACCTCGGGCTCGCCGCCGGCCGGCGGATCAAGACCGGTCGGAGCACCGACGCCGACGCCCTCGAGGCGCTCCGCGACGAGCACCCGATCATCGACCTCATCCTCGAGTGGCGGCAGCTCACCAAGCTGAAGGGCACCTACGTCGACGCCCTGCCGCTGCTCCGCGAGCGCGACGGCCGGGTGCACACCTCCTTCAACCAGGCCGTCGCCACCACCGGCCGGCTCTCGTCCGCCGACCCCAACCTCCAGAACGTGCCGATGCGCACCGAGTGGGGGCAGCGGGTGCGCCGCGCCTTCGTCCCCGACCGCGGCCAGGTGATGGTCAGCGCCGACTACTCGCAGATCGAGCTGCGCGTCGTCGCCCACGTCAGCGGCGACGCCGAGCTGATCGACGCCTTCCGCCGCCGCCAGGACGTGCACACCCGCACCGCCGCCGAGGTCTGCGGCATCGCCCCCGAGGAGGTCACCCCGGAGCAGCGGCGCAACGCCAAGGTGGTGAACTTCGGGGTGATGTACGGCCTCTCCGACTTCGGCCTGGCCCGGGACACGGGGATGAGCCGGGAGGAGGCCCACACCTTCATCGCCGCCTACTTCCAGAGCTTCAACGGGCTCGCCGCCTACCTGGAGACGATCCGCAACTTCGCCCGCGAGTGGGGCTACGTCGAGACCCTGTTCGGCCGCCGCCGCTACATCCCCGACATCCGCGCCGCCAACCGCGGGCTGCGCCAGGCGGCGGAGCGGATGGCGGTGAACATGCCCATCCAGGGCACCGCCGCGGACATCATGAAGCTGGCGATGATCCGCACCGACCGGGCGCTGCGCGAGGCGGGGATGGCCGCCCGGCTGCTCCTCCAGGTCCACGACGAGCTGGTGCTCGAGGCTCCCCGCGATGAGGTCGACGCGCTGGTGGCGCTGCTCCGCGAGGCGATGGGGGGCGCCGCCGAGCTGGTGGTGCCGCTCGACATCGACGTCAAGGTCGGGGACAACTGGCGGGACATGACGCGCCTGCCCGGCTCCGCCAGGTCGGACTGACCGCATTGCCGTGCCGGAGCTGCCCGAGGTCGAGACCGTCGTCCGCGACCTGCGCGCCGAGGTCGAGGGGCGGCGGATCGTCGCCGTGCCCCACGCCGCCTCGTCGGTGATCCGGTACCCGGCCCCCGAGGCGCTCGCCGCGCTGCTGCCCGGGGCGGTGCTCGAGTCGGTGCAGCGTGCGGGGAAGTACATCGTCTGCGGGCTCGGCCGCGACGGCGGCCACGTGGAGGAGGCGCTGATCGTCCACCTGGGGATGACCGGCCACCTCGAGGTCTGTGACCCGGACGCGCCGGCGCGGCCGCACACCCACCTCCGCGCCCTCCTCGACGACGGCCGGGAGCTGCGCTTCGCCGACCCCCGCCGCTTCGGCCGGGTGATCCTCGGCGACCCGGTGGCGCTGCGCGCGGCGCGGCTGATCCCGGCGCTCGGGGTCGAGCCGCTCGGCGAGGAGTTCACCCCGGCGCGTCTCGACGCCGTGCTCCGCCACACCACCCGGACGGTGAAGGCGGCCCTGCTCGACCAGCGCGGCGTCGCCGGGCTGGGGAACATCTACGTCGACGAGATCTGCCACCGTGCCGGAGTGCGGCCCACCCGGCGCTGCCCGAGGCTGACCCGCGCCGAGCGCGCCGCCCTCCACGCCGCGGTCGTCGCCGTGCTGGAGATCGCCATCCGCAACCGGGGCTCGACCATCGACGACTATCGCGACCTCTGGAACGCGCGCGGCAGCAACCAGGAGGAGCTGCGCGTGTACGGGCGCGGCGGCATGCCCTGCGTGCGCTGCGGGACGGTGCTGCGCCGCACCGTGATCGCGGGGCGCACCACCACCTACTGCCCGGCATGCCAGCGTTGAGCCTGCGGGCCGCGACGCGGGCACTGGTGGTGGTGGCGGGGCTCTTCGTGCTCTGCACCGCGGCCACCGCGGCCGGGCTGCTCGACGGCTTCGACCAGGGGGTGGCATCCGAGGTGCGCCGCACCACCGGTCACGCCGCTGACGTCGCGCTGTCCTTGGTCGCCTTCACCGCGTCGGTGCCGCTGTCGCTCGCCTGGCTGGGGCTGCTCGTCGCCGCCACCCAGCTGACCCGGCGGCGGCGGCGTCGCGCCCTGGTCCTCGCCGCCGGGTTCGCCGCCGGATCGGTCGTCGAGGTGCTCCTCAAGACGGCGCTCGACCATCCCGGGCCGCACGGCGGATCGCGCAGCATCATCGCCTTCGGCGCGGCCCAGGTGGGGAGGGGCTCCTTCCCCAGCGGCCACATGCTCCGCGGCACCACGCTCGCGCTCGGCACCGCCCTGGTCCTCGCCGGCGACCGGCGCAGCCTTCGGATTGGCCTGATCGCCGCCGCCTATGTGGTCGAGCTCGCCTGGACCCGGGTCTACCTCAACGAGCACTGGGCCTCGGACGTGATCGGGGGCTTCCTGCTCGGGGTGGCGGCCGCCCTCGCCATCACCGCCGTCCCCCGCCTTCGGGAGCCCTCCCATGCCCGGGGCTGACCTGCGCGTGGTCATCGCCACCTACGACGACGAGCCGCCGATCGGCGGCCAGGGGCGGTACGTCGCCGGGCTGCGCGCCGGGCTGCGGCGGCGGGGGCTGGAGGTGCGCACCGTCGCCGGCCACGGCGCCTCCGCCCTCGCCGCGCCGCGGGTGACCGGACGCCCGCCCCTCGACCTCTCCCTGGCGCTGCTCCGGGACCCCTCCCCGCTGCTCGCCGGGCAGCCCGACGTGGTCCACGCCCAGGGCGGGCCGGGCGGCCTGCTGCTCCCCCGCCGGCTGGGGGTGCCGGTGGTGTTCACCGCCCATCACACCTACCGCCAGGCCCACCCCCTGCGCTCGCCCCGGCGGCTGCTCTCCACCCTGGAGGGGCGCTGCTACCGGCTCGCCGCGGCGGTCCTCGCGGTCTCGCCGTCGACCGCCGACGCGGTGCTCCGCCTCGGGGTGGCGGCGGCACGGGTCGAGGTGCTGCCCCCCGGGATCGACGTGGAGCGGCTCGACCGGGGAGAGGCCGGGCGCGACCCGGGGCTGCTGCTCTTCGTCGGCCGGCTCGAGCCGGAGAAGCGCCCCCTCGACGCGGTCGCGGTGATGACCCGGCTCGCCGGCAGCGGGGTCCGCGGAGTGGTGATCGGCGCCGGGAGCCTCGAGACCTCGGTCCGCGCCGCCGCCGCCGCCGCCCCGCCGGGTGCGGTGGAGGTCCGCGGAGCCGTCTCCGACGAGGAGCTGCTCGCCGCCTACGCCGCCGCGGCGGTGCTGCTCGTGCCCTCACGCTACGAGGGGCTGGGCCTCGTCGCCCTGGAGGCGATGGCCGCCGGGGCGGCGGTGGTCGGCTACGACGTCCCCGGTCTGCGCGACGCGGTCGCCGGCCGCGGCCGGCTGGTGCCCGCGGGCGACCGGGACGCCATGGCCCGTGCGTCGGCGGCGCTCCTCACCTCTCCCGGGGAGCGTGCGGAGCTGGTGGCGGGCGCCCGGGACGCGGTGGCCGCCGCCCACTCGTGGGATGCCGTCGCCGCCCGGGTCGAGGAGGTCTACCGGGCGGTCAGAGCCTACGGACGGAGCAGCAGGTAGGCGGCGAGGGCGGCGACCATCGTGGCCACCACCACCATCACCACGAGCAGCCAGCCGGGCACCGTCCCCACCGGAGCGGTCTCGGCGTCGACGCCGCGCAGCCGGGTCGGCTCCTCGGCGCCGGGCCGGGTGTGCTGGGTCGGGAACGGCAGGGTGATCGCGGTCCGCACCGCCGGCTCCGGCCGCCGCGGCGCCGGGCGTGCCGGCGCCTGAGGGCGAGGAGCCGCGGCCCGGGGCGGGGCGGGCGGCGGGGCCGGGCGGGCCGGAGCCGGCCGGGCGGCGCGGGCCGAGGCCTCCGACCAGGGCACCGGCTGCCAGGCGGGCGGCCGGGGCACGGCGCGGGGCCGGGCCGGGGGCGGCGGGGCGGCCTCGCCCGGCGCGGGGGCGGGCCGGGAGGAGACCGGACGGGGCGTCCGTGGCGCGGGGTTCCGCGGACCGGGCGTGCGGCGCTCGCCGTCGGCCAGCGGCTCGGCGGCGGCGGTCACGTCGGCGAGCGAGGCGTCGAGCGCGGCCCCGAGGCCGGAGCCCGCCGGGGGACGGCCGCTGCGAGGGGAGCGGGACGTGCGCGCGCGAGGGCTGCGGTTGGAGGACAATGCGCCTGCCGGCAGGTCGATCACCCGGCCCTGCTCGTCCAGGGTCGGATCGTCATCGGCGGCGTCCGGCGGCGGCTGCACAGCGCTCATGGTGACACGTCCACCAGTTCCATCTCCTTCCACGACGATACGCCACTCGGCCGCGCCGGCCGGACTCTCAGCACCAACTGCACAACGGACCTGGAGGGGAAAACCGTGCGTTCCCCGGAGACGGGCAGGATTTCGCGGCTCCCCGCGTTGCATCTCTGGACCCATCGGGGCCGCCACTCTCGGGGAGACCAATGAGAACCACACGCCTCCGTGCGCCCGCCATGGCCGGAGTGATGCTGGCCCTTGCCGGTTCACTGGCAGGCTGCGGCACCCCGTCGGTCCACGACGCCGTCGTCTACAAGGCCGGCGCGCGCGCCGTGTCCGACCACCCGGGCGGGGCGGGGACCACCGCCGCCGGGATCACCGTCCCGGTGAGCGTCGACTTCCGCGACCTCGTCACCGACGTGGGCGTGCGCCCCGGCGACCAGGTGCGTCGCGGCCAGCCGCTGATCTCCCTCGACCCGGCGCCCTTCCAGCTCCAGGCCACCCAGCTCAACGCCAAGCTGAACCTCCTCGCCTCGCAGATCGCCGCCGCCACCGAGCGGATGAAGCTGGCCTCGGCGCGCGGCGACTCCGCCACCGCGACCGCCCTCGCCTTGCAGATCAACAGCTACCAGGGGCAGCAGGCGATCGTGCAGCAGCAGATCGACATCGCCCAGGGGCGGGCCAGCCAGATCCTCTCCCCGATCGACGGCGTGATCGGCCAGGTCAGCATCCAGCCCGGCGGCTACGCCTCGCCCGGCCAGGTGCTGGTCACCGTTCTCGACCTCTCCCACATCCAGGTGAGCGCCAACCTGCCGATCGCCGACCGCCAGGCGATCAAGGAGGGCGCGGCCGCCGATATCAGCCTCACCAACCTGACCGGCGTCGGCCTCCAGGGGCGGGTGGTGCTGATCTCGGCCGGCGCCGACCCCAACGGCCAGACCTTCCAGGTCTCGATCGACGCCCCCAACACCCCCGACAAGCGGGTGATCCCCGGCCTCAAGGCCTACGTCCGGCTCACCGTCGACAAGACCAGCTCGGTGGTGATCTCGCGCAGCGCCGTGCTCAACGTCGACCAGGACCCGACCGTGTACCTGGTCGAGGGCCAGGTGGTCCACCGCCAGCACGTCGAGATCGGCGTCACCGACGGCACCTACGTCGAGGTGCTCCAGGGGCTGAAGCAGGGCGACCTGGTCTGCGTGCTCTCGGGCAACCAGACCTTCGGAGAAGGTGACCCCATCCGCATCGTTCAGACGCAGCAGGGCTAGATGACCACCGCCACCCCGGTGCGACCCGCGGTCGGAACCCGGGGCGACATCCCTCGCCTGGGGCCCGGACGGGTCACCGAGCCGAGGGGGCTGCTCCGGCGCCTGCCCGTGCTGGTGCCCGTGTTCGGTCTGCTCCTCGGCCTCCTCGGACTGAACTTCCCCTGGCTGGGGGTCGCCCTCGAGACCGAGCGGCACGCGGTCGATCTCCGGGTGGTGGCGGCGGGGATGCCCGACTCGCGGCTGATCTCCTACGGCAGCCTCACCGCCGTGGCCCTGGTGGTGGCGGCGACCCTGCTGGTGCGCGGCCGAGGGAAGGCCACCGCCGCCCTCGCGGTCTGCGGCGCGGTGATGCTGCTGCTGCCGGTCCTGTTCGTCCTCCAGTCGGCGATCAGCGACTTCCAGCTGGTGCAGCACATCAACCAGCAGAACGCCGAGATGCGCTCGATCACCTCCCAGCTCGGCTACAGCATCCCCCGCAGCGGTCCCACCTCGGTGCTGCTCTACCCGATCGGCGGCAGCACCCGCGCGATCGCCGCCGACCTGCGGCCGGGATGGGTGATGAGCCTGCTCGGCGGCCTGCTGATCCTGGCCTTCGGGCTGGGCGCGCTGGTCCGCGGCCTGGGCTCGGACCGCCGGCTGCGCTGGGGCTCGCTGGCCACCGGCGTGGTGCTGGCCATCCTCCTCGGCCGCGGGGCCTTCGCGAACTACATCGCCACCTCGGCCGAGCAGGCCTCGCAGGCCGGCGAGTACAGCCGCTCCACCCAGCTCTTCGACTACGCCCAGCGCCTCAACCCGCTGCTGCGCTTCAACGCCAACTTCGAGTTCGGCCTCGGCCGTGCCCTCGGCGCCTCCGGTGACAGCAGCACCGCGCTTCCGCTCTACGCCCAGGCCAAGGCGCTCGGCACCCAGGGCGACACCGTCAACCAGCTGGCCGACCTGCAGCAGGCGGCGGAGAAGGCGCCGGACAACCCCGTGATCGTCCAGGAGCTGATCTCCCAGGCGCGCAAGGCGGCGCTGATCAGCCAGAACCGCGGCCTGATGCAGGCGATCGTCTCCCAGCGCTACGGCGACCTCCCCGCGGTCCACTACGCGCTCGGACGCATCCTCTACAAGGGCGGCGACTTCGACCACGCCATCGGCCAGTTCATGCGCACCATCCAGCTCACCAACGACCCCAACGTGCGCTCCTCGGCCTACACGTACATCTCCCTGAGCGAGCGTTCGATGGGACGCCTCGGCGACGCCCGCAGCCACCTGCTCACCGCGATCGGCCTCGATACCGAGTTCAACAACTCGCTGGCCCGCAGCCTCGCCGCCGGCCTCTACGTCTCCGAGCCGAGGAAGCACTGATGCGGCTGAAGCTCATCGCCGCCTTCCTCGTCGTCGCCGCCACCGGCTGGTGGCTGGGCAGCTTCCGCACCGAGGTCTTCCACCGCGGCGCCGCCCACATGTACGCGGTCGACTTCAAGGGGGCGAGGTGGGTCCAGGCGAGCAGCGGCGCCTCGCGCTCGTACTTCCACCTCGACCTGCCCCTGACGGCGATCCCCAGCAGCTCCACGCTCTGGGTCGACGCCAACCAGTGGTACGACGCCTACGTGAACGGCCGCCGCGTCGACAGTGACGCCAGCGACGTCAAGTCCGGGGTGCCCGCCAAGGCGCACGCCGTCGACCTCACCCGCTGGCTGGTCGCTGGCCAGAACACCATCGCCCTCGGCATCAGCAACGTCGACGGCGGCACCGCCTCGGTGCGGGCCCGCCTGGTGCTGATCAGCGGCGGCAGGCAGACCGACCTCACCACCTCGTCGCCGGGATGGCGAGCGACCTCGAACGTCGCCCTGGTGAAGCCGCGGGGCAGCCTCCACGTGCCCCAGTTCTTCAGCGTCAAGTACGACGCCAGCGCCTGGCCGGACGCGGTGGCCTCGCCGGCGGTGCGGACCGCGGCCCTCGCGGCGGTGCCCGAGCCGGTGATGGAGCAGCCCCTCAACGCGGTCAACCGCGACCCCTCCCTCAACGCCGAGGTGATCGGGGCCTCGCTCCAGACCAAGGAGCTGGCCACCAGCGTGGCCGTCAACCTTCCCGGCCAGCCCACCGACGGCTGGCTGCGGGTCGCGGCCTCCGGCCCCTACGGGATCTACCTGAACGGCGACCTGCTCACCTATCGCAACCAGCCCGCCTTCACCGGCAAGGGAGTGCCCGCCGAGGTCCTCAACCTCTTCAACCTCGGCCAGTTCTTCCACCCCGGCGTCAACGTGCTCGCCTTCCACGTCACCGCCAGCCCGGTGGCCACGCTCTACGTCGACGGGTCGATCCAGACCAGCGCCGGCACCGTGACCGTGGCCAGCAACCGGACCAGGTGGTCGGCGGTGGCCTATCCCTTCGGCAGCGCGCTGACCCAGCCGGGGCCGACCAAGGCGGTCACCGTCGGCGACACCGGCAGCGTCTGGCCCCAGGGGCTGGCCAAGCGGGKGATCGGCGTCAGCAAGGTGGACACGCCCCCGTCGGTGGTCTACACCGACCGCTTCGCCACCCTCGGCGGCACCCTCGCGCTCTGGGTGCTGGTCGCCGGCCTGGTCTCGCTGGCCGGCCGCGTCCCCTTCAGCCGTGCCCTGCTCACCGACGCCATCGGCCACCTGCCCGGCGCCGCCGCGATCGCCGCCACCGAGCAGTTCGCCCGGATGCGCGACGTGCTCGCCCCCTTCCCCCACGTGCCCTGGGTGCTGCTGCTGCTCCTGGCGACCGTCTTCGCGGGCAAGGTGGTCAGCGCCCTGGTGGTCACCGGGGCGACCGCGGGGGTCGCCGCCCGGGTCGAGTCGGTCTGGATGCGGCTCCGCCGGATGTCGCCCCCCAGGCCCCGGCTGCCCCTGCCCGCGGCGCTGCTGCGCTGGGAGGTGGCCGCGGTGGGGATGATCGCCCTGATCTGCGGCGGCGCCGCCGCCTACCGGATCGGCTACGAGCCGCTCTGGCAGGACGAGCTGGCCAGCCTGCTCGCCGCCCAGGGGGTGCGCTCCCACCTGCTGCCCACCCTGCCCTCGGGGCTCCTCTACTTCAAGGGCGAGCTCTACAGCGTGCTGCTCGCCATCGTCGGCGCGATCACCGGCGACACCGCGACCCCGCTGCGCATCCCCAGCGTGTTCTGGTACGTCGCCACCATCCTCGCCTTCGGGCTGCTCCTCCTCCCGATGGTGATCAAGCGCCGCTCGCTGCTCCTGGTGGCGGCCACGGTGCTCTTCGCCACCGCGCCGATGGAGCTGCTCTGGTCGCGCGACGTGCGCATGTACCAGCAGGCGCAGTTCTTCGCGATCCTGTTCGTGGTGTTCTTCGCCAAGGCCGTGCAGAACCCGCGCACCCGCACCATCGCCGCCGCCGCGATCTTCATGGTGCTGATGTACTTCTCCCACGAGGAGACGTTCATCTTCCTGCCGGCGATCCCGCTGGTGTTCCTCGCGGTGATGCGGCTGCGCTGGGTGCGCGACTGGCGCTGGTGGGCGTTCGGCGGCGGCGCCTTCGCGATCATCGGCCTCCAGTACCTGCTCACCATCAAGTCGCATCCGCCGTTCTTCGGCTTCGACCACAGCGACAAGCCGTACGTCACCTACGATGCCCACAACTTCTACTGGTACATCAGCAAGGTGTACTTCCCCACGGCGACCCGGGCCGGCGGGCTGGCGCCGATCAGCAGCTTCGCGGTGATCGCCGGGGTGGTGGGGCTGGTGCGCCGCAACTTCATGCGGCTCTACCTCTCCGTCTTCCTCTGGGTGCCGGTGCTGGCGCTGAGCACGGTCTTCTCGCCGAAGATCGCCCGCTACGTCTTCGTCACCATGCCCCTGCTGTTCGTGCTCGCCGCCCTCGGCGCCCTCGACGTCGTGGGCCTGCTCCGCCGGGCGCTGACCGCGGTCAGCGCGGGCGTCCGCGAGCGGCGCGCGGTGATCCGGATGGTCGCCCTCGCCACCCTCCCGGGCTTCGCCTGGCTGGCGCTCTCGCTGACCGGCGGCGCCCGCGACTACGGGCTCGCCTTCGCCAGCCTGACCGGGGCCACCCACTCGTTCACCCACACCGACTACCGTGGGGTGTCGGCGTACATGAAGGCGCATCAGCGCCCCGGTGACCTGTTCGTCACCCTGGCCCCGCCCGACAACCCCGCCTACTATGTGGGCCGGGTGCCGGACATGACCATCGCCACCGGGCGCGACAAGCTGCTCTTCCTGATGGAGAGGAACGGGCAGGCGGTGGACACCAACTTCGGGGTCCCAGCCATCCTCACCGTCAGCCAGCTCCAGCAGGTCATCGAGAATCACCGGCGCATCTGGATCGTCACCGACCAGGGCTCGTACCTGAGCAGCGTGGCGCCGGCGATCACCAACCTGATCAAGGACCAGTTCGACGTCGTCGCGGAGACCGGCACCGCTGCGCTGTACTTCCGCGGAGACTGAGGAACGGAGGCCCGGGTGGGGTCTCGAGGAGAATCATGACCAGACGACAGCAGGGCCTGATCGCGCTCACCGCCGTCACCGCGGTCGTCGCCGCCCTGGTGGTGCTCGCCGTCGCCCGCGGCTCGGGGACCGGCCCCGGCGTCGCGTCGCCGTCATACACGTTCCCGACAACGGTGGGGCCATCCGGGTCCGCGTCCCCGGGGGCGATCCCGGCCACGGCCGCGAAGCGGCTGGCCGACATCCTCACCGAGATGCACACCAGCGCCTTCAACCCGGACGCGCCGCCCACCAAGGGCAGCACCGTGACCGGCGGCCTGTTCATCAACTGGCGGGGCGACTGGGACCGTAACCTCGCCACCGCGAGCGACAACACCAATATCCAGACCACCGGGCTGAGCGACGACCAGAACGGCGCCTCGCCGCGCCACGACCCGGTCACAGACCTGATGTACCTGCGCAACCTGCGCGCCTTCAAGTACTACTACCCGAGCGACCACTCATTCGACGCCGACGCGGCCCGCATGGAGCCGATCGTCAAGGCCGAGTTCGCCGGCTACACCTACTACCGGTCGTGGATCTACTTCCAGCTGCGCGACCTCGACCGCTTCGCGCCGGGGTCGGGCTGGGACCAGATGGCCCACAACTTCGTGAGCGGGGTCTACCGGAACTTCTACAACTCCTCCGCCGGCACCGTGGTCGACAAGTCGCACAGCAACTACCGGACCGACTTCGCCGCCGAGTCGGCGGCCGCGTTCGCCGACGCCGGCGCCCGGTACAACGACGCCTCGCTCACCGCCGCCGCCCGGGCCACCACCCACCACCTGCTGGCCAGCGCCCAGGATCCGAACACCCATCTCTACCCGCTGCAGATGAACTGGTCCGCGAGCGGCGACACCATCGGCCAGGCGCAGATCAAGCTGGGCGAGCAGGCACAGGCCCTCGACGCCCTGCTCACCGTCTACGACCACCTCAGGGAGCCGGCGATCCTGGCCGCGGTCAAGGCGGCGGTGGACCAGCTCTACAGCCCCACCATGGGTCTCCACGACGCGCTGAACACCGGCTTCTTCTTCTCGGTCGACGCCAACGGCAGGGGCGTCTCGAGCGCCTACAAGGAGTCCCGGCAGGCCTGGATGCTCGCCCTGGACGACCACCTCAACCGTGAGGTCGGGGGCCAGGACCAGCGCATCGCCGAGATGCAGTCGGTCGTCCTCCAGAAGCTCTGGCAGGCTCCCATCCACGGCTACGTGTACCGGGTCACGCCCAGCTTCGCCATCTACACCAACCACAGCGGCCCCAACCACGGCTCCGTGGACGAGAACTTCATCACCTCGGAGGCGATGGGCATCGCGGGGAACGTGCTGGCCCCCTAGGGGTTTTCTGTTGACGCACGCATGTTCGGGCCAAGCGCTGTACAAACCCGGCCCGTGATGCATCTGCGTACGCATGTTCGTGCCAAGGAGTGAGAAAACATGGGCTCATTCTGGACGGACACGTGCACAACCGCGCCTCGAGGGAGCAGAATGGTCCAGGGGGGGCAGGCTGTGCACGTAGCATCGAGGTCGAACCAGGCAGCTGATGCCCACCACCCGGCGGTCCTCGGGACCTCTTCGGCGCCCCCAGCGGGCCCCTGACGCCGGCCGCCGGCCGGCGCTCCAGCCACTGCGATCACCGCGGGCGGGCGGCCCGCAAGTTTGCCCCGGAAGGACCGTCTTACCCTCGGACGGACGAGGTGCCAACGGGTGGCGGTCCGGGCCCGGACCAGAGAGGTGGGACGGAAGGGTTCACAAAACCGTCCCCATGGTTCAAGATCACCCGCCAGGAAGGGACGGATGGATCACACAATCGCTATCGCTGGAGCCGGATACGTCGGCCTCGTGACCGGCGCGTGTCTCGCATCGTCCGACCGCAGGGTCGTGATGGTCGAGGTCGACCCGGAGCGCCGCCAGACTCTCGCCGAGGGTCGGGTGCCGATCTACGAGCCGGGGCTCGAGCCTCTGCTGCGTGCCGCCCTGGAGGCCGGCCACCTGCGGGTGACCGGCGACTGGGAGGAGGCCCTCTCCGTGGCCACCATGGTGGTGGTTGCGGTGGGCACCCCGCCGCGGTCCGACGGCCGCGCCGACCTGACCGCCGTCGAGCAGGTCATCGCCACGGTGCGGGCCGGCGCCCGACCCGGGACCGTGCTGGTGATGAAGAGCACCGTGCCCCCCGGCACCTCCGCCCGGCTGCAGCAGCAGCTGCGGGGCGAGCCCTTCACCATCCCGATCGTCTCCTGCCCCGAGTTCCTCCGCGAGGGCGCGGCCATCGAGGACGTGCGCACCGCCACCCGGGTGGTGGTGGGCGGCCTCGACCGCGAGGCCTGCGAGCGTGTCGCCGACGTCATGGGCGTCCCCGGCGCCGAGGTGGTGCGCACCGACAACACCAGCGCCGAGCTGATCAAGTACGGGAGCAACTCCTTCCTCGCGCTGAAGATCTCCTTCATCAACGAGATCGCCAACGTCTGCGACCTGATGGGTGGCGACGTCGACGCGGTGGCCCACGGCATGGGCCTCGACCCCCGCATCGGGCGCGCCTTCCTCAACGCCGGCCTCGGCTTCGGCGGCTCGTGCTTCCCCAAGGACGTGCGCGCCCTCGACCAGGCGGCGGGCCGCTACGGCTACAGCTTCTGGATGCTGAAGACCGCCATCGAGGTCAACGACCAGCAGCGGATGCGTTTCGTGAGCAAGATCCGCGCCGCCGTCGAGGGTCCCCTCGAGGGCAAGCGCATCGCCATCCTCGGCCTCGCCTTCAAGCCCGGCACCGACGACATGCGCCAGGCGTGCAGCATCGACGTGGCGATGCGGCTGATGGAGCTGGGCGCCCACGTGGTCGCCCACGACCCCGTCGCCATGGAGAAGGCCGCGCCCATGCTCCCCGGCGTCGAGCTGGCGGCGACCGCCTATGACGCGCTGGAGGGCGCCGACTGCGTCGCCCTGGTCACCGAGTGGCCCGAGTACCTTCACCTGAACTGGAACCAGGTGCGTCACCTGGTCAACCGGCCGCTGATCGTGGACGGGCGCAACTGCCTCGACCGCGACGAGATGGCCGCCAACGGCTTCACCTACCACGGCATGGGCCGGCAGCCGGGCGTGGTGCTCTGGGGCCGCCGCGCCACCGACCGGGTTCGCCTCGAGTCCGAGGGCGTGGCGTGAGCTCCGGGCGCAGCGTCCTGCTCACCGGAGGAGCGGGGTTCATCGGCAGCCACGTCGCGGAGGCCCTGCTCGCGCGGGGTGACCGGGTGGTGGTCGTCGACAACTTCGACACCTTCTACGATCCGGCCATCAAGCGCCGGAACATCGAGCGGGCGCTGGCCGATCCCGGGTACCTCCTGATCGAGGGCGACATCCGCGACGAGCGCGCCCTCGCCCGCGCCTGGGCGCACGCGCCCTTCCACGGGGTGATCCACCTGGCCGCCCGGGCCGGGGTGCGCCCCAGCATCGATGAGCCGCTGCTCTACGACGACGTCAATGTGCGCGGCACCACGATGATGCTGGAGCTCGCCCGGCGATTCCCGAGCGGGCACTTCGTGTTCGGCTCCTCCTCGTCGGTGTACGGCGCCACCTCGCCGATCCCGTTCCGCGAGTCCGAGCCGGCCGACCGCCCCTCGTCGCCGTACGCGTCGACGAAGCGGGCCAACGAGCTGGCCTGCCACGCCTACCACCACATCTACGGCATGGACATCGCCTGCCTGCGCTTCTTCACCGTCTACGGCCCGCGACAGCGCCCGGAGATGGCGATCCACAAGTTCACCCGGCTGATCGACGCCGGCGAGGAGGTCGAGCTCTACGGGGACGGCACCTCGCAGCGCGACTACACCTTCGTCGAGGACATCGTGGCCGGCGTGCTGCGCGCCCTCGACACCCCCCGTGGCTACCGCATCTACAACCTCGGCACCACCGCGACCACGCCGCTGCTCGGCCTGGCCCAGATGATCGCCGAGCGCCTCGGGCGGCCGCTGCGGGTGCGCCACCTGCCCGAGCAGGCGGGCGACGTGCCCATCACCTACGCCGACGTCTCGCGGGCGCGGGACGAGCTCGGCTACCGGCCCACCACCCCGATCGCCGAGGGGCTCACCCGCTTCGTCGAGTGGTACCGGGCCACGGCCTCGGCCCCCGGCGCGGAGGAGGCCGCCTGATGGCTGCCGTCGAGATGACCCCGTTCGCCGCCGAGGCCTCCGCAGGGGCCGAGCCGGACGAGTACGCGGTCGACCTCAGCGTGGTCGTCCCCCTCTACAAGGAGGAGGAGAACGTCGACTACGCCGTCGAGGAGCTGCTCTCGGTCCTCGACACCATGCCCCAGTCGGCCGAGGTCATCCTCGTCGACGACGGCAGCCCGGACCAGACCGGCGCCATGGCGATGGCCTGGCACGACCGCGACCCCCGGGTCCGGGTCATCCAGTTCCGCCGCAACTTCGGCCAGACCGCCGCGATCAGCGCCGGCTTCCGCCACGCCCGCGGCCGGGCGGTGGTGCTGATGGACGGCGACCAGCAGAACGACCCCCACGACCTGCCCCGCCTCCTCGCCAAGATGGACGAGGGCTACGACGTGGTCAGCGGCTGGCGCAAGGACCGCAAGGACAAGCTGGTGATGCGCAAGATCCCCTCGATGATGGCCAACCGCCTCATCAGCCGGATCACCCGCACCGAGCTCCACGACTACGGCTGCACCCTCAAGGCGTACCACGCCGACGTGGTCCAGCACCTCCACCTCTACGGCGAGCTGCACCGCTTCATCCCCGCCCTCGCCGGCCTGGTCGGCGCCCGGGTGGTGGAGATCCCGGTCAACCACCGCCCCCGCACCCGCGGCACCAGCAAGTACGGGATCTCGCGCACGGTGCGGGTGATCCTCGACCTGCTGACCGTCAAGTTCCTGCTGAAGTACCTG